>Ga0335070_10002456_pt1 | contig 21569 bp, 15 predicted proteins | sample Lox_Sample_13_FD_206722 | JGI IMG/M metagenome (GOLD analysis project Ga0335070, IMG submission 206722) | Soil microbial communities from Loxahatchee National Wildlife Refuge, Florida, United States - Lox_Sample_1.3 | ecosystem: Environmental > Terrestrial > Soil > Wetlands | place: USA...
AGTTCCAGCATCTCCTCGTCGTCCCGGACCAAGTCGCGCCGGGAGAGCTTGCGGGCACGCCAGAGCTCCTCGAAGGGGCCGGGTTCCCAGCATGCCTGGATGCGGCACTGGAGGGGCCGGTGGTCGTAGATGCGGCAGGCCTTCTCCTCTTCCTCGTAGAAGATACAGTGCCCGGTCTCGGGTCGTTGCCTGATCTTGACCAGCTCTTCCGGGAGTGAGCCGAGACGGCCCTCGATGTTCAGGTGGACGGGTTCGCCCGGTCGCAAGGTGTAGAGCTCCCGCGGCGAGAGCAGGCCTTGAGACCAGAGGCTCAGGTCTTCCATATGCAAGGAAGGGCTTCCACCGCGACAGCACTCGCCGCAGCGAACGCAGTAGGGCCTGCTGGCGTAGGAGATCTCGAGCAGACGCCCCATCACTTCCTGCCACTGACGCACACGATCACCCGGGTCCAAATGTTCCCAGGTGCCCTGTACGGTAAGGAACCACTGAGATGACATCACCTGGCTCACCACCAAGGCGAAATGCTGCTCTGCGTGAACCATGGCGAGAATCTGACGAAGGGCCAGCTCCACAGCCGCTACGAAATCCCGGCGGCTGCCTGAGTGGAGTAGCTCACCGGCCAAGGGCGCATCGAGGCGAATCTCGTTCCCGCGGGCGGGGCTCATGACTGTCTAGCTCTGGCGGCTCCTGGGGTTACCCGGAATGACTCGTCAGGTACTGTATCAGAGTGGAGGGCCACTGTCGAGAGACTGCGGCACTCACCATCCTTTTGACCGCTTCCGACTTCTTGTGATAATCTGAACATAGAGATTCCAGCGTGCCACGATTTCGTGTGCTTTTGCCTCCTGGTCCAGTGGGACTTCGCTCAACTCATCAAATCTGATCGTCAGCCTGAGAACTAGACCGGTAACTGACGGAAAGGAGCTCTTGAGGTTCCAAACGAAGATAGTCAAGGCCGGCGGTGTAGAGGACACCTATCTACAAGGGTGGAGTCGAGCTACCCGAAGAAAGGAGAGAGTTATGTTTACCAAGCTACTGGTTGCTTATGATGGTTCTCCACAGGCAGAAAAGGCATATGCACTGGCACTTGATATTGCCTCGAGATTCTCGGCTGAGATGATTGTCCTTTCGGTTGCCCAAATTCCCGAGCCTCCGTTGACCATTGAAAAAGATGAGGTTTTGGAAAAGACGGGAAGATATTATCAGCCGTATTTTACGAGACTGAAAGAAAAGGCGGAATCTGCAGGGATCAAACCACGCTTTGTGGTTCGACTCGGATTTGCTGCGGACGAAATCGTCAATATGGCAAAAGCTGAAGGGGTTGACGCAATTGTTATGGGACATCTGGGAGGAAGCATAGCACAGAGATGGTTGGTGGGTTCGGTGGCAAAGCGAGTGTTGAGCTATGCCCATTGTACCGTTATCGTTGCAAGATAGAATGACAAGCTAAGGATTCCCGTGAGGCGGGATTGACCCCCAATCCGGGGTTGAACCAAGCCTCTGCGGGGAAAGGTCTTTGGGATTCCGCCTGTGAGCTTGCCGCCTTTCGCAGGTCTCATGTGAAGTGGCGGAACCAGCGAAATCCCAGCCGCGAGAGAAGGTCTAGCAGGCTCGGCGACCAAGCCGAGCCTTGATTTTTGGCGCAGTGGAACGCCAAAGGCTCAATGTTTTTGGGCTCGTCGTCACCCTCACTGAGAAACTTGACAGCTAGATCCCTCTATCCTATAGTAGAGCGCTTCCAACCGGAAACGAGTTGCCAATAGCGTTCACATATTGAGCAGGGACCAATGCGCCGTGGTCGGCGCTAGGTCGTTTACAGTGATTTTTTTCACAAAGGAGGAGGGCAATGAAAAGGTTGGTTGGATGTATCGCGCTGATGGTCGCCACGGTTTGGCTCACGGCGCAGGCGGCTTTCGCGGCGGGCGGCGGGGGAGCGGCACCCATCGTCATTGTGGCGGACTCGCGAAAGCTTACGGGAGTCATGGCCTGGTGGGCGAATCTGTATAACGAGAGCCATGTCTATTTCACCATTTTGACCATTATCCTAATCCCCGTCATAGGTACGATCTTCGGTCTGATAGCCGACTTCGTCATGCACCATATCGGCATCGACCTGAAGTCCCGCGAGCTGGCGGAACACTAAGTCAGATTCACTCGGAACGGCTTATTCGGGAGCATCTGTAAGAAAGGAGAGTCGGCATGGATTGGTTGTATGTTCTCATGCCCATCGCAGGCGTGAAAATCTTCTGGCCGGGCCTCATCATTCTGGGTCTCGGCGTTGGCATAATCGGCGGGTTCTTCGGCATGGGCGGCGCCTGGATGGTCACCCCCGGCCTCAACATCCTTGGCTTTCCCATGGCCTTCGCGATCGGGACCGACATCGCCCACATGGCGGGCAAATCGTTGATCTCGACCATGCGGCACGGGAAGTTCGGCAATGTGGATTACAAGCTCGGCCTGATCATGGTCTTCGGCACCGTGGTCGGATTCGAGGTCGGCGCCCAGATGATCATGTGGCTGGAAAAGATAGGCCGCGTCGACATGGTGGTGCGCTGGCTTTATTTGGTACTCCTCGCATTCATCGCCTGGATGGTATTCAGCGACGTGGCCAAGCGCCTCAAGAAGGAGCGCGAGGCCAAAGCGGCCGGCAAGGAGCTGGACAAGCTCGCCACCGGTCTCGAGTGGCACAAGACCTTTCATAAGATCAAGATCCCCCCGATGGTCCATCTCACAACGGCGGGCATCTACTGCTCTGCCTGGTTGCCGATCGGGGTTTCCTTTGTGACCGGGTGGCTGGCCGGCATCCTCGGCATTGGCGGCGGCCTCATTCGCATGCCCTCCCTCATCTATATCGTCGGCTGCCCGACCCACGTCGCCGTGGGCACGGACCTGTTCGAGGTGATGATCTCCGGCCTCTACGGCGCGGGCACCTACACCTATAAAGGGCGCGTCGAGCTCGTGGCCGCCATCATCATGCTGGTAGGGGCCGCGATCGGCGCCCAGGTCGGCGCCGTGGCGACAAAGTACATCAAAGGCTACGGCATCCGCATCGCCTTCGGTATCGCCGTTGTCGGTTGCGGCATCTCGGTGGCGCTGAAGCTCATCCCGGTCTACTATCCCGGGCTCTACACCGCCTGCGACATAATGGCCACGTGGCTGATCCTCGGACTGGTGTCGGCCCTGTCCATCTATATAGCGACCAAGATGGTCCAGGGGGCTCAGAGGGAGATCGCGGCAAAGAAGGTCACGGCTTAGGATCCGGACGGGAGATCGAGGAACTGAAGGAGGAGATCATGTTGAGGAAAGGGTTTTGGCTGAACTTGCTCGTCGTTTTGCCGCTCCTGTTCCTGTTCGGCTGCACCGATTTCGGCACCGTGGATCAGGGGAGAGTGGTCAAGTTCGACAAGGAGAAAAAACTGGTTACCATCATCCGGGACGTGAAGCACGATGCGATGAACCCGGATTATTCCCATTTACCGCCCATCACCTACTCGTTACCCACCGAGCCGATGGAGATGGGCCCGGAGCCCAAAGCTGGCGGCCGCATGAAGCTTGACGCGGGGAAGAGCCAGATCATCATCTTCGATCCCCAGGCGCAAGACCTGAAGACGATCGACATCAAGATCCTCGACAAGCGGGAAAACGTGGAGAGGCAGGACCCGCTGGTCTTTGACGCCGCCACGAAAACGGCCAAGAAATTCCCCGTGGTGGACAAGGAGAAGAAGACCGTGGCCATCTACTCCGGGCGACAGAAGCTTTACGTTGTCTTCGCCTTGCCGGATGAGTACGCCGCCATGCCGGACTCCACCTGGGATGCCGGCGATGAGCTTCGCCTCTACACCAAGGAGGAAGGCAAGGCCCGGCGCTGCATGAACATCTCGAGAACCGATATTTTCAGAAGATAGCATCTGTGCTCCTGCACGGGGCCGGTTCGCTGAACCGGTCCCGCACAGGAGCTAGCGGTCGCTGCGGAGAACCTGAATGGACCCGGTAGGGCAGGTTGATCTGCGCAGAATGAACGCCACCCAGTGGCTGGTCGTCATCGTCATCGATGTGCTTGTTCTCGCGGAACTCGCCGTAGCCATGTATGTAGCAGCAGGCCATCCGGACACTTTCACCCTGACCTTCATGAAGACCTTCTTCGGGATGCTCATCCCCACCCTGGTCCTGGGCTTTCTCGCCAAACGCATGATGCGCTCGGCATCTCTCCGGATCAAATCCTGACATCTGCCAGTGGGAGAATTCTTCTTCTCTGACGGGTCGGCATCAGACCGCGCTATCGGTCCCCTTGGGCGCCGAGGAGAGGTCAAAGCAGTAGTTGCCATCGAGGAAGCACCGGGTCAAATGATCCACGTGTGCCTCCGTGTGCATCATCATGTCCATCTGCCGGGTGTAGATGAGAAGCCTGCCGAGGAGGTCCAGCTTTTCCTCAACGTAAGGTGCCTCCTGCTTGGCCACGCGCGCCGTGACCCGGTCGCCGGTCGTTTCCACGATGAACCCGAGGGCCCCGAGGACTTTTTCAATCATCCGCGCCCGCCGGCTGCGGCGTATGTCGTCCGCCGCCCCGCCCTTGAACTGGAAGTTGATGTAGTTCTTGGCCGCCGTCTTGCCGCAATAGCAGTCGAGGACGCTGTAGTGATATCCCACCCGGGAGCTGAAGTTGAGGTACTTGTCGGAGATGATGGCGTAGCTCCGGTCCCCGAACCGCTCGGTTCCTATCCCCGGCGACGAGAGCATCTGTTCGGACATGACCGAGAAGAAGCCGCTCAGGTTCACCGGCCGCGGCTGGGTCGTATTCACCTCCTTGCAGAGCATTCCTTTCAGGAGAGCCTTGAAGGGCACCGAGACTACTTGCTCCGGAACGATGGTCGGCACCGCGGTTGCATCCACGCTCAACCCTTCGCCGAGGTCGATCACGTGGAGATCGATGGGGATGGGGGCCTTCAATCGCGCCGAAATGCTGGCACGATCAGTGACCAGGTCGCCCAGTTGAAAGATCACGGCATAGGCCTTCTCGTGGATGAAGCGCATGATGTCGTGGATGGTCCGGCAGTTCTCCTCGGCAAAGTGCGGGGATTTCGGATCGGTGAGGTTGAGCGGGACGATGAGGTCGGCCCGCCGGCGGAGCGCCTGGTCCGCCGGGCCTCTCACGACAAAGCCCCCGAATTGCAGGCCGGAATCCAGGATCTCGTCCACCCGACCGAGATAAACCCTGCCGTTGTAAGCATCGACCGTCACCAGCGCTCCAGGCGGTATAAGGGAGGTGGCCTCACGGGTGTTCATGATCGTGGGAATCATATATTCCCGGGTCAGGGAGGCCATGTGACTCACGATGCTGCCCAGGTCGGTGATGATTCCCTGGGCTTTACTCATGACCACCACATACTGCGATGAGGAGTGCATGGCGACGAGCACGCCCCCGTCAGGGAAGGAGAGCAAGTCCGATTCCGTCCTCACGTGAACGGCAGGCCCGAATCCGATCCCCGGACAGGCCACGTCACCCCCGTCCACGAGGACCTTCGCGCCCTCCGGTATTTCCGTGCGCGGCGCTTTTCCTTCAAGCTCTCGACCTTCGAGGCGTAAGGGTCGGGCCTGGAGAATGACGAATCGGCCTTCCTCGTCAAGAGCCCATTCGATGTCCTGCGGAGAGCCGAAATGCTTCTCCAGCCGAAGGCCGAAGGTGGCGAGCTCCCGGGCCTGGTCCTCGCTCAGGCAGGCGCGGCCGCGGAAATCCTGAGATACGATCTCCTCGGCAAGATAGCCGTCGGGCCGGGCCACGAGCCGGGCGGTTTTCTCCTCGACCCGCCTTTTGAGCAAAACGGGCTCCGGATCCTTGTTGAACACGTAGCTATCGGGTGGCACCACCCCGTCCACGGCATAGGGGCCGAGCCCCCACACGGCATTGATGATGATCCGGTTCTCCAGGGGGTTCACCGGATTACGCGTATACATGACGCCGCTTGCCACAGCCCTGATCATCTCCATGCAGGCCACCGCCATAGCCGCCTCCTGGAAGGGGACCCCCATGTGGATGCGGTAGGCGATGGCCCGTGGGGTGAAGAGACTGGCCAGGACCTTCTTGTATTCGGCCAGGATATTTTCCGGCGGCACGTTGAGGACCGAGAGATACTGCCCGGCGAAAGAAAGGGCGCTGTCCTCACCGATGGCGCTGCTCCGCAGGGAAACCTTCAAGGGCTTGTGATCATCCGGCATTGCCGCATTCAATTCGCTGTATGCATCCAGGATGGCTTGCGCCAGGTCTCCCGGAACCTCGGCCTGGGCGATGAGACCCTGAATCTCTTGACTCACCTCCAAAATGGTCTCGGTCTCGATGATGTCCGCCTTCGCTTTCAACCTCTGGATCGGACTTGCCAGGTTGTTGGCAGCGATGAAACGGTCGAAGGCTCCCGTGGTGATGGCGAAGCCTCGGGGCGCGTTGAGGCCTACCCGGTTAAGAACCTCGGCAACGTTCGCATTCTTCGCGCCGACGGCATCCACCATCTCGCGGCCAAGGTGCTTGTATTTCAAGATGAGATCCTTGCAGGCCGCTCGCCCTGCCGCGCGCGGTTCTCCCTTGATGCCCTGCTGTATTTCGTCCAGGGCCTTTTTCAGAAACGGATAGGGGCGGCCGGCCATGCTCTCCATGCACTGAATCATGCGGGCGCAGTGGAAGAAGGCCCGTGCGGTCTGGGCCTCGATATAGGGCAGGCCGAAAGCGGATTGGCCGCGGAGCTTCTGTTCGATTTCCGAGATGATCTTGAGGAGCTCACTATTGGACTCCAGCAGGAGCTTGAAATTGTCGTACTTGATCATGAAGGTTTCCATCAGCTTTTCTCGCGATGGACCCCTCCTGGCCTTCTTTCTCCAGAAAAATGGGAACCCCCTGAGAGCCATATCCTATCCTTGACCGGCTCGTCTTCGGGCGGTCCGGCCAGCCCGAACCGTGTCACTGAATCCCGGCCTACCTCGCTGAGAAGCCCTGTCCATGTGAAGCTCGGAAGAATCTATATCTCGATGCACAATGCGAGCGTCCCCCTGACAATTCGAGATACGCGAGCATTCGTTACGTCAGCTTCTAAATACTAAAATTTGCAGCGAAAAGCGAGAGGTTTTCTCCAGCTCTTGTCTTCATTCCCCCATGCGTCGGCGAGACACCGAAACGCCATGCGCGTCCCCTTACCAACGAAGCCGACAGCCTGATGTCAGAGCGAGGAAATGTTGCTCTTGGCAACGAAGGAGTTGGGACCAACCTTCTGCGAGGCATCCAGGAATGCCTTGCTCTCCTCGGTTTCCACGTGGATGACGAGCGCCTCGCCTATGGGCTCGAGCCTGTCATTGAGGAGAGGCAGGCGGTCGCCCATCTTGATCCCGTGCCTTCGCCCGAGGCCGCAGGTGATCTCCCACTCCTTGCCGCGACGGACCACCTTGAGGACAGGCACGATCCCTTTGATCGCGAGGGCGGCCTCGCGCTTCCCAGTGAGGTAATACGAGAGCCCGAGGCTGCACGCCATCAGAGGGAGGGTCGCGGCGGCGATCCACCAGGAGGGAATACCCAGGAGCCTCCGGACGAAGGATTTGAAACTCGCCCGATGGTTCGCCTCATCGGTAAAGATGAGCACTCGGAGACGGGGGGTGTCGCTATCGGGGACCGTATGTTTGGGAAAGACCATGACGGTGATCTCACCCTCCCGGGCTGCCGGGTCCACCTCCAGATTCCCCTGCCAGAGCCTCCCCCTGGCCCGGAGAAACCTGACTCGCACGAGTGGTGGGTCGGAGCGGTACGTGAGGTCGGCGATCCCTTCCACCGGCCATTGCAGATCTCCGTTAACGAACTGGCTGGTACCGGGAAAGGCACGGAAAACGGCCTTCGGCTCCAGGTATCCGGATAGGAAACTATCTAGAATGGAGATGACGAAGACAAGGGATACCAGAGCACCGATGAAGCCGACGACCTTGTGTGTCCGGTGAGAGGTGCCGTCGAGTATCAAGGATCACTCACCTCATACACGTGGGGGTCAGGTGAATACTAGGGCAAAGCCGGATCAGTAGCAAGAGAACCGTCGGTCTAACTTCTTAGATTTTCCCTCATGATGTCGTCAGGAGCTCGGCGGCGCGGCGGCTCTGGCGCTCGAGCTTGGCCCGGATGGCGGCGTGGGCGGGTTTCACGATCTCGGGGTCTTTCTCGACAAGGGCGAGGGCAGCCCGGCGAGCAGCGGCGAGGACGGTCGCATCGCGCACCAGGTCGGCGAGCTTGAGGTCAGTGAGGCCGTGCTGGCGGAGGCCGATGAGCTCACCCGGACCCCGGAGCTGGAGGTCCTCTTCGGCGATGCGAAAGCCGTCGTTGGTCTCCTCCATGACGGCGAGGCGCTGCCGGGTTTCAAGGCCACCCCCCTCGTGGATGAGGAAGCAGAAGGACCGATCCCCGCCCCGGCCCACCCGGCCGCGGAGCTGGTGAAGCTGGGAGAGGCCGAAGCGCTCCGGATGCTCGATCACCATCACCGTCGCCTCAGGGACGTCGATCCCGACCTCGATCACGGTGGTGGCGACCAGAAGCCTGATCCGCTTGGCGGCAAAGGCCTCCATGATTTCCTGCTTCTCTTCCGCAGGCATCCGTCCGTGGAGCATGGCGACCCCGACGCCCGGGAATACCTGGCGCCGGAGGTGGTCGGTCATGGTGGTCACGTCCCTGAGATCCGACTTCTCCGATTCCTCCACCAGGGGGTAGATGATATAGGCCTGGTGCCCGGCCGCGAACTCGCGCCGGAGCACCTCGTACACCCGGGCCCGTTCCTCGGCCTCGATAACGCGAGTTTCCACGGGGACGCGACCGGGAGGGAGCTCATCGATGACCGAGACCTCGAGATCCCCGTAGAGGGTCATGGCGAGAGTGCGGGGGATGGGGGTCGCGGTCATCACCAGGACGTGAGGGCTTCCTCCCTTGCGGCGGAGGGCCAGGCGCTGCATAACCCCGAAGCGGTGCTGCTCGTCGATGATGACGAGCCCCAACCGGTGGAAGGCGACGGCCTCCTGGATCAGGGCGTGGGTGCCGATGACGAGCCGCGCCTCGCCGCTGGCGATGGCCTCAGTGCGGCTTTGCTTCTCACGCGCCCTGAGGCGCGACGTGAGGAGCGTGAGAGGGACGTCCAAGGCCCGGGCATAGGGCTCCATGTTGATGAGATGCTGGTGGGCGAGGATTTCGGTTGGCGCCATGATCGCCGCCTGAAAGCCGTTGGCGATAACGATGAGGGCGGTGAGGAGGGCGACGATAGTCTTGCCGCAGCCCACATCCCCCTGGAGCAGGCGGTTCATGGGCCTCTCCCGGCCGAGGTCGGCGGCGATCTCCCGCATCACCCGCTTCTGCGCCTCGGTGAGGGTGAAAGGGAGCAGCCTTCCCACGCGGCGGAGAAAGTCCTGATCCAGGGCCATGGCGTGTCCGGTGCGGCGAGAGAGTTCTTCTTTGCCCCGGACAATCTGGAGCTCGAGAAAGAAAAGCTCCTCGAAGATGAGTCGGCGAAGTCCGGGAGAAAGCTCGTCTCGATCCGGTATGTCGGTGGGGAAATGCACCTGGCGGAGGGCGGCCTGAAGATCGAGAAGTTTGAAGTAGTCGAGGACTGCGGGCGGCAGGGTCTCCGGAACGTGGGGAACGTACGTGTCGACGACCTGGTCGATGATCCGCCTGTACGTCCTGGGCGGAATTCCCGGAACCGGGCTGTAGCGAGGGACGACGGCGCCCTCTTCCTCAGCTGCCCCTTCAACCTCCTCGAGGTCCGGGTGGTGCACTTCGAGCTTTCCGGCAAAGAGCCGGAGGGCGCCGCTCACCCTGAGCCTCCCTTTGAATCGCCTCAGCCGGTGACCCAGCCAGCTCCCATAGTGGAACCACTTGGCGGTGACCAGGCCGCTGCCGTCGGTGAGGACGGCCTCGAAGACCTTGCGCCGCCGGTACCGCACCTCGCCGGCGTTGACCACTGTGGCGACGAAGCTCACGTACTCTCCCGGGCGAAGCCCGCTGATCTTAACGCCGCCGCGCTGGTCCAGGTAGCCGAGGGGGAGGTTGAAAAGGATGTCCTCGACGGTGGTGAGGCCCCTGGCGCGGAGGAGCTTCTCCAGCCGCGGCCCCACTCCTTTTACGGCTGTGACCGGCTGCTGCAGGACCAGATCGGAAAGAGAGGTGTTGAGTTCCTGGCCGGACATGGGGGTCATTGATTCTCTCACAGAGCCCGCAGAGGACACGGATAGTCGCGTGGATAACGCGGGCTAGAAGAGCGTGAGCTGCTTCTCCTTGGGCCCCTTCTTCTTGCGGCTTCCGGCGGCGGTGGAGGCCTCCTCCAGGAGATCGGCGGGGACCTCGCCGACAAAGGGCGAGGCCTGCGCCTCCCGCACCTCGCCAAAGAGGAAGCGCCGGTGGGCGGTGGTGAGAACAAGGAGATCGCGGGCTCTGGTCATGGCCACGTAGAAGAGCCGCCGTTCTTCCTCCAGGGCTTCCGGGCCCTGGTCCTTACGGGTGAGGGGGAGGAGGTTCTCGTCCACGCCGGAGATCAAGACCACGGGGAACTCGAGACCCTTGGCCGCGTGAAGGGTCATGAGGGCCACCGCGTCCGCCCGAGGATCGAAGAAGTCTCCCGCCCGCCACTGAGCAAGGTCCTGGAGAAAGGCGGGGAAGGTGGCGAGGGCCGGCCTCTTGTCGTATGCGCCGGCAAGAATGTGGAGCCAGCGGAAGCTCTCCCGGGCCGACTCGCTCCCGCCGGCATCGACATATTCCCGGAGACCGGTTTCCACCAGGGCCGCCTCCAGGACCGCCGGCAGGGGGCGGCCGGCAACGAGGCTCTGAAGCGTGGTGATGATCCGCCGCAGCCGGTCCATGGCCGCCTGGTGGCTCACGGGGAGCTTCAGGTTCTTGCTCCCCTGCCAGAGGATCTCCAAGGGCCCGATGCCTTTGTCGATCTGCTCGCCGAGCCACTGCTGGGCCGCCTCTCCTAGTCCCCGCGGCGGCACGTTGAAGATAGCCTGGAGATCCCGGACGCTCGTGCTGTCCGCCGCGAAGCGGAGATAGGCGAGGAGGACATCGGCCGCGGGCGTGGCGAAAGGCGCCCGTTCGCCCACAACCTGGAAGGGAATCCCGGCACGCGACAAGGCCTCCGTCAACCGGCGGTTCTGGGCGTGAGTGCGGTAGAGGACGGCGATATCGGCAAAGCCGTACCGGGCCTCCTCCGCGGTCTCGCCGCCCCGGTCCCGATATAGCTGGTAGTGGCTGCTGCCGCCGACGAGCCGCTCGATCTCGCCGATGACGAAGGCGGCCTCCTGGGTGTCATCGGCAAGGCGGGATAGACGGAGCCGCGGTCCCGGAGCCTGGTCGGTCCAGAGCCTGCAGGTGAGAGGATTCTTATTCTGGGTGATCACCGCCGTTGCCGCCGCCAGAATGTTCTGGCTGGAACGGTAGTTCTGCTCGAGCCTCACCACCCGGGCCTCGGGATAATCCTCCTGGAAGCGCTGGAAGACTCCCACGTGGGAGCCGCGGAAGGCGTAAATGGATTGATCCGAGTCGCCGACGACCGTGAGATTTCGGTGTGAGGCGAGGAGCTTCAGCCACTGATACTGGGCATCGTTCACGTCCTGGAACTCGTCGACGAGGATGTGGCTGAAGGCCCTCTGGTGGTGGGCGAGGGCGGGGCGGTCCGTCTGCCAGCGCTCGAGGAGGGCGCCGATGAGGTCGTCGAAGTCGAGGAGGTTTCGGCCCTTGAGGTTGTGCTGATACGCATCGTACACCCTTGCGAACGCAGGGTCCTGGGCAAGCTCAGGAGCGTCGGGTGCAAGCACGCGCCCCTTGGCGAGGGAGATGCGACGGAGCACCTCGAGGGGATGCCAGGCAGGTCCGGTCAGCCCCTGCGCCGCCATGATCTCTTTAAGGAGGTCAAGCTGGCCGGCCTCGGGGATGAGCTCTCCCATCGGCCTCCCTCCCTGGGTCTCCCGGAGCAGGGAGGCGGACAGGGCGTGGAAGGTCCCGATCCGGACGTCCCGAACATTTACCCCGTCGCCGAAGAGCTCGGCCAGGCGGGTCTTCATCTCCTCGGCCGCCTTGCGGGTGAAGGTCACCGCCATGACCCGCCCCGGCGGCACCTGCCGGACCCGGACGAGGTGGGCGACCCGGTGGGTGAGGACCCTTGTCTTTCCTGTCCCGGCCCCCGCAAGAACGAGGAGGGGGCCCTCGCCGTGCTCCACGGCCCGCTGTTGGGCCTCGTTCAGTTCTGCCGTCATAGATGTCATTCGCGAGGCAAGCTGTTTTAACCCGCATTATGCACGAGCCTCCTGCTGCGACCGGGGATCTGGCCGTCCTTCCGGGCGTCCTCGGGCCTCGCACCTTGCGGCGTACTAGACAAGTACGCCTCAGGTTCGCGCCCCTGCGGTTGCCCGGTGGCAGGGCCATCTCCACGATCTCGCGACGGCGTCTCGTGCATAATGCGGGTTCAGAAAAGGCCTAACTGGCCGGAGAGCCGCTGCCGCTCCCCGGCGTCAAAGACCCGGATGGTCCCGAATTCGCCGTCGTAGCCGGGGTCGATGGTCACCGCACCGACGCGCATCCGGGAGACGGCCTCGGCCAGCATGGCCGTGTCCGCCTGCCGGATGCGGTCGAGCTCCGCGTCGAGCAGGACGTGATATTCGTTTCCCACCCGACCGAGGAGCTCGAGATAGCTCGAGACTACCTGGCGGCTGGAGACCCCCACTTGCATCACCTCGGCGATGATCTCGACGAGGGGGACGAGAGAGCGGTACGGTAAGGCCCCAGGTGCTCTGCTGCCGGGCGGCCGGTCCGCCAGATCCTCCACCCGGTGCATGACCCCGGTGGTGACCTTGCGGTTACACCTGGGGCATCGCCCGCCGTTCCGCCTCGTCTCCTCGGGGCTCAGGCGTACGCTGCAGGGCCGGTGCCCGTCAAAGTGATATTTGCCCTCTTCAGGGAAGAACTCGAGGGTGCCGATGAGTCCATTGTTGCCGCGCTCAGAGATGGCCCCCATGATCCCGTCATAGGAGAGCTCGGTGTCGAACAGGGTCGCCTCCCGCATGAGCTTGGCCGGCGAATGGGCATCAGAGTTTGAGATGAGGCGGACGCCGTCGAGGGCCGAGAGCCGCCAGTTCATGGCCGGGTCCGAAGAGAGGCCGGTCTCGATGGCAGGGACCAGGGGAGTCAGTTCCTCATAGCACTCCTCAAGGCTTTCGAAGCCGGAATTTGCTCCAAGGACGGAGAAGTGAGGGGTCCAGGCATGGGCCGGGACGAGCACACTCTCGGGGGCGACGTCTCGGCTCAGGCTGAGGAGCACCTTGGCATCGAGGCCGAGAATGGGGCGCCCGTCCGAGCGGATGTTCCCGACGCGGGCGAGGGCCGCCTGGAGTCTCGCGGCCGCATCGAAGTCGGGTAGGAAGAGGATCGTGTGCACCTTGCGGGTGCGGCCGTCCTTCTTATAAATGGTGCTGATTTCGGTGCTCGGGAGAAACCGTACCTGGGCTCGGCAGCTCGGGGGCACCGAGGCGTCCACGGGGGCGGCGAGCTCGGCTTTCAACCGGTAGAGTCCCGGTTCGGCGGGCTCGAGCTTCTCCCGAAGCTCGGCCAGCCAGCCGGGGTGGGTGCAGTCCCCGGTTCCCACCACCCCGACTCCCTTGAGTTGCGCCCAGCGGTGGAGATTCTCCGGATTCATCTCTTTGCTGGTGGCGACAGAGTAGTGGGAGTGGATGTGGAGGTCGGCTACGATTCGCACGGGTGCTCCTGGACTTCCGGGCGTTGACGCCTACGTCCCGCTGCTTGCGGCTGGAGAGACCGTAACGAAGGAGGGCGGAAAAGTCAAGGTAAGGGCTCACAAGGTCTGTTTTCGTCTCTCACAGAGCTCGCAGAGGGCGCAGAGTTTTCGAGCCGAATTCCCGTCTCGGGAATTCGGCTCGAACTCGCATCCCTTTCTCGCAGGCCCCATGCACCTTAAGGCGCGGAGCGCTTGGGCTGATTTCTCCTCTCAAGAAATCCGGCCAAAGCCCTCACCCTTTGTGACCTCCGTGGGCTCTAGCGAGCCCCGCTAGCGCGGGGCGAACGGGCGAGAGACACCGGGACCGGTTACAAGTCAAGACGGAGGCGGCGAGGTGCTACTCGAGGGGAAGCACCTCGAGGACGAAGCACTTCAGGTAGCTTGTCTCCGGCATGCTCACAAGAACGGGGTGGTCTCGCGACTGACCGCGGACCTCCAGGAGGCGGAGCCGCCTCTTCGCCAGCCGAGCCGCATGGCCGAGGATGATCTGGAATCGCTCGCGGGTGAGGTGGTGGGAACAGGAGCAGGTGACCAGGAGACCGCCTGGTGAAATGAGCCTCATGGCCAAGCGGTTGAGCTCGAGGTAACCCCGCTCGCCCTCTTCGATCTTTGCCTTCGCCTTGATGAAGGCCGGGGGATCGAGGACGACGGCGTCGAATCGCGCCTGGCTCGTGGTGAGGAAATCGAAGGCGTTCGCCTCGACGAAGCGACACTGGGCGCCAAGGCCGTTCATGTCGGCGTTCAGGCGCGCGCGCTCGAGGGCGGTCCCGGACACGTCGACGCCCACAACCTCCCGCGCCCCGAACCTGGCGGCGTAGAGCCCCCAGGCACCCTCGTAGCAGTAAGCATCCAGGACCCGGCTGCCTTGGACCAGACCCTCGAGGAGAGACCGATTTTCCCGCTGATCCAGGTAGAAGCCTGTCTTTTGTCCCTCGAGGGGAGCGACCTGGAACCGCAGGCCGTGGAGCTCGATCACCGGGGCCTCGGAAAGCTCGCCGTACACCACGCGCCGCTCGAGAGGGAGGCCCTCCAGGCTTCTCGCCGGGGAATCGTTCCGCAGGACGATTGCGGCAGGCTTGAAGATCTCCCTCAGGAGTTCCACGATCAGCTCTTCGATCCGGGCCATACCCTGGGTCAGGGTCTGCACGACAAGGTGCCGGTCGTACCGGTCCACAATGAGGCCCGGAAGGAGATCGGCCTCCCCAAAGGCGAGGCGATAGGTGACTGATCCCGGATAAAGCCACTGCCGCCGCTCGCCCGCGGCGACGAGTCGCTGGCGGTAGAAAAGGTCATCGATCTCCACGTGCCGGCGGGAGAGGAGACGGACGGCAATGAGGGAGTTCGGGCTCAGGTGACCGATGCCGAGAAAGCGCCCTCCCCAGGAAACCAGCCGCACCAGATGGCCCGGTTCGAGGCCCTGGAGAGAATCGTGGATCTCGTTGCTGAAGATCCAGGAATGACCGGCGCGAATTCGTCGGTCTTCGTTCTTTTTTAGACGGAGTGTATGCACGCGGGTCGCTCTCAAGGCCGGCGCCGCCGGCCGATCATGATCCTCACGAGAAACTACTGCCGGTGCAGGCGCCGCTCGTCGCCTGATGGCACACAGGCGGAGAGGCGTCGGGAGAAGCGGACCGGCAGGCAAAGGCGGAGAGCTGCCGTTCGACCTTGTCGGCGCCGCACTGGGGGCAACGCGGCGAGGCGTCGCTGGATCTGAGGACCAGTGTCTCAAAGCAGCGGTTGCAGCAGGAGCATCGATATTCGTAGATGGGCATCGGTGACCTCCAGCAAAATTCCCGCGGATTGTACTCCCCCATGGCAACAGGATCAAGGCCCTCGGCACCCCGGGCTAGGTCATCCGTTGACATTTGCCCCGAAATTCTCTATTTCCTGTGCTGCACACACGAAGAGGGCAACAACCATTTACTGATCTATGCCGGCCAATCTCACCCCTGAATATCTCGAGGCAGAAAGGCGCTACCGCGAGGCCAAGACCCAGGCGGAGAAGCTCGCCTGCCTGGAGGATATGCTCACCGTTCTCCCCAAGCACAAGGGCACAGACAAGCTCAAGGCCGACCTCCGCAGGAAGATCTCCAAGCTTAAGACCGCGGCCCAAACGAAAAAGGCCGCGGGTAAGCGAGATTCCGCGTTTCGGATCGAGAAGGAGGGCGCCGGACAGGTGGTCCTGGTCGGTCCGCCCAATGTGGGGAAGTCCGCGCTGGTCGTAGCGCTTACCAATGCGAGTCCCGAGGTGGCCGACTTTCCCCATACCACCTGGAAGCCAACCCCGGGGATGATGCCGGTTACCAACATCCAGATCCAGCTCGTTGATACGCCCCCCCTGACCAGGGAATACGTGGAGTCGGAGTTGATCGATCTCATTCGCCGGGCGGATGTGATTGCCGTGGTGGTGGACCTGAACACGGACCCGGTCCAGCAGCTGGAAGACACGGTCAAGATCCTGGAGGAGTACCGTATCGCACCGCGGAGCTTGCAGGGGCGCTACCCGGAGCAACGAGGCTGGACCTTTCGTCCCTTCCTGGTGCTCGCCAACAAGTGTGACGATGGGACGGCCGAGGAGCACTTCGAGATCTTTCGCGAGCTCCTGGAAGAGGAGTGGCCCGCGCTCCCGATATCCGCCAAAAACGGCCGCAATCTGGAGACCCTGAAGGAGAAGGTGGTGGGACTCCTGGAGATCATCCGGGCCTACTCCAAGGCGCCGGGGAAGGAGCCTGACCTCACCGCTCCCTTCGTTCTGAAAAGGGGGAGCACGGTGGGTGATCTTGCCGGGAAGGTCCATAAGGACTTCCAAGAAAAACTCAAGTGGGCCAAGGTCTGGGGCTCGGGCGTCTACGAGGGCCAGATGGTCAATCGGGATTACGTCCTTCATGACGGTGACGTGGTGGAGCTCCACATCTGACAACCGGAACAGCCCCGCCCCCACCTGAGGCCGCCCCAAGGGTCGGCGCTCCCGCTGTCTCTCCCCTGTCTGAGGAACCCCGACCCATATTCCCCCCCCGTTCAACCACACCTGCCAAGGTTCCACCCAGGACGCGGTGGCAGGGATGCCACCCATAGTGGCCCACTAATCTTGGGGGATCAGGTCACCCCAACCTTCATCATTTCCCGTCCCCGCCGAAAAGGCGGGATCTTCGACACGGGGAGGACCGTATCAGCTTGCATAATTATTTTCCCCTCCCCTGGTGGGAGGGAACACAGCGTTTGGCGATATGGCAAAGGACTTCCGGGACAAGAATATAAAAAGTCAGACTGCTTGACAGGGTGGCGGGCGATAGTTAATTTCCCTAGCGATCTGGTAGAGGTTGCCTGTATCCAGCAAGTGTCCTGCGTACGACCGCGAGAAAAAGTGCTCTGAAGAGCCTGAGGAGAGGCTATCATGTCAGTTTGCGTCGGGAAGAAACTCGGTGCGACCGAGAGCGACGAGGAGGATTTTGAACGGCAGGGGGAGGATCTCGATGAACTCCTGAGCGGGTCCATGCTCGACCCGGATGCTGTCGATGAGCTGGTTTGCTTTGACGAGGACCTCCGGAAAGCGGTGCAGGCGGGGGTAGAAGAAGAGTTGCGTGCCTCCGGCGAAGAAGAGGCCTGTGCTCCGTCGACTTACGAGGAGCAGGAGAAACCGCGGGACGAGGAAGTCAGAACCTGTGAGCTCGTAGGTAGCGAAGATGACCTTTTCCAAGAAGATCTCGTGAGTTTCTATCTCCAAGAGATTTCGCGGTACTCGCTGCTCACCCCTGAGCGGGAGATGGAACTCGCCAAGATCGTGAAGGAGGGCCAAGAGGCACTGGTGCAGCTCTTGTGGGACAGAAGGGCTTCAAGTTCCCGCTTTGACAAGATTCGCGACCAGCTGGGCCGGTGGCGGGATGAGTCGTTGAGCTACCCGGGACTCCGAGAGAAGATGGTGAAGCTCGTTATGGACGGGCTCGAAGAGGCGGCGGCCCGCGAGGACTCATCCCGCGGTATTCGTGAGCTTCACGGCAAGGCGAAAAAGATTGCCGCGAGAATCGACGGCGCAAAGAACGAAATGGTCGAGGGGAATCTGCGTCTGGTCTTGAGCATCGCCAAGCGGTACCGGGGCCGCGGGCTGAGCTTCCTCGACCTGATTCAGGAAGGCAATATGGGTCTCCTGAAGGCGGTGGCCCGATACGATTACGCCAAAGGCAATCGCTTCAGCACCTACGCCACCTGGTGGGTGCGCCAGAGCATTATCCGCGGGATCTACGACAAGACGAGAACGATTCGGCTGCCGGTCCACTTCATTGAGATGAAAAGCTTCTTCTTCAAGATTTTCTACGAACTGGTAAAGGAGCTGGGACGAGAACCAACGCCGGCCGAGATCGCCGCAACGAGTGGCCTGCCCCTCGACAAGGTGACCATGATAATCCAGCTCTCCAGTCGGCCCATGTCACTCGAGTCGCCCCTGGGCGGGGAAGATCAACGGCTTGGTGACTTCATCGCCGACGACCGCGCTATCTCTCCCCTCGACTCCGTGAGCGAGCAGGAGTTGGTGGATATGACCCGCAATATCCTGGGTTCACTCTCGTCGAGGGAAGAGACGATCCTCAAGTCCCGATTCGGCATCGATGATAACCCCACGGAAACGTTGAAGACGATAGGCGAGCGCTTCCATGTGTCCAAGGAGCGCATTCGCCAGATCGAAAAAAAGGCTATCCGCAAGCTTCGCCACGCGCCGCGGCGAGACCAGCTCAAGTGCTTCATCGAGTAAGGGGGTCCGGACCGCCTTGCCGTAGGTGCCTTCGTGCAGCAGAGGAGGGGGATTCTGTCCCCCTCTTTCGCTTTTGACAGAGCGGCTATCGGGGTGGTAGGCTCTCACGGGCCGAGAGGCGGCGGAAGCCCGGGTCCTGAATTCAAGGAAATGTCCTGATGAAGCGGGTGCTCACCATAGCTGGATCTGACTCGGGTGGAGGAGCCGGGATTCAGGCGGATCTCAAGGCGATTACCCTCCTCGGCGCCTTCGGCATGAGTGCCATCACCGCCCTTACCGCGCAGAATACGGTTGCGGTGACCGCGGTTCACGAGGTGCCCCTGGATTTCATCAGCGCCCAGATTGACGCGGTATTTTCAGACATCGGCGTCGATGCGGTGAAAACCGGGATGCTTGCCACGCCCGCGACCGTTGAGCTCGTGGCCGCCAAGCTCAGACACTACCGGCCGTCGGTGGTGGTTGTCGATCCAGTGATGATCGCCAAGAGCGGCGCCCCCCTCCTCGCGGCCGAGGCGCGCTCCACTTTGGTTCGAGCGCTTCTTCCCCTCGCCACCGTGGTTACGCCCAATCTCCACGAGGCCTCCGCCCTCATCGGCCTGGAGATCCGAGACGAAGCAGCCATGCGGCGAGCGGCGGAGGAGATTCGTGCCCTTGGACCATCGGCCGTGCTCGTCAAGGGCGGACACCTGGAGGGCGAGGCCGTGGACGTCCTCTTCGACGGACAAGGGTTTCACGAGTTTCGCGCGCCCCGGGTGAAGACCAAGAACACCCACGGCACCGGCTGTACCTACGCTGCGGCGATCGCCACCTACCTCGCCCAGAACCTTCCCATGGCGGAGGCGGTTGGAGCAGCGAAGCGGTTCATCACCGAGGCCATCCGCCACGGTCTGGACCTGGGCAAGGGCCACGGCCCCACCAACCCTTATGCGGTCGTGAGCCGGGAGTGGCCTATTCCCCCAGAGTCCGGCCGCTGACTCACTCTCTTCCTGCATCCGGCCGCCACGAAGAGCCGCTTGACAAAGTGCGGCTCTTCCCCGTAGAAAAACAAAGCTACTGTACCGTCTGATCTAGCCCGTATTATCCACGAGACGCTGTAGCGAGATCGTGGAGATGGTGGTGCCACCGGGCAACCACAGAGACTCGGGCCTGAGGCGTACTTGTTCAGTACGTCGCAAGGTCCGAGTCTCGAGGACGCCCGGAAGGACGGCCAGATCCGCGGTCGTAGCAGGTGGTTCGTGCGTAAGGCGGGCTGACCCTTCCAATGAGAGGTGACCGATGATCCGGCGAGGCAGCAAACCCAGGTTTTCTCTTCGCAACCTCTTGTGGCCGGTGCTACTGCTCGCATACGCCGAGATGGTCATCCTGCCCCAAGCGGCCTGGGGCCAGGTTCAAGGCCCGGTAATACCCCTCCAGGATGCCATCCGACTGGCCCTGGAGCGGAACCTCGACGTCCAGCTTTCCCGGGAAGAGATTGACTTTGCCCGGAATCGCCAGAATGAAGCTCGAACCGGGTTTTTGCCGAAACTGACGACCGAGTATGGCTACCGTCGGCCAAGCGGCACCACCACGGTAGTTGGCGGAGTCGACGTTACGAATCAGGATCAAAATGAGTACCATTTCACCGGCACCATAGAGCAGCCTATCTTCACCGGGTTTGCCACCCTTTCCACCTACGAGTTGGCCAGGCTTGGTCTGGACTCGGCCAAGATTCAACTGCAACGGACCCGCCTCGACATCATCCTCAGGGTGAAAGAGAACTACATCGGGATCATCCAGGCCGAGAAGATCCGCGAGGTGGCGGAGCAATCGGTACGGCAGCTCCAGGAAAACCTCAAGGTGGCGGCGAACTTCTACCGGGTGGGCCTGAGCCCGAAGATCGATGTCCTGGATGCGGAGACGCGCCTGGGCGATGCCGAGCTCCAGCTCATCAGGGCCACGAACGACGTCGCTGTCCGCAAGGCGAACCTCAATACCGTCTTACGCCAATCCGTGGATACCCCGGTGGAGGTGGAGGATATCCTTACCACAGCTCCCTATGAGAAGTCCTATGAGTCGAGCCAGGAGACGGCGCTTAAGTACCGACCGGAAGTGCTGGATGCGGAGACCCAGGTGGCGGGTGCCGAGCAACAGATCACTTTCGCCAAGAGCGGCTACTATCCCAACGTTACCTTTCGCGCCAACCTCTACCGCCTGGGCGATACTCCCGGTGTAGACGGTAGCGACTTTAGTCAACGGCAAACCTGGGATGTGGGCGCCGTCGCCACCTGGACGCTCTTCGAGTGGGGGAAGACCCGATATGCCGTGTTCCAGCAGGAGGCACGTCTTCGCCAGGCGAAGGAGACCCTCGAGAAGGTGAAGGACACGGTTCGGCTCGACGTCAAGAGCGAGTATCTGAATTTACGGGCCGCCTATGAGGCGATCGGTGTCGCCAAGAAGGCGGTCGTCTCGGCGGAGGAGAATTTCCGCATCAGCACCGAGCGCTACAAGGAGCAGGTGGCGAGTTCGACGGAAGTGCTGGACGCGCAGACTAGGCTCACCCAGGCGAAGAGCAACTACACCAACGCCGTCGCCATCTTCAACGTGGAGGTGGCGCGACTGATTCGCGCCATGGGGCTCGAAGAAAGCGTCGAATCCCTCTAAGCCGCATTATGCACGAACCGTCTGCTGCGACCGGAGCGGGCTACGGCAGGAAGGTCTGTTCGGCAAAGGCGCAGAGTCGCGGCATTTTCCTTGCGAGGCCCGCCCCCCTTTCCCCTTGAACGCCCTCTATGCCTGTGATACCGTGAACGGGACCGCAGGAAGCACACGGTCGTGGGCGCCGGAAGGACGTCCGATGTCGGTCCCAGAATGACTCGTCCATGATCCAGATCTACCATGTATTCAAAGCCTATACAGGCGATCAGTACGCCCTCTCCGACGTGACCCTGGAGGTCGAGAAGGGCGACTTCCTGTTTCTCATCGGTCCGAGCGGGGCCGGGAAAAGCACCCTCCTCAAGCTCATCTTTTGCGCCGAACAGGCGACCAGGGGACAGATCCTG
>Ga0335070_10002457_pt1 | contig 21568 bp, 20 predicted proteins | sample Lox_Sample_13_FD_206722 | JGI IMG/M metagenome (GOLD analysis project Ga0335070, IMG submission 206722) | Soil microbial communities from Loxahatchee National Wildlife Refuge, Florida, United States - Lox_Sample_1.3 | ecosystem: Environmental > Terrestrial > Soil > Wetlands | place: USA...
CGAGCTCGGCCGCGCGGCGGTCGATCTCCTCGGCTCGAGGCGCCTGGGCGGCGGCCGTCCGTTGCACCTCCTCGAAATGCGCGCGCTTCTCGGCCAGCGTGACGACCGAGCGCTGCGGGGCATCGAAGCGCACGGCGGGCGCGCCGTCCTGCACGACGAGTGTGCCCCCCGCGCCGCACGTCACGCACTCGACGCTCGTGCCGTCGATCGCGACCGCCGACAGGTGGCAGAGCGGGCACAGGCCCGGCGCGCCGCGGTACTCGACCTCGTCGAAGGCGCGCCCGAGCTGGCTGCCGACGCTCGCGCCGACGCGGCGCGCGCCCTGCAGCGCCGCCTCGTCCAGCACGGCCGCGCGCGGCATGCCGGCGCCCTGCACGAGCAGCTGGTCGGCGACGGCGATCTGCGCCGAGAACGTCATCTGGTGCATCACCGGCAGCGCGAGCGCCTGCCACACGGTCGTCAGCGCGCCGCCGACGGCGATCAGCCCGGCGACGCGCGCGCGGAAGACGCGCTCGTCGTAGGGGAAGGCCACGGCCGGCGTCTCGCCGCGCTCGAGGATCGCCCGGTAGCGCTCCGCGAAGGCGACGTCGGCTGCCGGGCCCGAGAGGCGGTCGGCGACCAGCTTCAGCTTCCCTGGGACCGTGCGCGAGTAGATCGGCGCGCTCACGATCAGCCCGTCGGACTCCATCAGCCGGTCCCACAGCCACGGCCCGTGATCGGCGCCGGCCGCCTGGCCCGGGCCGACCGGCCGCATCGGCAGGTCGAGGTCGTCCAGGCGGACCATCGCCACCTCTCCGCCCTCGCCCTCGGCGGCCCTGAGCGCGAGCTTCAGGAGGATCTCCGCACTGCCGTCGGGATTGCCGCAGCTGAGGCCGAGCACCTTCATGCCGACACCTCCTCGCCAGAGCGGCGCAGGCCCCCTCCGCCGAAGCGCGAATGGTCGGCGGCGAGCTGCATGATCGGGTAGGTCGCGGTGCGCATGTCCTCTTCGTAGGCGGCGATCGCCTCGACGACCTCGCACCGGCCGCTCGCCGCGTCGACGAGCGCGTCGCGCAGCACGGCCGCGTTGCGCAGGGCCATGTTCGCCCCCTTGCCGAGCGTCGGGAGCATCGCGTGGATCGCGTCGCCCACGAGCGTCACGCGCGAGCTCGGCCAGGCCGGGGTGGGATCGAGGCGCCGGAACGGGTGGGCGAAGATCGTGTCGAGCTCGACGGCATCCACGAGTGCGCGGATCGCCGGGTGCCAGCCCTCGACGACCGCCTGCATGCCGGCCTTCATCTGCGCGGGCGTGTCCGTGGTCCACTCGGCGGGCGGCGGGACGACCGAGCCCGGCTGGATGCCGCCGAGCAGCATCATGTAGGGCGCAACGGGGGCGACGCGCGCGTAGGGCGCGAGCTCGGCGGCCGCCTCGTCCGGTGGCTGGCGCGGGATGTAGGAGCCCATCGCGAGCAGGCCGCCGCGGCCGTCACTGGCGATCGCAAAGCCGCCGGCGATCGTTTCGGGGAGGGCGTCCTGGAGCTTGGGCGTCAGCGGCGCGCGGGCGAACAGGTCGAGCCCGCCCACGGGCGCGGCGATGATCTCGACCTCCGGCAGCAGCGTGCGGCGCACGTTCGAGCCGACGCCGTCGGCGCCCACCAGGACGTCGCCCTCGACCGCTTCGCCGTCCTCCAGCAGGACGCTCACGCCCGACGCATCGGCCTCGAAGCCGGTGACGAGGCGTTCGTGGCGCACCGCGTCGTCGAGGCCGGCCTGCAGGATCTGGCGGAACGTGCGGCGGTCGACCGCGGTGTGCGGGCGCTCGCCGGCGTTCGGCGGCCCGATGTGCGGAGCCGTCGTCAGCTCGTTGCCCTGGGGGTCGATCACGATCGAGATGTCGTAGCGCGCCGGCGTGACGGTCGAGGCCCGCAGGTAGAGCTCGTAGAGCTCGGGGGGGAGGCACGCCTCGAGGGCGTTGCCCCCGTCGGCGTCCATCGTGAGGCGGTAGCCGGAGCGGCGGCGCTCAGCCGGATCGCGTTCGAAGACAACGCAGTCGACGCCGGAGCGCCGCAGACCCTGGGCCAGGAGGAGGCCGCTCATGCCCCCGCCGGCGATGAGGACACGGAACATGACGCAGTTGTATGCACTACGGCAAACTGTGTCAAGTCGGTCGCGCAGCCTGCGTATTGCATACATCTCCTGATTCTGCTTACACTTACCCCATGAAGCTGCTGACCTTCGACGACGGGCGCGTGGGCTACGTCGACGGCGACGACGTCGTCGAGCTCGCCGTGGCGGACATGCGCACCTACTTCGAGCGCGGGGGCGAGGCCGAGGAGACCGGCCGCCGCGCGCCGCTGGCCGACGTCCGCCTGAGGGCGCCGCTCGTGCCCAAGAAGTTCTTCCACACCGCGGGCAACTTCCGCGAGCACCACGAGGAGTCCAAGCGCGTCAACTGGTCGCACCCCGTGCTGCCCTGGATCGTCTTCTTCCAGAACATCGACGCGATCATCGGCCCAGAGGATGGGGTGGTCTACCCGGAGGGGATGACGAACGAGCTCGACTACGAGCTCGAGCTGGCCGTCGTGATCGGGAAGGCCGGCTCGTTCTTCTCGCCGGAGGAGGCCGAGGACTACATCGCCGGCTACCTGATCTTCAACGACATCACCGCGCGGGACATCCAGCGCGAGGAGATGAAATCCGGGGTCTTCTGCCTATCCAAGAGCATCGACACCTTCTGCCCGATCGGCCCGTGGATCGTCACCCCCGACGAGCTCGGCGACCCCCACGACCTCGCGATGCAGCTGCGCGTCAACAGCGAGGTGCGCCAGACCTCGCACACGAGCCGCATGTCGGTGACGATCCCCGAGATCATCAGCCACTACTCGCCGATGGGGTACAGCCCCGGGGACATCATCTCGACGGGCACCGTCTCCGGCGTGGCAGGGTTCAGCGAGGACGCCGCGTCGCTCTACCTGCGGCCCGGCGACGTCGTCGAGGCCGAGATCGAGGGCGTCGGCGTGCTGCGCAACCCGATCGTCGGCTGGTCGGACGCGCACCCGGGCCGCCCGTCGCCGGCGGCGATCGCGGCGACATGAGCGCCGCCGCCGCGGGCGCGCGCCTGGACCACGTGGGCCTCTCCGTGGCGGACCTCGACGCGGAGATCGCGTTCTACGAGGCGGCCTTTGCGTTCGCCGTGGAGCTGACCTTCACGCTCGGCGACGACGGCACCCGCGGCGCGATGCTCCTGCATCCCTCGGGCGGCCGCCTGGAGCTCTTCGAGCGCCCGGGCGCCGCGCCCGGGCGCCATGGGCTGATGCCGCTGGAGATGCTCGACGCGCGGGGCTACGGGCACGTCGCGCTCGCCACGCCGCAGCTCGACGTGCTCTACGCGGAGGCGCTGCGCGCGGGAGCGACGGCGAAGGTGCCGCCCCAGCCCTCGCCCGAGCCCGGCGTGCGCTTCGCGTTCGTCGCCGACCCCGAGGGCCACCTCGTCGAGCTCGTGGGGCGCGCGGCGTGAGCAGGCTGACCGGCAAGGTCTGCCTCATCACGGGCACCGCCGGGGGTCAGGGCCGCGCCGCGGCCGAGCTGTTCGCCGCCGAGGGAGCGCTCGTCGTCGGCTGCGACCTGGACGCCGCCGGCAGCGCGCAGACCGCCGAGCGTGCGCAGGCGGTGGGCGGGCGCATGCTCTCGTTCGGGCCGGTCGACCTCGCCGAGCGCGCGCAGGCCGCCGGATGGGTCGACGACGCCGTCGCGCAGGCCGGCCGGATCGACGTCCTCTACAACAACGCCTCGGCCCCGCGCGTCGGCCCGTGGGAGGAGCTGACCTGGGAGGACTGGCAGTTCACGCTGCGCAACGAGCTCGATCTCATCTACACCGTCACGCGCGCGGCCTGGCCGCACCTGGTTGCCAGCCGCGGCGCGATCATCAACACTGCCTCGGTGTCCGCCTGGCGCGGCGCGCGGTTCACCGAGCAGGCCGCCCACGGCGCCGCCAAGGGCGGGGTCCTGGCGATCACGCGCCACCTCGCGGCGTCCGGCGCGCGCCACGGGGTGCGCGCCAACTCGATCAGCCCGGGGCTGATCCTCACGCCGCAGATCGCGCCGTTCCTCGAGGACCCCGGGCACCCGATGCACGAGATGGCGCGCACCCATCCGCTCGGGCGGCTGGGCGCGCCGGAGGACGTCGCACGCGTGGCCCTGTTCCTCGCCTCGGACGACGCTGCCTACCTGAACGCCGTCGACATCATCGTCGACGGGGGCCAGTCGGTCATCGTCTGATACCGGGCCCGCCGAGCGTGCCGAGCACGATCACGGCGGCCGCGCCGGCGAGTGCCATCACGATGCCCATCGGGACGGCCGACGCGCCGGCGAGCCCGACCAGCGGCGCGACCGCAGCGCCCGCGGCGAACTGCACCATCCCGAACAGCGCCGAGGCGCTGCCCGCGCGCTCGCGCTCGCCCTCCATCGAGAGCGCCACGGCGTTGGCCATCACGAGCCCGACCGAGCTGACGGTCAGGAAGAGCAGCGGCACGAGCAGCCAGTCCCGTCCGGCGATCGCGGCGACCGCGATCAGCGCGCCGCCGACGGCCAGCGACCTGACGCCGATCTGCAGGAGGTGCTCCTGGGGGAACGACCTCATGAGCCGCGCGTTGAGGAGGTTGACCGCCAGCAGCCCCCCGCCGTTGAGGGCGAACAGCAGGCCGTAGGTCTGCGGGCTGAGGCCCAGAACGGACTGGTAGACGAACGCGGATGCCGAGATGTAGGCGAACATGCAGGCGAACCCGAGCGAGCCGCCGGCGACGAACGTCATGAAGCGCCGGTGGTGCAGGAGCTCGCGGTAGATGACGATCGTGTGGCGCAGCGAGCCGGGATGGCGCTGCGCGGGTGCGAGCGTCTCGTGCGTGACCACGAGCGAAGCGGCGAGCAGCGCCAGCCCGATCGCACCCTGGACGGCGAAGACGCCACGCCAGGTGGTCACGAGGAGGAGCTGTGCGCCGACGAAGGGCGCGAGGATCGGCGCGAGCGCCATGACCGAGCTCAGCGCGGCGTACATGCGCCCGGCGTCCAGCCCGGAGTACATGTCGCGCACCATCGCGCGCGCGATGACGATGCCCGCGGCCCCCGCGAACCCCTGCACGAGGCGCAGCAGGTCCAGCGCGGGAACCGAGGGTGCCGCGGCACAGCCGAGCGATGCCGCGATGTAGAGCAGCAGGCCCGCGACCAGCGGGCGGCGGCGGCCGAGCACGTCGCTCAGCGGCCCGATGAGCAGCTGGCCCGCCGCGATGCCGAGCACCGACGCCGTCAGCGTGACCTGGACGCTCGCGGCCGACACGCCGTAGTCGCGCGCGATCTGGGGCAGCGCGGGGAGGTAGAGGTCCGTGGTGAGCGGCGCGAATGCCGACAGCCCCGCGAGCACGAGCACCAGTCGCAGCGGCCAGGGCCGGCGCCACGCCTCGTGCGCGGCGGCAGGCTCGACCGCCGGAGCTTCGCTCACGGGACGATCACGAGCTTCCGGCCCGGGCTCGACGCCTGGCGGCGCCAGGCCTCCTCGACCCGGGCCAGGGGCACGCGCTCGGTCTCCAGCAGCAGCCGTCCCGCGGTCGCGTGATCGAGCAGTTGCAGGTAGGCGGCCACCCGCTCGCCGGGCTGCAGGAGGCCGCCCTGGTAGCCGATCAGCGAGACGTTGGCGCGGCGCAGCGCCGCTGCCGGGAGGGTGACCTCGGGCGCCGCCGCGTTGCCCACCTGCGCCACCCGCGCCCACGGCGCGGCGGCCTGCAGGGCGCCGAGCAGCGGCGGTCCGTACAGGAGGTCGAGGATCACGTCGAATCCGCCGTCGCAGGCGTCGAGGAGCGCGGCCCCGAGGTCGGAGTCGGCCTCGATCGCCACGGCCGCGTCGGCCCCCAGGTCGAGGGCGCGCTTGCGGCCCTGCGGGCTGCGCGCCGCGGCGACGACACGCCCCGCGCCGAGCAGCCGCGCGACCTGGACGGCGAGTTGCCCCACCGCGCCGCTCGCGCCGAGCACGAGCACGCGCTCGCCGCCGCTCAGCGGGGCGATGCGCTCGAACGGGACGATCGCCGCGAGCCCTGCGGTCCACAGGCCGACGGCGAGCTCGTCGGGCACGGTGTCCGGGACCGGAATCGCCGCGGCGGCGTCGATCAGCGTGCGCTCGGCGAACGAGCCGTAGGGCGCGACGCACTGGCCGAAGAGCACCCGCGTCCCGTCGGGCAGGCGCCCGACGCCCTCGCGTCCTGCGACCGACGGAAGCGGCGGCGCACCGCCGTAGAAGCGTCCCGATGCGATGAAGAGGTCGACCGGGTTGAGCCCGCCGGCCAGGACGTCGACGACCACCTGGCCCTCGCCGGCGTGCGGCTCGGGGAACTCGCCGGGCTGGGGCGGCTCGCCGTAGGCGTGGAGGACGGCAGCGCGCATCAGGCGGCAACGACGGCGGAGGGAACGGCCTCGCCGGCCGCCGGCTCGGGGACGATCCGGTTCTCGATCGTGCCGATGCCGTCGACCTCGACGCGCACGACGTCGCCCGCCGCGAGCATGCGGCCGGATGCTGCGCCGACCCCGCCGGGCGTGCCGGTGGCGATCACGTCACCGGGCTCGAGCGTGCACACGCCGGAGATGATCTCAACCTGCGCGAAGCAGCCGAAGATGAGGTTCGCGGTGTTCGAGGACTGGCGCGTCTCGCCGTTGACGGTGGTGCGGATCGTGAGGTGGTGGGGATCCCCGAGCTCGTCGCCGGTGACGATCCACGGGCCGATGACCCCGTGCGTGTCGAACGACTTGCCGAGCGTCCACTGGCCGGTGCGGTGCTGGATGTCGCGCACCGTGAAGTCGTCGACGATCAAGTAGCCGGCGATCACCTCGTGGGCGCGCTCGCGCGGGACATGCCGGCAGCGGGTCCCGATGACGAAGCCCAGCTCGCCCTCGTAGTCGAGCTTGTCGGAGATCCGCGGCAGGTGCACATCGTCGTAGGGCCCGTTGACGCAGCTCGAGGCCTTCGCGAAGACCGTCGGGAAGTCGGGCGTCTGCGCGCCGGACTCGGCGACGTGGTCGGCGTAGTTCAGGCCGACCGCGAGGAACTTCTGCGGATCCGGGACGGGCGCCGCGAGCGCAGCGCGCGCGAGCGGGATGCGGGCACCGGTCGCGGCGGCGCCGGCTGCGCGCTCGAGCGCCTGCGGCCCGGCGGCGAGCAGGGCGCGCATCGTGCGCGGCAGGTCGGGCGCGGCGATCGTGAGGTCGACGACGTCCTCGCCGAGGACGACGGCGGGCGCAAGGGCGCCGTCCGAGTGGCGCAACGTGGCGAGCTTCACGAGCGGGTCCTCCCAGGAGACGTCAAGGAGGAGACTGTAGCGCACATATCGTGGATAATGCATAATGCAGCCATGGGTCAGGCAGCGGTGCTTCTCGTCGGCGAAGAAATCTCCACACTGTGTGCAGTTTCGTATATCGTGCACAATGCATGGTGAGGGCATGCGAGGAGAGAGAGACATGACGGCGCTGCTCGACGTGCGGGGCCTGAACGTCGCGTACGGCGGCGTGCGCGCCGTCCGGGACGTCGATCTGGCGATCCCTGAGCGCCGCATCGTCGGCCTGATCGGGCCCAATGGCGCGGGGAAGACCTCGACCATCGACGCGCTCACCGGCTACTACGCGCCATCCAGCGGCAGCGTGACCTTCGACGGTCGCGACATCACCCGCATGCGCGCCTACCAGCGCGCGCGCGCCGGGCTGTCGCGGACCTTCCAGTCGGTCGAGCTCTTCGACGACCTGACGATCCGCGAGAACCTGCTCGTCGCCAGCCAGCGGATGGGGGTGCTGCGCGCGCTGCGCGACCTCATCCTGCCCTTCACCAGCCATCCCAGCGACGACATCGACTGGGCGCTCGGTCTCTGCGGGCTGCACGACGTCGCCGACCGGCGTCCCACCCAGCTCTCGCACGGGCGGCGCAAGCTCGTCGGCGTGGCCCGCGCGCTGGCCAGCCGGCCGAAGCTCGTGCTGCTCGACGAGCCCGCCGCGGGCCTGGACACCGACGAGAGCCTGGAGCTCGGCCTCCATCTGCGCCTGCTCCCCGAGCAGGGGGTGACCGTCCTGCTCGTCGATCACGACATGGGGCTCGTGCTGAGCGTCTGCGACGACGTCTATGTCCTGGACTTCGGCGAGCTGATCGCCCACGGGACGCCCGCGGAGATCCGCGCCAATCAGGCGGTGATCGGCGCCTACCTCGGCGGCCAGGAGGAGGCCTCGAATGCCGCCTGAGACTCCGGTGCTCGAGCTCTCGAAGGTCGCCGCCGGCTACGACGGCATCCCGGTCGTTCGCGAGCTCGCGCTGCACGTGAACCCGGGCGAGGTCGTGGCCATGCTCGGTCCCAACGGCGCCGGGAAGACCACGACGCTCACGACGATCGCGGGACTGCACGCCCCGCTGGGCGGTGAGATCCGGCTCGACGGCGAGCCCGTCGGCCGCGTTCCCACCTACAAGCTCTTCCGGCGCGGCGTCTCGCTCGTACCCGAGGGTCGGTCGCTGTTCTTCGGCCTGACCGTGCGCGAGCACCTGAAGCTCGCCGGCGCGCGCAGCAAGGCCGCCCTCGACGAGCTGCTCGAGCTCTTCCCGGAGCTGCGCAAGACACTCGACCGCAAGGCCGGGGTGCTTTCGGGCGGCGAGCAGCAGATGCTCGCCGTCGGGCGAGGGCTCGTCTCGCAGCCGCGGCTGCTGCTCGTGGACGAGATGAGCCTCGGGCTGGCCCCGGTGATCGTGGAGCGGATGATGCCGGTGCTGCGGACGGTCGCCGAGCGCTTCGGCACCGCGGTGCTGTTCGTCGAGCAGCATGTTGCACTCGCGCTCGAGGTCGCCGACCGCGCCTACGTGCTCGCGCACGGGCGCCTCGTGCTCGAGGGCGCCGCGGTGGACCTGCGCGAGCGCCCCGAGCTCTTGCGCTCCAGCTACCTCGGCGAGGCCGCGAGCGACGCGGCCCGCGCTGACACCGAGTCCACCGGACTCCAGAACCCAGACAGGAGGGGATGATGCAGACACGACTCCGGTGGGCCTTCGGGCTCGCCATCCTCGCGACGGCGGCCCTGGCGGCCGCCGGCTGCGGCAGCAGCTCGAGCACGACGAGCTCGAGCGGTACGGCCGCCGCGACGACGGGAGCCTCGGGCGCCGCGGCACTCGGCACTCCGAACAAGGCCACCGGCACGCCGATCACGGTCGGGCTGCTGAACATCGAGTCCGGGCCGGTGACCTTCCCGGAGTACCGGCAGGCAGCGCAGGCCGCCGCCGACTACATCAACAACTACAAGGGCGGGATCGGCGGCCGGCCGCTGAAGATCGCCTCCTGCGCCACCGACGGCCAGCCGGCGACCTCCGGGCGCTGCGCGACCCAGGTCCTCGACAAGAAGCCGCTCTTCATCCTCGGCGGCGCCGACACGGGCGCGCCGGGCGCGTTCCCGGTCTACCAGCGGGCCGGGCTCGCCTACATCGGCGGCGTCCCGTTCACGCCGGTCGAGAGCAACGCGAAGAACGCGGCGACGTTCATCTCCGTCGCGGTGGCCGACAACGCGGCGGCCGTCGCCTACGCCGCCGACACACTCGGCGTCAAGACGGCCTCGATCATGGCCACCGACGACACGCAGGGCAAGTTCACCGGCAGCATCATCCAGAACACCATGAAGAACGCCGGCATCAAGTCGAAGTACGTGCCGGTGGCACCCGATGCGGCGGACCTCAGCGCGCCGGCCGCCTCGGCGATCTCCAGCAACCCGGACCTCGTCTACGTCGAGGTGCCGGGGGCGTGCCCGGCGGCGCTCAAGGCGCTGAAGTCGGTCGGCTACTCCGGCAAGCTCATGGGCATCGACCCGTGCACCTCGCCGCCGGCGCTGAAGGCCGCCGGCGACGCCGCCGAGGGCCTGTACTTCGCCCAGCCGTTCGTCTCGCTCGACGCGGGCGGCCAGCAGGCGGCGGTGACGATGGCGGCGCTGCAGAAGTACGCGCCGGCGGACATCGCCCTGGACAGCATCGCGCTCGCCGGCTTCGGCTCGGTCATGAACATCCAGGCCAAGCTCTCGAAGGAGAACGTGAACAGCCTGACGTCGTCGCAGATCCTGCCGGCCTTCGAGAAGGGGTCGAACAACCCGAACTGGCTCGCGCACGGCTACACGTGCAACCGCCAGCAGGTTCCGGGTCAGGCGGCGGTCTGCAACGGCTGGCAGAAGATCAAGCAGGTCAAGAACGGGCAGGTCGTGACCGTCACCAGCGACTGGGTGAACGGCACGAAGTACTACAAGCCGGCAAGTCAGTAGTCCCACCACGACCCGGGGGCCGCGCCGCCTGGCGCGGCCCCCGGCACCCCAGGTCACCCACAGATGTCCTCGTATCTCCTGTTCCTGCTCCTCGGGCTCGGCTCCGGCGCCGTGTACGCGCTGCTCGCGCTCGGGCTCGTGCTCAAGTACCGCAGCGCCGGCGTCGTCGACTTCGGCCACGGCGCCGTCGCGATGTTCATCGCGTACGTGTACCTCGGCCTGCGCTCGGACGGGTCGCTCGAGCTCCCTTGGGTCGTCCTGCCGCACACCCTCTCGCTCACCGGCCAGCCGATGGCGATGGGCCCGGCGATCGTGATCTCGCTGGTCTACTCCCTGCTGCTCGGCCTGCTGCTCTACTGGCTGGTATACCGGCCGCTGCGCCACGCGACGCCGCTTGCGCGCGTCTGCGCCTCGGTGGGCACGATGCTGTACCTGGAGGCCGTCGCCGTCCTGAACTTCGGCACCACCGCGAAGTCGACGCCTGCGATCCTCCCGAACAGCCCGATCAGGATCGCGGGCATCGACGTCCCCGCCGACCGCCTGTGGCTTGCAGGGATCGTCGTCGTGCTCGCCTGCGCGCTCGCGTTCACCTACCGCGTCACGCGCTTCGGGCTCTCGACGCGGGCGGCGGCCGAGAACGAGACCGGCGCTGCGGTCATCGGGCTCAGCGCGAACCGCATCGCTGCCGGCAACTGGGTGATCGCGACGTTCCTCGCAGGCCTCGCCGGCATCCTGATCGCGCCGATCAGCACCGTCGACCCCTCGTCGTACACGCTCTTCATCGTGCCGGCGCTCGGCGTCGCGCTCGTCGCGCGCTTCTCGAACTTCGGGGTGGCGGCCGCCGCCGGCCTGATCCTCGGCATGCTCCAGTCGGAGATCACGAAGCTGCAGAGCGTGTGGAGCTGGCTGCCCGACCAAGGCCTGCAGCAGGCGCTGCCCTTCATCGTGATCGTCATCGGCATGGTGATCTTCTCGCGGGGCGTCGGCGCCCGCGGCGAGGTCGTCGAGAGCCACAACCCGTCGCTCGGCCGCCCGCGCAGCCCATACCTGACGACCGCGCTGGCGTTCGTCGCCGGCCTGATTCCGCTCTTCCTGCTCTCGGGCTCGCTGCTGGTCGCGATGATGTCCTCGTACGTCACCGCGTGCCTGGCGCTCTCGCTCGTGGTGCTGACGGGGTACGTGGGGCAGGTGTCGCTGGCGCAGATGTCGTTCGCCGGCGTGAGCGCGTTCCTGCTCACCCACATCACGGCCGTCGGGTTCCCGTTCTCGATGATCCTCGCCAGCCTCGCCGCCGTGCCCATTGGCCTCATCGTGGGCCTTCCCGCACTGCGGCTGCGCGGCGTCAACCTCGCCGTGGTCACGCTGGCCGCGGCGATCACGATCGACGCGCTGGTCTTTAACTGGACGGGCTTCACCGGTGGCCTTGGGGGGCGCCAGGTCCCCTCGCCGACGCTCTTCGGCGTCGATCTGGGGATCGCAAAGGGCAACGAGTACCCGCGTGTGATCTTCGGGGTCATGGTGCTGGCGATCGTCTGCCTGATGGGCCTGCTTGTGGCGCGGCTGCGCGGCTCGCCCGCGGGCCGCATGATGATCGCGGTGCGCTCGAACGAGCGCGCGGCGGCTGCCGCGGGCATCAACGTCGCGCGCACGAAGCTCCTGGCCTTCGGCCTGTCGTCCTGGATCGCGGGGCTCGGCGGCTGCCTGTTCGCCTACCAGCAGCAGACCGTTTCGCCGCCGTCGTTCGCGACCTTCACCTCGCTGACGCTGCTCGCGATCACCTTCGTGGCGAGCATCGGCCGCGTCGCCGGCGCGGTGGTCGCGGGCATCATGCTCTCCGGCACCGGCTTCCTCGTCACGTTCTTCGACAACGAGTTCAGCGTCGGCAAGTACCAGATGGTGGTCGCCGGCGTGCTCCTGACGCTGACCGCCATCAAGCAGCCGAACGGCATCGCGGCCAACCCCCCGCCGCCGCTCGTCTGGGCAGCGCGGAGGGTCGCGGGCCTCTGGAAGAGCAGCCGCAATCCCTGGGCGGCCGACCTGGTCCCCCAGGAGGCGGCCGCCCCGGCGGCGGGCTCGAGCCCGTCGCCGAGCCTCTGAGCGCGCCGGTCAGGCCGTGGTCGGGGTCTCGCGCTCGGCCAGCGAGCGCGAGACGAACTCGACGGTGTGCTGCAGGTGGGTCGTCATCGCCTTCGCGGCCCGCTTGGGCGCGCGCGCGGCACAGGCCTCGAAGATCTCGCGGTGCTCGCGCTGCGTGTCCTTGCCGTTGGGCGAGATCGCGGAGTAGAGCCGCAGGTACGCGGCCGAGGCCTCGCGCAGCTCGAGGATGAGCTTCTCGAGCTTCGGGCGCCGGGCGGGCGCGTAGATCGTCTTGTGGAACTCGAGGTTGAGCTTGGAGTAGCGGACCGGGTCCTCGGCGGCCCGCGCCATCTGATCCAGGAGCTCGCGCAGGCGCTCGATGTCCTGGTCGGTCATGTTCTCGACGCCCTTCTCGGTCGCGAGCGCCTCGAGCGGTATCCGGATCTCGTAGGTCTCCTGCAGGTCCGCGATCGAGGGCTGGAAGACGACGACGCCGCGGTGCGGCGAGCTGACGAGCAGGCCCTCGCGCTCGAGCGCGGCGAACGCCTCGCGCACCGGCGTCGTGCTCACGTGGAAGCGCTGGGCGACATCCGCCTGGCGCAGCCTGCTGCCCGGCTCCAGCTGCCCGGAGCGAATCTCCTCACGCAGGGCCTCCACCAGGGCGTCGGTGAGGGTGGTGCGCAGCGGCGTGGCCACGGTCGTGATGGTCCCTTCTCGCACGGTCGGATCCGAGGTCGCATCATGATACCCGTCTCTGACATCGTGTACAATGCATTCTCGCGCTCAGCCCGCAGGCGGCAGGAGCCCGAGCAGCCGCGCCGCGTTGTCCTTGAGGATCTTCTGGTGCAGCTCGGGCCTGATCGCGGTCTTCTCGAGGTCGCGCAGCCAGCGCGCGGGCGTGATCACCGGGTAGTCCGAGCCGAACAGCACCTTGTCCTGCAGGACGGTGTTCGCGTACTGCACGAGCACCGGCGGGAACAGCTTCGGCGACCAGCCGGAGAGGTCGATGTAGACCTGCGCCTTGTGCATCGCCACCGAGATCGCCTCCTCCTGCCAGGGGAACGAGGGGTGCGCCAGGACGATGGGCATGCCCGGGAAGTCGACGGCGACGTCGTCCACGTCCATCGGGTTGGAGTACTTCAGGCGGATCCCGCCGCCGCCCGGCATCCCCGAGCCCATGCCCGAGTGGCCGGTGTGGAAGAGCGCGGGCAGGCCGGCCTCCTCGATCACCTCGTACAGGTCGTAGGCGAGCCGGTCGTTGGGGAAGAACGCCTGCAGGTTCGGATGGAACTTGAACCCGCGCGCGCCGTTGGCGATCAGGCGCCGGGCCTCTGAGACCGCGCGCTTGCCCCGGTGCGGGTCGACGCTGACGAACGGGATCAGCACGTCGTCGTTGGCTGCCGCGACCTCGAGCACCTCGTCGTTGGACACCGGCACCTCGCCGGTGTTCGCCTCGCTGTCCACGCAGAAGATGACGGCGGCCATGCGCCGCTCGCGGTAGTACGCCGCGACCTCCTCGGCGTTCGGGCGTGGGAAGTCCGAGCGGAAGTGCTTGGCCGCCGCGTCGAGGATCGCCATCGTGATGGGGTCCGGGTCGCCCCTGCGCGGGACCTGGGCGTGCGTGTGGACGTCGATGGCGTCGATCGCAGCGAGGTCGATGCTCATGCGTAGTAGCGGAACAGGCACTCGGCGACGAGCGCGGGCTTGGGGGCGTCCTCGACCGCAACGGTCGCGAGCACCTTGATCTGGGCGCCGCCGCGGATCTCCGTGACCTCGGCGAGCTCGGCGGCGCAGCGGAAGCGGGCGCCGACCGGGACGGGGGCGGGGAAGCGCAGCCTGTCGACGCCGTAGTTGACGCTCATTGAGGCGCCCTCGACGCGCAGCAGCTCGTCGAGCATCGGGGCCAGCAGGGACAGCGTGAAGTAGCCGTGCACGATCGTGGTGCCGAAGGGCGTGGCCTTCGCGTGCTCGGCGTCCACGTGGATCGGGTTGTGGTCGTCGGTCAGGTCGGCGAAGGCGTCGACCTGCGCCTGCGTGAGCCTGCGCCAGGCGCTGTGGCCGAGGTGCTCGCCGGCGTGCGCGGCGAGGCCGTCGACGGTGGTCGTGAGGCCCGCCGGGGCGGGCTCGGTGGTGCTCATCGATCCTCCTGTGCGTGGCAGGGAGCCTGATGATTGCGTATCAGGAAGCCTGATGCTAGCGTCGCCGTGATGACGGGCGATCTCGGCATCGTGCTGGCGTCCGCCGCCGCGCGCCACGCCGGCGCGGTGGCCGTCGTCGACGGGCCCCGGCGGGTGAGCTACGGCGAGCTCGCCGCCCGCGTGGCGCGGCTGGGCGGCCTGCTCGACGAGCTGGGCGTCGCCGAGGGAGGCCGCGTCGGCGTGCTCGCGCACAACTCGCTGGCGCACCTGGAGTGGACGCTCGGCGCGCCGGCCCAGGGACGGGTGGTCGTCTCGCTGAACATCCGCCTCGCCGAGGACGAGCTTGCGGCGCTCGCGGCGGACGCCGGCTTGGAGGCGCTGCTGGCCGATGCGACGCACGCCGGCACCGCCGCGCGGCTTGCTGCCCGCTGCCCGGGGCTGCGCGCGCTGCTCATCGACGACGGCTCCTACGAGGCGCGGCTGGCGGGTGCGCGGCCGGCCGAGCCACGGGCGCGCGGCGGCCTGGCTGCGATCTCCTACACCGGCGGCACGACGGGGCGCCCCAAGGGCGTGATGCTCAGCCACGAGAACCTCCTCGCGAACGCACGCCACAACGCGGAGAGCGTGGGTCACGCCGCCGACCAGCGCTGGCTGCACGTCTGCCCGATGTTCCACGTCGCCGGCACGGCGAACGTCCTCGCCGCGACGGTCGCCGGCGCGCGTCAGGTCGTCCTGCCGCGCTTCGACGCCGGGCGGGTGCTGGCCACGATCGAGCACGAGCAGATCACGCACGTGGTGCTCGTTCCGACGATGCTGCAGATGCTGCTCGAGCATCCGGCGTTCGCCGAGGCCGGGCTCGCGAGCCTGCGCCACGTGCAATACGCCGCCTCGCCGATCGACCCCGAGCTCCAGCGGCGCGTGCTCGACGCGCTGGCGTGCGAGGTCGAGCAGTTCTACGGCATGACCGAGGCGGCGCCGACGGTCAGCCGCCTGTCGGCGGAGGAGCACCGCCGCGGGCGCGCCGGCGAGGTGCCCTTCGACCGGCGCCTGTGGTCGGTGGGGCGCCCGGTCTGCGGGGTCGAGGTCGAGATCCGCGCGCCGGGCGGCGGGCGCGCCGCCGTCGGCGAAGTCGGCGAGCTCTGCGTGCGCGGCCCCAACGTGATGCTCGGCTACTGGCAGCGGCCGCAGGAGACGGCTGCGGCGCTGGTCGACGGCTGGTACCGGACCGGCGACGCCGGATACGCGGATGAGGGCGGCTACCTGTTCCTCGTCGATCGGCTGAAGGACATGATCGTGACCGGCGGGGAGAACGTCTACAGCGCCGAGGTCGAGCGCGCGCTCTGCGACCATCCCCGCGTGCGCGAGGCCGCCGTGTTCGCCGTCCCCGACGCGCGCTGGGGCGAGGCGGTACACGCGGTCGTCGTCACCGATGGGGCGCTCGACGAGCACGAGCTCCTCGAGCACTGTCGCGCGCGGATCGCCGGCTACAAGGTGCCGCGCGGCCTGGAGCTTCGCCGCGAGCCGCTGCCGCGGTCGGGGGCTGGCAAGGTCCTCAAGCACGTCCTGCGCCAGCCCTGGTGGGCCGGGCGCGAGCGGCAGGTCTCGTGAGGGCTCGCGAGACCGCCGGGGCGAAGCCGCCGACCCTCGTCTACCTCGTCGGCCGCGTGAGCCAGGGCGTGCGGCGCGAGCTGCGCCGCCGCCTGGAGCCCTTCGGGCTGAGCGTTCCCGAGCTCACCGCCCTCTCGGTCCTGCAGCGCCGCCCCGGGCTCTCCAACGCCCAGCTCGCGCGGCGCTCGATGATCACCCCGCAGTCGATGAACGACGTCGTCGCCGCGCTCGAGCGCCGCGGGCTCATGGAGCGCCGCGGCGACCCCGCGCACCGGGGCATCCTGCGCGCGCGGCTCACACCCGCGGGGCGCCGGCTGCTGCGGGCCGTCGAGCCGGTGGTGGAGGGCCTGCAGGAGGAGCTTCTCGCCGACGTGCCGGAGGGCGAGCGCGAGGTGGTCGTCCGCGCGCTGCTGTCGGCGATGGCCCGGCTGTCCGGCGGGGACTGAGGAAAGTTGTATGCAGTCCTCAGGACTGCTTACACTTCGCTGATGTTCGACGGCACGCTCCTGCGCCGCGGAGACCCCGGCTTCGAGGCCGCCGCCTGCGCCCGCGTCTTCAACCACCGGCGAGACGAGCGCCGCCCGGCCGCCGTCCTGCTCGCGGCGTCGGTCGACGATGTCGTCGCCGGCGTGCGGCTTGCCCGTGACGAAGGCCTGCGCGTGAGCGTGCGCTCGGGCGGTCACTCGTGGGCGGCCTGGGGGCTGCGCGAGGAGGCCCTGCTCATCGACCTGGCCGGCCTGCGCGAGCTCGAGTACGACGAGGACACGCACGTGGTCCGGGCCAGCCCGTCGACCAAGGGCGGGCTCGAGCTCACGCCGTTCGTGGCCGAGCGCGGGCGCTCGTTCCCCGGCGGGCACTGCCCGCGCGTGGGCATCGGCGGCTTCCTCCTGCAGGGCGGGCAGGGCTGGGACGGGCGTCGCAAGGGCTGGGCGTGCGAGAGCGTCGTCGCGATCGACGCCGTCACGGCCGCCGGCCAGCTCGTCCACGCGACCGAGGACAACGAGCACGCCGACCTGCTCTGGGCCGCCCGTGGCGCGGGGCCGGGCTTCCCCGCTGTCGTCGTGCGCTTCCACTTGCGCACCTGGCCCGCGCCGGGCGCGATGACGCAGGACACCTGGACCTTCCACCTCGACGACCTCGAGCCGCTGCTCGACTGGCTGCACGAGGTCGTTCCCCAGCTCGAGGCCGTCGTCGAGCCGGTCGTCGCCGCCACCCGGCTGCCGTCGGTCCCGCTGCACGACGGCGTCGAGCACCCCGGCGGGCCGGTCCTGCTGCTGCACACGACGGCGATGTGCGACACCGACGAGGAGGCCGAGCGCGTCCTGGCGCCGTTGAGCGAGGAGGCATGCCCGCTCGCCGTTGGTGCGCTCGGCCACGTGCGCTCGCGCACCGACGTCCTCTCCGAGAACGAGGCGCAGGCCGAGCAGAACCCCGAGGGCCACCGCTACGCCGTCGACTGCCAATGGACCGACGCCCCGGCGTCCGAGCTCGCGCCGCGCCTGCGCGCGATCTGGGGCGAGCTGCCGACGATCCACTCGTTCTCGATCTGGTACGGCTGGTTCCCCCGGCGCGAGCTGCCAGACATGGCCTTCTCGCTGGAGGGCGAGGTCTATCTGGCGACCTACGCGATCTGGAAGGACGAGGCCGACGACGAGCGCCACCGATCGTGGGTGGTCGAGCGCACGAGGGCGCTCGCCGAGGTCGGCAAGGGCGTCTATCTCGGCGACACCGACTTCACCCGCCGGCCCGACACGTTCATGGCGCCCGCGAACCTCGAGCGCCTCGAGGGGGTCCGAGCGGCGTACGACGGCGAGGGCCGGATCTGCTCGTACCTCTACGCCGACGACGCCCAGGCGTGGCGGCGCGGCCGTCCGGCCTAGTCCGTCGGTCTAGCGCAGAACCAGCCCGCCGTCGGCGCAGATCGCCTGCCCGGTGACCGCCGCAGCCGCGTCCGACGCGAGGAAGGCGATCACGCCCGCGACATCCTCGGGGATGAGCGTGCGGGGGAGGGCCTGACGGCGGCGCACGTCTTCGAAGGCCTCGGCGGGCATGCCGGCGTGCGCCGCCGGGGTCCGCGTCAGCCCCGGCTCGACGGCGTTGATCGTGATGCCGTCGGCGCCGAGGGGGTGCGCCAGGGCGCGCGCCAGCCCCTCGAGCGTGGCCTTGCTCGCCACGTAGGGGAGCAGCGCGGCGGCCGGCGGGCTCCAGACCGTGTCGGAGGTGACGAGCACGATCCGGCCGAAGCCGCGCTCGCGCATTCCGGGCGTCAGCTCCTGTGCGAGCCACAGCAGCGACTCGACGTTGACGGCTTGGACGTGGCGCCAGGTGGCGGCGTCGAGCGACTCGAGCGGCGCCTGGTCGAAGGCCGCCGCCGCGTGCACGAGCACGTCGACGCCGCCGCGGCGCAGCACCGCGGTCGCCGCCGCGCGCACGGCCTGCTCGTCGGCAAGGTCGCACGCCACGTCGCCCTCGCGGTCAAGCACGAGCACGTCGTGGGCATGGGCGCGCAGCGCGGCCACGATCGCCGAGCCGATCGCGCCCGCGCCGCCGGTCACGAGCGCTGTGCGGCGACTGCTGCTGCTCATGGCTGCGAGCCTACCGAGACATGTTGGATCGTGCACAATGCACGATCACGCGATGAGACACTTGACGACAGTACCGCAAAGTGCATACATGTACGCATGTCCACCTCCACCACGACGGCCGACCAGGCCGTGACCGATCCCCTCCCCCCCGACTCCGTTCCCTACGTTCTCGAGTCCGGGCAGGGCCGGGCCTACCTGCTGCTCGGCGAGGTCGGGCGGACGCTGGCCGGCGGCGAGCAGACGAACGGGCAGATGTCCGTCTTGACGTGCACGGGGCCCAGCGCCCCCAGGCCGATCCCGCTGCACTTCCACGAGGCCGAGCACGACCTCTTCTACTGCGTGCGCGGGCGCATGCAGGTCTGGTGCGACGGCGTCTCGCGCGTGCTGGGGCCCGGCGACTTCGCGAGCGTCCCGCCGGGCGCCGTGCACGCCTACCAGCTGCTCGACCACAGCTCGATGTTCATGGGGCCGATCGTGCCCGCGGGCTGGGACACGTTCTTCGCCTTCACCGGGACGCCGTACGACGGCCCGATGTACCCGCCGGTCGACCCGTCGCCGCCGCCGTTCGAGAAGTTCGCGGCGGCCGAGTCGAAGTACCACATGACCTACGTCCACGACCAGCCCTATGCGGAGGCGACGACCGGCCCCGACGACGCGCTGCCGGGCGCCGAGGAGCCGTACTTCCTGCGCGCCGGCGAGGGGCCGCGCCACGCCGCGTTCGGCCAGGTGGCCTTCCAGATCCTGACCGGTGCGCAAACGCGCGACCGGCTCGGCATGGCGGTCGTCGAGGGCCCGAAGGGCTCGGTCGTCCCGGCGCACCGCCACGAGCGCACGCCCGAGGCGATCTACGTCCTGGACGGCCTCGTGCGCGCGCGCGTGGCCGGGGAGGAGCACCTGCTCGCGCGCGGCGACTTCCTCAACGTCCCGGCCGGGACCGTGCACGAGCTGACCTTCGAGCGCCCGCTGACGCGCTACGCGACGATGAACGCCCCTGCGGGCATCGAGCGCCTGCACGAGCTCTGCGGGCGGGCGGCCGAGCATCGGATCTACAGCCCGGTGCCCGAGCCGGCGGACCCGGCCGGCCTGGAGCGCGCGGCGGCCGAGCTCGACGTCGTGTTCGCCTGAGAGGCGAGGCGATGCCCGCCGTGCCGGCCGGCTCCGCGAGCGCCGGCCCGGAGGGGTTCAACCCGGTCTCCGACGCCTTCGTCCGCGATCCGGGCCTCGCCTTCGCCGCGGCGCGGGCGCAGGCGCCGGTCTTTCACTACGCGCCGCTCGACGCCTGGGTCCTGACGCGCTCGGCCGACATCGAGGCGGCGCTGCCGGACTTCGAGTCGCTCTGCCAGGGCGCCTTCCGCGACGCGCCGGTGCCGGAGGCCTTCCAGGATCGCATCCCCCCGGGGTGGTTCAACCCGAGCTGGATCGCACTCGATCCGCCCGCGCACACGATGCCGCGCAAGGTCGCCCAGCGCGGCTTCCGCCGGCCGCGCATCAAGGCCCTCGAGCCGCAGATCGAGGCGATCGCGCACGAGCTCGTCGACGCCTTCGCCGCCGATGGCGAGGTCGAGCTGATGGAGGGCTTCTGCTACGCGCTGACGACGCGCACGCTGCTCCTGCTGCTCGGGATGCCGATCGAGGACCATGCCTTCATCCGGCAGCTGGCAAGCGACCATGTGCGCGCCTTCAACGTCGTCCTGCAGCCGATCCCGCTCGACGAGGAGCCCCAGCTCTGGGGACGCTACGCCGACGCGTGGGACCGCTTCCGCGCGCTCGTTGAGGCCCGGCGCGACAGCGCGGGTGAGGACATCATCAGCGTCATGGCCTCCGCCCGCGGCGAGGACGGCGAGCCGCTGCTGGCGACCGACCGCATCGCGCTGCACTGCTGCGAGATCGCCTTCGCCGGCACCGACACGACGGCGAACCTCATGGCGAACGCCATCGCGTTCCTGGCCGCCGCGCCGGAGCAGCGCGTGCGGGTCCTCGCGGACCCGGCGCTGTGGGAGGTCGCCGTCGAGGAGACGCTGCGCCGGCGCCCGTCGGTGAGTGCGGTGCCGCGCATCGCCACGCGCGACGTCGTGTTCGCGGGCGTGACGGTTCCCAGGGGCGCGCGTGTCTGGCTGGCACTCGGCGCCGCCGGAACCGACGCGGAGCGCTGGCGCGAGCCCCTGCGCTTCGACCTCGACCGGCCCGGCGTCGCGGACCACGTCGCGTTCGGGAAGGGCCGGCACTTCTGCATGGGGGCGCCGCTGGCGCGCACGCAGGCTCGCATCGGGCTGCGCGTTCTGCACGAACGCCTTGGTGCGGTCGAGCCGGTCCCGGGCTACGAGACGGCGTTCGGCCGGGTACCGGGCGCGCCCTCGCGCCTGACGATGCCGGTGACGTTCGCGGCGCAGCGGCCGTAGCCGCGTCGTAGCCGCGTCGGCCTACGCCGCCTGCGACCGCGCGCTCGCATCGCGCGCGGCGATCCCGCCGAAGACCATCGCGTCGGTCAGGCCGCCGCCGAAGTCGATCAGGTGGCCGAACACGAGGCTCACGGCCCCAGCGGCATACAGCCCGGGGATCGCGGTGCGGTCCGGACGCACGACGCGCCCGCGCTCGTCGTGGCGGGGCCCGCCGACCGTGCCCGCAACCGCCGGCATGCAGCGGATCGCGTGCAGCGGCGGCTCAAGCTCCGTGAGCGTCGCCGGGTCGCGGCCGAAGAGCGGGTCGAAGCGCTGCTCGGCCGCCTGCACGTAGGCGTCAAGCGTCGCGCCGAGCACCGCCTCCTCCACGCCCATCTGCGCTGCGAGCCCGGCGGCCGTGTCGGCGCGCAGGATCCAGCCGCGATCGATCTCCGCGCTGTTGTCCTGGCTCCAGGCGTAGTCGTTCGGCGTGCCGAGC
>Ga0335070_10002458_pt1 | contig 21566 bp, 17 predicted proteins | sample Lox_Sample_13_FD_206722 | JGI IMG/M metagenome (GOLD analysis project Ga0335070, IMG submission 206722) | Soil microbial communities from Loxahatchee National Wildlife Refuge, Florida, United States - Lox_Sample_1.3 | ecosystem: Environmental > Terrestrial > Soil > Wetlands | place: USA...
TTGCCGCCGATACCCGCCTCCTGATATCCTTAGTGTTAACGCCCTCAAATCACACAGGAGAAAAAATGGCTGTAAAAGTAGGTATCAATGGCTTTGGCCGCATCGGCCGCAACGTCGTCCGCGCCGGACTCCACCGTCAGGACATAGAGTTCGTGGCCGTCAACGACCTCACCGATACGAAGACGCTGGCTCACCTGCTGAAGTACGACTCGGTGCTCGGGCCGCTTCACGCGGACGTCAAAGCGGGCGCGGACAGCATAACCGTCGGCGGCAAGCAAATCAAGGTTTTCGCGACCAAGGATCCCGCCCAACTCGACTGGGCGAGCGTGGGCGCGGAGATCGTCATCGAATCCACCGGCAAGTTCACCGACGCCAAGGAAGCCTGTAAGCACCTGCACGGGCCGGTGAAGAAGGTCATCATCTCGGCTCCCGCGAAGAATGAGGACGTCACGCTGGTGCTGGGCGTAAACGAAGGCGTGTACGATGCCGCAAAACATCACATCATTTCCAACGCTTCCTGCACCACCAACTGCCTGGCCCCCATCGTCAAAGTGGTGCATGAGAACTTCAAGATCGTCAGCGGCACGATGACGACGATCCACTCCTACACCAACGACCAGGTGATCCTCGACTTCCCGCACCGAGACCTGCGGCGCGCCAGGGCAGCGGCTCTTTCCATGATTCCGACGTCAACCGGGGCAGCTAAAGCACTCAAGCTCGTGATCCCGGAGATGGCTGGCAAGCTGGACGGCTTCTCCATGCGCGTTCCCACTCCGAACGTGTCAGTCGTGGATCTGGTCGCAATCGTCGAGAAGAAGACCACCAAGGAAGAAGTGAACGCCGCACTGAAGAAGGCAACTGAAGCTGGCCCGCTCAAGGGTTATCTCGGATACGAGGAAAATGAACTGGTCTCGTCGGACTTCCGTGGCGACCCGCGCTCTTCCATCGTGGATGCGCTTTCGACCATGGTCGTGGGCGGCAATCTGGTGAAGGTCATCTCCTGGTACGACAATGAATGGGGATACTCCTGCCGCGTCCGCGACCTGATCAATTACCTGGGTAGCAAGGGGCTGTAGTTTCCAATCAGTGGCGCCGGCTGGTCGCGAGGGCACTTTAGCCTCGCGCGTGCGGGCCGAATGCCCGCATCCTCCGAGGAGCCGGCGCTGCTTTCCAAGGATTTTCCATGTCCAAGCTATCAATTCGCGATTTGCCGATTAGTGACCACCGCATCTTCATGCGGGTGGACTTCAATGTTCCGCTTGAAGACGGCCGTGTGATGGACGACACCCGCATCCGTGAGACCCTGCCGACGATCGAGTATGCGCTGCGCCATGGCGCACGGCTGGTGCTGGCCTCACACCTCGGCCGGCCCAAAGGCAAACCCAATCCCAAAATGAGCCTGAAGCCAGTGGCCGAGCGCCTGCGCATGCTGCTTGACAAGGAGCTTGCGCGCGGAGAAAACGTGGGCTTCTGCCCCGATTGCGTCGGCCTGGAAGCCGAGGAGATGGCGGGCAAGCTGGAGAAAGGTCAGACCCTGTTGCTGGAGAACCTGCGCTTTCACGCGGAAGAGGAGGCCAACGACGAAGCCTTCTCCAAGCAACTGGCGAAGCTGGCTGATTTTTACGTGAACGACGCCTTCGGGACCGCACACCGTGCCCACAGTTCCACGGTGGGCATCACGAAATTTGTGCAGAAATCAGCGGCCGGCCTGCTGATGCAGAAGGAACTGGAATATCTGGGCAAGGCATTGGGCCATCCCGAGCGCCCGTTTGTCGCCATTCTCGGTGGGGCCAAGGTCAGCGACAAGATCGAGGTAATCCGCAATCTGATGAGCAAAGTCGACGCCTTGATCATTGGCGGTGGCATGGCTTACACGTTCCTGAAGGCGCAGGGCATGGAGGTGGGCAAGTCGCTGGTTGAGGCGGACAAAGTCGACCTCGCCAAGCAACTCCTGCAAGAAGCTCAGACGCGCAAATTGAAACTCCTGCTTCCGGTGGACCATGTCGCCGCAGAGAAGATTGAGCCGGATGCAATTGTGCGCAATATCGGCGAGGGACAGCCGATTCCGGCGAACCTGATGGCATTGGACATTGGTCCGAAAACCGTCGAAACCTTCTCGGAGGAAATTTTCAAGGGGCGCACCATCGTTTGGAATGGACCGATGGGCGTATTCGAAGTGTCTCCCTTCGCCAAGGGCACGTTCCAGATTGCGCACGCCGTTGCCGAGAATGCCGGTGCGACCTCGATCGTCGGCGGCGGCGATTCGGTTTCTGCCGTGAAGAAAGCGGGCGTCGACAGCAAGATCACGCACATCTCTACCGGAGGCGGTGCCTCGCTCGAGTTTCTCGAAGGCAAGAAGCTGCCCGGCGTGGAAGCATTGACGGATAAGAAATAGAGTCGAAGGCGCTCTATGGAAAGGTTTTCGCTGACAAGACTTCGCGCCCTTAAGCGCACTTGCGGTTTGAGATTCTGACTTCGCGGAATTCTTCCTCAGCGCTCGAGTTCGAAAGGAACCTATGCCTCGCAAAAGAGTCATCGCTGCCAACTGGAAGATGCACAAGAAGCCGGAACAGACCCGCGACTTCTTCCGCGATTTTCTACCTTTGGTTTCCGGCCACACGCGGGACGAGATCGTAGTCTGCCCGCCCTACATTGACCTCCACGCCGCAGTGGAAGCGGCCAAAGGATCCAATGTCGCAATTGGCGCCCAGGATGTTTACTGGAAAGACGAAGGCGCGTTCACGGGTGAGATTTCACCAGGCATGTTGCTGTCCGTCGGTTGCACTCACGTCATCATCGGGCACTCCGAACGGCGCCAGTACTTCGCCGAAACCGACGACAGCGTCAACCTCAAGCTCAAAGCCGCTCTGGAAGCCGGACTCACCCCGATTGTTTGTGTCGGTGAAGTGTTGGAAGAGCGCGAGGCCGGACTCACTGAGGACGTTCTGCGGCGGCAGTGCGTGCGGGCATTCCACGCCATTTCCGGCAAGAAAGCTGCGAAGCTGGTAGTCGCCTACGAGCCGGTTTGGGCCATCGGCACCGGCAAAACGGCCACGCCGAAAATGGCCTCCGACGCGCACGTCCTGATTCGCGGCGAGGCCGCCAAAGCGTTCGGCGAAGAGTTCGCCTCCAGCCTGCGAATTCTTTACGGCGGGTCCGTCAAACCCGACAATGCGAAGGCACTTATGTCGGAAGAAGAGATCGATGGTGCGCTGGTGGGTGGAGCAAGCCTCGATCCCAAATCGTTCACCGCGATTGTGAAGTATTGACGGCAACCCGGCGAATTTCCCCCTGGGTGCGGTTTTCCGCACGGTGTCCCTACGTTTTAACTTCCTGTTAATCTCGATTTAATGGGCTCGCAACATTGGGAGACTACATTCAATCAGATTCTTCAGTGAGGAGACTCCCAAAAATGAGATCGTATGCTCGTGCCGCAAGCACGATCGTTGCTGTAACGCTTCTTCTGTGTGTAGTGCCAGTCTTCGCCTCGAACAACTTACCTTCGCGGAAGAAGACTGGTCGGAACGTGATCATCTTCGTGGTGGATGGTTTACGTCCCGGTTCAGTGAACGCGACTGACGCTCCGACCCTGCTCGCAGTCCGCCAGCATGGGGTGAACTTCGTCAACAGCCACGCGCTTTTCCCGACTTTCACTACGCCCAACGCTTCGGCGATCGCCACCAGCCACCACCTTGGTGACACCGGCGACTTCAGCAACACTCTGTACTCAGGGTATCCCATTTTCAACACCGGGAACTTTGGCAAGACCTCAGGCACCGTCACTCCTTTCGTGGAAAATGATCAGATTTTGTCCGACTTGGACGATCACTACAATGGCAACTACCTGAGTGAGACGAGCCTGCTGCAACTGGCGCGGGAGAACGGCTACAACACGGCCACCGTTGGCAAGCATGGCCCTGCCGCCATCCAAGACGTGACCCAACTCGCCCCAGTGGGAAAGCAGTTCACGGTTCCACAAACTGTGTTTATCGATGATGCGACGGGGAGCTCAAGCGGCGTGCCGCTCAGCCCAGACATCGTGAGCGCACTCACGGCCGCCGGTCTGCCCACTGTAGCCCCCAGCCGGAGCAACGGTTGTGGCGCGACCGACCAGTGCAACAACGGTTTTTCTGGGAACAACACTACTCCCGGAACCACGTCGGCTAACCTGGTACAGCAGCAATTTTTCACCGATGCCGTGACCAAGGCGATCCTGCCGACCTTCGTTCAGACCGGCAAGCCTTTCGCGCTGTTGTTTTGGTCGCGCGATGCCGATGGCACCCAGCACAATCAGGGTGACAGCCTGAATTCACTGACCCCGGGCATCAATGGCCCGACCTCGAAGGCGTCAGTGCACAATGCGGACAACAACCTGAAGCAGATTCTCGATTACATCAACAGCGATCCGAAGCTCGCGGCCAACACGGACATCTTTATTACCGCCGACCACGGCTTCGCGACTATCAGCCGGCACGAGGTTGATGCCAAAGGCACCTTCACCAAGAGTTACGCGGCGCAGTTTACTTACAAAGACAGCACCGGGCGCGTGGAAGTCAATCCCGGCTTCCTGCCGCCGGGATTTGTTGCGATCGACATTGCTCATGCTCTTGGGATGACGCTGAACGATCCGGACTCGATCATCAAGGACGCGGGCGGAAACAACGTGTATGAGCCGGTTGATCCGACCATCGCACAACAAACCGCAAGCGTCCGTCAACGTCCGGCTTCGGGGGATGGACTCATCGGAGCCAGCGGACAGATCCTCGACAACACCGACGCCAAGGTCATCGTTGCGGCGAACGGCGGTTCCGACTTGATCTATGTTCCCGACCATAGCTACGAGCGCGTGCGCCAGATCGTGCGTTTCCTGTCGCAACAGGATTACACCGGAGCTCTCTTCGTCGATGATAGCTACGGACGAATTCCGGGTACGTTGCCTCTCAGCTCGATTGGTCTAGTTGGATCCACACCGCTGCCGACACCGGCCATTGCGCTTGGCTTCAAGACATTCTTGCTGAAGCCTGGCGATTTGCAGTCGGCGGTACAGATTGCTGATACGGGCTTGCAGGAAGGCCAGGGCATGCACGGTTCCATCGGCCGCGACAACACCTTCAACAACATGGCGGCAATCGGCCCCGATTTCAAAAGCCATTTTGTGGACGTCGCTCCCATCTCAAATGCCGACATCGCGGTCACGCTTGCCCACGTGCTGGGCCTGTCGTTGCCCTCCAACGGCGACTTAAGAGGCCGGGTCCTGTGGGAAGCGCTGAAAGGCGGGCCTTTCGGCGTATTCTCTTCCGCTCACCGGCTTGTCTCCTCCCAGGCTGGCTCAAACAAGAGCACCGTCCTGCTCTATCAGAACGTTGGACGGCACTTGTACTTCGACGAAGCGTGCTTTACTGGCGTGCATTGGGGCGATCCGAACCCCTGCCGCTAGACAAAGCGACTCAATTGTTGGTAACACAACAGGCGATCCCAACGGATCGCCTGTTGTTTTGTGCATGCTTATTCGAGTACAACATCGAAGACTTCGGCTATGTTACCTTCCAGTCGCTGGGATGCATCCCATTTGAGAGCACTGCTTTGACGGGTCATGAAATTCTGGTCGTTGCGGCTGGGCTTCTTGCGGGTGGCATCGCATCTTTGTCCGGCTTCGGGATCGGCAGCGTGCTCACTCCGCTGCTTGCGGCTTTTGTGGGAACGAAGCTGGCGGTCGCGTTAGTCTCCGTTCCACACTTTACCGGGACAGCACTGCGATTCGCTCTCATACGGGAACATCTTGACCGAAGAGTGCTTCTGACATTCGGCATCACGAGCGCCCTCGGAGGTTTGACTGGGGCGCTGCTACATGTCTGGCTGCGGAGCATCATTCTTGGACACGCGTTGGGAATACTGCTGGTTTTCGCCGGGATTACCGGTATCACAGGTCTGGCGGAGAAAATGCACTTCGGACGAACTGCCGGATGGATCGCGGGAGCGCTCTCGGGGGTATTTGGAGGGCTTGTCGGAAATCAGGGCGGCATTCGCTCCGCAGCCTTGCTTGGTTTCGAGGTCTCGAAAGAATCGTTTGTCGCAACCGCAACGGCGATCGCCCTGTTGGTTGATGTCTTTCGCATGCCTGTTTATGCGGCCACCCAATACCAGAATATCGCGCCTCTCTGGCCGTTAATGCTGCTAGCCACGATTGGCGTTGTTGCGGGAACGCTTGTGGGGCGGCCGGTCTTGCGGCGAATCCCGGAAAAACTTTATCGCGTTATCGTGTCACTCATCATTCTCGCGCTGGGCGTGTCGATGATCGTACGCCCGGGAACCTGATACGAGAAGGACGGCTATGAATGTGCTGAACGTCAACCACGCGGAAGCGCGAGGCATTCTGTTCATCCGCCTCGCAGTCGGTCTGATTTTTTCGACGCAGGGAGTCTTGAAGTACATCGACCCCAATATGGGAGTACTTCGGTTTACAAAGCTTGGGTTCTCCCATCCCAGCTTCACTGCCCATTTCGTCGGGGCGTTCGAAATGGCCTGCGGGGCGTTGGTGCTCGCCGGGTTCTTCACCAGGCTCGCGGCAGTGCCTCTGCTGGTTATCATTTCGACGGCGATTGCCATCACCAAAATTCCAGAGCTGTCCCGCCCCAATCAAGGATTCTGGTTCATGGCTAGCGATGCTCGGACCGACTTCGCGATGCTGTGTTCGTTGCTCTTTCTGCTCATCACTGGCGCAGGAGGAATCTCGCTGGATGCGTGGCGCTCAAGACGCACCCGAAGCACCACATGATTTGGAATCTCGCATTTGCCGGGCCATCCCATCGGCCATGTAAGAAGAATCGATGAAAAAGCTCAAAGCTTCGAGACGCCACTTTCTGAGAACATCTGGCTTGGCCGCCGGAGCGGTGCTGCTGTCGCCACGAAGCGGCGTGGCGGAACCACCCGCGCAGATGCCGGAGAAACCCACCACGGCCTCGGTCGAATCCGGCCTGGCTGACCACACGCTGCGCATTGAGACATCTCCTGTCGAGATCGCGCGCAATCGAATCGTTTCCGTGACCACTTACAACGGGCAGTTCCCCGGGCCACTGTTGCGTTTCAAGGAAGGACAGCCAGTGACGGTGGACATCCTCAACGACACCGACACTCCGGAGCAGTTGCACTGGCACGGCCAGATGGTCCCCACCGATGTCGACGGAGCAGCCGAGGAAGGCACTCCCTTCATCCCTGCGCACGGCAAGCGGCGCATTGTTTTCACGCCGCGCCCGGCAGGATTTCGTTTCTATCACACCCACAACCGCGCGGGAGCAAACCTCTCTGCTGGTCAATATAGCGGACAGGTCGGGCCAGCCTACATCGAGCCCAAACACGAGCCCGGGAACTATGACCGCGAGGTCTTCCTCGTCCTCAAGGAGTTCGAGCCCATATTCAGCCGCGGCGGTGACATGGCGATGGACTTCCTGTCACCAGCAACGAAGGTGAAGGGACTGGAAGAACAGGGCGAATCTGCGATGCAGGCTTCGATTGCTAAGGGGATGCCGCACGGCTATGAGGTCGGCTACAGATCCTTCACCATAAACGGCCGCATGCTGGGCCAGGGCGAACCAATCCGGGTAAAGCATGGCGAGCGTGTGCTGTTTCACGTGCTGAATGGCAGCGCTACCGAGATTCGCAGTCTTGCACTGCCGGGCCATACGTTTCGCGTGGTGGCGCTGGATGGGAATTCTGTGCCCAATCCGGCATCAGTTCCGGTGCTCTGGCTGGGTACGGCTGAGCGTGTCTCGGCGATTGTCGAAATGAAGCACCCTGGGATTTGGATCTTGGGTGATCTCTCTGATGACGACCGGCGGCATGGCATGGGGATCGTGGTTGAATATGCCGGCGAGAAGGGCAAAGCGCAGTGGATCGCACCTCCGCCCTCACGCTGGAACTACTCGCACTTCTCGAAGCCGGGCGTGGTCGCGCTGGCGCCCGACGAGACGTTCGAGATGGTTTTCGCCAAAGACAATGCTGCTGAAAAGGGCTTCAATCGCTGGACGATCAACGGAGCTGCCTTCCCCATGACCAGCGAAATCGTTCCCGCCTCTTTTCACTTGACGCAAGGCAAGCGCTATCGCATTCGCATGCGCAACGCGAGTGACGACATCCACCCTATCCACCTTCACCGGCACAGCTTCGAACTCACAAGCCTGGCGGGAAACCCGACTGCGGGAATTCTGAAAGACGTAGTGATGGTCGGCGGCTATCAGGAAGCGGAAGTAGATTTCGTGGCCGACAATCCCGGCCTGACCTTGTTTCACTGCCACCAGCAACTCCACATGGACTACGGCTTTATGATTTTGTTTGACTACGTGTGACCCGCCGGAGACGCCTCCTGAAGAGGCTGGCGCGTGATAAGATTGACATCGGCTCGCAGCGCATTGTGCATCCCCCCGCCGTAAGCGTTGCTCTAGCGCGACGCTGTGAGTAGTTGATAACAAAGCAGTTTTGGTGTGCGGAAGTGGTGGAACTGGCAGACACACCATCTTGAGGGGGTGGCGCCGAAAGGCGTGGGGGTTCAAATCCCCCCTTCCGCACCATTGCCATCATTCAGAACGGAGTCATCGGTCACAATCGAGCAATGATTACACTCATCACCATAGTTCACATTCTTGTGTCGTTGTTCCTGATTGTTGTTGTGTTGCTGCAGAGCGGCAAGAGCGGCGACATCGCTGCCGCGTTCGGCGGTCAGGGTAGCCAGACTGCCTTCGGTCCGCGCGGAGCGGCGACTGCACTATCCAAGGCAACGACGTGGTCGGCGATCATCTTTATGGTTACGTCGATCACGCTGTCGATCATCGCTTCCCGCCGAACCGGCCCCAAGTCGGTATTGCAAAACCTGAAATCGTCGCAGACCAACTCGCAGCCTGCAGCGCCGGCGCAGCAGCCTTCCGCTCCGGCTCAGCAGAAATAGGTTTGAACTTCAGCTCTCAGCTTTCAGCTTCGCGGCTGACTGAGACTGACGGTTGACAGCTGATCGCTGAAAGCCTCCCATGATTCATGAAATCCTTCCCGTCGGTCCTCTGCAGTGTAACTGCTCGGTCATCGGAGACGAAGCGACGCGGGAAGCCATGGTGATCGATCCCGGCGATGACATCGATGATGTCCTAGCCATCATTCGCCGTCACAACCTGCAGGTGAAGCAGATCGTCATCACTCACGCTCACATCGACCACGTCGGCGGGGCCATGAAACTGCGGGCTGCCACCGGGGCTCCCATCCTGCTCAACCAGAACGACCACGCACTGCTGAAGATGCTTGACGTGCAGGCCGCATGGCTCGGCATGGCGAATCCCGGCAAAGTGGAAATCGACCAGAGTCTCGGACCGGCTGACGTTGTAACTGCCGGGCCGCTTCGCGCGGAAGTGCTGCACACTCCCGGCCACACCGAGGGAAGCATCTGCCTCTACTTCCCTGCCGAGAAGCTTCTGATCGCCGGTGATACCTTGTTTGCCGGAAGTATCGGGCGGACGGACCTGCCCGGAGGATCATACGAGAAGATCATGCGCTCGCTGCACGACAAAGTGTTGGCGCTGCCTGACGACACTGCGGTCCTCCCTGGGCATGGCCCGGGCACGACGATTGGCGAGGAACGCGAGAGCAATCCGTTTCTGGCAAAGTAGCCTGTCGGGCTCGTGCAAGATACATTGCAGTGACTCCTGCGGGTAATTTGAGCAAAACTATGACGCAAAGCACCGGCGTTCTGAATGTCGCCCTCATTGGCTACGGGTACGCCAGCAAGGTTTTCCACGCTCCGCTGCTGACCAATATTCGGGGCATTCGGCTGGCAACGGTCATTTCGAGCGACCCGGCTAAAGTGGAGAAAGATCTACCCGACGTTAAGGTGGTCAGCACTCCTGAGGAATCTTTCGCGGACACGGAACTGGCCGTCATTGCCACCCCCAATACCAGTCACTTCGATCTGGCTAAGCGTGCACTGAACGCGGGCAAGCATGTCGTGGTCGACAAGCCTTTCACAGTAACAATAGGCGAAACCCGCGAGCTGATTGCCTTAGCTGCGAAAAAACGCTGCCTGCTTTCCGTCTTCCATAATCGGCGCTGGGATTCTGACTTTCTGACCGTCCGCCATTTGATCAACGAAGGCAAACTCGGGGAGGTCGTTTACTACGAGGCTCATTTTGACCGCTATCGGCCTCAAGTTGGCAATCGCTGGCGGGAGCTAGCCGGACCCGGCAGCGGATTCTGGTTTGACCTGGGATCACATCTGGTCGATCAGGCCCTGCAGTTGTTCGGCTTCCCCCAGGCCATCAACGCGGACTTGGCCATGCAGCGGGATCACGCCGTCGCCGTCGACTACTTTCATGTGCAGCTGCGGTATCCGCGCAACCGCGTGGTGTTGCACGGCGGCACCTTGGTTGCCGGCGGCATGCCGCGGTTTTCGGTGCACGGCACCCTGGGCAGCTACGTAAAGTATGGCCTTGATCCGCAAGAGGAAGCGCTGAAAGCGGGCGGGCACCCGGGCGTTCCCGGCTGGGGCAGCGACCCACAGGACGGGACACTGTTTACGCCAGCGGGCGATTCCTTACAGTCGCGCACGGTGCCCACGATTCCGGGCGACTACCTTGCCTACTACGCGGCCGTTCGCGATGCTATTCGGCACGGGGCCGCCAACCCTGTGTCGCCAGAGGATGGGTTGGCCGTCATGACCGCGCTGGAGCTAGGGGTGCAGAGTTCGGAGGCTCGGCGGGAAGTCGAGTTTAAGGTTTAGTACGCCGTGCGACGTTCGTCGGACAGCCGAGGCGGCTGTCCCTACGTCAGACCATTTACTTCTTCTTCGGCATTCCCTGAAAGATGGCAAATGCGGCGCCCTGCGGATCGGCCAGGATGGCAAAGCGGCCAACGTCTTCCATCGTTTTCGGCTCAAGATAGAACTTTGCCCCGCCCTGCTTGGCTTTGGCAGCCATTGCATCGCAGTTCGAAGTCTTGAAGTATGGCAGCCAGTTTGCCGGAACTCGCGGGTTATGCGCGGTAACCGGAGGGATGCCTCCGATGAAGTGCTCGCCGTTCTTGATGTGCAGGTAGCCGGAGGGATCCTTGGGGTCGGTGACAATCTCCCATCCGAACAAGCCGGAATAGAATTTCCCAGCGGCCGTCGGGTCCGGCGTGCTCAGGTCTGCCCAGCAAAAAGCCCCGTCAACCCCGGCGATCCCGTTGACTTTGTCTCGCTTCGACTGCCACAGCGAGAACTTGGCGCCGGTTGGGTCCTCGACGGGAGCCATCCTGCCGACGTCAAAGACGTCAAATGGAGGTGCCAGCACCTTGCCCCCGAGCTTTGCCGTGCGATCAGCGGCCGTGTCAGCGCTCTGAACGGCGATATAGATACCCCAATAAGGGGGGACCCCCTGCTCCTGATGCTCCTTGCGCATGGTGTAGGCAGCGGCGGCATCCCGGCCTTCGAGTTTGAATATCGTATAGAAGTCGCCCGGGCCCATAGGCATGTCAGCCGGAGCCCATCCAAACAGCGAACCGTAGAATTTCTTGGCGGCGTCCTGGTCGGTTGTGGCCAGTTCGACCCAGCAAAAGGAGCCGGGCTGGTAGTGATCAATGTATGTCATGAGGAGAGAGTATAAACGCGCGGCACGTTCCGGCGAAACACCCGCAATGTAAACTTCAGGGCACGCTAGTTCCTTCGTGATCCTTCGCGTTACTTTGTGGTCTATAGCCGCAGCCAGGCAAACCATTCCCACGAAGGATACTGAGGCGCACGAAGAAATCAGCTATTCGTTCTTCAGTTCAAGCAAGCGGCCAATCCCTACGCGAAACGGATGCTGCGGCGTGATCAAGCTAACGATCAAGTATCCATCGCTGGGAAAATCGTAGAAGTGTCCGGGATGAACAAGCACCGACATTTTTCGCAACAGGTCAATCGCCAGGTCTTCGTCCGATCCCTTGACCGGAACACGCAAGACTGCATACCACCCGCCCTCGACCTCCAGTCGCTGGCAGGCTTTCTGTTTGGCAAGCTGACGGTCCAACTCTTCTCGATTCGTCCGCACACGGTCGAGCAGCAGCGGCTGCACGTTCTTGCGCTGTTCTAGAAACACCGGTGCAGCCAACTGGACGGGTGTGCTGACGGATAGATATGTGTCGGCGATCACCTCCATGCGTTCTCGTGCGGCACCTGTCTTGTCTGCCGGTCCACTGCAGGCAACCCACGCCAATTTCATTTGCGGCAGCGCCGAGATTTTCGACAAGCCGCTCAGGGTGAAGGTTAGCACACCCTCATTCGTAGCAAAGGTGGATCGGGCAATCCCGTCGTGGGCGTAGTCCAAGAACACTTCGTCCACGATCAACGACAAGCCATACTCGCCACAGAACGCATTCAGCGACGCGCGCTCGGCGTCGCTGGCATAGGATCCAGTCGGATTGTTGGGGTGCACGGCCACCACTGCCCGGGTCCTGTAATTTGCCGCTTTATACAGCGAGGGAAAATCAATCTGCCAGCCGTGGTCGTAGAGCAGCGGATAGGGCACAAGTTTTACGTCCTGCAGGCCGGCGAGAAACTCGAATAGCGGATAACTCGGCTTGGGTACCAGAATCTCATCTTCCGGATTGCACAACAGACGAAAGACAAACGAATAGCCTTCGCTGGTGCTGGTGGTGAGCACCAGCGACTCTGGATCTAATTCAAATTCCTCGTGCTGCTCGCGGTAATAAGCAGCCACGGCCTCACGAGCGCTGCGCAGGCCCTTAGGCTGGGGATCGTAATCCATCGCCTTGGGGTCGATAAAAGCTTGCAGTATTTCCTCAGCGTCGTAGTGCAGTTCGGCCCGCGTGGGGTTTGAAACGGTCAGATCGAGAACTTCCATTCCCGCGGCAGCCAGTTCTCGCTGGACCTCCGTGAAACGGTTCGGGCTCAGTTCCCAGCCGGTGCGATGGGAGAACATAGGCTTTTGTTATTAATGCTTCGAAGAACTGCCATGATACCGGAGTTGCAGAAGAAGCTGGTTTCTGCATCACACACGGTTGTGATCTCTGCTCCTGACATCCCTTTTGCCGGGCGAAAGAATCAAGTCAGGGTACTGTGGTTGGACGGGAGCGTATTATGAGCAGTTTGACTCTTATGGAACGAGAGACCAAGTTCGAACTTCGCCTTGCCGAACGCATGTCCCGCCTGGGTACCGAAACCGCCTTTGAGGTTTTGAACCGGGCACGCGCCCTGGAGCGCCAAGGGAAGGAAGTTATCCACCTCGAAATCGGGGAGCCCGACTTCGACACGCCCGTCAATATTGTCGACGCAGCCGTGAGTGCCCTGCACAAGGGCTGGACCCACTACGGGCCGTCGGCTGGCATTCCCGAACTTCGCCAGGCCATCGCGGAGTACGTCAGCCGCTCTCGGGGAGTACCGGTGGCGGAAAACGAAGTGGTAGTTGTACCTGGCGGTAAGCCTATTATTTTCTTCAGCATTCTAGCCCTAGCTGATGTTGGAGACGAAGTTGTTTACCCCAACCCCGGCTTCCCCATTTATGAGTCGATGATTCGCTACGTGGGCGCCAACGCAGTGCCGATTCGTTTGCGGGAAGAGAGAGATTTCGCCTTCGATGTGGACGAATTGGCTTCGCTCATCACCGACCGCACCCGCTTCATCATTCTGAACTCGCCGCAAAATCCGACGGGAGGCGTGCTGCGACGACAGGAGATCGAAGAGATCGCGCAAGTCATCGGCGACCGCAACATCATGGTGCTTTCCGACGAAATTTACAGCCGCCTGATCTTCGAGGGAACTCACTTTTCAATCATGTCAGTGCCAGGCTTCAAAGAGCGCACGATTCTGCTCGATGGTTTCTCCAAGACCTACGCCATGACTGGCTGGCGCATGGGATACGGCGTGATGCGGGCCGATCTCGCGGTGCAGATCACGCGGCTGATGACCAACTCCAACTCATGCACCGCTAGCTTCACCCAGGTGGCTGGGATCGAGGCGCTACGCGGCGACCAGTCGTCGGTGGAGCGCATGCGCTCGGAGTTTCAGCGGCGGCGCGATGCTTTCGTCACCGGGTTGAACCGGATCGAGGGATTCTCCTGCCGCATGCCGAAGGGCGCGTTTTACGTCTTCCCCAACATCACGCAGACTGGCTGGACCTCCAAGAAGTTGGCTGATGCATTGCTTGAAGAAGCGGGCGTAGCTTGTTTGTCGGGCACATCTTTCGGCGAATTCGGGGAAGGCTACCTCCGCTTCAGCGTAGCCAATTCACTGGAGAACTTGAACAAAGCTCTGGAGCGGCTGGCGCAGTGGACAGAACGAAACCTGTAGGACATCCGTAGCTCAGTTAAGCATTTTCCGTATCCAGGTGGCGACACCCCCTCCCCACCGTCTCTTGTGACCCACCGTCCGGCATCTCTACAATAGACATCCCGTAAGCGCTGCGGCGTCCCCAGTCACGCTCGGAGGAAATTCATGCCTGCAAAAAAATCTGCGAAGTCTAGCAACTCTCTGCCCAAGGCCAGCCGGCCGCACATGCCCGGATACGGGCTGCAAAAGAGCACCAAAGGTCTGCTGCCCTGGAAATGGGCGAGCGATCGTCTGGCGAAGAGCCGCCAGTATTGGATTGCCACTACGCGTCCCGATGGACGCCCACATGTGATGCCGATATGGGGATTGTGGCTGGACGATGGGTTCTACTTCAGCACGGGCAAGACTTCGCGCAAGGCTCGAAATCTGGCGGCTAATCCGAACTGTGTGATTTGCTCGGACAACTCCGCCGAGGCCGTGGTTGTGGAAGGAACTGTCAAACTGATCGACTCACCCGAGGCGCTGGCGCCCGTTTTTGCTGCCTACAAGAAGAAATACAAGATGGACGTAAGCGGCATGGGAGAGCCCCTTTACCGCGTCCGGCCGAGCGTGGCCTTTGGGCTGTTTGAGAATAAGTTTGTGAACACCGCTACGCGATGGATGTTTGGACCGGCCTGGAGACTGGAAAAGCAGATTCCTCGCGGCTGAAACCCGCTCGGAATGACTGCGAGAGATATGCATGGTGCAGCCGAGGGCGGCTGCACCCACGTGAACATTTTCGGCTGCCGACTTTTAGACTCTTCTATAAGAGGGCTCATGACCAGGAAATTTCGTGTGTTTGCAACGTGCGACATCGGTGAATCGATTGAGCTGTTGCGCCGGAAAGGATATGAAGTCGAAGTCTATCCCCACCCCGAACCGCCTCCGAAAGCATTGATCGTCGAGAAAGTGAAAACCGGCATCGACGGGCTGATCACTACGCTCCGCGACAAGATCGACGCCGAGGTGTTCGAAGCGGGCGAGGGAACACTGAAAGTTGTGGCTCAGTTCGCCGTTGGCTTCGACAACATCAATCGCGCCGATGCCAATCGCTACAAGATTCCTTTCACCAATACTGCGGACGTGCTGACCGAAGCCACCGCGGAATTTGCTTTCTTCATTATGGGCGATCTGGCGCGAAAGCTCTGGAGCGCGGAGCATCTGACGCGAGAAAAGAAGTGGGGCTACTGGCATCCCTACTTGCCGTTCCTAGGCAATGAAGTCACGGGCAAGACCATTGCCATCATTGGAACCGGCCGCATTGGGCTGGCCATGATCAAGAAATGCGCCGGCTTTGATATGAACATTCTGTGCTATGACCCGGCGTATGAGAACCACGCATTCATCAAGGGGATTCAGGAGGCGATGGACCTGCGCCATGCGCGTGGAATCCAGAAAGAAAAAACCTGGATCAAGTACGCGTCGTTCGACGACGCGCTCAGCCAGGCTGATTTCGTCAGCGTGCATGTACCGCTGCTGCGCGAAGGCGAGAGCGCGACACCGACCTATCACCTGTTCAACGAGAGCACACTTCGCAAGATGAAGCGCACCGCTTTCCTGGTGAATACGTCGCGGGGGCCGGTAGTAGACGAAGCCGCTTTGGCGCGCGCTCTCAAGGAGAATTGGATTGCCGGGGCTGCTCTCGACGTGTACGAGAAAGAGCCATTGCCCGCGGATTCTCACCTACGCGACCCTGCGCTCGAAGATCGCTGCCGCCTGCTGCCGCACTTTGCCAGTGCTGCCCAGATCACCCGCCTTTCGACCGATCCGAATAAAGGAATGGCGGGCCGTTGCGTCCAAGGGTTGATGGATGTGCTCGAAGGCAACTACGGCGGCGACATTACGAAGATGCCCTACGTAGTGAATAAAGAGGCGTTCGGGAAGTAACGCATCCGCGAGGAGTTCCTACTCGGGAACGCTGCGCTCTTCGCTTTGCGAACGCAGAACCCGCTCCACGGAGTAGGGTGCGCGCTGAGAAGGCTCGTGATAGTGGCGCACCTGCATCTCGCCTAGTAATCCGATGGCCAGCAAGTTCAGTCCTGCCAAGAGCAGTACGGCGGAGAAAATCATCAACGGTCCGTGGTTCGCCATCACGGACGTGTGGTGGAGGGCTTTCTGCACCAGCAACCATAGCGCCACCGCCGACCCTGCAAAAATGCTGATCATCCCCACCGTGCCGAAGAAGTGCAAAGGACGCGAAAGATAGCGCAGAAGGAAGCGAATGGTAATGAGATCAAAGAAAACGCGGAAAGTGCGCGAGATGCCATAGTGCGAGGTTCCGCGTTCGCGGTTCACGTTGCGGATGGGCACCTCGCAAATCGACGCCCCGTGCCAGGAAGCCAGAGCGGGTATGAAACGGTGCAGTTCGCCGTAGAGTGGAACCTGCTCGAGAACTTCGCGGCGATAAGCCTTAAAGGTAGTCCCGAAATCGTGGATGTCCACGCCGCTGAGCTTCGCCATCAGCCAATTCGCGCAACGCGAAGGGATGCGCCGCAGCCACAGATTGTCGATGCGGCGCTTGCGCCACCCGCTGACAATGTCGTAACCCTCGGCGATTTTCTCCAGAAATTGCGGGATATCGGCAGGGTCATGCTGCAAGTCGCCGTCCATGGCGATAATGTATTCGCCGCGTGCATGGTCAAAGCCGGCGGCCAGGGCGGAGGTCTGGCCGAAGTTGCGGCGCAGTCGCACTACGGTGACGCGGCTGTCCACAGCGGCAATTTCGCGCAGCAGGCCGAAGGTCCGGTCGTTCGAGCCATCGTCCACCAGCACGATTTCGAAGGTCTCGCCAGAGGCCTCCATGACCGCTTTCAGGCGGTCATACAAATCCGTGATGTTCTCCTGCTCGTTGTGCAGGGGAACCACAATGGAATATCGCAACATGAGCTCTTTATTATACGGCTGCCCCACTTTTTATGCAGTTGGAGCGATGTTACCTTGGGGATAACCGAAGGCTGTCCGGCCATCCCCTCCAAAAACGATGTTCATAGCCCAGGCCCTTCGGGATAGGCCGGCAGGTCCGGAGGCCGGGGTGCCAGCTTCTTGGGATTCGCCTCGATTTCCTTCATCACCAACTCAATCGCCTTTTCCAGTTGTGGATCCTGGCCTTTCACCACGAGGTCGGGCCGATTCTCCACCACGATGTCTGGCTGGACGCCTTTGTTCTCTACAATCCACTTGCTGCTCAGGTCGTAGCGCGCGAATTCGGGACGCGTAATGTAACCGCCGTCAATCAGCGGGATATTGCCGCGAATGCCGCGCACACCGCCCCAGGTCCGCTCGCCAATAAGCGGTCCGAGTTTGTAGTACTTAAAGAAGTAGCTGAAGATGTCGCCGTCAGACGCCGCATAGTGGTTGGTGATGCAGGCAAGCGCGCCATGGAACACGGCCGGCGGGACGGTCCGGTTGTCCCAGTTGCGGGCGGATTGCATACCCGCGAGCACGCGACGCAGCCGCTCGAAGATAAGTTGATCGACGTTGCCTCCTCCGTTGTAGCGAATGTCAATGATCATTCCTTCTTTGCGTATTTGCGGGAAATACTCCTTCACGAAAGCATTCAGTCCCGGAGGTCCCATATCGGGCAAGTAGATGTACCCCACACGGCCGTTCGTGGCTGCATCCACTTTCTTGCGGTTGCTTTCGACCATGTCCAGCTCGCGCAACGGATACTCGTCAGCGATAGGCTTCACTTGAATGTTCCGGGCTCCATCGTCAGCGGGCTTGGAGTTCACCGTGAGCGTAACAGTTTCGTTCGCGGTGTTCACAAACAACTCATAGGGATCTTGCGGAACCCGCAAAGCGCGGCCGTTCACGGCAAGCAAGTAATCCCCCTCTTTCACATTGACGCCCGGCTCGGTGAGCGGGGAGCGGAGCTTGCCATCCCAGTTTTCACCGGGATAGATCTTCTTGATGCGATAGAAACCGCTGGCGGCGTCGGCCTCAAAATCCACCCCCAGCAGGCCGACGTTTACGGGATGGAGATCGGGGAAATCCCCGCCGCCCACGTAGGTGTGCGAATTGGAGAGTTCGCCGATCATCTCGCCGAGTACATAAGTCAATGTGTAACGGTCGGCGACGTAAGGCAGAAGCTGGGCATATTTGTCGCGCACTTTCCCCCAGTCCACGCCGTTCATGGCAGGCGCGTAGAAGTAGTCACGCTCCTGGCGCCACACCTCATCAAAGATTTGTTTCCACTCCTGCAACGGATCCACCTCAGCGCGCATACCTCCCAGATTGAGTGCTCCGTCTCCGGGCTTCTTGGGAGACGCCTCCGGCTTCGCATCGATAATGCCGTAGCTGTGTGCGCCTGAGCCGTTGGCTTGGTACAACACCTTGCTGCCATCAAACGACACGGTGAAGGTGTCTACGTCTCCGATCAGGATTTTGTCTTTGCGCTCCTTCAGATCGTAGGCATGGACCACGGAAGATTCTCCCGGCAACGGTCCCGACATGCCGCGAATCGGGGTGGTCGAGTAGTAGACAAAACCCTTCCCTGCAGCCAACGTGGCAATCACCGCGGGATCGACAGGCAAGGCGACGATGCGGTTCTGAATGCCTTCGAGGTCAACCCGAAACTCCTTGGGCTTTTCCTTCTCTTTTTCCGGGCTCTTCGCCTCCTTGCCACCCTTGCCCTGGTCCTTGGCGGCCTCGCTCGGCGCAGGTTCTTCTTTCTTCACCAGCGCTTCATCACTCAATGCCGGAAAGGGCGACGGTTCGTCTTTCTGCAACGTGACGATGTACACTCGCGTTGTCTTCGGGTTGGCAAACTCATAGTCAATATTTCCCACGACCTCGTTGTAGTCACGGTCTGATAAGAAATAGAGATACTTTCCGTCAGGATCAAACAGCGGGGAATTGCTATCTGTCATGTTGGTGGTGACGGGCGTGATTTTCCGGTCCGCTAGCGAGTACAGATATACGACGGAATACAGGTTCTCCGTGTTCTTGTCGTAGGCCAGCCATTTGCTGTCGGGAGACCACGAATAATTCTGAATCTCCCTGAACTTGGCTCGGTCCACCTCGACCGGCTTTTTGTCGGCGATGTCCACGTACCACAGGCGCAGGTCTTTGTCTCCCCACGCCATCTTCTTGCTGTCGGGGGACCAGGCGGGCGCAAACTTAAATCCTTTGTAGCCGCTGGTGATCTGCTGCTCTTCGCCCAACCCATCCTGGGTAGAAATGTAGATTTCATCCTCTCCGGTGCGATCGGAGACGTAGGCAATCCAGCGGCCGTCCGGCGACCAGGCAACCGACTTCTCGCGAATGCCCGGGGTTCGGGTCAATGCCCTCACGCTACCATCTTTCGCCGGCACGGTGAACACATCGCCGCGCGCTGCGAAGACTGCGCGCTTCCCATCGGGAGAAATGTCGAAGTCGGTGATGCTCCGGCTCACACTCACCCAGTGCTTCATGGTTTGGTCGCGCTCACCGGGAACATAGATGACGAGTTTCTTCAGTTGGTGCGATGCCAGATTGAATGTGTAGAGATAGCCGCCATCCTCCAACACAATGGAATCCGGCCCCAGGCTCGGCCACATCACATCGAAATCCGTAAAGTGGGTAAGTTGCTCGATGCTTTTCGTTCCCAAGTCACAACTGTAGAGATTCAGGCGATGTTCCGGCCCGCGGTCCGAGGTGAAGTAGACCGTATTGCCGTGCCACATGGGAAAGGTGTCCGTCCACTCGGTGTGCGGCAGATCTTCGACAGTATTGTTCTTGAGGTCGTAGATCGAGATGCTCTGCGCCAGTCCCCCGGTGTAGCGCTTCCAGGTGCGGAAGTTGCGAAAGATCTGGTTGTAGGCCATCTTGTTTCCATCGGCGGAAAAGGAAAGCAGGCCGCCCTCGCGGACCGGCAGCGGTTCGGGGAGTCCGCCCTCAATCCCGACGGTAAAGGGACGCTTGGTCCATCCGTTGGATGAGTCACGGCGCGAAAGAAACACGATGCGCTTACTGTCGGGCGTCCAGGTGACCACTTCGTTGTGAATCCCCATGCGATCGCTGAGCGGCTGCGGGCTTCCTTGAAAGAAGGTGAGTTGCTTCGGCTGTCCGCCATCGGCTGCCATGACGTAGACGTTGAAGTTACCGTCGTACTCCCCTGTGAAGGCAATCCACTTCCCGTCCGGAGAAAACTTGGGGAAGAGCTCGCGTCCTGGGCTTGAAGTGATGCGCCGCGCCATGCCGCCTGAGCTGGGAACCAGCCACAAATCTCCCGCATACATAAAGGCGATTTTGTCTTTATAGACATCGGGGAAGCGCAACAGCCGGCCTTCTTGCATTTCCTGACCGGCGGCCAAACTGGCGCAGCACACAACCCACACGGCAACCCACTTCTCGAACTGAGACATTGGCGGCTCCTGTGTCTTGGATGGACCGAAACGCAAGTCTTTCATTGGGGAACGAACGTGGGACCTAGCAGCTTAGAACATCTCCTCCATGCTACGCTGCTTTGCGCGATTCACAAACACACGGATTCACTGTCTTGGACGGTGGAGAGGCAGAAAGGAAAGCGGGTTTCCATGGGCCCGAGCGCTTCGCGCCCGCCCGGAGAGTTGGGCGCCTCGGCTCCAGCCATTGCATTTTGAGGAATCACTTATAATTTCGCTCTTCGGAGTCCACAGGGGAGGATGCGTGAGGAAACCCAGCGATGCATTGCCGGGAGATGCAACGCCGTCTCGCCGGCGCTTTCTCGAAAACCTCCTGGGGAGTGCGGCATTGGTGCCGGCTCTTTCGGCCACCCGAGCCGAGTCGCCTGCCGCGGCTGCCTCGGCGGAGGTCCGGCCCTCCGAACTCGACGAGCTGACACTCGCGCAGCTTCAGTTGGGGATCAATACCGGGACGTTCACCTCACGATCACTGGTTGAGAAATATTTGGCGCGAATTGACGAAGTCGATAGGCACGGCCCAACACTCAACAGCGTCATCGAACTGAACCCCGACGCGCTGGCGATCGCCGACGCTTTGGATAAGGAGCGCAAGCAGAAAGAGCCTCGTGGGCCTTTGCACGGCGTCCCCGTCTTGATCAAAGACAACATGGACACAGCGGACCGGATGATGACAACCGCAGGCTCGCTGGCTCTTGTGGGCCCGGCCCCGAGTAAGGATTCCTTCGTGGCCAGGAAGCTGCGCCAAGCCGGAGCTGTCATCCTGGGCAAGGCCAATCTGAGCGAGTGGGCCAACATCCGCTCCAATCGTTCCACGAGCGGGTGGAGCGGCCGGGGGGGGTTGACGAAGAACCCCTATGCGCTGGACC
>Ga0335070_10002459_pt1 | contig 21562 bp, 25 predicted proteins | sample Lox_Sample_13_FD_206722 | JGI IMG/M metagenome (GOLD analysis project Ga0335070, IMG submission 206722) | Soil microbial communities from Loxahatchee National Wildlife Refuge, Florida, United States - Lox_Sample_1.3 | ecosystem: Environmental > Terrestrial > Soil > Wetlands | place: USA...
CAGCCGCTCAAATCATGTCAGAAAGAGTGGTTACAGCCTTGCCCAAGACAACCATTTTCGAAGCAGAGAAAACAATGGTAACTCGAGGCTTCAGGAGGTTGCCAATAGTGTCAGATGACAAACTCGTGGGCATTGTAACTGCAATGGATATTCTCCGATTCTTCGGCTGTGGTGATGTTTTCAAACACTTGCGCTCGGGAACCATAGGTCAAGTGCTGAACACACCTGCTCTGGAGATAGCCTCCAAAAACGTATCAGTGGTAGAACCGGAAACCGATGTAGGTCAAGCAGCAAAAACTATGCGGGAAAAAGACATTGGTGCAGTGCCAGTTGTGAAGAATGGCAAGTTGGTTGGCATCCTGACCGAAAGAGACTTTTTCAAGATACTGACTTAACAAAACCTGAAAGGTTACAAGAGAATTCCTCCAGAAGTGAGGGAAATAGTTCAGAATTCATTTACAGTAATTTCTCATCTTCCTGTCTTCCATTATGGAGAAACTTTAACAGTCTACCACACGCTATTCATTGAAAAGGAGGTGCCCACAATTGATCGTCGATTCTGTTCTGGTTAACGGCAAAGCCTACGTGAATGGGGCCATAATCGACTGTAGTATAGCCATCGAGGACGCTAAGATCTTCAAAATCGGTAAGGAAGCAAACATGCCTAAGCCAGACCTGCGATTTGACCTGAAGAATCTGCTGGTTCTTCCAGGACTGATCGACGTTCACGTACACCTTCGCGACGAGGGCAAGGCGTACAAGGAAGACTTCTTCACAGGAACAGCCTCTGCAGCCGCGGGCGGCTTCACGTCAGTTGTGGACATGCCAAACAATGAACCTGTGACAATGAGTGCGACAACCCTGAGAAATCGTATTCACCTGGCCGAAAGTAGAATTCTTGTTGATGTAGGTTTCCGGTCAGAATTTCCTAGAGACCTCAAAGAAATAGAGCAAATCGTCAAAGAAGGCTCGTTCGGTTTCAAGCTTTTCATGGCTGATCAGGTCGGCGGATTGGACGCCAACGATGATCAAAGCGTGCCAGTCGCTTTCAAAACCGTGAGCAAGTTCGGCCTTTCCACCGCTGTTCACGCAGAGGACATGAATACGCTGAGAAAGGGCGAGGAAGAGTCCAAGCGTGACGGCAAGAATGACCTCGTCGCTTTTCAGAAAGTTCACTCTGCAGATGTGGAATCAAAGGCTGCAAAACGGATTCTGGATATTGCTAGAAGAGCAAAGATGCACTTGCACTTTTGCCACGTTAGCACTCAGGAAGCTCTGGAAATCATTGCTGGTGCAAAACCAGGGATGCAGTTATCGTGTGAAGCGACTCCACATCACCTTTTGCTCACGTTCGAAGACGTTAAGAAGATAGGCAACTTGGGTGTAACCATGCCTCCAATCAGGGATAAACAGCAACAGGCAGCGTTGTGGGATGGCATAGAACGGGGTTGGATAGATATGATTGGGTCGGATCACGCGCCGCATTTGTTGAAGGAAAAACAGGCCGAATCTGTTTGGGACGTCAAAGTTGGCATCCCAGGACTTGAAACTACCCTGCCACTCTTGCTCACAGAGGTTAAGCACGGGCGTCTCCTAATCGCGGATATTGTGAGGCTTCTGTCCGAGAATCCTTCGCGGATCTTTGACATTAAGGGCAAAGGATTTTTGGTACAGGGAAACGATGCGAACTTGACGGTTGTAGATCTTAGGAAAAAGTTTAGAATTGATTCATCAAACTTCAAATCAAAAGCCAAGTTCTCCCCGTTTGAGGGGCGTGAGGTCGAAGGTAAGCCTGTAAAAACCTTTGTCGGTGGTCAACTCATCATGGATGAAGGGGAAATCATAGCCAAGGGAGGAAGCGGTAGGATAATTCGGAGAGCTTAGGCTTTGAAGTTTCTCGCTGACGGCATGTTGGGGAAGCTGACGCGTTGGCTTCGCATGTTGGGTCAAGACGTTGAGTATTCGAACAACACGGAAGATTCTCAACTCCTTGCGATGGCAAAAGATGAGGACAGAATTCTGCTCACACGTGATTTTGAGCTGTACCAGAGGGCAGTCGGCAAAGGCATAGACGCCTTCTATGTAGAAGGAGAGACTGGCGAGGATAAGTTGGCGAAACTTGCTGAGAGGTTTAACATTCCGCTTGAGATAGACATGACGGTTTCGCGTTGTCCAAAATGCAACTCTGTCGTCAGACAAGTTTCTTCAGAAGAAGCAGTAGGGAAGGTGCTGAAAAGAACGCTCGATCACTACGAAGAGTTCTGGAAATGTTCAAAGTGTGGACAAGTCTACTGGCAGGGTGCTCACTGGGCTAAGATCGAAAAGACGCTCTGCATAGCAAAGAGAATTGTTGAAAAATCAAAAAAAGAGAATTAAGTTGTTGATGTTCTTACAATAGCCATTTTAGCGGAATGTCCTGGTAGGTGTTGTCTGGCAGTGTTCTTCTTATCGTCATCGGCAATATGCCTGCATCCAGTTCCTTTAATGCTATTTCAATTGGGCCCGTGAATCCTTCTGACACCTCGGTGAGTATGGGGGCACCCATCGAAATCTGTAAGGCCCTAGCCCCCACTATTCTCGCTTTTTCGAAACGGGTGATTTTGGGTGGTCCTACCGCGACTTTGGTCTTTTCAGACGTGTTCTAATACTCCCCCATTCCTGGGTATCCGCCGCCTCCGGGGCCACCTGGACCTCCTGGGGGCATCGGGGGAGCTTTCGTCTTGCCTGCAGCAATAACGTCATCAATTTTGAGTATCATCGTTGAAGCCTCGGTGCCAGATTTGATTATCTGCTTCTTGACAGCTAAGGGCTCGTAGACCCCAGCTTTACCCATATCTTGAACTTTGCCGTTGTTTACCTCTATTCCTGCCCATGTTTCGCCTTTCTCATGTCTCGCTCTCAACTCAGACAACACGTCGATTGGGTCCAGTCCAGCATTTTCCGTGAGCGTGGTCGGTACCGCTTCAAGAGCTTCCGCGAAGCCTCTTACTGCTAACTGTTCTCTTCCAGGCAGAGTCTCTGCGTATTTCTTCAGCATGCGTGCAACTTCTAACTCTGGCGCTCCTCCTCCAGCGACAATCTTTGGCTCTTCAATCACGTCTTTTACGACACACAGGGCATCGTGCACTGATCTTTCTGCTTCGTCGACGAGACGTTGGGTCCCTCCTCTTATGAGGATTGTGACCGCCTTCGGGTGTTTGCATCCTTCTATGAAAGTCATTTTGTCGTCGCCTATCTTGCGTTCTTCAACGAGCGCAGCGTAGCCGAGATCTTCAGAGGTTATGCTATCCAGATTTGTTACTATTTTTCCACCTGTGGCTTTAGCCAGTTTTTCCATGTCTGATTTCTTGTTTCTTCTAACTGCAAGTACTCCCTTTCTGGCCAAGAAGTGCTGAGCCATGTCGTCAATGCCCTTCTCGCACATTAGAACGTTGGCTCCGGTCTTGACTGTTTTCTCAACCATGTCCCGCAGCATATCTTCTTCCTGCTTGAGGAATGCTTCCATCTGCTCAGGGCTTTCAATGTTGATCTTTGCGTCAAATTCTGTCTTTTCGATTTCAAGTGGGCAATCAAGTAGTGCAATCTTTGCTTTCTCAATGCGTTTGGGCATTCCTGAGTGGGCGACTTCTTTGTCGAGCACGATTCCTTGAATGAGTTTCGTGTCGCCTATTGATTCGCCCGGTTTTTTCTCGACTTTGACGTCGTCCACGTCTGCCTTGTATTTGCCGTCATCTTTTTCTGCAACAGCCAGCATTGCTTTGACGGTGATGTCGGCCAAGTATTCTCTGTGATCTGCAACTAGTTTGCTTGCCATCGATGTCATCGCAACTTTCTTCGGAAAGTCTGTCGTCTGTGGGTCTATCTTTATAGCTATGTTTTCAAGTACTTCCAGCGCTTTTTCTGCAGCTTTCTTGTAACCGTCGATCACTATCGTGGGATGAACGTTTCTTTCAATCAGTTCTTGAGCTTTGTTTAGCAGTTCACCTGCAATTATTACGGCTGTTGTTGTTCCGTCGCCAGCCTCGTTGTCCTGTGTTTTCGCGACTTCCAGCATCATTTTGGCCGCTGGGTGTTGGATGTCCATTTCGTCCAAGATCGTGCGTCCGTCGCTCGTTATGGTGACGTCGCCAAAACTGTCAACGAGCATTTTATCCATGCCTTTCGGTCCGAGGGAACTCTTGACACTCTCTGCCACTATTCTTGCAGCTTCGATGTTTGTGTGTAGAGCTTCTCGTCCTCTTGATCGGCTTGAGCCTTCCTTCAACACTAGAACTGGAACTCCGCCAGATGATTGTTGTGACAAACCTTATACAAGCCTCCTTTTTGCGTCACAATGAAAAACAGCCTCACAATATAAGTTTTTCTAAAAAGATACTGCAGAAGTTAGATTTTGAATGTAAAATCACGAGAGACTAGCATAAACTTCAGTTAATAGAGAAAAAAATTAGGGTTCGCGCGCGCGAGAGTGCGTGAATGAAGCCTGTACCTATGCGCTCAACCTTGAAGTGAAGAGAATTTCTCCTGCGCATTTTAACCTTAATGCCTTTTCAGTACCACTAATAAATCTAATGTCCTATTCTGATTGCAATCCTGCAAACAACGCTCCGTAAAGTAAGCGCGCGCTCGCGGTCATGGAAAGAACCATCAAGCTTTCTGTTTTTGAAAAGCAAACCATTATGTGTACTTGACTTTAGCTTTCAATATCTAACAGCCTTTACACACAATGTGAATTCATACAATGGGTTAATCATAGAGTATTTTCTCTTCAAATCCTCCACTCTCTCAGCCAGATATTCCTTAACGCTCTCATCCAAACTCAACGAGGCGATATCTTTCCTTAGTTTATCAGTCCATTCATTCGTCGCTTCGCTTTCAGCCACAACTCTTGTCTTTGCAATTTTGAACCCGTAATCATCTAATGCTCTCTTCAATACAGATAGGCACATAATCCCATAGTAGCCAAACACGTGCAAGTAATATCCCATCTTTCTTAAATCCTTAAGATTGTATACAGACGACAACTTCTGTAAATCCCTCACTCCATCGCATATTCTGTCAACTTCCATTGAAAATTCGTACGACTCATTTAGATAAGATGGTTCCGCTATCAACAACTGAGAACTTCTCTTTGACATCCTGTCAACCTCCTCAAATATCCTCTTCAGAAGGCTGAATGGATGATGATGCAGCATGTTGCTGAAATTTACAGCGTCAAACACGTCGTTCCTAAACGGAGGAAAAACGGCATCAGCCCTTACCAGATGAAACTCCTTCTTTTCTTTAGAAAGTAAATTCTTGGCCACTTTCAATCCCTTAGAATTTATATCGATGCCTATGAGCTCGGCATCATTGCACAACCTGGATAGCGATATAAGATCTGTTCCAATTCCCGTTCCGAAGTCAGCAACTATCCCTTTTGGGATGAAGTCCATACCCTTGAACTTTCCAATTCTCTCTTCGACAATTTTGTCCAATTTCTTTAGTCGTTCACCTATTCCCTCCTCAAACTCCTCCACCTCTTTCAACTTCCGTGATACATAGACTTCGTTCAGCATGATGCTCCCTCGATAACTTGAAACTATGTTCACTATCTAACTAGTCTTCAAATATTAATTGTTAATCGCGCGCTCTAAGTCTCATTTTGTCCCAACAGCAATAATGTCTTCACTATCCTCATCGCTGAATCTGGCAAATTTGAAGTCTCCGTAAATCTTCAATTGTCTGTATCCTATCCTCATCATCAATTCTTTGAGTTTCTCTGCCGAAACAATCCTGTAGTCTACCGAATCTGCTTCAAACGTGGGTTTCTCATTGAATTCAAGAAATGAGATGACGTTGAATTTCACCCTTGTTCTGAAGAAATCAAACACATAAAAGAAGATTTTTCTATCCCCGTTTGCCTCTTTATGAAAATATATTGGAAATATCCGTCTTCTCTCCTTGACCAACTTTGGCAAGTTTCTTATTTGGATTATAATAACCCCTTTGTTCCTCAAAACATCATACATGTTTCTTAGAGCGCGCGCGCCTCAAGAAACGCGTCTGCGCTCTTGAACTTCTTGCGCCTCAATTTGGCGCGCTCTCTCTGAGATTCGTCATTATCGTTGGTGTCATTGTGACTTTCGTAGATATCGGTTGCGTTCTGGCTATTTGGGCACTATTTCTAATTCCACTTTCAAGGGGATTGGTTCTTTGAATATTGATAGTACTGGACAGTTCGCTTCGGTTCTTCGCCAAGCAGCTTCGATCAGCTCTTTTCTTGCGTTTGCACACACCTTGGTTTTAACAGTCACTCCAAACAGCAATGGAGAATCAGGAGATTTTTCAGCTTCCGCAACTGCTTCAAGTTTGACGAGTTCGATTTTGCTTTGTCTGCAGACATCCGCGAAGATAGTCACTGCACAATCCGCCAATGCCATCATAGCCAATTCGATAGCAGTTGGACCTGTGTCGTTTCCACCTGCAGCAGTGGATAGATCGCAGACCACGCTGTGCGTTCTTCCATTGTCAACCACCGTGCGAACATTGTCGAGCCATTTGGCCGTAGTCTTATATTTCGGCATTACTCTCACCAGAAACAATCTTTACGCTGCTGACAAATTAAGACTTGCGGAAACCTATTCGTTAGCACGCGCTCATTTTCTTTTCCTGAACGGCATCTCATCCTTATGACTACAGACGTACTCGAAACCAGTTTCCAGAAGCTTTCCGGCTCTTTGAACATTATTGGTAGCAGCATCTCGATATTTATCGCCACAGTTTCTGCACATTTTAACTGTACACTTTTTCACGTAGAACAACAAATCTAATGTCCCATTCTGATGGCAATTCTGAAAACAATACCCTGAAAAAAGAAGCTTGCACTTTTTTTCAATGTTGGGACTAATAATTTCACTTCGATAACTATTTTGAGCCGAATAACATTTAAGCGCGCGTTCCTAGTATTTTGGGCGTCTCATATGGTTGATGTGCTCACTGTCTCAACGATAGTTACTACGGTCAGTGTTGTGGTCGGTGTTGTATTTGCCGTTCTGGAACTTCGTCACTTGGCTAGAACTAGAAGAACAGATGTCATTCTGAAAATCTATGAAAGATTTGGCGATAGAGAGATAGTGGACGCTGTAATGAAAATCGGCGGCGCCAAATTTGAGGGTTTTGATGATTACGTGAAGAAGTATGGTCTGGCAGACACTGTTCAGGTTCTTGAGATTTTCGATGAGGTGGGGATCCTTCTGGAGCAAGGTTTAGTGGACATCAATCTGGTTGACAATTTGTTCGGTCCTTCCGTGAATACGACGTGGGAATCGAACCTTCAAACATTGATCAACGGCATAAGAAAAGGCAGCAACCAACCGTCATTCTTCTCACACGTTGACTATCTGTACGAGCGGTTGAGTACCTACAAGAAAAGAAAAGTAAGGTCTGACGATAGCGCGCGCGATAGAGAATGAACTATTGCTGGAATGTGTATGCGCTGCGTAGAGTCTGCCGTACAGGTTTCTGAACGCCGGCAGGAATAGGGTGGAAATCCACAGTATGAACCTTAAGCGGATGAAGGAATTGTCCACCGATATCCCCAAAGACCAGAAGGCTGGTATAATGGACAATAGAAAGATAACCGAAGCCAGTAGCTCGAAATTCCTAATGCGCCTGTATGTCAGCAGGAGGCTTGGGGGAACGAGTTTCTTGTCTTCGTCAGCGAGAGAATGGGTGAAGAACGCCAGAATCAAGAACAGCCCCGCAAGATCAATTGCGTAAAGGACAGATACGTTCTCAGCGAATGTTGAAGTGGAGGACCCAAGAATCTGGTTGAAGAGGAAGGGCTCGATTGAAACGAGGAAGAGCAGCACAATGTTGAGGTCTAACAGTCCTGCGGTCTCGACAGGAAGCAGATCCATCGTGTGCGTATACATTCGCCACACGTTGGCCAGAATGAGGAAGCTGAACCCATAATAAATTAGGGAAATGAGAAGATGCTGGAAATCTGAGGCTTGCTGACCTATCAGAGTCAGGGCGCCGATTGAGAGAGCCAAGCCGAAGATAAGGTCAGAAAGGGACTGTATGCGAGGTCTCGTCCTGAAGCTTGAGTGCTCGTCGTTCATACGAGTGATTTCCTTTTCTAATTTGGCATTGGCAAGAATTCAGCAAGTCACATGGATATATTGTTTGTTACAAACTGAGCGCGCGTGCTCAGGGTGCTTATTGAATGCTCAAACAGTAATCAATTCCAGCGCAAAGCTGACTCTGAGAATGGGGGCTGACTTATTTGGACAGCCCAAGCTGCTTCATAAACCCGACGACATCATAGAATAGTCTCTCTTCGACGATTTCGCCGTTCTTCCAAGTGGCGACTGTGCAGAACTCAAGCTTCGCTGTCTTCCCAGTGGGCTGCACAATCTTTCCATGAGCGCCTTTCATGGGTCCTTTCATGGTTACCGTCCAATCCGCGACGGTACACGTATGGTTTTCATCACCGAAGGCAATCTTGTATGGGTTGTTGACTAATTGATTGTCAAAGGTTTTGAAGAACTCCGTGGCCTCGACGTCGTGGTTGTGTCGTCCTCTCGTAGGCTCGGGCTGAGCAGGCCAGTACACTTTGACGTCTTTTCTATGACGCTTCTTAAACGTCTCCCAACGCGGGCTCTTAGGTCCAGCATTCCAAGCATCATCAAGTGTCTTCATCAACTCAAGGTTTTCCTTTACTCCCATATCGTTCACCTCGCTTTCTATTCTTAATTTTCAGTGCTAATAAGCGTGCGCTCACGTTAAGTAATTCTTGGTCAGCCAACTATTAGAGGAAACATAATGAATTCGGCCGGTGCATATCTGCAAAACATCAGAAAGAATGCTGAAAACGCAAATCCAACAAAGACTGTGCGTGCCATAGATAAGGGTGAAAGACACTCGCGTCCCACGCTCCTCTCGGACTTTGTCCTTGCGCGCGCGCTGCTTCACAAACTCCGTAGCCGTGATCGATAAAAGAGATCTTTTCAAGCCTCAAGTGATGTGATCCACATTATTTCAAAATAATCTTTCACTACAGATACGAGAGAATGGTTGACTGACCACAGAAAAGGGCTTTCTTCGGAACGCGTTGCTACTGACTTTGCAAAGAGCACTTTCTGATTGTCAACCAACATTAAACGGGCGTTAGGGGTTCCTGGAATCCAACGTGCATCGTAACAATGATATTTCTCTCTCCAAGGCTGAATGAGTTCTAGCATTGATTTCTCATCTTCAGGTTTTCCTACAATAACTCGAATCTCCACATTTTTCTTCAGGGCATTCCGCAAATTTTCGGCGTAGGAAACATTTGATTGAGTAAATCTCTCCCATGAGGTTATAAAATCAATTCTCCTTTGAGCACCATCAATCATCTGCTTTCTCTTGACAACCGCTCGTTCTGTAGGCATCAAAACAAATTCTTGCTCTTCTTCCTCAAGTGTCGTTCTTATGTTGTTATTGTTGAAGTATTGGATTATTCCTTTCGTTTTTGCCTTCAACTCAGAAGTTACCTGTTTTCTCCTTTTCATCAAAATCGTGAAGGCATCCTTTATTGGGATGGCCATATACATGGTCGGTGCATCTATTATTTTTTCAACCAAGCCCAATTCGTGAAGCTTGGGGATTATTCGGTAGATGTCTTCTCGAGCGACCTTTGAAGCTTTTGAGATTGTTTTTGCCTTAGACATCCCTGATCGAACGAGAGCTAGGTAAACTCTCGCTTGGCTACAAGTAAGCCCTAAGCGAACCAGAACTTGAACCCCTTCTTCCTGAGGAACTGACGGAGTATCCAATTGAACCCTGCACTTTAGTCATTTTATGCGGTGTTTACATCTTAAAACTTTCGAATTGTAAGTGGGAGCACCACATACCAAGTCTTAAAGCGCACGTGCAAAAAAGTATCTAATTCAACGCAATGTAAGAGAGGATGAACGAACAATGGAGAGAATACTAGTAGTAGTTTTTGACAGCGAATTAAAAGCCTACGATGGATCTGAAGCGCTGAAGGAACTCGATTCTGAAGACAGCATTTCCATCCATGCTGAAGCCGTGATACAAAAGAATGATGATGGCACGGTTTCCATAAAGCAGAAGGGAGAAGAGTTTCCAATCAAAACGGTCGGTGGAACCGGAATCGGCGCTCTCGTCGGACTTCTGGGAGGACCAGTCGGCGTGGGCATTGGCGCGGCAGTTGGATCTCTTGCTGGGGCTGTCTGGGATGTAGACAGGGCCGGAGTCAACGTAGGGTTTCTTAACGATGTATCTGCTAAACTCACACCAGGCAAATGGGCGATCGTGTCGGACGTCAGTGAAGAGTGGGTGACTCCCGTCGACACTAGAATGGAAGCGCTCGGGGGCACCGTATTTCGCATCACACGACACGAAGTCGAACGCCAAAGAGATGCCAGAGATATAGCGGCCATGAAAGCAGACATTGCCCAGTTGAAGGCAGAACTAGCTCAGTCGCGTACAGAGCATAAAGCTAAGCTCCAGGCGAAGATTGACAAATTGCAGGATAAACTGCATGCTAGGCTTGAGCAGGCAAAGCAGAGGTCGGAGCAACAGGAAAAAGAAGCTAAGGCCAAAGTGCAGGCCCTTGAAAAGAAAGCAACAAAAGCGAAGGGTGAAAGAAAGGCAGCTGTTGAAGCACGGATTGCCGACATCCGAAAGAAATCGAAAGAGTCCAAAGAAAAATTCAGACAACTACTGGAAGAGGATGAATTTCTTTGAACTTGTTGAAGCAGCCGGGTTGCGCGCGCTAGGGCTAACACTTTCAACAATTTTTTGCTTTCACAATAAGCTCCATAACTTATGTAGTTCTGATCACAGTCGCCATGTTCGGCTTTATGAGTCTTTACGGGTACGTAACAAAGACAGATCTCACTTCGCTAGGCAACAGATACTCAGTATTTTGGGTGTTATCATTTTTTCTGGGCTTGCAGCATATGACACGCAAAATATCAAGAATACCCTGATGGATAATGATGAAGATCTTGTAAAGAAAGAAATACTAGGTGCTCTCAACCTCTATCTGGATTTCGTGAATCTTTTCTTGGACTTAATCAAGTTATTAGGAAAAAGAAGATGAGACTAATCATCCTTGATACGGAAAAACGGCGCTGTGTTTGGGGCGCGCGCTCCTAGGTGCTCAGAAGAATAATACTACCAAATCACTTCGAAGTTTAGAGTGTTGATTGAGTCTGCTCGGCGTAAAGACTGGATGGGATGAACCTTGTCCGCAGTGTCGCGTCTACTCGATTGCATATTTTTTGGATAGGCGCTCTGCTGCAGAGTGATTGATGAGCGGACCCTCAGAGAGCATGGAATTGCTGATGACAGCAATTTCACCCGAGTCCATCTTGATCCAAGTGTTTCTCAGGGCGAGGCGCACGACCTTTCCTTTAACGCTTCCGAACTCCACCGTATCGTTCAGGCGTATCACTCCGTCAGAGAGGAGGAGAATGCCCGAGATGATGTTGGAGAGAGTATTCTGTAATGTGAGCGAAACAGTAAGTGCAGCGATTCCAGATATGGTAAGAGCGGTGAACTCCGATGCGAGGCCAGTTAAACTGAGAATTCCTGTGAGGATGATGAGAATTGCGATGACTCGCATTGCAGCTACGATATCACGAGTTACGGTGGGGCTTGTTCCTGCAGCCTTTGTCACGCGTGTGATAACGGAGCTGATGGCCTCTTCAATCAGAACCGTAACGGCGATGTCGAGGGCGGCGGCCATAATCAGCCCGAGGGTTGAGACCATTCCAGTTGAGCCCCTTCCAGCTTTAATGGAAGGAATTCGCACAACTAGCTCTTAAGTATAGTGCGTGTGCTGTTTTTCCAGAGCTAGGTGTTTGAGAAATGCAGCTAAGACTGCAGCTTGATCGAAATGACAGCTGTCATTCGTTCTCCCCTCAGCCGCCCGACGAAACTCACCATTGTATACCCAATTCTCCCATATCTTTTCTTGAAGACCTCCAACATTCGATCTCTTTCTTCTCCTTCAAGCACACGCGCTTGTCCCTCGATCCATGTCCCGATGGGCTTCCCGCTCCTATCTGAGAGTACTATGCGGACATGCGAATTCCTTCGGATCCTTTTAACCTTCCACGTTCTGGGATCAGTGCGCACGTAAATCAGACCGTTATCCTCTATAGACTGGACAGGAGTCAGTTTTGGCTCCCCATTTTTCTTGTATGATTCCAAGTTGATGTATCTCCGACCAGAGAACTGTTTAACTGAATCCAAAATTCTCACCCCTTCCGTGTTCTACTCCGTCCGAACATTCAAGACTTATGGTTTCAAGAGAGCTTAAGACTTACGGCTAATTCTTTTGCTCAAATGCGGATGACATTCAGTGCGCGCCAAAATGAATTAGGGGTTTTTGGGGAGATCTGTATCTGGATATCATGCAGCATGCGAGTTCAATGACCAACAGTTTCTCAAAGTCGGATAATGAGCGCGCGCAATACTATCAGGGCACCAAGTAAACCACAACTAAGGTTTAAAGGTGGTTTTCAATCCCGTTCCTGTGAGGGCGATCACGGTTCTGTCGTTTTTCGAAACGTTGCCGCTCCGAGTTTGCTTAGTGTAGCCTGAGTAAGCCACGGCAGAGCTTGGTTCGACGAAGAATCCGCTTCTTGCCAGACTTCTGTATGCTTCCACAACTTCATTTTCCTCGACCATCACTGAGTCACCGTCAACCTCTTTCAACCTCTTAACCATGACGTCCAACAAAGGCGGGTTCACGCTGACAAGAGCATCAGCAACTGACGTGATCTTTTCGGGAGGAGCATAACTGAGGTTTTTGAACTTGTGATAAAGCGGCGACACTTGTCTCGTCTGGCAAGCCACTATTCTTGGCATCGATTCTATCACGTTTGAATCGACTAGATGCTTGAACCCACTTATCACGCCAAGTAGCAAGGTTCCCGCGGACACCGGCAAGTAGACATGCTCCGGAGCCTTCCACTTGAACAGTTCAACTATCTCGTAGGCGAGGCTTCGTATCCCATCCCGGAACAACGGATGAAATATGTGACCTACATAGAATTTTCCAGTCACACTTTTCTGAGCTTCCTCTGCGACCTTGTTTCGACTGCCCGGAACCCTGACCACGTCAGCTCCGTAAATTTGGATCTGATTGAATTTTGGTCCCGAAACAGTTTCTGGAACGTAAATCTTCGCTTTCAACCCAGCTCTTGCAGCGTAGGCGGCTATTGAGGCTCCGGCATTGCCCGAAGAGTCCTCAGAGATGTATCCTCCTTGCGATTTTATCAATTTCTGAATAGCCGACACGAGTACGGCTGATCCTCTGTCTTTGAAAGAGCCAGTGGGGTTCAGGCTTTCAAGCTTGACGTACGTTTCATCCGATAGTCGAACGAGAGGCGTCATTCCCTCACCCAAGGACACGATGTCTGCCTCTTCAACATAGGGGAAGAATTGCCTGTAACGCCACAGCGAGTTGTCCATTCTGTTGATCTTTTTCTTTTCAAAATCGGGGTTGACTTGGACCTCCAATGGAAAGCCGCATAAACTGCACACTGTGCTGAGAAGATCCTTAGACCTGTGACCACACTTTGAGCACGTTATTTTATAGTTCACTGAAGCACGGCTCCAGACGTTAGGATGAAGAAAGCTGCATGCCGGTTCTGAAGGCGTTGATGTTGATCTTCGCTGTTTTCAGAGATACGCTTTCTCCAATCGCTTTTTCCATTGATTGAACCGTGAACAGCTTCGTAAGCTTTGTGAGGACTCCAAGCATGACCATGTTCGCGTAGATGGCTTCTCCGTACTGTTTCTTCGCAGTTTCTGTTATTGGAATCTTGAATACATTTGTCTTCGTTTCAGGAAACCGCGTTACGTTCGTGCTGTCGACGATTAGGATACCGTTTTCCTTTAAGTCTTTGAGCAGCTTGTCCATGGCTTCTTGGCTCATCGTGACAAGTATGTCAGGTTTCCTGACTGCTGGAAAGCCTATTTTTCCATCTGAAATTATGACTTCGCTTTTTGCCAGGCTTCCTCTGGCTTCAGCACCGTAGGCTTGGGTTTGAAGGGCGTTTTTTCCGTCCAAAACGGCTGCTTTGCCGAGTATTAGGGCAGCCAGCACTACACCCTGTCCGCCGCTTCCTCCAATTCTAATCTCGGTCTTGTTCACCATTTCGTTTTGCCTTCTTCATCATCGCTTGAACAGCTTCCACAAGTGTCGTTCGCGATTTCGACTCGTATTCACCGACAACTATTTTCCTTTCAGCCTCTTCCGAACTCATTTTCTCAGCCTGCTGCACCGTGACGGCGTTTTCCTTGAAGTGCCTTAGCATTTCTCCGAGGTCTTTGAACCCTGCTCTTCTGCCATAGGCTGTGGGACATTGGGTGACGACTTCGATGAACCTGAAACCCTTGATCTGAAGTGCCTTCTTGATTGATTCCTTCAGTTCACTCTGGTGAGCAGTCGTCCACCGTGCAGAATACGCTGCTCCTGCCACAAACGCAAGCTTCACAGCATCTATGGGTGGCTCAAAGCTCCCATACGGCGTGGTGGATGTTCTCGTGCCGAACGGTGTTGTCGGGGCCACTTGCCCGCCCGTCATTCCGTAGACCATGTTGTTGCCCATTATGACGAGTATGTCCGTGTTTCTTCGTGCAGCGTGTACGAAGTGACTTAGGCCTATCCCAACTATGTCGCCGTCTCCGCCAAACACTACGACGTTCAAGTCTGGACGCAGCAATTTTATGCTTGTGGCCGGCGGTATGCTTCTTCCATGTAGCGTGTGAATCGAATCCGCCATGTAGTATGGAGAAGGAATCCAAGAGGAGCAGCCTATGCCACTCGTGAAGCAGAATTTGCTTAGGTCCTCGTATCCCAACTCATGAACCGCTTTGACGAAGATGTCGCTCAGTGAGAATAATCCACAACCCGCACAGAAAGGTAGTTTCAAGTCTCGCATGTACTTTCGTGAAGAGAACGGTTCAGTCATTCGACTTTCCTCCTTCAACTATTTCGTTGAAAATCTCTTCAGGAGTAATGAGTTCTCCTCCTCCAATCTTGCTCAGCAAAACCACTTTCGATTCGCACGCAACTCTCTGCACCTCATGATAAACTTGTCCCAAATTCATCTCTGGCACGATGATTCTTCGGGCAGTTTCGGAAAGTCTTCTGACTTTTTCATCGGGAAACGGCCAGATTGTCTTCAGTCGGACGTGCCCCACTTTTAATCCTCTAGCTTCCAGTTGCTCAACAGCTTCGTAGACCGCGCGGGAAGTACATCCATAAGAGACGATGCCCACGTCGCATTTTTCGACGCCTTGGTTTTCCACCTGAGCGATATCCTCGACGTGGTTGTTTATCTTCGCATTGAGAGCGGTCACTATTCTTCTGTGAATGAGAGCATCCTGCGTGAACCTTACTCCGTATTCATCGTGAGTTGAAGCCGTTACAGCCACGTTGAATCCCTCACCTACAGAAGGCATGGGAGCAACATTTTCTGAGCCGAAGAAAGCCCTGTCATCTGCCTTGGGCTTCTTTCGGTTGACTATCTCTATCTTTTCAAGAGGCGGCACGGACAGTTTCTCCCGGACATGGGCAATAGTCTCGTCGGCCAGCAAGATGACTGGCGTACGATATTCTTCCGCCAAGTTGAACGCCCTTATCGTAAGATCGAACATCTCTTGCACAGAGTTGGGGGAAAGCACGATCGCAGAATAGTCACCGTGCGTTCCCCACCTCGCCTGCATCACGTCACCTTGAGCGCATTTCGTCGCCTGTCCAGTTCCAGGTCCAACTCTTTGCACATCAACTATGACGCACGGCGTTTCGCTCATGAACCCCCAGCCAATCGTTTCCTGCATAAGACTGAAGCCGGGGCCAGACGTGGCTGTCATAGCCTTTCTACCTGCCCAGCTTGCTCCCATGACTGCGCCGATAGAAGCTAATTCATCCTCCATCTGGATGAATGTTCCATCCACCTGAGGCAAGCGTTCAGAGAGACGTTCCGGTATCTCGTTTGATGGTGAAATTGGATATCCTGCAAAGAATCTGCAACCTGCGATGATTGCAGCTTCAACACACGCCTCGTTCCCTGACCAGAAATAGGTATCCTGTTTTGTTGTCATGCATCTTCTCCCTGTTACCAGAGTTGCATTACAGATGTTCTTATTTAGCTGTTTCTTGCAAATGTCGCAAATCATTGGGTTCTATTCTTAGCGCGCAGAACAGGAATTGTCGACATGAAAAGAAGCTCAACTTGTGGGATGAGGCATTTACGGATTTCGAAGCATAGTGATTGTGGTGTATGCGCTTGACGAAAAATGCTGCTTAGCCTGACCGCTGTGCGAGTTATTCTCTGACCGGACGAGGGATTGTTATCAGTGTTTGGGTTCGTCGTACACCGTTGAGGTGCTGAATTTTGTCTATGATGTTTCCCAGATCCTCCATCTTTGGAAACTGCAACAAAGCGACGACATCAAATTGCCCTGTAACTGCATTTGCATTCTTGACGCCTTCGATTTTGAGCACAGCTTCTGCAACATTCCATATGACATTGGACTGCGTGTTAACGAGGATGTATGCTTCCAAATCGTTTCCCTCAATAGCTGTTCTCTTTCTGAGAATAAAAAACTAGCGCGTGATCGGTAGAAGTTCGGCGGCACTAGTGATTTGAAGGTCTATCGCTTTCTATGTATAGTTTCAAGTCTGAGCGCTTTCTCCACTTCTTCTCTGATTATGTAGCCGCCGATGTGAAGGATCGGTTCTTTCATCTCAGGATCGGTGTTCATCGTTGCCGTGCACGGGAAGCTGTGATGGGCCTTAGCTATTGCGTCGTAGAGAATTTGTTTTCTTGTTTCAACTCCAAACAGCTTTCTCGCCACGTACCACGTGGACCCACAGGGTGCGCTTCTTCGAACGGTTGCTGATTCTATGAACTCGTGCTCGCCTCTCTTTACAGTTGAGACCTCTAAAGAAGGTCTTCCAATTCCAAGTTCATTCACAAGTCTTGAAATCGTCGGAATCGCATCCGCGGGTTCCAAGGAGCAGAAAGGTTTCGGGAAAGCGCTTTCCAAACCCATCTCCCCGCATTTTTCCTCAGTCTGCTTCTTCAAGCCAGACGGAACCTCGTTGAAATCTTCTATCGGCACAATCAAGGCTTTTATCCCCGCTCTTCGCATCTGATTGGGGAGCTCCAGCAGCAAGTCTTTGTGCAATCCTGAAGCAATGCACAGATCCGCCTTTGGGAACTTCTTAGGCATGTATTTTTCTGGACTGTCTAGAAATGCTGGAAGCTTCGAAGGATTTGGCAGTTCAACCGCTGCTCTTACGTTTTGAACGTGACTGTAAACGCCGTATTTGCAGGAGTCGCAAAGAAGACCACAAGACTTGCAGTAGCTCGGATCGTTTATCAGATTTCTTATGACACGTTCAGCGAAGTCACCGCTATAAATGAAAATCAGGGTCAGCGGATCTTTTTCAGATTTTTTGTTCAAAGTTAGTCTCTCAGAGTGAACCTTCAACGTGAAACTTTGCACTTCTTATGAAATAAAGGTTCAGGATCAACACGCCAGAACGTTCCGTCTCAGAAAGACTGCTGTACCGTGGATTTCTTGAATGAAAAAAGCAGGGAAGGAAATCGTTTCGCTCTCAGGTCATGTTCCTACTTCTGGAAGCGTGCGCGTGCCTCGTAAAGTTCTAGGGCTGAGACTATGATGTCTTCCGCGGCCTTGGCGTCTCTCCACTCTTTTGCCTTAACCCATTTCTTCGGTTCGAGTCTTTTGTAGTTGACAAAGAAATCTGTAATCTCGGCTTTCAAATGCTTTGCAATGTCGCTCACATCCTTGATCTCTTCAAACCGCGGGTCACCCAATGGTACTCCGAGGATCTTGTCGTCCTCGCCTTTCTCATCCACGGTCGTCAAAACCCCAATGGGACGCGCAGGTATGACGCAACCAGTGAAAGTCGGGTTTGTGGTCAACACCAGTATATCCAGAGCGTCCTCATCCAGAGCCCATGTGCGAGCAATTATGCCATAATCACCAAGGTAGTAGAGAGAGGAATACAAGACTCGGTCAAGTTTGAAAAATCCAGTTTGACAATCAAACTTGTACTTGTTCGTACTTCCCTTTGGCACTTCAATTATCGCGTAAATCTCGTGCGGAGGATTTGAACCAGGCGGAAGGTCTTGCCACAAGTTCGCCATTCTTGACAACTCCTGCTTTTAGCTATTTTAGTTTCACACATTTAAGCCTATCAGAAACCACAATTGAACGCGGGTTAACATGCTTTCCCAATATGGGCTTGTAATTTGACTGGATCCCATTTCTTTTCGGAAGAAAGGAAGGCAATTTGGCAAACGTAAATAAGCCATCAAAATGACTTGGAAATGGGAAAACGGATGAAGATTGCGATCTCCGGAAAGGGTGGAGTGGGTAAGACACTGATTGCTGGAACATTGGCCAGCCTGTTCGTGCGAAAGGGCATGAAGACGATAGCCATCGATGCAGACCCCTCGCCTAACCTTGCATTGACACTCGGCATGTCTTCGCTTGAGGCACGCAAGATACTGCCGATATCCGAGAACAAGAGTCTTATAGAATCCAAGACGGACACAGGCTATTCAGGTGTTTATCGTCTTTCCTTCACGGTTGATGATGTTGTCCGTGATTTTTCTGTGAAAACGCCCTTTGATGTCAACTTGGTGGTTATGGGAACTGTACATTCTATGGGTTCAGGATGCACATGCGCAGCTAATGCCGTTATCCGAGCACTGTTACGCCACTTAGTTGTCGAGCGCGGCGAAGCTGTCGTTCTTGACATGGAGGCAGGCGTCGAACACATCGGCAGAGGAACAGCAAGAAACGTGGATGTCATGCTGATCGTAACGGACGCCAACGTAAAATCCCTTGAGATTGCCAAACACATTTATGAATTGGCCACAAAAGCAGGCATGAAAAAGGTCTTCTTGGTTGGGAACAGAATTGGAAATGAAAGGCAAAGAGATATCATTGAAGAATTTGCCAAAGAAAACAAGCTTGCAATACTGGGTTTTGTGCCTTTCGATCAGAAAATCGTTGACGCAGAAATGCGCGGAGAAACCCCTCTTAGACAAGACAAATCTGAAGCTGTACAAGCAATAGTAAGATTCGGCGAAAAGCTCCTTTCAAAAGAGGTTTAATAGGTTGGAAATGCCACCTGACCACGATGGAGACGATGAGTTCATGAAAACACTGGTGACGATCGGACGGGGAGGAACCGGGAAAACAAGCTTCACGGCTCTGATGACAAAAAACTTCATCGAAACCGAACAAACTCCGTTGTTGCTCGTGGATGCTGATCCTGACCAGAACCTTGGCGAAATGCTAGGCGTCGACCTGAAGAACGCTGGAAAAAAGAGCATTTCAGAAATTCTCGTAGAGACTTTCTTGGAGCAAGGCGGAACAACCGTCGGAGTCCCTCCCACGGAAAGAATAGAAAGCAAAATCTGGACTCACGCTTTATTCGAAAGCAGCTCATTTGATTTTCTTGCCATCGGAACAAAATGGGTTGAAGGCTGTTACTGCATGCCAAATGCAGCCTTGAAGGGAGCATTGGAACACTTGGTTAAGAACTATAAGTACGTGCTGATCGACTCGCCAGCCGGCCTGGAACATTTGAACCGCAGAATCACATCGAAGGTGAACGACATTTTCGACATCCTTGACCCCTCCAAAAAATCCTTCGATCACGTCATGCGATCCTTTCGCATAGCCCAAGAGGTCAAGATCGACTTCGAAAACTTCTACATCGTTGGTGGCTGCAGGTTCCCTGAAAACCTCAGAAGTCAGGCTGAGACCCAATTGAAATTCAGGTTTCTAGGCAAGATTGCTCGAGACGAAAAGGTTGAAGAATTCGTCCTCGCAGGAAAATCTCTGCTCGACTTACCAGCAGATTCGCCAGCGTACGTCTCCGTGAAAAACATCTTGAAACAAGCTGGATACATCAGCTAGCGATGCTTTTCTGATCGAGGATTTGAGTGGCGCATCTCGCATGTTGCTTCGGACAGAATGGAACACAAGTTCGCAAAAGTTAAAAAGCTTCGAGAGCCACGTAACGTCTTCTAGCCTCTGGTTGTGTTTGTGAGTGAGTAAGAAAGAGGTTAATTTGAAGATCGGTGAACTTAAAACCGAAGTTGGTTTCCTGAAGAACCTTGAACTCTCTGTGGGCAAAATCGTTCAAGAGAATTGGACGGAACCGATGGGGCCCACGCCGTTCCCATCATTAACGGCTTTAAGAGAATGGGACATGAAGCTTCTTCAAAGATACAAGCCGTTTTACATGCCCTACTGCGACGTCTGTTGCCACTGCACTTTTGGCAAGTGCGACTTAACCGGCAACAAACATGGTGCTTGCGGGATTAACATGTCCGCTCAACAGTCTAGGACAGTGCTTCTGTCCACGTGCATCGGAGCCGCAACTCACGTGGCACACGGCCGCCACTTACTGGAGCATCTCATCGAGAGATTCGGCAGCAGGTATCCCCTCGACGTGGGCGGGTTAAACGTCAAGGTCGAAGCGCCGATAATCCGTTTGGTCTGCGGAATCAAACCAGAAACACTCGGTGATCTGGATCAAGTACTGAGTTATGCTGAAAGCCAAGTCACCCACCTGCTTGCAGTTGCCCATACCGGGCAGGAGGGCAGCAACCTTGATTTTGAGTCGAAAGTTTTTCATGCGGGCATGGTAGATCATGTTGGGCTGGAAGCAGCTGACTTAGCTCAGATCGCGGCTTACGGTTTTCCAAAAGCAGATCCGGATTCGCCTCTTGTAGACTTGGGCTTTGGAACCGTTAACATCGAGAAACCTGTTATACTGTGCATTGGGCACAACGTGGTTCCTTCCGTCGGAATAATCGACTACATGAAAGACAACGGATTTGAAGAACAGATTGAAGTCTGCGGGTTGTGCTGCACAGCTCACGACATAACAAGGTACCACAAACGCGGAAAAATAGTCGGTCCAATTTCGTGGCAATTGCGATTCATAAGGAGCGGTGTTCCGGACATCGTTGTTCTCGACGAACAGTGTGTCAGAACAGACTGCCTCAACGAAGCCGAGAAAATCAAGGCACCCGTCATCGCCGCGTCCGAAAAGAACTGCATGGGTCTGCCAAATCGCACTAACGATCAGGTCAACCTAATAGTCGACGACCTCGTAAGCGGCAAAACCCCAGGAGTACTGATACTGGACCCTGAAAAAGTGGGAGAGGTCGCCGTAAAAGTCGCTTTGAAAGCAGCTCCTCTACGAAAGAAGTTCAAAAACATTCCCGAAGTAGAAGACGTCATAGCAGTGGCCAAAACATGCAGACTATGCGATGATTGCAGAAGATCATGCCCGCAAGACCTTCACATCCCAGAAGCAATGAAAGCCGCAGCCGCGGGAGACCTGACGAAGCTTGCAGACCTCTACGAGTCCTGCGTAGGCTGCGGTAGATGTGAACAGACATGTCCAATTGGTACACCGATTCACAGTTTCATAGTAAAGGCTGGCGAGAAAAAACTGAAAGAGGAAACCTACAAGATTCGGGCTGGAAGA
>Ga0335070_10002460_pt1 | contig 21559 bp, 23 predicted proteins | sample Lox_Sample_13_FD_206722 | JGI IMG/M metagenome (GOLD analysis project Ga0335070, IMG submission 206722) | Soil microbial communities from Loxahatchee National Wildlife Refuge, Florida, United States - Lox_Sample_1.3 | ecosystem: Environmental > Terrestrial > Soil > Wetlands | place: USA...
CCGTTCCGCACACGATCGCGGTGCGCGCCGCCGGATGCTGAGAAGGAGCCAAGAGTTGCGAGTCACAAGCGAACCCGGGTCGCTCACAGCTCAAGACTCAAAGGCTCGTAGCTCATGGCTCGAAGCTAAACGGGAGAATCCATGCGTGGATTGAAAGACAAGAGAGTCCTGATCACGGGCGGTGCCAGCGGAATCGGCGCGGCCACCGCCGCACGCTTCCTGGAAGAAGGTTCGCGCGTATGCGTGCTTGACCGCGATGACATTGCCTGCAAGCGCATCAAGCATGAGTTGCCAGCGCTCGGCGAAGCCATCATCGCCGACGTGACCGACTTGATGCAGGTCGAAGCGGCGTTTGCCGAGGCGATCCGGTTGATGGACGGAGTCGACGTGCTCATCAACAACGCCGGCATCAGCATTCGCCACAAATTTCTCGACATCACCCCGGAAGAATGGGAGCGCGTGATCGCAGTGAACCTTACGGGTGTCTTCTACGTCGCTCAGACCGCAGCGCGTCACATGTGGGAGTGCGGGAGCGGAGTGATTCTTCAAACCGCTTCGACGAACGGAGTCATGGGATATCCGTTCTACGCCGACTACAACGCCACCAAGGCAGGTGTAATCGAGCTAACGCGCTCGATGGCTCTGGAATTGGCGCCGAAAGTGCGCGTGTGCGCGGTGGCCCCAGGATATGTCCTGACGCCGATGCAGCGTGCCGAATATTCTGACGCGATGCTCGCCGAGGTGAATCACAAAATTCCGCTCGGACGGCATGCGTCTCCCGAGGAGATCGCAGGCCTATTCGCCTATCTCGCCTCCGACGATGCGGCGTTTGCCACCGGCCATGTTTTCACGATGGACGGCGGAGAAACTGCCGGCGGATTGGCCAGCCGGTGAGTGAGATGAAACTCAAGAACCGGGTGGCTCTGATCACAGGTGGGACGTCAGGCATCGGCGAGGCGACCGCTCTGCTGTTTGCGGCAGAAGGCGCTCGCGTAGCCATTACAGGGCGAAACGAAGAGCGCGGTAATGCGGTCATCGACAGGATCAAAGCCAGCGGCGGCGAGAGCATTTTCCTCAAGGCCGATGTGAGCGTGGCCCACGATGGACAGCGGGCGGTGGAACAGACCACCCGTGCTTTTGGAGCAGTGGACATCCTGTTCAACAATGCTGGCGTGTTTTATCCGCAGACAGCATTAGAGTGCTCAGAACGGGAGTGGGATGAGCAGATCGATGTCAATCTGAAAGGCACATTCCTGATGTCAAAGTTCGTGCTCCCAGCGATGATCGAGAAGCGGCGAGGAGTGATCGTGAACAATGCTTCGGGATGGGGCATCGTCGGTGGGGATCGTGCCGTTGCGTATTGTGCGTCGAAGGGCGGCGTAGTCCTGATGACGAAGGCGATGGCGATCGACCATGGCAAACAGGGCATTCGCGTGAACTGTGTCTGTCCGGGAGATGTCGAGACGCCCATGCTGCCAGCCGACGCGAAGATGCGCGGGTTGAACTGGAACGAGTACCTGGCCGGATGCGCCAATCGTCCGCTGGGCCGGGTGGGAACGGTGCAGGAAATTGCCAAGGCGGTATTGTTCTTGGCATCGGATGATTCGTCGTTCATGACCGGGGCGGCGTTGATTGTTGACGGTGGCGGAACCGCCGATTGACGTAGAGGCGACAACGTTCCGCAGTTTCTTTCATTCAGATTTGCTCAGTGCGAATGCTTGATAAAGACTCAGCAATTTCCTTTGTAGGCGGAGGGCGCATTACCAGTGCGCTGATTGCTGGTTTGCGGCTGGCTGGTGATCGCCACCGAATTGTTGTGTACGACCGAAATCCCGGGAAACTCCAGACCTTGCGCCGGCAGTCGAGCATTGAGGTCGCGCGTGATTTAGGTTCAGCCCTGGACGCCGCCGATATTCTTATATTGGCAGTACGACCGGCTTCCGTGCCTCAAGCATTGGAAGAAATCGGAAACTGTGACGGTCGAGCACCTCGCATCTGTGTCAGCCTGGCGGCGGGAATCCCCCTCTCCCGTCTGAAGCAAGCACAAACCGGAGCCTCCGCAACGCGATGGGTGCGCGCGATGCCCAGTCCGGTCTGCCGCATCGGGCGCGGGTTGACCGCACTCTGCTTCGATCGGGGCATGCTGTTGCGCGATAGGAGAACGGTTGCAGGATTGTTCTCACGTGTCGGAGCTGTGATTGAGATCTCCGAGGGCGCATTCGACGCGTTTACCGCAACCTACTCATCGAGCCATGGCTATCACGCTCTGGCAGCGCTTTCGTCGGCTGCACGCGCGGCCGGATTGGATGAGAAAACGTCGTTGATCGCGGCAGCGCATGCGCTGGGCGACGCGATCGCATACTGGCGCGAGAGTGGGTTGCGTTTGGACGAATTGCTCCACGAAGCGGCGACGCCCGGAGGGATCGCTGCCGCGACTATGTCGGCGATGGACAAGGCCGGATACAAACGAGCCGTGGCGCGCGGGTTGAAGGCCGGGATTGCGCAAGCTCGGCGCAATGCTCGTGGCTGATCTTCCGATGATGCATCCATTGCTCTTCTCGTGATCTGCGTTGTGGTTACTTTTGTCACACGCGATCTTTAGCTTGCTCTGACAAAATAAAGGAGCTACGACACTGCCCGTCCTGCGGGCCAAGTGCCGTGATGGAAGCGGGGATGCGATGGAAGTCATGGTTCCAAAGGCGACTCGGCGCAGTACGCGGCTGCGGGTCGAGATTCCGGTCAGCATAATTTCCCTGGATCGGCAGCGGCCGTTTGGCGATCGCTGCATGATCCTGGTGGTGAGCGCGCAAGGATGTGGTTTTCGCAGTTCCGAAGCTTTGCATATCGGTACGCCGATCATGATCAGCGATCTGCCAGGCGGTGGCAGCGTGACCGGGACTGTTGCCAGTTGTGTGCCCCTCGGCAATAGCGAGGAGTATTTCCTGGTGGGATCGTCGCTCTACACACACGGCAACGTCTGGGGAATCGCCAATCCTCCCGACGATTGGAAAGTGGCGACGCAAAGTGCTCCGGAACCGGCACAGGCGAAAGAGCCTACTGAACCTGCCCTGAAGGTGAACAAGAAAAGCTGGCCATACAACTTGTTCGACCAGAGCAGCGAATTGCATCCCGGCAGGCGATAGGTTTGGGCGTTAGGTCTTAGGCACGAGGTCTTCGGGTCGACAGGCGTTCCTTGCGGAACGCTTTTCTATTTCTGCACCTTCGCGGAACTCAGGCAAGGCTTTAGGACCAGAGAGAACAGTCCTGATTTTGTCTTTCGTAACTTCTTCGCGATTACCATCGCTGGCATACTTGCCGCATATGGTGGATCAGAACGAGTCGGCGGCGGGCGAGACGGAAAAGCGGCAAGACAACGGTTTTGCGCCGCGTCCCTTTCGTGTCAAACTGCGTGGGTCTGTGCTCGTTTTGGTGCGCTTACCCAATAAGCGCGACATCCGCGCGGCCTTGCATCAGCTTTCCACGTCAGGTGGCGTCATCCACTTCGAAAAACCGCTAGACGAAAAGTTGCAAGTAGAGGTCGTTTTCCATTTGCGCGAGAAGACGATTCGCGGCAAGGCCCAGATGTTGTTTCCGATGTGGGCGACACAAGGCTGGATGCAGCCCTTCAAGTTCTTGTCGATGTCCGATCAGAGCCGCGAAGATCTCGATACCAACCTCAAGTCGTTTCTTGGTGACGCCGCTCAGGCGGCCACTGCCGGGAAGTAGCAAGCTTCGAGTTCCCGAGTCCCTCTAGTCACCCGATCGCGCCGCCAACCCCTTGCCCTTCCGACGACTCCTACCGCGAGCGCGGGTTCGGTTACTCCGGTCACGTAGGGAATGTGGTAAACGGGTCTATGATCGCCAAATAAGGACTGGTGTCATGAAAAGGCTCAATTTCTTAGTGTCCCTTACGAATAACGATAACGATTATCAGTTGGAGCAGGCTGCTGCAGCGGAGAAGGTGGGGCGGCGACTCGGAGTTGATGTCAAGATCGTCCACGCTAACAATGATGCACTGGCGCAGAGTGAGCAGTTGCTGCAATCTGTGCAGGGATCATCCGTAGCGCGCCCTGATGCGATTTTGTTCGAGCCGGCAGGGGGCACCGCGTTCCCACAAGTCGCCCGGGCCGCTGCCGCGGCGGGAATCGGCTGGGTCGTGTTGAATCACGAGGCAGACTACATTCTCGATTTGCGGCGGCAGTACAAGATTCCCGCATTCACCATCACTTCTGACCATCAGGAAATCGGCAAGATTCAGGGGAAACAGTTTGCGGCAATGCTGCCGGAGGGTGGATCGATTCTGTATATCGAGGGTCCGGCGAATAGTTCGGCAGCAAAGGAACGTAGCGCCGGCATGAATCGCACCAAGCCGGTGAATATCCGCGTCAAGACTCTGCGCGCGAACTGGACTGAGGAGAGCGCCCATAAGGCGGTCAGTTCCTGGTTGCGCTTGCGCACGTCGCAAGAGAGCCACATGGATCTGGTGGGCGCGCAAGACGACAGCATGGCGATGGGCGCACGCAAGGCGTTCAGCGCGATTCCCGCCGACGAACGCGCGCGGTGGATGAAGATTCCTGTAACCGGTTGCGACGGCATGCCGCAGACAGGGCAGGCCTGGGTAAGGAATGGTTCTCTGGCAGCAACGATTTTTATTCCGCCGAATACCGACACTGCCATCGAAATGCTGGTGGATGCGATTAAGAATGGCACATCGCTGCCGGAACGGAAAGTGACTGAAGCCGCGTCGGTGCCAGGGTTGGCGGAGCTGGCCGGAAAGTCAGCGAAGGGGGCGGCCGGAGCGTAGCTTTCGATCTCAAATCCTTAAGGCTCGAAAGTGCTGGGGCGTCCGTCAGGGCGCCCCTTTTGTTTTGCGCCTTTTTCTCGAACTCCCAAAGAAGTTATTGTGCGATACGGGTTTCAGGTTCACAATGTTGCGCACCCAGGCTGCCTTAAGTGCCGCCATGCCTCGGGAGAGGTTCGTCCGGACGTGCGCAGTCGATTGTCAAAACCTGAAAGGGGAGTCCATATGGGAGACGCTGTTCGGAGTGTTGAGGTTGCGCCCGGGAACCAGCCTGCGGCGTCCCAGCCGAACTGGGACGCAATTGCCGAAAGCAGAGAGTTCCAGGATCTGATGGCGACGAAGAAGATCTTTGTTGTTCCCGCTTTCATATTCTTCGTGGTCTATTACTTCGCCTTGCCGGTGCTGGTGGGATACGCGCCGCAATTCATGTCGACCAAAGTAATCGGAGTGAATCTGGCCTATCTCTTTGCGCTGTCCCAGTTCTTTGTGGCGTGGATTATTGCAGCGTTGTACGTACGTGCGGCCAACGACTTTGACCGGCTGGCTAAAGACATTCTCGAAAGAGCCGAGAACGGCAAGGAAGGTAAATAGGCCATGAATATTTCTCTCGTAATGTTCCTGGTGTTCATTGCCATCACGCTGGGGATTACCTATTGGGCCTCGCGGCGTTCGGCGGGGACATCGGCGTATTTTGCAGCGAGCCGGCAGATCAAGGGATGGCAAAACGGAGTCGCGGTGGCAGGCGATTACATGAGCGCCGCCTCCTTTCTGGGAATCGCGGGCATCATTGCGTTTCAGGGATATGACGGATTCATGTATTCGGTGGGCTGGCTGGTGGCGTATCTAACTGTACTGCTGGTGATCGCAGAGCCTCTTCGAAACGCCGGCAAGTACACGATGGCGGACGTGCTGGCCTATCGGCTGAAGCCGCGTCCCGTGCGGGCGATGGCGTCGCTCAGCACGCTGACCGTGAGCACGTTTTACATGATTGCGCAAATGGTGGGTGCGGGCGCGCTGGTGAAACTGTTGCTCGGGGGCTCGGTCACTTTCAACAAGGCGGTCATCGGGGTGGGCATCCTGATGATCGTTTACGTGGTCTTCGGCGGAATGCTAGCCACTACGTGGGTGCAGATCATCAAGGCAATCCTACTGATGGCTGGGACAATCCTGCTTAGCGTCCTGGTGATGGCGCACTTCCACTTTAGCTTTGGGGAATTCTTTAGCGCGATCGGCCATGTGACCTATCACGATGCCAAAGGGGCCGTCGTTGTCAAAGATTTCATGACGCCGGGGCTGCGCTACAAGCCTCCATACGGCGCACTGGACCTGATTTCCCTGGGACTGGCGCTGATCTTCGGGACGGCAGGACTGCCGCATATTTTAGTGCGGTTCTATACGGTACCCGATGCGAAGACCGCGCGGAACAGTGTGGTATGGGCGATGGTTCTGATCGGCAGCTTCTACATCATGACGACATTCTTGGGATTCGGGGCCGCGACGATCGTGGGACCCGACTTCATCAAGGGACACGGCGGAACGAACATGAGCGCGCCGCTGCTGGCACAGGCGCTGGCGGGGAACATTTTCTTCGCGTTCATTTCGTCCATCGCGTTTGCCACGATCCTGGCGGTGGTGGCGGGATTGACCATCAGCGCCACAACCTCGTTCTCGCACGATTTCTGGACGAACGTGATTCACAACGGCGTGGAGCGGAAGGCGGGCGAGGAAGTGCTGGTCGCCCGGATCTCGGCATTTGTCGTGGGCGGGGTGGCGATTGGGCTGGCCATTGTTCTGCAGACCGCGAATGTGGCGTTCCTGGTTGCGCTGGCGTTTGCCGTAGCGGCGTCGGCGAATCTGCCCGTGATTGTGCTGTCGATCTTCTGGCGGCGCTTCAATACGTCGGGTGCAGTCGCGGGACTCGGGGTCGGACTGCTGGCTTCGATCGGGCTGATCCTGGTCAGCCCTAGCCTGATGGGGATCGATCCGCCAACGGTGACCGGGGCCGCGCGGCATTTGATTCAGGCAAAGCCGCTATTCCCGCTGGAGAATCCCGGGATCCTGAGTATTCCTCTGGGGTTCGTGGGCGCGATTATCGGGACGCTGATCAGTCACGAGCCAACTTCGCAGGAGAAGTTCAACGAGTTGCTGGTGCGATCCAACACCGGACTGGGCGCTGAGAAGGCGACCGCACACTGAAAGGCCGGGCGTAGATCGGGAGCAGGGCCCGGGAGGATTCTCTTGCTGTCCTGCTCCTATTCTGCGGACCACTAGCCCATGGTCCCTGATCCCTGCTAGATTGAGCTTGCGGGCCCATAGCTCAACGGTTAGAGCAGCAGACTCATAATCTGTTGGTTCCAGGTTCAAATCCTGGTGGGCCCACCAGTTGGCCTTTCCGGTTTTTCTCCGACAGCACCTCAAACTGCTTCGAAGGGCGAGAACTCTCGGATCGAGTTCTGGTCCAATCATCATACCGGTCGTTGCTCCGTTGAGAATTCTTAACAACTTGATTACCAACGAGAGACGTTGCGCGCTGCGAATCGTTGACAGTAGATGTGGGCGCTCCATAGAGTTGCATGCAGCTTTTCCGACCATCAATGAGAGTGCGCAGGAGGCGTTCTGTGCGAAGCAAGCTATTGTGGGCGGGCGCAATGGTGTGTCTGACGGCAGCAGTTTCGCAAGCGCAAGATCCCACCAAAGTGGAGCCCAAGCATTACAAGTTGGATTTTGAAAATGATCGCGTGCAGGTGGTGTCGGTTACCTATGCCCCCCATGAGCAGTCCGCACTGCACGACCATCCTGGAGGCGTGGTGGTGAGTATCACTGAAGCTCATCTCCGCTTTACTGACGAGAATGGAAAAGTGCGCGAGGTTTTCGCCAAACCGGGAGAAGCGCGGTGGTATCCGCCTTTCAAGCACAGGGTGGAAAACCTTGGCGATACCACATACCGCGGGGTGTATATCGGAGTGAAGGGTAAACTCGCCGCTGCGAATCAGTCTTCGGATCCGACCGTCGCGATGGACGACGAAACCAAAGCGATCGTCGCAGCCTTGGTCGCTTCGGCCAAGAAATAGAGCGAATTCGAATCGGTCCCCGCTTTTGCTGATATTCCCCATGGCGGAAGTGGGGACCTCGTTCTCCGAAATATCCAATCCACCAAGGGCGAAGTGGCGGCGACGGACAAGAGTGCCCGTCCCACCTCGACAAACCAACCACGCATCGTGTAAGTTCCGGCTCAAGCAATGAGCCCGCTTCCCGACACAAAGTCAGTGCATCGCAGAGTTGCGCTGCTGCTGGTAGCGGTAACCTTCTTTTCTTTTATTTATTTCTACGAAGGCGGAGGATGGAATCAGAACTCCCGCTTCGATCTGTTGCGTGCGATCGTGGAGCGTCACACGCTGCAGATCGATGCCCACCACGAGAACACCGAAGACAAAGCACACTTCAACGGACATTATTACTCCGACAAAGCTCCGGGAGTCGCGTTTCTCGCGGTGCCATTCGCCATTGCGGCTCGGCCCATGATGAGGATCGCCGGGGTCGATCCAGAATCCGCTCGCGGACTCGTCGCTCTATCCTATGTGGTCAGCGCGGGTACGGTGGCGCTGCCGACGGCATTGGCGGGAGTCTGTCTGCTGTTTCTGGCATTGCGATTCGGCACAGATTTAAACGGCGCGATGTTTTCTGCGCTCGTGATGTGCGTAGGCACTCCGATCTGGGCCTACGCGAGCCTGTTTTGGGCGCACGCGCTGGTCGGGAGCTGTTTCGTCTTCGCCTTTTCGGCCGCAATGAAACTGCGCGATGGCGGCGCTGAATTCTGGTGGGCGCTGGCTGTCGGGCTCTCTGCAGGATGGGCAACTGTAACGGAGTATCCGGCCGCACCGGTTTCGGCGGCGATGGCGGTATTCGCTCTGGCCCAAGTTTGGTCACGCGGGAAATCGGTCCGCTGGAAAGTCGTAGCTGGAGTCAGTCTTGGCGCGGCTGCCTGCCTGGCAGTGTTGCTGGGATATTTGCACGCGGCCTTCGGGGCATTCCGTCCAAGCTACTCGTACTACGATCCGAATTCATTTTCGTTCATGCAGCAACAGGGATATTTGGGATTGACCTATCCCCACCCCGATCGACTGCTGAAGCTGTTGTTTGGTTGTTCTCGCGGGCTGTTCTTCGCATCGCCAGTCATGATTGTTGCTCCCGTGGGTCTGTGGTTGTCGTGGAAACAGGAACACGTAAGATGGCCGGCGATGCTGGCGGGATCAATCGCTGCCTACTACTTCCTGTTTAATGCTTCGTTCTACTGGTGGAAGGCAGGTCAAACTTTCGGTCCGCGATACGCGGGAGCATGCATACCGTTGTTGTGTCTGGGACTCGCGATCGCTTGGCAGCGGGCGAGCAAACGTTGGCGATATGGACTAATAGCGCTGGCAGGTTGCAGTGTGTTCCTCGCGCTGATGGTCGTCTCGACCAGTTCGCAGTTGTCAATGCAAGATAGTTGTCCTATTGTCCACTCTGTGTGGCCCGGTTTCTGGTGTGGGCGCATGGCGACGAATGCCGACTCGATGCTGACCGCGGCCGAGGCCAACGGAGCGCATGGAGCATTCAATCTGGGGCTGTTGCTGGGGCTGCGTGGTTTGGCAAGTTTGATTCCGTTATTCGGGGCGTGGATCGCGGCCGGCATGGTTTGGTGGCGGCTCCATCTACAGGCGCGCCTGACCGGTATGTCCGCCGCAGCGCGTGTAAGATGATCAGGTAGGTCATGAGTCAGGTTGACACGAGTCCCGTGGAGATTGCGCTGTTGCAGGGTGTCTATGCTGCATTCAACCGGAGGGACATCGAAACGGTCCTTGCCAGCATGAGCGAGGATGTGGACTGGCCCAACGGCTGGGAAGGTGACCGGATTCGCGGCAAAGCCGAAGTCCGGGATTACTGGACGCGGCTATTCGAAGCCCTCGATCCAAAGGTGGAACCTGTAGGTTTCACAACGGAGAGCGACGGTCGAATCGCGGTGGAGGTTCACCAGGTGGTGCGGGATCGGGCGGCGGGGAATCTTTTATCGGATCAGATCATCCATCATGTATACGAAATTGTTGACGGATTGATTCGAAGCATGGAGATCCGCGCGTAATTGTCGATACTCATTTTGAAGAGGTCATCTATGGTGCACATGGTTCATTGCGTGAAGTTCAATCGGGAAATGCCGGGTCTGGACGAGCCTCCGTTCGATAACGAACTGGGGAAGAAGGTGTACGACAACGTCTCGCAAGAAGCGTGGCGCATGTGGATGGAACACTGCAAGATGTTGCTCAACGAATACCGCCTTAACCCTGCTCGCCGCGAAGATCAGGAAGTCATCGTGCGCCAACTGGAGGCGTTCTTTTTCGGGGAAGGATCGGCCAAGCCGAAAGAGTATGTAGCGCCGAAAGAATAAAGGCTTTACATCTAAGTCAGCGCTGCGGCTGCAGCGCGGCGCCCCGCAGAATCCTCAATTCTCGCGGTTCCCGCTCGAATCTCTAGTTACTTCCCCATTACCTTCCTGCACCAATATTGATGCAATGTTAATCATCCAGTAACAATCGGTTGCTACAACAAAACCATGGATCTGCCTGCCTACAACACGCTGATCCTTTCCGACCTGCACCTGGGTGCAGAGACCAGTCGTGCCCGCGAGGCGACCCGCCTTCTGAAGGCAATGCGATTCCAGCGTCTGATCTTGCTGGGCGATATCTTTGCCGACCTGAATTTTGCCCGTCTCACGAAAGAGCACTGGAAGTTCCTGGGCTACATCCGGAAGTTGTCGAATCCGAAAAGAAAGATTGAAGTGGTTTGGGTCGAGGGCAATCACGACCACGGGTTGACCGATGTAATGTCGCACCTGGTGGGCGTGCGCGTGTTTGAGCACTATGAATGGCTCTATCGCGGACTGCGGCATTGCGCGATTCATGGCCACCAGTTCGACGGATTTCAGGTGAATCGCATCCGGCTCAGCCGCCTGGGGACGTCGTTGTATCTGCTGTTGCAGAAACTGGATTTCAAGAGCAAGCCGGTGGCGCGGCTGATCGACCGCCTGAATACGCGGTGGCTCAGGATGTCCGCGAAGGTCGCGGCCGGAGCGATCGCTTACGCGAAGCATCGCGCGGCGGACCGTATTTTCTGCGGACACACGCACGAAGCGGTGCATGTGCGGCAAGATGGGATTGATTACTACAACTCCGGCGGTTGGGTGGATTCACGCCTTACGTATTTGACGGTCGACGAACAGGGGGTCCAAATCCATGACTACAACGAACACACATTCGGGGAACTCGAACGAATTGACGATCGTGATTCCAGCGAAGAACGAATCGAAACTGATTCCGAGATTGCTGACCTCGCTGACGACTCAGGACTACTCGAAGATGTCGAGTACGAGAGTGTTGGTCGCTGATGCGAACTCGACCGACGCCACGCCAGAGATTGTCATGAGTTTTCACGACCGCTTGAACGTAAGCGTGATTCGCGGTGGCATGCCTTCCGTAGGCCGCAATCAGGGCGCGTCGCTGGCCGATACTCCGTATGTTCTTTTCCTGGATGCTGACATCGAACTGGCCGATCGCACGCTGATCCGGCGGTGCGTGGAGAAGGCGCAGAGCAAGAATCTGCACTGCGTGACGACGAATATCGTCTGCAAAGGCGGAAGCTGGATCGACAGGTTGTTTTACGCCAGCTGCGATCTCTTTCAGTACATGTCGTACCTGCATCGTCCGTTTGCCACGGGTATGTTCATGTTTTTCGACCGCAAGAAGTTCTGGGAACTGGGCGGCTTCCACGCGCAGATTCAATTTGGGGAAGACTACCGCCTCAGCCAGCAAGTGGAGCGGAAACGGTTCGCGATTGTCCGAGGCGGTTTGTATACGACGAATCGGCGCTTCAAGCGCATGGGACACCTGCGCGTGGGATGGTTGTTCCTGAAGACGGCGCTGAATTATTGGAACGAAAAACACTTTCTGCGCGATCACAAGTATTGGGCAGCGGAAGATGGCGTGTCGCGCTCCTAGCGTGTATTTCCCCAGGTTTGTAGTGGCCACAAAAAGCAGGATTCAGCCAACCAGCTGAATCCTGTGTTCTTTTTGCCGACCCTTTGCTGATCAGAAGTGCAGTGACAATCCTGTCGACAGACGAATGTTGTTCTGATTGGTGCTGAAGAAGCTGGTGTGGATGTAGTCTCCCTGCACCCGCCAGGCGAGAATTTTGAAGAATCGGTAGTCGATGCCGCCTCCGACTGCGGTTGCAAATGAAGTGTCAGAGTCGGATCCGTTCAGGTGAACATGACCCGCGCCGATTTCCACTTCACCGAAAGGGCGAAACTTCCCGACCGATACCGACACCCGCGGACCAAAGAGGTAGTTGTGCTCTGAAAAATTTGCATTGAAGGTGCAGGCGCCGCCGCCGGGACAGAACGCCGGAAAGTTCTGCGACCCGTAGTGCGCGTCAAAATCAGCCACGATGCCGATGAAGGGAAGGAACTTGCCTTCCACCGAAGCTTCCCATCCACTTGTATTGGCGCGGTCAATGGAAGAAAGGTCGGTGTTGTAGAAGGAGTATCCGAAGAAGACGTTGCCCGAAGTCGGAACCTGGGCCGATGCAAAACTACCAAGTAAGAGTAAGGAAAAGGGAATGACGAAGATTTTGCCCATCGATCGCGTACGCATGAACTTCCTCCTGAGGTATTCGAAACACGAAATGGCATAGGAAGTTGTTCGATGCGTGCGAAACGCGATGAGATGTTCTGAATCTGCCAGGAAATCAGGCTAGACAAATCAGAAGCGCCAGACAATTCCGGTCGAGGCGCGGTAGTCGTTTTGTGTGGCGCTGGCGTAACTGGTATGTACGTAGTCGCCCTGAATTCGCCAGGAGAAATTCTTGAACGGCAGTTTGTAATCGAGTCCGCCGCCGCCATCTTCCACGGCGTGATCATAGATAACGCCGGCAGAGGTTACGCGCTGGTAGCCGCCCATGCCGTGCACAAAGATACGAAACTTGCCGTAGTTGTACGACCAGCGGACACCGCCCATGCCGTTGTATTGGTGGATGCTGGCGAACTCGTTGTTGCGGTAGTATCCGCTGCCGTCGATGACGAAACTGAGGTGGGCGTAGCGGGCGAAGGGGAAAAACTCGCCTGTGCCTTCCCATCCGCGATAGCTCTGCTGGTTGACGGCATCCGTCAACTGGCCGTAAGAGACTCCAGCGTACACGTTCCCGTGCGGAATCAACTGCGCCGACATTGGAATGGACGCCAATGTCAGAAAAACAAAGGCCAGCACGGCCAGAGCAGTTTTTGACACGAATTATTCCTCCCCGGCTCATCTGCCGGCAAAAAGTGCATTTTCCTCAACGAAATCCGTTAGATGCAGTGTACCGGATGCTCAAGATGTCCCGGGGGACAAAATTTCCGGTGGGAGCGACTGCACACTCACCGATGACGAAAATTTACCAGATTTTCATGGTGCCAAAACCAGCAGGCCCACGTCTATCTTCTAGGATGCAACGTATGAACATGAATTGGCAAACGTGGGAACAACCGGTAGGCCCGATGGCCTTTGGCGAATACAAGGAGTCGAAGTTGAAGTTGAGCCTGGAAACACGCAACAGCGGAGACATCATCGTGGTGCATTGCCACGGTCGCATCGTCTACCGTGACGAAGCTGCGGCCCTGTCTCGTCTGGTAAGTCAGGTATTGCAGCAGTCGAGCAAGATCGTATTGGACCTGAGTGGAGTGAGCCGCATGGATAGCGCCGGGATCGGCGAGTTGGCGTTGCTGCAGACCTGGGCTCAGGAAAAGAAAGCGAGCTTCAAGTGCGCGGGCGCGAACACGCTGGTGCGGTCGCTGCTGGATCTGACCAATCTGGACTCCGTTCTCGACGTGCACCCCACGCTGGAATCGGCGTTGGCTGCCTTCCAGGAAGAGCAGGTCTGCGCGGACTGCTAAGAAACCTCATGCACGGACGGGGCGAGGCTGGTCCTCGCCCCGTTTCGTTTTTTGCGATTCAAACGCTTAGCCGCAAAGACCGTGGACAAGGGCGGAGTCTCGCAGAGGAATCAGTTTTCTTTCTGGAAACGGTATCTTCCTTTGCGCTCCTCGGCGACCGCCTCGGCCACTTTGAGCAAGGCGCGTCCGGCGTGCGAGAGGTTTGCCTCTTTGCGGTAGATCAGGCGGAGCTTGCGTTTCAACTGCAGTTCACGGACGGAAATCCCCACGAGTTCTCCGCGCGCCAGTTCATTTTCCACGCTTAGTTCCGGTACCAGAGCGACGCCGTGTCCCATCCCAACGAACTGTTTGATGGCCTGTAGAGTTGGGAGTTCCAAATCCATGTGCAGCGGTGTCTTGTGGGTCTTGAACAGTTGGATCACTTTTTCTCGATAGGGTGACGATACGATGTGGGCGACGAACGACTCGGCGCCCAATTGCCGGATGCTCACCTGCGGGGTCGAAGCCAGCGGATGCTTCGGCGGAACGATCAGAACCAGTTCGTCCATATACACGACGACGGAGTGAAGATTGGGTTCTTGCGGCTCGTAGGAGAGAACTCCAAATTCGGTGTTGTATCGAAGAACGTCGTCTGGAATATGGCTGCCCAAGGCACGCTCGACCGTGATTTTGATCATGGGGTGAAGCCGGCGGTATTCGGCCAGCAACGGCAGCAGGTACAACACCGTAAATTCGTTGGCCGCAATAACAAGCTTGCCCTTCTGGAGCTCGCGTAATTCCGTCAGCGATTCACTGGCTTCGCTGCGCAGGTTGATCAACTTCTCGGCGTATTCGTAAAGGACCTTGCCCGCGTCGGTGAGGACGCCCTCGCGTGAGGAGCGATCGAATAGGGCTTCTCCTAGCTCATCCTCGAGCTTCCGGATGGTTTGGCTGACCGCGGACTGAGTGCGGAACAGCTTATCGGCGGCACGGGAAAAACGACGCTCCCGCGCCACGGCCAGGAATACTTCAAGCTGGGAAAGCTCCATTTCAAGCCTCAATACCCGCTGTTTAAGAAAAGTCCAAAGTGTATAAGCAAGACTTATTATATGACAATAGCTAATGATTGTTGAAGAATTATAAGTTTTCCTTCTAGAGTCGAGTCCCGTACCATAGAGGGTCAGGCGTTTCGTTCGAGGACATTATGACCGCAGAACATCGACCCAAAATCACGGTTTTTGATACCACACTTCGCGATGGGGAGCAGTCCCCGGGTTGCAGCATGAACCAGCAGGAGAAGTTGCGGCTGGCGCATCAGCTCGACCGGCTCGGTGTGGACGTGATCGAGGCCGGATTCCCGATCGCCTCCGACGGCGATTTCGAGTCGGTAAAGGCGATTGCTACGGTCATCCGCCGTCCCATCATTGCCGGGCTGGCACGGGCCTGTGAGGCCGACATCCGCCGGGCCTGGGATGCTTTGAAGTACGCGGCCCGTCCGCGGATTCACGTATTTCTGGCGACTTCTGACATCCATCTCCAATACAAGCTGCGGATTTCCCGCGAACAGTGCATCGCCCAAGCCCGGGAGGCTATCCGCCTGGCAAAGTCGTTGTGCGATGACGTCGAGTTTTCGCCTGAAGATGCTACCCGCACCGATACTGACTTTTTGTGCCAGGTTCTTGAGGCGGTCATTCAGGAAGGCGCGACGACCCTGAATATCCCGGACACCGTCGGGTTTACCGTGCCCACCGAGTTCGCCGAATTGATCACCACCATCCGCCAGCGTGTGAAGGGAATCGAGAGAGTCATCATCTCAGCTCACTGCCACAACGATCTCGGCTTAGCCGTGGCAAATGCCCTGGCTGCGGTCGCGGCGGGTGCGCGGCAGGTCGAGTGCACGATCAACGGAATCGGCGAGCGGGCAGGAAATGCTTCGCTCGAGGAAATCGTGATGGCGATGCGGGTACGGCCGGACCGCTACCCGTATGACACCGGCATCGTCAGCGAGCAGATTTATGCTGCCAGCCAGATGTTGGGCGACATCACCAATGTGCCGGTGCAGCCGAACAAGGCCATCACCGGACGCAATGCCTTCGCGCACGAGGCGGGCATTCACCAGGATGGAGTTCTCAAGAATCCGCTGACCTATGAAATCATGACGCCGAAGTCGGTCGGCGTGCCGGACTCGAGGCTCGTGCTTGGCAAGCATTCCGGACGCCATGCGCTCGGCATTCGTTGCGAGCAGCTTGGCTATCAGTTTGATCGCCGTGCGCTGGACGATGTCTACCGGCGCTTTGTCCGCTTGGCGGACAAAATCAAGCATGTGGAAGACCATCATTTGCTCGAACTGATTCGCGACACGCATAAACCTTCGGGCAAGGCGACTCCACTGATCGAGCCCATCGCGCAAGCCAAGGCGTCGTCGATGAGCGCAGCGGATGCAGGCCTATCGGAGACCGCCAAGGAGATGAAGCAGTCGACTACTCCCGCGAGCCCAGAGCCGCTGAAGCCGTTCCCGGCGTCCACCAACACCAATGCTTTCGGGATTCCTCTCCCCGCCCATGCTGATCCGCATCAGGAACAGACGCAGTCGGAAGATTATTTGTGGGGCGTGTAGCGATTGAGTCATTGAGTGATTTCACCATTGAGTCATTGCGCTATTGAGTCATAGCGAAGAGCCGCTTTTGTGGCGGCTTTTCTTTTCTCCGCTTAGAATTACCCTCTACTTCAAATTCCAGGAAGACTCATACCTATGCTTCTGAATCTCACGGTTCTTGGCGGGGACGGCATTGGTCCCGAGGTGACGGATCAGGCTGTAGCGGTGTTGCAAGCTGTGGCGGCGCGCTTCGGGCATAACGTGCAACTGCAGCGCAAGGCGGTCGGCGGAGCTGCTCTGAGCGAAGCGAACGACCCGCTGCCCCCGGACACGATTCAAGCCTGTTTGGCATCTTCGGCTGTTTTGCTCGGCGCGGTCGGCTCTCCGGCGTTCGATCACAACCCCGGGCATCTGCGCCCCGAGGCCGGCTTGCTGCGATTGCGGCGCGAGTTGGGGGCTTATGCGAATCTGCGCCCGGCGGTATTCTTTCCCGCATTAGAAGATTCGTCACCCCTGCGGGCCGAGTTGGTGCGCGGCACCGACATCATGATCGTGCGCGAGTTGCTGGGCGGAGCGTACTTCGGCCAGCCCCGCTCGATTGAGGGGCAACCCGGATCGCGTGTAGCGATCAACACGATGAAGTACGGTGAAGGAGAGATCGAACGGATCGCCCGCGTGGCATTTGATTTGGCGATGAAGCGGAAACGCAGAGTGCTCTCAGTGGACAAAGCGAACGTCCTCGAGTGTTCACGGTTGTGGCGCGACGTAGTGACGCGGATTGGCAAGGACTATCCCGAGGTGAAGCTGGGGCACCAGTACGTCGATTCGGCGGCGATGCTGCTGGTGCAGCGTCCCACGGACTTCGACGTCATACTCACCGAAAATATGTTCGGAGACATTTTGTCGGACCAGGCCGGCGGCGTTGTCGGTTCACTCGGCCTACTGGCCTCGGCGAGCATCGGCGGGCCGGTGGGATTGTATGAGCCCGTGCACGGTTCGGCGCCGGATATTGCCGGCAAGGGAATCGCCAACCCGCTGGGAGCGATTCTGACCGTAGCGATGCTATTGCAGCATTCGTTTTCTCTTGAGGTTGAGGCGGCGTGCGTGGAGCGCGCCGTATCGAATGTCTTGTCCGCTGGCGCTCGAACCACAGACCTCGCCGGGAAGGGAATCGCCGCGCTTTCTACCTCCGAGATGGGGGCGCGAGTGGTTGCAGCCGTGAAGACCGCTTAAAGCCGGGGGCCGCGGCTCTGCGGAACAGCGCCGGTCCCGGACGCCATCGCGTTGCGGCCGTCATATTTTCCGGTGATTGACCACCAGCGCACGCGCAGCATTTCCAGCACCATACGCGAGCCGTCGATCACGGGATTGATGCGCGTGCCGCCGCTGTGTCCCCACGCCACTGGGACTTCTTTCGTCTTGAACCCCAGCTTGCGCGCGAGGAAGAGTATCTCGGGATCAAATCCCCAGCGCTCGATCTTCTGCAGCGGGAAGATGGCTTTCACCGCTGCCTGTTTAAACGCTTTGAACCCGCACTGTGTGTCGGCAAATTGCAGGCCGAGAGTGACCCGCAACGCCAGATTGAAGACACGCCCGAATAGTTGGCGATGCAGTGGTTGGCGCCGGGTTTGGGTCTCGGCGCGCAGCCAGCGCGACCCAATCGCGACGTCGGCGCCTTCTTCCAGCGCCCGGAAAAGCTTTGGTGCCTCCTCAATCGGAGACGAAAGATCGGCATCGCTGAACAGAACGATACTTCCCTGCGAGTGCAGCATGCCGTTGCGTACGCTGTATCCTTTGCCGCGATTGCCTGGGTTTTCAATCAACCGGAGAGCGGCATCCTTCTGCGCGAACTCCTGCACGATCTGCGCCGTGTTGTCGCGGGACCCGTCATTCACTACGATCACTTCCGCATGCCATCCCTGAGCGTGAACGTAAGCGAGAACTTTCCCGAGCGTCGCACCGATGCGCGCGCTCTCGTTATACGCGGGGATGACGATGCTGTAGGTGGGCTCCAAAAGCAGTTCTCGATCCGTGGCTGTCAGTTCTCAGAGCAGCAGCTGAAACCTGGGCAACCCGTTATTGTACGGGTTCGTTTTAGGATTTTGGAAATCAGAGTGGAGGGTTGCTGATGTGAAGCCGAGAACTGAGTACTGCGTACTGAGTACTGAGTACTGAGCACTGCTCTACGCCACTTGCCGCTTCTGCTCAAGCATCGAGAAATATTCGGACACAAGTTCAGCGTCCCAGAGCCCGCGGGCGGCTTCTTGCCGCATCGTCTGCTCGGCCTGCTCGTGGGTGAGTGGCTGCTTGTAGGAACGCGCGGTGCGGAGGGCGTCGTAGACGTCGACCACCTGCAAAATGCGCGGCAGGAGCGGGATCTCCGCGCCCGAGAGGCCATCCGGATAGCCGGAGCCGTCGGAGTGCTCATGATGATGCCGGATGATCGGCAGCACCAGGCGCAGCGAGCGTAGCGGCCGGCAGATATTTTCGCCGGTAATCGGGTGCAACTTGATGATCTCCCACTCGGCGGGAGTAAGGTCGCTGCCTTTTTTCAGGATCTCGTCCGGAACGGCAATCTTGCCCAGGTCGTGCAAGAATCCGCCGCGCTTGAGCGCGATGATCGAATCTTCGTCGAGTCCCAGATGGCGGCCCATGTCGGCAGCACGCACGGATAGCCGCTCGCAGTGCCCTTCTGTGTACGGGTCGCGCCCTTCCACGATCAGGCCAAGCGTGCACAGCACCGAGTCCGCTTGCTCCAGTTCGTCAGTGAACTCTTTCAACCGCAGCAGCGACTTCACTCGTGCGATGAGTTCTTCTGCGAGGACCGGCTTGTTCAAAAAGTCATCGGCGCCAGCTTCGATGCCGCGCACCTTATCGGTTGAATCGCTGAGGCCCGTGATGAGCACAAATGGGATGAGCCGCGTCGCGGGATTATCTTTGAGCGTGCGGCAGAAATCGTAGCCCGAGCGGCCCGGCATCATCACGTCGGAGAGAATCAGGTCGGGGAGTTGCCGATGCACTTCGGCTTCCGCCTGCTCCGCGCTGGAAGCGGTAATCACGTCGTATCCACGCATGGTGAGCAGTTGGCTCATCAGGCCAGCAATGCTCGGCTGGTCGTCGACCACTAAAATCCGCGGTGCGCGCCGTCTTGGGAGCAGATCACCCATATTGTGATAAGAAGCGGTTTCCTTCTCCATCGTTGTCCGCGAGTCAGACCGCGGCGCTACGGTGGATGAGGGATGATACGTCATAACAACCTACGCCCGAATGTTCAATTCTACTTCTATTTTCGAGTTTGCGCTGACTGCGGCGCCAGTCTTTCGGAACATAGCATTTATTTGCATAGGTTGAATATTCCCACTTCGGTACAAGTCGTTGGAAATGTGACGGATGACCTTGTTTTGTACTTAGTATCTTGCCTAGGCTTGGGCTATGCGATGGCCCCGGCTTCTAATTGTTCTATTCTTCCTGCCGTTCCTGGCAGCTTCCGCTGCGGCGGTGCCTAGGATCCACACAGTCTCCTTTGGAAAGTGGACCACCGCCCAATGGTTCGCGGGCGCCGGGGCGGACGAGAAGCCCATTTCCATTAAGATTCGGCCGCTGGTCGTAGATGGGAGAGTGAAAGAGTATGTGATTGGTGCAGCGCACGAAGTGACCGACCGCCTCTTCGTGGTGCGGCGGGTATTTCGCGTCAATGACAGTCTTCCCGAAGACGCTGCTCCCAGATGGCAATGGCAGCGCGGTGGATGGCTCCTTGTGGACCGCGTCACAGGCAAGGCGTCGCCGCTCAACCTGCCGGAGTTCGACGCATTGTATTCGGCGGCAAGCTGGTATCGCGACTACGTGGCCTATTGCGCCGTATCCGATGACGGCAAAAAAATCTATGCGATGGTGATCCAGGTGAATCGCCGCAAGGCCGTAGTCAAGAAGGCGCTCGACAGTAAGGGTTTGGCCGATGATGCGCAGCCCGATTCCGCCTGTAGCGTACCGACATGGCAGCGCGGACCCATGCGAGTGAGTTTTGAAATTGGTGGAACGAAACAAACGTTCGCCATCCGTGGCCATGTAGTAGATGTCATCGATGATGACGATGAAGAGGACTAGCAGGTCGCTGATTTGAAGGGGCGCGGCTTCAAGCCGCGCCGTAAGTCCAATCAAGTCATTCGCGGCTTTAGCCGCTGCGCTTATCCCGCCGCTTCGACTGCCGGCAGTTCTTCCGCGAGTTGCTTCTCTTTGACCTTCGCGCTGGTCACCAGGATCACCGACAAAACTACGATCGCACTTCCCGCCAAAATGAAGCGGTCGACTCTCTCATGCAGAATCAGCCAGCCGAGAAAAACAGCGACCACAGGATTCACGTACGCGTAAGTCGAAACCTTTGATGTAGGCACGTGCTCCAGCAGCCAGATGTAGGCCGTGTAGCCGATCCAGGAGCCGCAGACCACGAGATATGCGACCGCGCCCAATCCCTTCGCGGTCCAGCGCACGTGCGACAGATCATGGTTGAAGAGCGCGTAAATGAAATTTGCAACGCCCGCGGCGCTGACTTGCCAGCCCGTTGCGCTGAAGACGTCCATCCCCGACTGCCAGCGTTTAGAGAGCACCGAGCCCAGCGCCCAACTGAACGATCCGGCGATCAGGCTGATCGATGCCCAAAGTTCGCGGCGGCCCATGGAGCCGGCTTGCAGATCGGGCCAGACGAGGACGAACAATCCGACAATGCCGAGAGCCAAGCCCGCTTTGCCGCGACGCGAAATGTGATGATCGCCGAGCAGAAGCTGATCGAGCACCAGAAACCAGAGCGGCGTGATGGCGATGATCAGGGCCGCCAAGCCTGACGAAACGGTCAGCTCCGCATATGAAAGCGTCAAGTTGCCGCCCATCAGCAAGAGCGTCCCCACGATGGCGCACAGAGCAATCTGGCGTGGGGAGTAAAGAACCTTCTTCCCCAATACGGCACACGCGACCAGCATCAGGGTGCCGGCGATCGCGAATCGTGCGGCACACATCAACGCGGGGGGGATCGTTTGTACGGCAAGGTCGATGGCCAGGTAGGTCGATCCCCAGAACAGGTACACGAGTCCGAAGGCGAGAATCACCATCCACCGGTTTGGGTGCTGAGTCGATTGCATTGTTCTATCGGGAACCGCCGCGATACGTATGAGACGAGTGCGGCGTACATCTGGATTCTAAATGAAAGGGAATCGCGGTTACTTCACCTTCT
>Ga0335070_10002461_pt1 | contig 21556 bp, 23 predicted proteins | sample Lox_Sample_13_FD_206722 | JGI IMG/M metagenome (GOLD analysis project Ga0335070, IMG submission 206722) | Soil microbial communities from Loxahatchee National Wildlife Refuge, Florida, United States - Lox_Sample_1.3 | ecosystem: Environmental > Terrestrial > Soil > Wetlands | place: USA...
GTCGGCACGCTCGGTGGCGTCGGCGACAATGTGTGCCGCCTTGACCTGGGCATCGGCGATGATCTGCGCGGCTTCCTTTTCAGCGTTGGCGCGGGCTTCCTCGGCGATGCGGGCGTCTTCCAGGCTTTGGGCGATGGTCTTGCGGCGCCTCTCCAGCAGCCCCTGCAGAGGCTTCACGATCCAGGCACGCACGACTATAAAAATGATAAAAAAGCAGACGATCTGTACCAACAGATAACCTAAATTGAGACCCAGTTGTTCCAAGGGATGCCTCCTTGATCTTTTCCTGTAGTCCGCTGGCTAGACGTTGCCAACGACGAACAGGATCAGCAGCGCCACGACCAGACAATAAATGGCCACGGCTTCGGCGAAGGCGATACCGAGGATCATGTTGGTCTGGATCGTACTGGTGGCGTCGGGATTGCGGCCCATGGCTTGGACTGCACCGCCGGTGACGATGCCGATCCCCGCCCCTGCGCCGATGGCGCCGATCATGGCCAGTCCTGCGCCGATCAATTTTGCCGCCATAATGATATTACCCGTCATGAGACTTACCTCCATGGTTGGTTTCGGGCGGAGAGTCCGCCGTCAGGAAATGGATACGGGCTAATGCCTCCGCCCGGATGTTGATCGTGTTTCTAGTGCTCGCCGTGGCCCTGCGTGGCCTGGGCCATGAAAGTCATCGTCAGCAGGCCGAAGACGAGCGCCTGGATGGCGCCGACAAAGAATTCGAGCATGTAGAAGATCGAGGGCATGATCGCAATCATGCCGAGCAGCGAACCCATGACGAATAAAAGCACCGAGCCGGCGAAAATATTGCCGAAAAGACGGAAGGCAAACGAGAGGATCTTCGAGAACTCCGAAATCAACTCGAGCAGACCCACACCCCAGTCGATCACGCCGAAGAATGGCCGGCTGAAGAAGGTCTTGACATTCCAGAACTTGGTGAAGTAGCTCATACCCTGGGCGCGCACGCCGATCACCTGCACGGCGACCACGGCGATGAGCGCCAGCGCCACGGTGAAGTTCAGGTCGGTCGAGACGACGCGCACGAAGGGCACCAGCTGATAGCCGCCCTCGGCGACCGGATGATTGACCAGCGTGGCGACGTGGGGGCCCAGTTGCCGGATGGCATATCCGCCCGTCTCGACTTTCTCGAGCACGCCGATGCTGTCCACGCCGGGGATCAGCTCCATCCAGTTGGCGCACAGCACCAGGATGGTGATGGTCGCAAACCAGGGGAAGATCGTCCAGGCCCATTTCCCGGCCGTGCCTTCCGTCATGTTGAAGAGCGCCTCCAGCAAGGCTTCCAGGGCGCCGGGAATGCCTTTTAGGACCAGGCTGCCCTTCTTGACTGCCCGGTTGAAGGAAAAAGCCAGCAGGATGACCAGCACATCGGCAATCAACAACGCCAGCATGGTATTGGTGAAGTAAAAGGGACCGATGCCCGGCAGGGTGAAGAGCGGCGCCTTGCTCCAATGCTCGGCCGGGAGCTGGACGAAGGGCCGCACCGGTGAAAAAACCTGTGCGCCGATGTAGCCGAGGATGATCAGGGCCAGCACGAACCAGCGGTTCACACCCCAACGCCACCATTTCTGGGGCGTCTTCTGGTCAGTCGTCGTCTCCACGATGGGGTTCCTCCTTAGGGGTCTCTTTTTTCACCACTGGTTGAATGCGTCTTGTGGCCGTTCTTACGACGCGAAAAGTCAGATAAATCGTCAACGGAATGCTGGCAATGGTCAGCAGGATGGTCAGGAGCGGCGAGGTATGCAGCAGTTTATCCAGATAAATCCCGGCAAAAAGCGCCACGAAGATCACCGCAAGGGTCAGTCCGGCAACCCAAATCACCGTCATGGTAACTGCGCTCCTGAACTGGTCCTGGTTTCGCTGATCCGGTTCGCTCATGGCGGCGGAATTATATCATAAGGGTTTTTGTGACGTCTAGAACAAGGCCAAAGCCGCGCCATCTGCCAGGGAAAACCAAGGGGCGAAAATCACACCGACCACGATGATCCCAACCACCAGCAGGACCAGGCCGAGGATGTACGGGCGCGTAACCGGCAGCGGGTGCTTGTCTTCGTCCTCGCCCGGCATGCGATACAAGTAAACGTATTTCAAGACGGTTAAATAGTAGTAAAGTCCGACGATGGAGTTCAACACACCGACCACCGCCAGCCAGACGTAGCCATTCTCCACCGCAGCAGCGAAGACGAACACCTTGGCGACGAAGCCGCCGAAAGGCGGCATTCCCGCCAGGGACAGGAACGCCACAAGCATCGCCAGCGCCAGGGTCGAGTTGCGCCGGCTCAGGCCGCGGTAGGAGTCGAGGTCGTCCGACCCGGTCACCTTTCCGGCCGCGGCAACGATCCCGAAGGCCGCAAGGTTGGTCAAAATGTAAGCGAGCAGATAAAAAACCGTGCTGGCCGCGCCCAGCTGCGAGAAGGTCACCACCCCGATCATGGCATAACCGGCATGCGCAATGGACGAGTAAGCCAGCAGGCGTTTGATGTTCTTCTGGGTCAGCGCGATGAGGTTGCCGACCGTCATGGTCAGGGTCGCAAGCACAGCCAGAATTAAACCCAGGTTGGCCGAGATCTCCTGGAGGCTGAAGGCCGCCAGGAACAAGCGCAAGATGACGGCAAACCCGGCCGCCTTGGAGGCCGTGGACAGGAAACCCGCCACCGGCGTGGGCGCGCCTTCGTACACGTCCGGTGCCCAAAAATGGAACGGGAAGAGGGACACCTTGAATGCCAGCCCCGCCAGCACCAGGAAAACGACACCGATGGTGAGCAGATCGAAACTGCTGAAATGCAGGTTGAGCTCATACAGGCTGGTGGTCCCGGTAAATCCATAGACCAGGCTGAAACCGTAGAGCATCACGGTTGAAGTCAGTGCACCGAAGAGCATGTACTTGAAACCCGACTCGGTGGATTTCTCGTCGTCCTTCAGGAAGCCGGCCAGCAGGAAGAGCGGGATGGAGGTCATCTCGATGGCCAGGTAGACCATGATCAGGTCCGCGGCGGAGGCCATCAGGCACATCCCAAGCGTGGCGGCCAGGAGCAGGAGGTAGGTCTCGGCGCGCCGGTTGAGATGGTCGACGTCCATGAAGAACAGGGCCGAGATCGCCGCCGCGATCAGGAAGAACAGCTGGAAGGCAAAACCCAGCCAGTCGAAACGCAGCATACCGCCGTAGACCAGAACCGGTTCACCAGGACGGGCGAACAGCAGGCTGGCAACGAAGGTCAGCAGCAGCCCGGCTGCCGTCGTCCAGCCCAGGACCGGGCGGCGGTGCTCCTCTTTGAGGAACGGATCGAGGCTCAGGATGGCGACACCGAGCACCAGCAGCACGACTTCGGGGAGGATGGGTAGGATCGTATTCATCCTGCACCTCCCAGGAGGGTCAGCACGTGCTGGACCCCGGTCTGCACCCACGGAACCATCAGGCTGGGTACCAGCCCCAGGCCGACCATCAGGGCGCAGAGCAGCACCAGGGCGATGGTGTCGAGCCGCCCGGTCGGGCGGATGTGGCCCTCCAATTCGGCCGGCATCGTCCCGAAGAAGACCCGCCGGACGACCAGCAGGACGTAGGAGGCGGTCACAACAATCGAGATCGCCGCGATCACAGCCACCAGCCACTGCGTTTTCCAGATGCCCAGGAAGATGGGGAACTCGGCCACGAAGCCGGAGAAACCGGGCATGCCCATCGAGACCAGGCTGCCGATGATCATGCCCACCGCCACCACCGGCAGCGGCTTGACCATCCCACCCAGCTTGGGAATGTCGCGCGTGTGCGCCCGGTCGTAGACCATGCCGACGGCAGCAAAGAAGAGAGCCGTCATGATCCCATGGGAGAACATCTGCACCCCGGCGCCGAGCAGGCCCTCACGCGTCAGGGTGGCAAAGCCCATCATCACCAGGCCCATGTGCGAGACCGAGGAGAAGCCAATGACGTATTTGAAATCGGTCTGCACGCTGGCGATGAAGGCGCCGTAGACGATGTTGACCAGTGCCAGGCCCATGACCCACCAGTGCCAGTCCCTGGCGCCCTCCGGCAGGAGCATGATGCCGACTCTCAGGGCGGCGAAGGCACCCAGTTTCATCAGCACGCCAGCGTGGAACATGGAGACCGCCGTCGGTGCGGCGACGTGGCCGTCCGGGGACCAGTTGTGGAAAGGGAAGAGACCCCCCAACACGGCAAACCCCAGGAAGACGAAGGGGAACCACAGCCGCTGGAACCCGGGCGAGAAATTGGCGTGCTCCAGCTGGAGCATGTCGAACGTGTGCATGCCGCTCTGCCAGTACATCGCCAGCGCCCCGACCAGGGCGATCACCGAGCCGATGAACAGGTATAGGGTCAGCTTCATGGCAGCGTATTCACGGGTCTTGATCCAGCCCCAGATGGAGATCAGCAGGTACATCGGGAAGACGGCGATTTCATAGAAGAAAAACAGCATGAAGAGGTCGAGCGAGGCGAAAACACCGAAGACGCCGCTTGCCAGGATGAACAGGAAGCCGAAGAACTCGCGCGGGCGGTCGTCGACGCCCCAGGAGATCATCACGCCGGTCAACATGACCACGCCGGTCAGCAGGACTAGCGGAGCGCTCATCCCATCCACGCCGAACTTCAGGCTGATGCCCAGGAACGGCATCCAGCGGTATTCCTCCAGGAACTGGTAACCGCCAACGTCCCTCCGGTACAGGGCATAGACGATGGTGGAAAGCGTTAACGCAAACGCCGCTGCCGCCAGCGCGGTGATGCGGACGGCCTTCTTCTGCTCCGGCTTGTAAAGGAAAATCAGCAAGCTGGCGGTGATGGGGGTAAAGACGATGACGCTCAGGATTGGAAAGTGCATCGCGACCTCAATAGGAGATTGCTTCGCCGGCCTTCAACTTACCCGTCGCTTCGCTGCGTTTCAGGTCAGGCCGCCTCGCAATGACAGGAATAAGTGCTAATGGAACAGCATGATCATGGCTTTGTTGATCACATCCAGGATCCAGGCCGGATAGACGCCGATGACCAGGATGAGAGCCATCAGAGGTGCCATGACGGCGATCTCGCGCTGGCTGATCTCCGTCAGCTTGTGCTCGCCATGCGCCCACTTCTCGTTGAGCGGGCCGTGCAGCACCTGCTTGATGCCTTTCAGGATGTAGGCGCCGGTGAAGAGCAGCCCGAGCATGGCGATGGCCGTGTAGACCGTCAGCACCGGCCAGGCGCCCCGCACAACCAGGAACTCGGAGATGAAGCCGTTCAGTCCCGGCAGCCCAAGCGAGGCCATGCTGGTGAAGATCAGGATTCCGCCGTAGATCGGAACCAGCGGGAACAGCCCGCCGTAATCGTCCAGGTTGCGCGTATGCGTGCGCTCGTAGATCACGCCGACCAGGAAGAACATCCCCGCCGCGGAGAGGCCGTGATTGAACATCTGCAGCACCGCCCCGTTCAGGGCGATATTCTTGCTCAGGTTGAGGGCCGCGTCGGTGGTCGAGATGCCGACGCGTGCCGCGGCGGCGATGCCCAGCAGGACGAAACCCATATGGTTGACCGAGGAATAGGCCACCAGGCGCTTGAAGTCCTTCTGCCCGTAAGAAGCGAACGCTCCGAAGATAATCGACATTACCGCTAGAAAGGCCAGGGCACCGGCGAAGTGCTGGCTCTCTACCGGGTAAAACGGCAGCACCAGGCGCAGGAAACCATAGGCGCCCAGCTTGAGCAGCACACCAGCCAGGATCATTGAGCCGGCGGTCGGGGCCTCGGTGTGCGCATCCGGCAGCCAGGTGTGGAACGGCCAGACCGGCACCTTGATCGCAAAGGCAACGACAAAAGCCCAAAAGGCGATGGTTTTGACCGTCGCCGCGGTCAGCACAGCACTGAAGAAGTGGAACATCGGGAAACCGGCGGGCAGTGCCGCCCACTTGAGATAGAGCGTCTGCAGGTCGAAGGTCCGGAAGAGCATGCCCAGCATCTGGATCGCCAGCAGCAGCCCCAGCGAGCCGCCCATGGTGTAGAGGATGAACTTGAGCGAGGCGTAGTTGCGTGCCTGGACCTTGACGCCCTTCCACAGCTCGCGCTCGCCTTTCTCGGAGCCCCACTGGTTGATCAGGAAGTACATCGGCACCAGGCCGATTTCCCAAAAAACGAAAAAGATCAACAGGTCGAGAGCCATGAAGACGCCCAGCATGCCCGTCTCGAGGAACAGGAACAGCAGCATGTAAGCCTTGAGGCGATCGCTGATGTTGAAGGAAGCCAGCAGCGCCAGTGGCGTCAGCAGCGTGGTCAGCAGCACCATGGTCAGGGACAGGCCGTCCACGCCCAGGTGGAAGCTCGAGTGGATCGCCGGGTACCAGTCGTACTGCTCGGTGAACTGGAAGCCGGGCTGCGCAGACTTGAACTGCATCCAGAGGATTATCGACAACGCCAGGGGTACCAGGCTGATGGCGAAAGCCGTCCAGCGGATGGCCTTGAGGTTTTCACTCGGCAGGCAAAAAACAACCAGCGCCGCCAGGACGGGGAGGAAGAGGATGAGGCTCAGCAGGTGATGGGTCATGAAGTCCATGGTTCTCTCCGTCTGCCTAGGCCATCAGGAAGTGCAGTAAATAATACAAGAGGGCAACGACCACCAAAACGGCGATCGAAACCACCATGTAGTATTGAACGCGACCGGCCTGGATCTTGCGCAGCCTGGAGCCGGAACCCTTGACGACTTTCCCCGTCCCATCGCCGATCAGCTCGTTGACCACCGGCTTGTCGATGTAGTCGCGGAAGGCATGACCCAGGAAAAGGGCGAAGCGGGCGATGGCGTGCAGGAAGCCGTCGATGACCATGCGGTCCATGAACAGGTAGGTGAACTTTTCGGCGACCCAGGCTGCCGGGCGGACGAAAAGGAAGTCGTAAATCTCGTCGAAATAATATTTGTTCTTGAGCAGCGGAATCTGCAGGAAGTCCTTCTCGGGCGACTCGACCCTGCGGTAGACCAGCCAGCCGAAGAACAGGCCTCCCAGCGCCACCCCCAGCGAGGTCAGGATCGGCACGATGCTGAACGGTGCCACCGCCGGCATCTCGGCCAGCGTCCCCCCCACGAACTCGTGGAACCAGTTGGGCACCAGGCCTCCGGTAAACCAGGCAGGCAGCCCGACCCAACCGTAGCCGACGGCAAAAACTGCCAGCACGATCAGCGGGACGGTCATGGTCAGGGGCGTTTCCTGGGCATGACCGGCGGCCTTGGTGCGCGGCTCGCCGAAGAAGGTCAGGATGATCTGGCGCATGGTGTAGAAGGCCGTCAGGAAGGCGGCGGCAGCCAGGGTGATGAAGACCATGAGGTGGCCGTTGCCGAAAGCATCCGCCAGGATCTCGTCCTTCGACCAGAAGCCGGCCGTCAGCACCGGGAAGCCCGACAGGGCGAAGCCGCCGATCAGGAAGGTCCAGAAGGTGATCGGCATCTTCTTGCGCAGGCCGCCCATGTTGAACATGTCCTGCGGGTCGACATGCTCGCCGGTGTGCAGCACACCATGCTCCATGCCGTGGATGACCGAGCCGGACCCCAGGAAAAGCAATGCCTTGAAGAAGGCGTGCGTCACCAGGTGGAAGGCCGCGGCGACGTACGCCCCGATGCCCACCGCGGCGATCATAAAACCCAGCTGCGAGATGGTCGAGTAGGCCAGCACCCGCTTGATGTCGTTCTGCGCCACGGCGATCGTGGCGGCGAAGAGCGCCGTGAAGGTCCCGATGAAGGCGATGGTGCTCATCGTCGGGTTGAGCGGCATGCCTTCGCTCCACCCGGCGGTGATCAGCGGGAACATGCGGATGACCATGTAGACCCCGGCCGAGACCATCGTGGCGGCATGGATCATGGCGCTGACCGGCGTCGGGCCCTCCATGGCGTCCGGCAGCCAGACGTGCAGCGGGAACTGGGCAGACTTGCCCACCGTGCCGATGAAGAGCAGCAGGCCGATCAGGCCGGCCGCAGAGAGCCCGAAGAAGGCCGGGGTTGAAGCCAAAGCCTCAAGCACTTTGGGTTGGAAAATTACGCCGAAGGAAAGCGTGCCGGTCGCCGAGTAGAGGAAGGCAATGCCCAAAAGCATAAACACGTCGCCGACGCGCGTGGTCATGAAGGCCTTGACCGCCGCGTCCCGGGCGGAGGGTTTCCCATACCAGAAGCCGATCAGCAGGTACGAGCACAGGCCCATGATCTCCCAGCCCACGAACAGGGTCAGCAGGTTGTCCGAGACGACCAGGGTGTACATGCCGAAGGCGAACAGGGCGATGAAAGCGAAGAAGCGGGAGTACATCGGCTCGATGGACGGGACGCTATGTTTGTGCCCGTGACCGTCGGTTACACTTGCCCCATGCGGCGGCAGACCCTTGACGTCGTGATCGCCGGCCGGCTGGCCAAAATTGTGATAACCAATACTGTAGATGAAGATCATCAAGATCGTTATGGCGACGAAGAACAGCGTCACTGCGCTGGTCGGATCGACCAGCACCCCAATCTGCAGCCAGGTGTTCCCGGTTGGGAGCCAGTCGATGGAGGACTCGAAGACTTGCCTGCCGAACTCCGGGATCCCGAGCGCCTGGACGAAGACCGCCATGCTCCCCAGGAAGGATAGCCCCGCCGCCCCGACTGCCAGTCCGTGGCTCAAGGCGCGGTTTTTATTCGTAAATAAAATAATAACGAAAAATGCCAGCAGCGGCGGTAAGGGGATAAGCCAGATGATCCAGTTCGTCATGCAACCTCCAAAGGAAAAACAAAAAACACAAAACAAACCTTTTATTTTGTTTTTCGTTTTTTGTTTTTTATCTTTTCTACCACTTCATCAAATCGATCTCATCCGCGATGATCGTGTTCCGGCGCCGATAGACCGAAATGATCAGCGCCAAACCGACCGCCACCTCGGCTGCCGCCACGGCGAAGACGATGACTGCAAACGCCTGCCCTGCCATTTTGGTCGGGTCGAGGTAGCGCCAGAAAGCCACCAGGTTGATGTTCACCGCGTTCAGCATCAGCTCGATCCCGAGCAGGATGGCGATGGCATTCTTGCGGGACATTACGCCGAACAGGCCGATGCAGAACAGCGCCGCAGCCAGGATCAGGTACCAGGAAAGCGGGATGTGCATCTCGGCCTCCTACGATTTCTTCGTGATCGCCACGTAGACCGCGCCGACCAGCGCTGCCAGCAGCAGGATCGACGAGACCTCGAACGGCAAGACGTAACCGCCCGGGGACACCAGGGCCTTTCCCAGCGCCCGCAGCGGATCGACGCCCGCCGGGATTGCCGCCGCCGTGCGGTCTATGCCCGGTTGTGCGAAAATCAAGTATACAAGCCCGGCCAGGATCAACAGGCCGAGCAAGGCGGGGATCCACCAGCTCCGACGCATCTGTGGGCCGCGATCGCGTATGTCCTTGCGCGTCAGCATGACGGCAAACAGGAACAGGATGGCGATGGCGCCGATGTAGACCACCACCTGGACGACCGCCAGGAAGTTGGCGTTCAGAAGCGCGAACAAGACGGCTACACCGAACAGCGCCGCCACCAACCACAGGGCGGCATGGATCAGGTTGCGTGAGATCACCACAAACAGGGCTGAAATCAAAATCAAAGCGGCGCAAAGGAAAAAAATGATCTGATCAGGGTGCATAGAGCATACTCCCCTCAGCGACGGGCAGCCACCGAGGCAGGTTGGGCAAGCGGTTCCTCGAGCCTGCGCTGACGGTGGGCATAAAAGCGAAGGATCTCGATCGTGATCCAGCCAATGAGCAGGTTGGAAAGGAACATCCCCACGCCGAAAATCCATAATGGGAATCCACTCAACAACTTGGTTAAAACGGCCGTGGCCGACAGCAGGACCAGGGAAAGCGGGGTGAGGAACTTCCAGTTGAAGGCCAGCATCTGGTCGATACGGATGCGCGGCATCGAGTATTTGACCCACATGATAACCCAGTAGCCGATCATGGCCTTTACCATGAAAGCGACAGCTTGCAGGAGGATCACTCCGATGCCCGGCAAGGCCACCACGAAGCTGCCGAAGTGGAAGCCGTCAGCCATCAGGAATGGCACTTGCCAGCCGCCGAAGAACAGGATGCCGACAAACCCGCCAAAGGTGAAGGCATGCAGCAGCTCGCTGGCATAAAACCAGCCGAACTTCATCCCGGAGTATTCGATGTGGAAGCCGGCCACGATCTCCGATTCGGCCTCGTTCAGGTCGAAGGGCGAACGCCCCAGCTCGGCGATGGAACTGATCAGGAAGATGAGCATCCCGAGCGGGGAAAGAAAGACATACCAGATCGTTTCCTGGGATTGGGTTATTCCGTTCAAGCTCATCGTGTCGGCCAGGATGGTCGGGATGAGCAAGGTCACCACCATGGGGATCTCATAGGAAACCATGTTCGCCACCATGCGGTAGGCGCCCAGCAAAGCATACTTGTTGTTCGAAGACCAGCCTGCCATGATGATCGCCAACGTTCCGAGCGCGCCGGCCGCGACCAGATACAGCACGGCGACGTTCAGGTCCACGCCGAATATCTTCGAGGAGAGCGGGAGCACCGCCCACAAGATGATGACCGAAACGGCTGCCAGGACAGGCGCGATGTTGTAGACCACCTTATCCGCGCCGTCCGGGGTGATGTCTTCTTTAATAACCAGCTTGATGATGTCGGCAAAGGGCTGAATCAGCCCGAAGGGCCCGATGCGGTTCGGTCCGAGGCGGTCCTGGAAACGGGCCACCACCTTGCGCTCCACCCAAACCAGGAAAATGTCGAACAGCATGGCAAAGATCACCAGCGCGAGGATGCCGATGAGGAAAACGATCACTGTTGCCAGGCCGGAGGGAAGTTTCCAACCCACCAGAAGACCTTGCAACCAGTTCGAGATGAAGAGGATCGGATCCGCCAGGAAATCCTGTAAACTCATCAAGTTCTCCTTACACACAAAGAAAAGGCTGAGAGGAGAATCCTGTCAGCCTTTCTATGCAACTTCCTATGGTTCATACCCATTCCAACATCCCTTTTCGCCAGGTATAGACCAGCCCGGTCACCAAGATGCCGATAAAAAGGATGCCTTCCAGAACTGCAAAAATCGGTAATTGATTCAAGGACAGCGCCCAGGGGAACAGGAAGACCGTCTCGACGTCAAAAACCAGGAAAACCAGGGCAAAGATGTAATACTGGGCTTTGAACTGCACCCAGCTGTCCCCCACCGTCTCGATACCGCACTCGTAGGTGCTTTGCTTGATCGGGTTTGGCTTATGCGGAGAGACCAGTGCCGCAAAGACGAGCGGCACGATCGGTACAATGATTCCAATAATTAAAAACAGACCTATATAGAGCCATTCATTCTGCATAGGTGCTCCAAACTCGATATTAAGTTGTCATACAACCAAAATAACTGGCACATTTTACCATATTAGGAAATGATAAGAACACTTCCCTTTTACCCATGTTTCCCATTAGTTTTGTCATATAAATTTCAGGGGCGTTTAAGGTGCTTCCAAAGCCAACGCAGAGCGTCTTCCAGGAACGGGACTCCCAGGATGGAGCTGAGCAGGGCGCCAACCGCGCCCAGGAGCCGGGCTGCCCCGGCCTTTAAGCCAAGAAAGGAGACCACATCGAACTCGACCGGGAAGGCGGCCAGCGGCTGCTCGCTCTCCGGGCCGCCTGCCAGTGGCACGAAGCGCACGTAGAACCACACGACGCCGCGGTAATGGCCCTCGCTTGCTGGGTGGATACTCCAATAAAAGGTCACATCCTTACCACGTAGAAGCGGCTGGTTGACCGTCTCGGCCGGGTCGATCTGGACCCCGGCCAGCTCAAGGTGGGCCTCGGCCAGCAAATTATGCGTGGCGTAAACGTCGGGGATGTAGACCGTCTGCCCGCTGGTGACATGCCCGGCGTATTCGGCCGTCGGGGTCAGAAAGCCCCGCGCATCCATCTCCAGAGTCAGACGGATGACGTCTGTGTCGCCCATGCGGATCGCAGGCGGCCATTCCAGGGTCAGCTTGCGCGGCTCGAGCAAGGCTGGTTGGAAATTGGGAACAGGTTCTGGGTTAGATGGAACCTGGCTGGGAAGCGGAGTGAGTTCCGGTGCGGCAGTCGGAGCAGCTCCCGGTGGCAGCGGCGCAGCGGACCCCAGACCGCATGCCAGACCGGCAGAGAGCAAGATCGTCGCCGCAATCAAGTGAGTCCAGGGAAGCCTGCGCGCCATGGGATTCTCCAGGGGTCAGGAGACGGCCAGAGGTCCGGGGAGGAAACCGCCGGGGGTTGGGAGCTGGAGGGTGTCAGGCGGGACCGGCAGGACGCGTGTCAGGTGTACCAAAGGCCAGAAACCCCACAGTAAAAGGACGATGGAGGTCACCAAAATGATCAGGGCGAGAATGAGTCGACCTTTCCTTTTTGGCATGGCATAATTATATCGCCGGTTTATAATCGGGCCGGACCGATATCAATCCGAACCAGTATAATTGGAGCATCAGTCGGCTGCACACCAACAAAGAAGGAACTTATGATCCCCAATCAATGGTATGCCATTCTCGAGTCAAAGGAGGTTAAAAAAGGAAAGCCGGCTGGCGTGACCCGCATGGGCGAGAAGCTGGTCGCCTGGCGGGACAAGGAAGGCCAGGTCACGGTGATGGGCGACCAGTGCCCGCACCGCGGCGTGGCGCTCAGCGCCGGCAAGCTGATCGGCGACTGCATCCAGTGCCCCTTTCACGGCTTCCAATATGACACCCGCGGAGCCTGCCGGCTGGTCCCGGCCAACGGGAAGGACGCAGAGCCGCCCAAAGCGTTGAAGGTCAAGACTTACCCGACGCGCGAGGCACACGACCTGATCTACATTTGGTGGGGAGAGCCGTGCAGCGAATACCCTCAGGTGCCCTGGTTCGAGTCGATCCCCGAGACCATGGTCTACACCACGCTGAAAGACCACTGGTCCAACCATTACGCCCGGGCCATCGAAAACCAGCTGGACGTGGTTCACCTGCCTTTCGTCCACCATAACACCATCGGGGCGGGCAACCGCACCATGGTCAACGGGCCGGTGGCGACCGAAGAGAGTCACTGGCCGGGCGATCATCTGATCAACCTGTGGGTATTTAACGACATGGACAGGGGCCAAAAGCCGCTCAAACCCTCCGAAATCCCCGTGCCGGACCGGCGGCCGCAACTTCAATTCCGTTTCGGCAACCTGTGGCAGAACTGGATCGCTGACGACCTGCGCATCGTCATCGCCTTTGCCCCGATCGACAATGAGAACACCCTGATGTATATCCGCTACTACCACAGCATGCGCGTGCCCGTGTTGCGCCAGATTTACGGCTGGCTCGGCAGCCTGGGCAACCTGCTGATCGAACGCCAGGACCGCCGGGTGGTCGTCACCCAGCGGCCGCACCGCCCTGACCTGGGCCTGGGCGAAATCATGATCCAGGGCGACAGCCCGATCGTGATCTACCGCAAGCGCAGGCGCGCCCTGATCGAAGAGAAATCGAATTAAAAAAAACGGGCGACCGAATATGGTCGCCCGGAATATTTTATCGAGAGTGTTACCCTTCTGCTTGCCGCATCGTCTGGAAGGCCATGATCGCAACCTCCAACATGGAGAGGTCCGGCTGGCGCGTGGTCAGCGACTGTAGTGCCAGGTTGGGTGCGACGATGGCACGCACCAGTTTCGAGTGGATGTGATTGGCGGTCCAACGCAGGTATTCGTAGGCGATACCGGCCAGGACGGGGATCATCAGGACTCGGCTGATGAAGCGCCAGGCAAGCGGCAGGGGTCCCAACAAGGTAAAAAATAATAGCGAAAGCACCACCAGGGTCAACAGGAAAGCCGTCCCACAGCGCGGGTGCTGGACCGAATATGCCGCCACGGACTCAGGCGTCAGGTCTCCGCCGGCCTCGTAAGCGTTGATGGTCTTGTGCTCGGCACCGTGATAGGCAAAGACACGCCGGATGTCCGGAGAAAACCCGATCACCCATACGTAGCCGATCAGGAAAAGCAGGCGGATGACGCCCTCCAGCAGGTTGCTCCACCAGGCGTTCCAGTCAAGGTAGTGTTCACTCAGCCAGCCGACACCCGCCGGGGCGAGGAAGAAGATCCCGACGGCGACGACCAGGGTCAGGCCGAAGGTCAGGTAAAGCGCCGGGCCTTCGAGCTTTTCATTTTCCCCGGTTTGGAGATTTGCAGAAACGATCAAGCAACGCATCCCCAGGCCAAGCGAATCCCAGAGCATGATCAGGCCGCGCAAGAATGGGATCCTGGCGATACTGCTTTTATAGAGGCCGTCAAGTGGCTCCGAGTGGGTGACTATTTTCCCATCCGGGGCGCGCATGGCCACCGCCACCGCTTTTCGCCCGCGCATCATCACGCCTTCGATGACCGCCTGCCCGCCATAGGTAATCAGTTTGTCTTCCATACCGTTAAACTCCACGCCCGGATCATGGGCGGCTAATCAGGAATCAGGTTCATGAAGAAGTGGACGAACGCCTCGATGCCCTTGTACCAGTTCGGCAGATATTGCTTCTCGTTGGGGGCATGAACGTTGTCATCGGGCAGGCCGAAGCCGGTGATCACCGATTCGATCCCCAGCAGGCGCTGCATCTGGCCGACCACCGGGATCGAACCACCCTCGCGGCGGAAATACGGACGCGTGCCCCAGACTGTTTCCAGCGCCTTGCCCAGCGCCCGCACGCCGACATTGTTCCGGTCGGAAATGGACGGCACGCCGCCGTGGAACACCGTCAGCTCCCAGCGGACGTCCTTCGGAGAATTACCCTCCAGGAACTTGACCAGCTGTTTGTGAACCTCATCCGGGTCCTGGTCCGGGACCAGGCGGGTGGAGATCTTCGCCATGGCCCAGGCCGGGATGACCGTCTTGGAGCCGGTGCCGGTAAAACCGGAAAGCAGACCATTTACGTCCAGGGTTGGCCGCGCGCCGGTGCGCTCGTAGGGAGTATAGCCTTGCTCGCCATAAAGGGCGGGCACGCCGGTCTGGGCGAGATAATGTTTTTCATCCATGGGCACCCGGGCTAACTCGGCGCGCTCATCCACGCTCAATTCACGGACCTTGTCGTAAAAACCGGGCAAGGTTACGCGGCCCTGGTCGTCGTGCATTTTGGCGATCAATTCCGCCAACACATTGGCCGGGTTGTGCACCACGCCGCCGTAAATCCCGGAGTGCAGGTCGTGCTCTGGACCGTAGATGCGCAGCTCGAAATAAGCCAGGCCGCGCAAGGCATAGGTAATGGTGGGAGCATCCTTGCCGATCATGCCAGAGTCCGGGTTGACGGCAAAATCGCAGGCGAGCAGGTCTTTATGCCCGGCGATGAAGCTGTCCAGGTTGGGCGAGCCGACTTCCTCCTCCCCTTCGAACAGCCACTTGACGTTCACCGGCAGGCCGCCCGTCTCGACCAGCGCCTCGACAGCCTTGAGGGTGATCATGGCCTGCCCTTTCATGTCCGAGGCCCCGCGGGCATAAATATTCTCATCCCGGATGACGGGATCGAACGGGCCGGATTTCCACAGCTCGAGCGGGTCCACCGGCTGGACATCGTAATGCCCGTAGACCAGCAAGGTCGGAGCACCCTTCGCCTCCAGCCATTCACCGTACACGATCGGATGCATGGCCGTCTTGAAGATCTGTACCTTCTTCATGCCCAGGCCGCGCAGCTGGTCGGCCATCCATTCTGCGGCTTTGCGGATGTCACGAGCGTGGCTCGTTTCGGTGGAAATGGATGGGATCGACAGAAGTTGCTTGTACTCGCTCAGGAATTTTTCCTTGTTTTGGTGCACGTATTGCAATGCAATTGCGCGTTGGTCTGCCATGGAACCTCCGAACTCAGGATGATTTCAATTTTCCGTACAAGAACCAGTATTCGTCTGGCGGAAAGGAGGCAGCCAGATCGGGCTCCCAAATGAACCCACCCGGATGCAGGTGGCTCTTTAGAATTTGATCCAGATCATGTAAAGCCCTAAATTCATCCAGCGGTGACGGGAATTCATTTCCAAGCAAGTGTAACACAGCCCGTTCGTGTACCTCCTGCGAGTATTCGTCTGCGTGCAGGTCGGGGGAGCGCTGGTACTCAGCCAGGAAATCCTGCCAGAGACCAAGCCGGGAGTGGACCTCGCGGCCCGCCTTGCGCTCCCAGGCTGCGCGCCACCGCGAGCGAATGTCTGCAAGCTGAGCCTCGAGCGAGTTCACTTCGTCCCGGCCCGCCGGCGTGGTTGTGCGTGCGCGCAGACGCCGGCCCGCCAGCAACAGGCCTCCAATTGTCAAACGCGGCAGGCTGTGACCACCGGAGAGAGGCCAAAATAACTCGTTCGATAATAAATATGCCTCCATCCCCCCCACTCCGGCTTCGAAAAACTCACGATCCTGAATTAAGGTGGGCATTTTCCATGCTCCCCCGATGAGGTGTCATTTCATAGGGGCTTGGGCTAGTAGATCATTTGGAAGGGGTGGGCAATTTTGTCTGCTGCAAGGATCGTCCGGTGACCAGGTACCAGCTCGAGATGGTGTCGAAACGGTCACTGGGTTCAAAAAGCGGTGCAATCTGCACGCCCTGGACGCGCACATCTACACCGTATGTGTAAACCGGATAAAATAGCGGCAAGGCCGGTAATTCGCGGGCGAAGATCACCTGAAAATTGCGATACAACCTGAGGCGCACATTTGGATCGGCGATCACGCGCGCTTGCTCCAGATACTCGCTTGCGGTACGGTTGTCCCATTGGGAAAAATTCTCCCCACTGGCAGCCTCGGCCTGGTGCCAGAAAGGATACGGGTCCGGATCATAGGAACGGGTAAGGTCCAGATCCACCAGAGCTGCCTGATACTTTCGCGGGGTCAGGTAATCAGATAAGAGGGAGGGGTACGAGACCGCCTGGATTTTTACCTCGACGCCGACCGCGGCCCAATTCTCCTGGATGGTCTGGGCCAGCTGGGTGTGCAGAGGGTCGTCCGGATAGACCAGCGTGAAAGACATGGTGACATTGTCTTTGGCGCGCACCGTTCCGCTTGGCGGTATGACGTAACCGGCCGCCTTAAGCTGGGCGATGGCGGTGTCGACATCGTAACTGATGGACGGCACGCCAGTGTAATAAGCCCATGTTCCGGGCAGGATGGGACTGTCGGCGACGACCGCCTGCCCTTGTAATACCCGGTCCACGATCCATTGGCGATTCAGGGCATGCATGAGAGCCAGTCGGATATTCTTATCCTGCAAAAAGGGGAGGTCCTGGCTCCCTAGGTTGAACAGGACCATGGTCAGGCGGGGCAGGCGGCTGCTGTATAAGGCCAGGTTAGGCTCGGCCAATGCTGAAGCCAGGATATCCGGGCTGACTTGACTGATGCCGAGAACCTCGCCCTGATGGTACGCGTCGAGAGCCGCAGCCGGACTGGGATAATAGTGAAACACGACCTGCTGGATGTACGGCACCCGGTCATAATAACCGGTCGCAGCGGTCAATACTACCCCGGTCACCTGTCCATTTTCGACCATCAGGTGGTCGAACTTGTAAGGACCGCTGCCTACCGGTGACAGGTTGAACTGGGCGCTGGCAAGCTGGTCGGCTGGTACGTTCTCGAGTAAATGTTTTGGCAGGATACCGAAGGTCAGGTAATCAAGAAAGGGGACGAATGGTTCGGAGAGGACAAATTTGAGGTTTTTATCGTTGAGACGGGTAATCTGGACCTGGTCCCACAAGGAACGGATGTCGCTCGGATAGTCGGAATACTGGCTGTGCAGCAGGTTCAGGGTAAAGATCACGTCATCGCTGGTGACCGGCGACCCGTCCTGCCAGTTGGCGTTGGCCCGGATGGTGAAGTTATAGATTTTCCCGTCGGCAGACACGCCCCATGATTCAGCCAGGTCAGGTTGAGGCGCGCCAGTGGAATCGAAACGGATTAGGCTGCTGAAGATGAGCCGGTCCACATCCCTGTCGACCGTATTGTTTAAATCCAGGAGCGGATTGAGGCGCCCGACCGAACCGACCAATGCCTCGGTGTAAATCCCACCGCTCGCCGGTTGTGGCAGGGCCGGATTCGAGACCGGCTGGCGGGTCACGAGCAGTATTCCGACCACGATCAGTGTCGCAACGACGACCAGGATTTGCCAGCGTAATTTTTTCATGGGCAGCAAAAAAAGAAAGGCCGCTCCCGGAGCGCGTCAGGCGGACCGGTATGGCCTTTCTGCTCAGGTCCTGCGCCTAGTGGGCAGCCAGGACCACCGCCGTAATTGCCAGGATAAAGAACAACCCACTGAAAATGACCGTTACCCAGAAAAGGGTCTTCTCAATACCCCGCCGGGCTGTGAACACTCCCCCGGCATCATTACCGGACAGACCACCCAGACCTGCTCCCTTGCTTTGCAAGATGATGCTGGCTACCAAAGCGATTGATGTTAAAATCAATGCGCCATCCAGAAGAGTTGTCATCGACATTTGAAAATACCTCCAGTCAATTTAGCCGCCAAATTATACCTGTGATGAGGGTAAAACGTCAAATCGGAATTCCTGGCCGCCACCGGAAAGATCGGTCACAGGCAAAATCAGAGGAACAATGCAGGAATTGATCGTGAATTTGCATATGCACACTGTCTATTCAGACGGCTCCGGGACGCATGCCGACCTGGCCCAGGCAGCCCTTAAAAACAATCTGGATGTAATCCTGGTCACCGATCACAACGTCTGGGTCCAGGGGGTTGACAGGTATCATCGACGGGGTAAAAAGCGACTTCTTCTCATAACCGGCGAAGAGATCCATGACCAGGCACGCGACCCGCAGAAGAACCATCTGCTCGTTTTTGGGGCGGATCGGGAACTGTCAATCCTGGCAGAAAACCCGCAGGCATTGATCAGCGCGGTCAAGCAGGCGGGCGGCATTTGCTTTCTTGCCCACCCGGTGGACCCTGCCCTGCCCGCCTTTGGCGAGACCGACATCTCCTGGGTGGACTGGGGGGTGCGCGGTTTTACCGGCATTGAGCTCTGGAACGGGTTCAGTGAGCTCAAGGCCGTCGCCAGGGGCAAGCTAGACGGTTTGTTCTACGGCTTTTTCCCGGAGGCAATCGCCCACCAGCCTTTGCCTGAAATGCTGCGCCGTTGGGACGGATTGCAGATAGGCGGCCAGCGCGTCATGGCCGTCGGCGGATCAGACGCGCACGCACGCAGGATGTCCATGGGACCCATCCACCGCACCATTTTCCCCTACGAATTCCATTTTTCCGCCATCAACACTCACATCCTGACCCCCACTGCGCTGACCGGCGACCTGAGCCATGACCGTCAAATGATCTTCGATGCCCTCGCAGCTGGGCACTGCTTCATCGGATATGACCTGGCGGCACCAACCAAAGGCTTTCGATTTTCGGCCCAGGGCCGGAGGAGCAGCGTACTCATGGGAGATGAAATAAATGCCCAGGATTCCGTGACTCTGCAGGTCAAAGTCCCGATCCCAGCTGAAATCCGCCTGCTCAAGGACGGCAATGTCATCAGGGCCATACACGGCGAAGCATTGGTCCTTATCACAGGAGAAGCCGGGGTCTACCGCGTGGAAGTATACCGGCGCTACCTAGGGAAGGTCCGCGGCTGGATTTACAGCAATCCGATTTTTATCAGGTAGACACAAGAGGGCATTAAAACCGATTCTTTATAGACACCCTTCGCAAATCCATCACTTTATAGTAAACTATCGCCCGTTCAGGTCATGCCCGAGCGCCTGACCTGCCTTCCGCCCCCGGCACACCCACGGTGATTGTCCGGGAGCTTACCCCGAGGAAAGGAGGTTACCCCGATGCGTAAATACGAGTTGGTTTGCATTATCCACCCCGACCTGGACGAGGCTGCTTTTAACGGCATCCTTGAAAAGGTGAAAGGCTGGGTCGGCGAAGCTGGCGGCAGCATCGACAAAGTGGACGTATGGGGCCGCAAGCGCCTGGCATACGCCATCAAGAAGCAGCGCGAAGGTCAGTATGTGCTGTTCAACGCCAGCATGCCCACGACCGGAACGACGGCCCTAGACCAGAATCTGCGTTTCCTGGAACCGGTCATTCGCTATATGATCACCGTCGTCGACTAGACCTGACCTGCGCCGGAGCCCGTTTGCTCACCTAAGGAGACTGACATGAGTCGAGGATTGAACAAAGTCATGATTATCGGCAATCTGGGGCGGGAACCGGAGATGCGCTACACCCCCTCGGGACGGCCCGTTACCACCTTCACCGTTGCTACCAGTCGCTCCTGGAACACCGCAGAAGGTGAGCGCCACACCGAGACCGAATGGTTCAATGTCGTGACCTGGGGCAATCTGGCCGAAATTTGCAAGCAATACCTGACGAAAGGTCAACAAGTCTACATCGAAGGCCGTCTCCAGACCCGGCACTGGGAAGACAAGGAAGGTGTCAAGCATTCCACGGTCGAGATCGTCGCGGCGGAAATGATGATGCTCGGCGAACGCCGCGAGACCAACCACGGTCCGAGCGGGGAAGAGCCCGCCACCGAGGAAGAGGGATCAAACCAGACCTCAGAAGATGAGTTTCCCTTTTAGGTCCGGATAAGCAAAAGATTGGAGCCCGTTTGCTATGGAACAACAAGTTGATGAGATGGAACAAGGCCAAGAGCGTCGCTATTACGCCCGCCCGAAATTCTGCCAATTCTGCGCCGATAAATCCTTGGCCATTGATTACAAACAAGTGGACGTCTTACGCCGGTTCGTAACCGATGAGGGAAAAATCCGGCCCCGCCGCCAGACCGGCACCTGCGCCAAACACCAGCGCACCCTGGCCGTGGCGATCAAGCGGGCTCGCCACATTGCCCTGCTCCCCTTCACCGGCGAGCGCGGGGAAGACGAGCGCTGAACCTCCCGCCTGACCCGTCGGGGCATGGAAAACCATGCCCCGCAACATTTCCTGCCCATCCCTGCAATCATCGCTTCGCCAAAAGATCGTGCTGATCTAGCCAGAAATGCATTTATCTGCAATGGCGAATAAGGAAGAGAAATTGAGGTTTACATGGCAAAAGACAGACCCTCGAAAATCGTCTCCAAAAAGCATCTTGCCCGCCTGGAACGCGAACGCCGCCAGACGACCATCATCACCATTGTTGCCATCACTGTTGTGGCCATTGTCGTTCTCATGCTCGGTTATGGGATTCTCAATCAAACCGTCCTGCTCGCCAGACAGCCCATTCTAAAGGTAAACAAAGACGTTTTGACCACCCAGGAATTCCAGGTACGGGTGAAAATCGCCCGCCAGCAGCTGATCGACCAGTACCTTCAGGACCAGCAGCTTGGTCAGATGTTCGGCATGGATGTAAGCAGTTACCTAACCCAGATTCAAAACCAGCTGGACGATACGACCACCATCGGCAACCAGGTCGTTCAGGCAGCCAAAGAAAACTTTGTCATCCGGCAATACGCCCTGGCGAACAAAATCGTCATCGGCCAGGAGGATATCAATCAGGCAATGCAGGCGGCTTTCGGTTACTACCCTAACGGGATACCTTCTCCAACGCCGACAGCCACTTCCTTCGCTACCTCCACGTTGAATGCGACCCAGCTTTTCCTGGTGCCCCCGACTGCGAT
>Ga0335070_10002462_pt1 | contig 21550 bp, 18 predicted proteins | sample Lox_Sample_13_FD_206722 | JGI IMG/M metagenome (GOLD analysis project Ga0335070, IMG submission 206722) | Soil microbial communities from Loxahatchee National Wildlife Refuge, Florida, United States - Lox_Sample_1.3 | ecosystem: Environmental > Terrestrial > Soil > Wetlands | place: USA...
CTCCTTTCGGTGAGTTTTTGCGTGGTACCAAAAACTATATCCGAAAACGCGAGACTTGCCTTTCTTTTTCAATCATAAGGTCTGCGAAGGCGGGAATCCAGTTGAAAGGACTGGATTCCGGATCAAGTCCGGAATGACGGTCTTTGCAAAGCAATCTATGAAACACTACAAGAGTTTTGGTATACTATAATTGTCAAGACGGATTCCTTGATGGAACAATCCCAACACCAACGCCCTAATCCAACCCCTTCATTATTCCACTTGTTCACTTCATTTTTGAGACTGGGGGCCACCGCGTTTGGTGGTCCGGCCATGGTTGCTTACATTCGAAGCATGGCAGTCGTAAAGAAGCACTGGCTCGACGACCAATCCGCTCGCGATGGCGTTGCCCTTTGTCAGACGATCCCCGGAGCAACGGCGATGCAAATGTCTGCCTACGTAGGTTTAAGAGCAAAGGGAGTGGCGGGTGCTGCAGCAAGTTTCATAGGGTTCGGTCTCCCCGCGTTTCTTTTCATGATGTCGCTTTCAGCGCTATATGAGCGCGTCCACGCACTCCCAGCAGTCGTTTCAGCCTTCAATGGGCTTCAGGCTATCATTGTTGCAGTCGTTGCCAATGCAGCTTTGTCATTTGGCAGGTCTACTATTAAAGACTGGAAGAACATTATTAATGCGGTAATCGCTGCAGGTCTATTTGGATTGAAGGTCAGTCCCATCCTGGTCATTATCGTTGCTGCTCTTTTGGGGGCGATCCTTTATAACAAACAACCTCTTCCTCCTGCAGTGAGTCCCGCGAAAAAGGCACACGCTCCAAAATCTCTTTTCATGATATTGTCAACGATTGCCATAGGATTCGGAGTACTTTATTTTCTCGACCGAAGACTTTTCGACCTTGGTACGCTCATGTTCAGGATAGATTTATTCGCTTTTGGAGGCGGATTCGCATCGGTTCCTTTGATGTACCACGAGGTTGTTGAGGCTCGGTCGTGGCTGGATGGGCAGACCCTCTTAGATGGAATTGCCCTTGGGCAGGTGACCCCGGGCCCGATTGTGATGACAGCAACCTTTGTTGGTTATTTACTGAACGGTTTTCTCGGAGGTCTGATTGCCACCATCTGTGTATTTTTTCCTTCCTTTCTGATGGTAATCGGAATTGTTCCCTATTTTGATAGACTAAGAAGTTCAACCCACTTTAATAAAGTGATGATCGGTATCTCGTGCTCCTTTGTAGGACTTCTCTTAACAGTAACAATTCGTTTCTCTTTAAACATCCCGTGGGATGCCACTCGTATTCTTCTTTCAGGCGCAGCATTTATGGCCTTGCTTTTGAAGGTGGATATCCTGTGGGTCGTTCTTGCTGGAACGGTGATTTCGTTAATTGTCCTATAGATGTTTTGCTTGACGGGAAGCAGGAAGGATGGTTTAGTTGATGCCTTCAAAAACTTTTCATCGCTGGACAAAAGAGTTCGGGCACGCCTTCCTGGTGCTGATTGTCACCATTGTCATCTCCGTTCTTTTGGGGGAGTTTGCATTTATGAGAGGTTGGGAGGCAATCTACAGAGGATTGTTCCGGTTCTTCCGAATTGCTTTTTTCCTCTGCATTCCTCTCCTTTTGTTATCGCCAATATTCAGTAACCTTGGTTTTGTTATGCGAAGAAGAAAAGGGATTTTCGTTCAAATTGAAGGGAAACAAGAATTGGGAATCCATCCTATAAAACACTGGTTCTTTCGTCCCTTTCAAGGTATAGGTATCGGGCTTCTTTTCGCCACGAAACTTCTGGGCATTCTTCAAATCATCACAGGATCGAATGCCAAAGCCCCACTCTTTTTGCTCAGAATCCAGTTTCAGCCGGGACGCCTCTTGATCGCCACAGGGATCACAATTCTTGTCGCTCTGCTGCTCTCGACGCTCTGGACCTTGGATGATCTTGGAGTCAGGTATTTCAACCGGAAAGATTATGAAATCAAAATGGTTGGGAAATATGTCGGGACAATCATGCCCATTGTCTTCGGGCTCTACGGGGTGCTTAGCCTCTTCGGGGAATTTCCAAAAGTGGAGGCCCTCCTCTACCTATTTCGGGTCGTTGTTATCTTATACCCCCCCTTTGCGGTCTTCAGCGTCTTTCATGGTTATTTCGTCCTGGGAAGGGCAGAAGATCTATCGAAGAGATTGAATGTCGAAAAAAGCAGTATTCTCCACTGGACAGACCGCCACAAAGACAGGTAAAGGAGAAGATAAAAGATCCTGCGAGGAATAAAGGAGCTCCCGAGGCAAGGATCCCAAAAAACTTGACAAATGCGTTTGAAGATCTTAGAGTTTAAAGTATTTGAAACTAATTAACTTGTAAACAAATAGAAGGATGGATGTCGAAACTATTATATCGAGCTTTAAAGAGGGTTAGGAGGAGGGAGAATGGAAAAGATATACGAACTTCATGCCGATCTATGCAAGATTTTTTCCAATGCCAAGCGACTTGAAATCATCAATTCACTGAAAGATAAAGAGATGTCAGCCAGCGAGCTGATCGAAAAGATTGGTCTCAGCAAGGCCAACCTTTCCCAGCATATGGGCGTACTGAGATCAAAGGGAGTGATCCTCACTAGACGGGATGGGGTCAATGTCTATTATCGAATTTCAAATCCAAAGATCGTTCAGGCCTGTCATTTGATGAGGGAGGTTCTCCTGGACCAATTTCAGGAAAAAGGGAAGATGGTCTTCAGCCTCAGGCAAGTAAAGCTCCCCGCCCAAAAGGGCAGGGCTTTCCGGTAAGGTGATTTCATTATATTGTGCCCCTTGGTCCCATCCTAAAGGGCGGGGCTTGCGGGGCACTCTGCGGTCAAACGAGACTTTCGTCGGATCTAAGCCGCTGGGCAAATTAAATCTGTCAATTGATGGAGTGACGTAATGAGCCAATTCGGTGAAAAACACCGGTCGTATCTTGAGGAGGAATTTGGAAGCAGAGTATCGTTTCATAAGACTGAACGAAAACTCTACGGCCATGATATTGCGGCCCTTCCCGGCCTTATAAAGCCTCTTTTGGGAAACACGACCCCGGATGCGGTGGTCCAGCCTGAGACAGAAAAGGAGCTGGTTGGGCTGGTTCGATGGGCGAGAGAGAATAATATTCCTCTCACCCCCCGGGGCAAGGCGTCTTCTGGTTACGGCGGTGTCTTGCCTGTGAAGCAGGGCATTCTTGTCGACTTTTACAGAATGAACAAGATCATCCGGATTGATCCCCTGGCTTTGACAGCCTCAGTAGAATCAGGTGTGGTATGGGAAAAACTTGATCAGGAGTTGGAGAAGCGCGGGCTTACCCTCCGGCTCTATCCGAGTAGTTACCCATCTTCCACCGTTGGCGGATGGCTGGCTCAGGGCGGGGCAGGTATTGGCTCTTACGAGGCTGGGTGGTTCCGGGATAATGTAGTCAGCGCACGTGTTGTTCTTTCCAATGGCGAAGTAAGGGAGTTCAAAGGGGACGGTCTTGATTTTGTCTCCGAAGTTGAAGGCATCACAGGTCTGATTAGTGAGGTAACCCTTCGGGTTCAGTCTTTGGAGGAGGTTGAAGTTGTCGCGATTGGCTCCCCGAGAGCACATGATTTGCAGCAACTTGCGCAGTCCTTGATAGATAAGAAGGTTCCCATTTGGTCATTGATTTTCATCAACCCGCGCATGGCAGACCTCAAGAATAAGGCTCCTCTAATGGAACACGATGGTCATCCAGTGGAGGAGCGGATCATTTTGCCGCTTTCCTACATCACCACCTTAGCGTTTCGCAGGAAGGATCGAGAGGCCGTGATCGGTCAATTGCCGGAACTCCTCAGATCCGGTAAAGGAGAGGTACTCCCCAATGAAATTGCAGAGCACGAATGGAAGAATCGCTTTAAGCTGATGCTCGTCAAGCGACTTGGTCCGAGCCTGGTTCCTTCAGAGATTGTCGTTCCTCTCGCTGCACTGGGGGACGTAATGGAGGAGATTGAAGACAAAGTCAATCAGCCCCTGGTCAAAGAAGGTGTTGTTATTCGGCAGGGCGCGAATGGCCAGCCTGAAGTTGTTATTTTGGGCTTTATTCCCGGTGATGAGCGCAAGTTCACGTACAACCTTGTCTTTGGTCTGACCCTGACGGTGACAAAAATAGCTGAAAAGCATGGAGGACGAGCCTTCGCCACAGGAATTTATTTGGGGAAGAAAGCCCCGATGATTTTGGGAGAGAGCAGGGTCAAGCAGTTGAAAGCTTTGAAGACTCATATCGATCCAAGATCGATCATGAATCCAGGTAAAGTCATTGCCAATGGTCTCCTCGGGACAGCAATCCGTCTGGCGGGATTCTTTGAGCCTCTCCTTCGGCTCGTGGGAAACTCTGTGGTTACCCAGATAGGCGAACGGCCAACAAAGCCTATCCGCGGTATCCCCGCGGACGTAGCCTGGTATGCTTACGGATGTTCTCAATGTGGTTACTGTGTAGATGAATGCGACCAGTTTTACGGCCGTGGGTGGGAAAGTCAGAGCCCACGGGGCAAGTGGTACTGGCTGAGGGAGTATATGGAAGGCCGGGAGGAATGGGATCAGCGGATGGTGGACACGATCCTGGTCTGCACCACGTGCGAGCTCTGTAACCTGCGTTGTTCAGCTTCTCTCCCTATTGAACCGTCCTGGATGAAGCTGCGAGGCCTCCTCGTGAATGAAAAAAAGAAGATGACCTTCCCGCCTTTCGAGATGATGGGTGCTGCGCTCCAGAAAGAAGGGAACATCTGGGCGGGCTACCGCAGAAACCGGGCCTCATGGTTTCCAAAAGACCTCCAGGAGAAGCACGGTCCATCACATCGTGCCGAGGCTGCCTATTTTGCGGGCTGCACGGCCAGCTATGTGGAGAACGATATCGCTTTGGCAACAGTGCGCTTGCTAGACGCCGCGGGCGTGGATTTTACCTACGTGGGTGAGAAGGAAAACTGTTGCGGAATCCCCATGTTAGCGGCTGGGAAATGGGATGTCTTCGAGGAAACCTTCAGGAAGAACCTTATGGTGATGAAAGAGGCTGGGGTCAATACGGTCATTGCTTCCTGTCCCGCCTGCAATTTGATGTGGCGTCAAGTGTATCCAGCCTGGGCGAAGAAGCTGGGCATTGAATACGGTATTACTGCCAGGCACTACAGCGAGGTTCTGGCTGAGAAGATCAAGGAAGGAGAGTTCGTATTTCCCTCCCCCTCCCCTTCCAATGACAAACAGAAATCAGTCACCGTCACCTGGCATGACTCGTGTCACATCGGCCGTGCCTCAGGAGTTTATGAACCTCCTCGAGAGGTGATTCAGGCAATTCCAGGGGTAAACTTGGTCGAAATGCAGCACAATCGAGAAACGGGACACTGTTGTGGAAGTGTTTTGACCTTAATTAAGGATCCTTCGGTGGCTGCTGAAATAGGCAAGACAAGACTGGATGAGGCGATCGAAGTGGGGGCTGGAAAAGTGATCGCCCTCTGTCCCTGCTGTGAATTTCAGTTGCGTGTCACCGCAGACAAAAAAAAGATCCCCATCGAAGTCGTTGACCTCGCACACTTTGCAGCCTCGGCATTGGGTTACAGCTTTCCGGATCCTCATCCGGAAGTGCACAGGCAGTGGGCCGTTTTCGAAGCGATGATTGCCTTGATGACACCCCAGGGTTTTGCAAGCTTGATGAGCACCATGTGGCCTGAGCTTGTCGATGCCATGCTCCTCGGGATGGGATCAATGATGCGATTCATGGGTAAGATCCCGGCGGTGCTGGACTTGATGAAGCCCATATTTCCTGTCCTGTTCCCTAAACTTCTACCCTTGATGATGCCGAAGGTGATGCCGGTCATGCTCAAACGGGTGGCTGAGCAAATTCCGATGCCGGACTATATGCAGGAGCAGATGGAAGAGCTCATGCCCAAGGTGATGGATCAATTGATGCCCCACATGATCGGCGATCTTGTGCCCCTGGTCGCGCAGCCAATGGTTGATTACTTGAAGAGGAAGGACAAAGGGCGCGATACTTCGTGTTGAGAAGTTGCTACCTATTTGCCAATCAGAGTTATATAATTGTTAGAAACTTAAGGGAGGTAGCGCCCGAAAGGGGGAAATTTACTTGGATAAGAAAATACGAATCTTAGTGGCGGAACAAGATTCCAGCTTCATAAAGATGATGGAAGACTCTTTAAAGGCCTCTGGCAGCCAGTATTATATTGAGAAGGTTTCTTCCGGAGAGGAGTGTTTAGAGGTGCTCCGAAAAGAGATATTCGATATCCTCCTATTAGACCACTCTCTTCCCGACGGGGAGGGGTTGGACTGGCTTCGGCGATTTCATGAGTTAGGGATCGGTATCCCCACCATCTTTGTTACAGCCCAGGGAGATCCCCGATTGGCGATTGAGGCGATGAAGGAAGGGGTTTTTGACTATATCAACAGATCAGCAGAATGTGCCAAGGCCTTTCCCTTCGTTGTGAACCGTGCCATCGAAGGTCATGGTTTGATGGTGGAGAAGGTAAGGCTCCAGAAGGAACTGATCGAGACGAAGAACTTTCTCGAATCCATTGTAGAGAAGGCAGGAGATGCCATCTCCGTAGTCGATCTTGAAGGAAAGGTCCTCTACTGGAATGAGGGGGCGACACGCATTTACGGATATCAGAAAGAGGAGGTGTTGGGAAAACAATTATCCGATTTTCTCTACTCACGGGATCCGAAATTGAGAAAGGAAGAAGAGAGACTCATGGAAAGGTTAATAGCCCAGGTGAAGGGTGGAAAGGTGATTCCCAACGTGGAGGTCAAGCGAAAAACGAAGGAAGGCAAAGAAATCATTACGAGTATGACGATCTCGCCCCTTAGAAACGCTGCGGGTGAGGTAGTCGGTGTCTCACGGATCTGCAAGGATATTACCGATCTGAAAAAGGCAGAAGAAAGGTTGATCATGGCCGAAAGGTTGTCTTCCCTGGGAGAATTGACCGCAGGTGTAGCTCACGAACTTAGAAATCCTCTTGCCGGGATCAAGATCAATACGCAGATCCTTTCGAGGAAAAAAGATCTACCTGAAATGGAGAAGAAGCTTCTGAGCAGCACCCAAGAGGGGATCGAAAAGATACAGAAGATCGTCGATGATATGCTTCATTTTGCCAAGCCCAAGGCCGCTCATTTCAAAGAGGAAGAGATCAATGAGGTCGTCGATAAGAGTTTAGCGATTCTCCAAACGAAGTTAAAAAAGGGGAATATTTCGTCTGTTTTCGAAGGAGCACAGGGACTGCCCAAGTTACGAATTGATATCCATCAGGTTCAGCAGGTCCTGATCAATGTCATATTGAACGCCATCCAGGCCATGGAGAAAGGAGGAACCCTGACGGTTCGGACCTTCCTAACCAATGGGGACGGAGTGGGGATTGAAGTGAGAGATACTGGGATAGGAATTTCCAGGGCTCATCTAAAAAAAATTTTTGATCCTTTTTTTACAACAAAATCCGAGGGCACAGGTCTTGGTCTCTCCATCAGTCTTAAAATTTTAGAAAACCATGGAGCCACCATTGATGTCGTCAGTGAGGAAGGAAAGGGTTCAGCTTTTACGATCCATTTCCCCCCCTCACCCTCCCCTCTCCCCATTGGGGAGAGGGATGGGGTGAGGGGAAGAGGGGGCCATGCGGTATAAAATCCTGGTCATCGATGATGAGCCCATCTTGCGGGATTCTCTCGAGGTTGCGTTGAAGACATCGGGTTACGAGGTCGTGACTGCGCGAACCGGGGAAGAGGGTTTGGAACAATTTAAGAACGAAAATCCTGACCTTGTCCTCTTGGATCATTGGCTTCCGGGAATCAATGGAGACGAAGTCCTTCGAAGCATTAAGGAGCAAGATCCTGAAATCCCCATCATCATCATGACAGCCCAAGGATCGATTGAAATGGCCGTCAACTCGATGAAGATGGGCGCTTTTGATTTTCTCGTCAAACCCTTTGAGCTGGACCAGGTTGAAGACCTGATTAAGAAGGGACTTGAGCGAGTTCGTTTGAAAAAGGAAGTGGAATGGCTCCGGGCACAATACCAGGAGAAATTCCGTTCCGGGGGAATTATTGGAGTGAGTCGGAAAATGAAGGAGGCTTTGCGATTAGCCGAAAAGGTTGCCCAAGGTTCGGAGACCACGGTCCTGATCGAGGGGGAGACCGGGACAGGAAAAGAACTTCTTGCCGAGTATATCCATTTCCTGAGCGCCCGCTCTTCTTTTCCCTTCATTCCGATTAACTGTGGGGCGATTCCAAAGGACCTTTTTGAAAGTGAACTTTTTGGATATGAGAAGGGTGCATTCACCGGTGCTTTAGAAAAAGGGAAGATGGGGAAGGTAGAAGCTGCAGAAAAGGGCACCCTCTTCCTCGATGAAGTAGGTGAACTCTCCTCCTCGGCACAGGTGAAAGTTTTGAGGGTCCTTGAAGGGAAGGAATATTTTAAGGTGGGAGGGGTCGATCAGAGAAAGGCGGACGTACGGATCATTGCCGCCACAAATAAAGATTTAGAGTCTGAGGTGAAGAAGGGAAATTTTCGTGATGACCTCTACTTCAGGCTCAACGTGGTGACATTACACATTCCGCCCTTGCGAGAGCGAAAAGAAGATATTCTCCCTCTTTTCCGGTTCTTCATAGACCGATTCAATGAGCAATTCAAGAAGGGGTTTGTCCAAATATCAAAAGAGGCCGAGGAGAAAATCCTCTCCTATCCATGGACCGGGAATATTCGTGAACTTCGAAATGCTGTTGAGAGAATTGTTCTCTTGGAAAAGGGCGATACGATTCTTGGTAAACACCTCTCTTTTCTGACTGGAAAGGAGGGGCCGTTGGATGAGACGGTTCGGTTCAAACCTTTCATTCCACCCCAGGGGATCATTTTAGATAAAGTGGAGAAAGAATATATCCTCGAAGCTCTCAGGATAAAGAAGGGGAATAAGTCCGAAGCGGCCAAACTGCTCGGCATCTCTAGGTCTGCCCTCATTTACCGCATGGAGAAATATGGAATCAAATAAATACCGCTAAATGAGCACTACACGTAAGGAGCGCATTGCTCATAAAGACCGTTCTGCTTGAGGGTCCCTTTTAACCTCTATTCATTGAGATCAGATGTCTGCTTTCAGACAAACTACATGAATTCAGACAGATTTAAGTTTATTTAATCAATTCGTTATCTTATTATTTCGATCTTTTCGCCATTGTTTCTTTTCCCATTCATTCCCAATATCTTTCCTATTCTTCTGTAGGAAAACCAACAAAGACAACGGGGTTCTTGTTGAAAACACAATCATTCGATATCAAAAGAAAATTTTGGTTTCTGTGATATGGCGTTTAGAAATCTTTTGCTCCGGTGGCTCGTTTGGCATTACCTTTGCTCTGTATGCTGTCGACCATGAAAGTATTGATCATTGAAAAAGATAAGACTGTACGTCAATCTCTTTCGTACTTCATCGAACATTATAGGAATTGCGAGGTCTTTCTTGCCGGTTCGAAGAAAGAAGGAATCTCCCTTTTTCAAACCATTCCGTTTGATGTCGTCCTATGCGGAGATCGTCTCCCCGATGGCAGCGGTTTAGAGATGTTGAGAGAGTGGGTGAGTCAGAATCCGCAGCTCATTTCAATTCTAATGACCGTTCAAAATGACGAAAGCTTAAAGCAGGAGGCTCTGAGGTCTGGGATTCAGGGATATCTGGTAAAGCCTTTTGACTTGAAGCAGCTTGAAGAGGCAATCGGAATTTCGGATCTCGGCTTGCGGAATGTGGATTGAAGTGGATGAAGTGGAGAGATATTACAAGAGGAACAAAAAATCGCTATGCGCTGTGCTCTATGCGCTGTGCGTCAGGAAAGGAGGTGAAAAGAATATGAAGAAGAGAATGCTGGTCTGGATGTTGGCCTTTGTTTTTGTTCTCTCGATGTTCAGCCTGACATTGGCTCAAGAGAAGCCGAAGGTTGACACTTGGAAGACGACCGTGGTGAAAGAGCGGATAGATAAGACAAAGGCGGAGATCAAGAAGGTTTCAGCAGCGGACGTGAAGGCAGCCATTGACAACAAGGAAAAGGCGATTATTCTCGATGTCAGGGATCCTAATGAGTATGCAGCAGGACATCTTCCTGGAGCCATCAATGTCTCCAGAGGGAGATTAGATTTCGACATCTGGGATAAGATAACGGATAAAAACGCCAAAATCTATGTCTATTGTAAAACAGCGGCTGTGTCAACGTTTGCTACCAAGACCTTAAACGATCTCGGTTACAAAAATGCAGTGTTGATGGATGCCATGCTTGAGGACTGGATCAAAGCCGGCTATCCTTTTGTGAGGTAATTTTTTAACTCCCCAACCCCTTTAGTAAAGGGGGTTGGGGGAAATTTTAAAAAGGATAGAATGTAATTGAACCTAAAAATATGAAAGATTTAAAGATCACAAGACGAAATTTTTTAAAAGCCGCCGCAGTAGGTGGGGGTGTTCTTTCTTTGACTTCTGATCTTCTCGATTATAAGAAATGGGCCCATGCGTCCGCTGATGCTCCGCTGACGCTTGTGCCGACGATTTGTAATGGATGTGGTAATCGTTGTGGCATATTTGCTTATGTGAAGAATGGGCGGCTCTGGAAGATTGAGGGGAATCCTGAGGCGAATGGCAATCTTGGTGTGGTTTGCCCAAAAGGACATGGTTATCTTTACGATTTATATAATCCGGATCGAATTAAGAGTCCTTTAAAAAGAGTTGGAAATAATTTCGAACCCATTTCATGGGAACAGGCCTATAAAGAGATTGAACAGAGGGTCAATCTTATCCTTATGGATAAAGGTCCTCAGAGCATCTTCTGGGTTAATTACCCTCAATCGAATCATCAGTACGCATTGAGATTGATGCATGCCCTGGGGAGCCCACACTATTTCACCCATGGATCAACCTGCTATACCGCAAGAAATGCGGGCTGGGTGGCAACCGTAGGAGAACTTCCCTCCAATGACCTCTCTAACGCCCAATACATCATGATCATTGGTCGCAATCCTGCAGGAGGGATTGATCTCGGTCAGGTGAAAAGCATTGTTAAGTCAAAGGGAAAAGGGGCAAAGTTGGTGGTCGTCGATCCAAGACACAGCGAAACCGCCATCCTCGCTGACGAATGGCTTCCCATCAAACCAGGAACCGATTTGGCTTTCCTTCTTGCGATGACCCATGTGATGGTAAAAGAAGATTTATACGATAAGAAATTCGTCCAGGAAAAGACTGTTGGATTTAAGCAGTTGGGAGATGAGATCGTCAATTATACTCCGGAATGGGCAGAGAAAATATGTGAGATTCCGTCGAAGATGATCGTTCGGATCACTCGGGAGATGGCTCAGGTAAAACCCAAAGCCCTCATTCATCGAGGCTACCACGGGGCCTTTGGAGCCCAATATTTAAATAGCTTTCAGACCGCCCGAGCGGTAGCTATTGCCAATAGCCTTCTCGGAAATATCAATCAAAAGGGAGGAATCTATTTTGCCCAATCCGCTAAATTGGGAGAGCTTCAACCCAAACATCCTGCACCAGATCTGCCTAAGATGGGGAAGTTAGATGGGACGGGTATTCCAGGGAGATATCCATTAGGAAGTTATGGAGATGGAATTGCACACGCTATTCCAGAGCTGGCCCTTCGGGGAGAATTGAAAGCAGGGTTCGTCTATCATAATAACCCACTGCGGACTAATCCCAATCCAAAACGGGTGATTGCCGGTTACAAAAAACTTGACCTTTTAGTGGTTATCGACACCGTTTTGTCTGAAACGGCATCCATTGCCCATTATGTCCTGCCTGAATCTTTCTATCTGGAGCGAGATGAAGCTGTGGATACCAAACACAGTGGGAAAAGAGCCCAGGTAAGTCTCCAGCAGACAGTCGTCAAACCTTTATACGATACCCGACCGGGAACCCAAATTATCATTGAATTGGCGAAACATCTGGGGATAGAGAAATATTTCAATTTTGATATTGGAGAAGCAAACCGACTCCGACTGAAACCATTGGGTGTGGAATTGGAACAGTTAAAAGAGAAAGGCATCTTATTTGTAGGTGAGGAATGGAAGGAGGGGTTCAATAAATTAGAAACACCTTCCGGGAAGGTAGAAATCTATTGCAAGACTTTGGAGCGACTTGGATTTCCGCCGATTCCTCGTTGGGAGGAGCCCCTCGTGTCTCCGGACCCTAAAGACCCTCATTCCTTCCGGTTGCTCCATGGAAAACAGGCGATTCATACCCATTCGATGACTGCCAATCAACCCGTTCTCATGAACATCAGCTATCGCTACGACATGATCCGCCTTTGGATGAACCGTGAAAGAGGATATCAATTGGGCCTCAAAGATGGGGATTGGGTTCAGGTCAATTCAATGGTTGGAGAAGGGAAGATTCGGGTCCGCCTCATCGAAGGCATTCATCCCTCCTGTATTTGGCTCCCGAGTGGATATGGGATCTTCTCCAAGCATTTAAAAACGGCCTACGATGTTGGATTATCCTACAATGATTTTCTTCCAACTTATTTTGATCCTACTGTGGGCCACTCCATGTCCTCAGAAATTGTGGTTCAAGTGAGCAAGGCCCAAGAGGTTCCGAGTTGAGCATTCGGAGATTACAGTTCATGGTTCATCGTCCATAGTAGGAGTAATAGATGGGAATTAAGAGGTAGTGATTCATGCCTCGGTACGGAATGGTGATCGATGAAACAAAGTGCGTAGGCTGTCACGCCTGTCGTGTTGCCTGTCATAACCAGAACAGCCTTGAGGAAAAGGAGGCCTATAATCATCTCGAAGAACGGGAATATGGGAATTTCCCCAACTATACCCGTGAATTCTTGCCTGTCCAGTGCCAGCATTGTGATAATCCCCCATGTGTGAAGGTCTGTCCCACAAGAGCGTCGCATAAAAGAAAGGATGGGGTGGTTTTGGTGGATAAGGATAAGTGCATTGGCTGTAAATATTGCATTGCCGCCTGTCCTTACAATGTCAGGATAATCAAAAAAGAGGGTTATATTGAAAAATGTCGGTTCTGCATCGAATTTGTTGAGCAAGGAGGGAAACCAGCCTGTATGACGACCTGTATGACAGGGGTTCGGATGTTCGGAGACCTCGATGACCCGAACAGTGAAATTTCCCAATATATTATCAAAAATAAACTGAAACAATTCAAAGCAGAACTGAATACCAAACCGAGAATCTATTACAAAAGGGGATAGAGTCAATGTCAGATGAGGGAAAAGCATTTTTTTGTCAAATCCTTTCCTCCCTTTTCTGCCCCCCGGATCAGGGAATGGTGGAACAATTAAACCAAGACCACCTTCAAGCCTTCTTTAAAAGTTATGTTCAATCATGGGCAGGGGAGATTGAGATTCTAAAAGGTTTTTTGACTCAGAGTTCTCCTCAAATCCTTCTAGGGGATTTAAAGGAAGAACACTATCGCCTCTTTTCAGATACGGGAGATGAGAGAATTTCATTGGCGGAATCTTACTATAAACCATGGTCCCAGGATCCTCATTGTTCTCTTCCTTTCGCAAAAGAAAAGGGTTTCTTGATGGGCGATTCAGCGATTCACCTCTCGACCCTCTTCCAACATTGTGGGCTGGAGGTTGCAGAGCCCTTTAAAGGGATGCCAGACCACATTATCATCGAAATGGAGTTTTTATCTTACCTCTACCAAGAGGTGGGGGATGAGGAAATCAAGAGGTTTATAAAGGATCATCTCGATTGGATTCCTTTCCTTAAGGAAAGTTTTGAAAAGGCCCGTGCTCATCCGTTTTATATCAGTTTGATCGAGGTTCTCGATCTTTTTATTAATCAAGAAAAGGGAAGATTGGAGAAGAAGAATGATGGAGAGAAGGACATTCATCCAGAGGTTATTTGAGGCTTTTGCCCTTGGGGGATTATTCCTTTTGGTAGGATGCAAAGGGAAGGAGAAGCCAGCGGCTTTTGGGAATCAGGGAAAACTCTGGCAATTGATGAGTGAGCAACAGAAAATTGATGAGCCTATTGAATTGGCCTATTCGAAAGAGACCCCTGCCTTATACCGTGATGCCTCAATGGGAAAAGCAGATCCTTCATTTGTCCCGAAATTAGTGGGCGGCTGAAGCTGAAAAGGATTCGTCGGTGACGAATCAGTACTCTTAAATGATTTATGATTACGGTTACGGCTACGAGGCCCGTTTGGTTTAGAGTCACGAAGTTACGTCAATTTCTTAGGACGGGCCAAACCGTTCGGCGATACGGGCATCGTTACCCTTACCGCGAGACGAAACCTTTTATTTTGTGGGTAATCGGGAGTAAACAATGGAAGGGACCATACATGTGATTTGGAATTGGATTGTGGCGGTTGACCTCTTTGGGGCGGGGTTGAGCGCAGGGGCTTTCATCATTTCAGCCACAGCCTATTTTCTTGGACGAGAGAGATATGAGACCATTACTAAGATCGGAGCTTATATCGCTCCGTTTCCAGTGATCATTGGGATCCTTGCCCTCATCTACGATCTTGAGAGACCGCACCTTTTTTGGAAGTTATTTCTCACTTTTCAACCCAATTCGGTGATGTCGCTCGGATCCTGGCTCCTTTTATTTTTCTCCCTCTTCAGTGTTGCACATCTTTACCTCTGGCTTCCAGAGCGATTTGATTATTTGAAGATCATTCCGGCCATTCAATCCAATAATTTTCTAAGCCGCTTTAAAGGAGATAATTTGACAAAAATAAGAGGGCTGGTGGCTGGATTTGGAATTCCTATTTCCATCGGAGTTGGAATCTATACGGGTGTCCTTTTGGGAGCGCTGACCGCAAGACCCTTCTGGAATAATCCGATGCTCCCGATGTTGTTTCTGATCTCTGCCATGATGACGGGTTCTGCGGCGATTTGTTTTGTGGGCTGTTTCGTCAAAGGATTTCGGGGAATGAGCCGGGAACAGATCAATACGAACAAATTCATGATCCATTCAATTGACTTCACGCTCATGATCTTTTCCATCATCTCCGTGTTCCTATTTATACTCGGACTTTATGTCTCCACAAGAAGTTCTGTAGAGGCAGTCCACCTGATCATGGGCGGTGAGTTTACCATTCTTTTCTGGGGCCTGGCTGTGGGAGTGGGTATTCTCCTTCCTTTGGCCCTCGAGGTCTATGAGTTAATTCCCCATTACATCTGGCAGATGGAATTAAGAGAGCACAATCCCTGGATCTCTGGAGTCATTACAACCTCTGTCCTCATCGGAGGATTCGCCATGCGGTATATCGTGATTTATGCAGGGCAGATGGCCCAGGTTATTTCTTAGAAGGACAGAGACACGGAAACCATCCCTATTTTTTTCCTATCCAGTGTTTTAGACGGCTCCAGAGGGTGAGTTTTTCGAAGACATAAAGCCCCTCTCGCATTCTCAGATAAACCTTTTGGCCCATCTTCAATTCTTTGGGGGAGCGGTAATCGGGATTGCAGGCCATCACCACTTCACCTCCTTTGGTTCTGACAAAGCCAAGGGTGAGGGGCGAAACGAACCCTTCGGGTGTGGTGTAAAGGGTGGTGAAGGTCTCCAAAATTCCAACTCCCTCCGAGGGAGCAGGGGCGTTTCTCTTCTCCGAAGCGCTGATTTCTGGATGATAATCAGGACTCCAGCCCTCCTTCGCGATTCGCTTTCGGTCAGTCCTTTCAAGAATGGTGACTAAAGTATTATTCGCGAACCCTCCAATGCTTTGGGCCAATCCAATTTCCGCTTTCCTTAGTTGTCTTTCTTTCCCCGCCTCCCCGCTGAGTTGATAGACGATCTCTACCAACTGAGCAAGGCCCGAGGCACCTACAGGATGCCCTCTTGCCTTCAACCCTCCGGACGGATTGATGGGAAGCCTTCCTCGAAGATGAGTCATTCTTTCTTCTAATGCCTTCCATCCTTTCCCGGGTGAGAAGAAACCCAAATCTTCTGTCCCGACGATTTCAAAGAGGGTAAAGGCATCATGGACCTCTGCAAATTGGATATCCGAGGGGTGGAGCTGGGCCATGGTGTACGCCTTCTGAGCCGCTTCTTTGGTCGAGTTGAAGGAGATGAACGAAGTTCGATGTCTCACTGCGGCGGTATCCGTGGCATGGCCGATACCGGAGACCTTGATCGGGGTGGGTTGGGTGGTGAGAACGATGGCTGAAGCGCCGTCTGTAATCGGCGCACAATCATAGAGGCGGAGAGGGTAAGAGATCATCTGGCTCTTCAGGTAGTCTTCTTTGGTAATGATTTTTCTGAATTGGGCATAAGGATTCAGGTATCCATTGGAGTGATTTTTGATAGCTACCTGAGCAAGAATGTCCTCAAGTTTGAGCGGTGAAAGATTAAATTCCCGGGCATATTTTTGCGCAATCATAGCGGCTAAAGCAGGCATGGTGGCACCATACCTTCGCTCGGAACGATCAATCACCTCGGAGAGAATACGAGTGGTCTTCGCCGTCGGGAGGTGGGTCATCTTTTCGCCGGCGAGAACGAGGGCATGTTTCATGTGGCCGGATGCCACCGCATAGAAGGCCACCTCAAAAGCGCCTGCACCCGTTGAAGAAGCAGTTTCCACTCGTGTAGATGGAATTCCAGTCAAGCCAAGGGTGTCGGCCAAAACTGTGGCAAAATTAGAATTCCCGACGAATTCCTCAACACTCATCACCCCTAAGTAGATCGCGTCGACCCGCTCCAATTGAGCTTGCTTCAAGGCTGAGGATGCGGCCTCGGCCAGCATCTTTTCGAGGGGCTCCTTGGATCTCCCGAATTTTGTCATTCCCACGCCTGAAATGAAGACATCCATGAGTCTCTTCCGTCCCCTTATCTGAATCTTACAACAAAAGATTTCGTTTTAATAGGTAGACTTAGGGGTTAACCCCATCCTTTTTAATAAGGCCTTGAGGCGGTATTGTGACCTTAAGATGGATTAGAACCGGAGAAAGGATTAGGCACACTCTTCATACAACCCATTAGAATCATTATGGTTCTACTTGTGAAAAAAAACATTTTGACCTGCTTGAGAATGAATATTATATTAATGGTGGAGCTAATGTTGAATGTGATAAAGTCCCGGCAGTGCGGACAAAGATATTTTTCCTTCCTTTAAAACCCAGATAGTTAGTTCAACATTAGGAACGGATTTCATAGGCTGATAGAGATGGACGAGATCAGTTATCAGAAATTCTTGACGACCAAGATCGGCGATCTGGAACTGGATGTCGACGAAAGTTTAGCATCCCCCCTCAAGAGATTGAAGAAGGAACTCAGAGAACATCGAATTCTGCTATGGCCTGACTTCTATTTTGGAAATGAGTGGGGATGTGTAAACAAGAAGATTTCTATCAGCATTCCTTTCTATTTAGCCACGCCCGACCTGGAAGATCTCGAAGGAGATACGCCGACGAACGAAGAGATGATAAAAATTCTGCGGCACGAAACAGGCCATGCGGTGAATTATGCCTATAAACTTTGGCAGCGAAAGGATTGGAAGGAAACGTTTGGGGATTTTCATAAGAAGTATCGGGATGGGTATCTCTACCGGGTAAATCCCTGGTCGAAGAGTTATGTCAGGCACCTTCACTATCTCGGGGATCCTCACTACGCTCAGAAGCATCCCGATGAGGATTGGGCGGAGACCTTTGCCATCTGGCTCGACCCCCGGTCCCATTGGGGAGTGAAATATCGAAACTGGCCTACCGCGCTGGAAAAATTGTCCTACGTGGATCGGTTGATGGAAGAGATTGCCGGGAGAGAACCATTGAATGGGGAAAAGAAACAAGACGGAGTGTATACGATGATTGAAGAGACGGTATCGGAGTGGTGGGGATTAGACGGGGAAATCCTGGACCAAGAACTCCAAGAATACCTGACCGATATGAACGAGCTCTTTGTGAAACCGGGGAATGGATGGAGAAATCTTCTTCCGGCATGGAAGTTGATTCGGAAGCACGCAAGGCCCCTGACCGAACAGGTAAGTCTCTGGATCTCAGGGTCCAACAAACACACTGTTCGAAAAAGGCTTCGCCAATGGGAGGCCATCTGCAGAAATGAATCACTGGGGTACCTTCCTGAAGATGAAGAAAAGAAGATGATCGAATTGACCACCCTCCTCACCTACTATGTTGTAGATGGAGTTCATCACTTCCGCAATTGATCTCGTTTTGCGAAAATGCTGCAGAATGCCTCACCCTGTGCCTGCCTGCCGGTAAGTAAGGGGAGCTTTACTCTTCTCGCCGGTCGCCCTCACGCAGAAGCTAATCCTAAGCATCTATACTGGCCTGTCGAGGGATTGACTTAAAATTCGTGGTTAGGTAAAAAGGGAAGGTGGATCAATTCAAAATCCCTTTATTTCCCGCTATTTTCTTTCTGTCTTTCCTTCTTTTTTCCTCTCCTTCAACCCTTCAAGCGACGGAATATTATGCCCTCCGCGTCGCCGGGTCTGACTGCACTCTCTGCCATACGGACCCTAAAACAGGGGAATTGAATCGGGTAGGAGTCCTGTTCCAGGAAGAAGGGTATCGATATCCCCTGACTTCGAAAAGCGTATTCTTCTCCTTTCTTGGAGGATTAACTCTCTTTCTTGTCCTCTTTGGCTTTTATCTTCGATATCGTCTCTGGCGTCGCGGAAAGAGTGAAGGGAAATGGAGCCGATTGAGGGAAAGATGGAAGGGACTGTTCATCTACGTCGTGGGACACCGTGGAGTTTTGAGAAGCCCTTTCCCGGGGATAAGCCACCTTCTTCTTTTTTGGTCTTTCGTTACTTTGATTTTTTCAATTCTTGTTATCCTCATTCAGGCATATTTATCCTTCCCTCTTTTGGGGATCAGATTCTTTGGTTTCAAATCCTATCCCTATTACCGTTCGATTTTAGATCTGATGGGTATCCTCGGATTGATTGGGACGATATGCCTTGCCTGCAGAAGGTACCTCGGGAGACCCAGGGAGTTGGACAATCAACGAACCGATGCCATCTCCCTTCTTCTTCTCTCTTTTGTCTTTCTGACGGGGTTTTCATTAACAGGGGTTCGGAATCAAATTTACCAATCGTCCTGGTCCCAATGGGCACCCGTGGCTTCGCTCACGGGGCGGATTCTAAAATTTTTTTTTGAAGAAGAGGGTAGCCTGAAAGCCTGTTTTTCTGCTCTCTGGTGGGCCCATATCTTCCTTTCTTTAACTGTTTTATCCTATATTCCTTTCTCAAGAATCTTTCACCTTTTTTCTTCTTCTCTCAGCATTTTCTTCAGAAATTTAGAGGCCAAAGGGGCTTTGGCCTCCATTGATCTCGAGGCTTCAGAGACCTACGGCGTTGGAAGGATGGAAGAGTTTTCGCGGAGAAACCTCCTGGAACTGGATGCCTGTATGCGGTGTGGTCGCTGTCAGGAGGCGTGCCCGGCCCATCTCACCCAGAAACATCTCAATCCCAAAAAAGTCATACAGGATTTAAAACACCATATGGAAAGGCCGTTAAAAGAAAGAGACCGATTTCACCTCATCGGTGATGTGGTAGCCGAAGAAGTGATATGGGAATGCACCACCTGCCGGAACTGTCTGGAGCATTGCCCGGTTTTTATCGAACCCATGGTCAAGCTGATTGACCTCCGGAGAAATCTTGTCCTCCATCATGGCAAGATTCCGAGAGAGACTCATTTCGCCTTTCGGAATCTTGAACGAAAGGGAAACCCCTGGGGGTTCGATCCGGAGAAGAGGATGTGGTGGACGAAGGAGTTGGGGGTGAAAGAGGTTAGCCCGGGAGAAAAGGTGGATATTCTGTTCTGGGTTGGATGCTACGGCTCTTATGACGACCGAAATATTAAGGTGGCCACTTCCTTGATTCGTATTTTAAACCGAGCCGGGTTGGATTTCGGCGTTCTCGGGACTTCAGAATGGTGTTGCGGCATTGACCTGAGAAGAATGGGAAGCGAGTATCTCTTTCAGGTCAATGTGGAAAAGAATGTGAATCGACTTCGGCAGGTGAGGTTCCAGAAGATCCTCACGACCTGCCCTCACTGTTTTAATACTCTGAAGAATGAATACCCACAATTTGGGGCCGACTTTGAAGTGATCCATTATACGACTCTGTTGGAGGAGATGATTCGAAGTGGGAGGATCGCAATGACTTTTGGGGACAGGACAAGAAAAATAACTTATCATGATTCTTGCTACCTCGGTCGCTACAACGATGGCTATGAACCGCCTCGAAGGATATTGGCAACGATGCCCGATGTTACGCTTATAGAGATGGCGCGAAGTCGAGAGAGGAGCTTCTGCTGTGGAGGAGGCGGATGTCACATGTGGATGGAAGAGAAGGCAGGGAGGCGGATCAATGAGACGCGGGTGAAGCAGGCGGAAAGCACAGGGGCCGAAATCTTGGCCACGGTTTGTCCCCTCTGCATGATCTCTCTCGACTCGGCGGTCAAGGTATTGAACCTAGATGGGAGGATTCGGGTAATGGACATTCTGGAACTGGCCGAGGAGAGAGTGAAATCGGGAGAGAATCCGGATTGCTGATCGCGGAATGCGCGATTAAATCCGATATCCAAAATTCACAATTTACAACAGAACATTTCGAACTCCGCATTCCCTGCCTGCGCGAAGCCGCTTCGGCGAAGGCAGGCGAAATCCGAAATTGAATCACAGGATCACCGTTTTTTTGATGATCTTGATAATCTCGGCTGGTTCATCGATCAGCTGAAGGATTTCCAAATCTGAAGGTGAGATCCCCCCCTCCTTCAGCACCACTTCCTTCATCCAATCCAACATGCCTTTCCAATAGTTTGACCCAACCAAGATCACGGGAAAAGGTCTAATCTTGTGTGTCTGGATGAGTGTCACCGCTTCAAACAGCTCGTCCATGGTTCCGAACCCGCCGGGAAGAATGATATAGGCGACCGCGTATTTGACAAACATCACTTTCCGGACGAAGAAATAGCGGAAGTGCAGAGTGATGTTGGCATAAGGATTAGGCTTCTGTTCCTGTGGAATTTCGATGTTGAGACCGATGGAATTGCCTCCGGCAGAGGCAGCGCCCTTGTTGGCCCCCTCCATGACGCCGGGTCCTCCTCCTGTGATGACGCCAAACCCGTTCTCCGCCAGGAGCCGGCCAATTTGCTCCGCCTTCTCGTAGACTTCATCCCCGGGTGTGACTCTCGTGGATCCAAAAATGCTTACCGATGGATGGTATTTTCCGAGGGCTTCGAACCCCTCCACAAATTCTGCCATGATGTGAAACATCCTCCAGGATTCACTGGCAGCAATCTCATTGATCACGTACAGTTGATCCACCATGTTTCCTCCTTTTCCCGTGATTCGTGACTCGTGCGTCATGACTAGGAAATCAATTTCATTGATTAATTTGAGATTTTATATTAGGAGAAAGAGAGTTTAAAGTCAATGATCATAATGAAAAGTTAAGGCTACCTCTAAGAATGTCATTCCTTCTATGTTGAAAAGCAAGTCTCATTTCACATAGAGGAAGAAATTTGTTAATGAGTCATGTATTTAAGGAGCAGAACCAATCTTTAAAATCATCCTTCTATGTTGAAAAGCAAGTCTCATTTCACATAGAGGAAGAA
>Ga0335070_10002463_pt1 | contig 21548 bp, 19 predicted proteins | sample Lox_Sample_13_FD_206722 | JGI IMG/M metagenome (GOLD analysis project Ga0335070, IMG submission 206722) | Soil microbial communities from Loxahatchee National Wildlife Refuge, Florida, United States - Lox_Sample_1.3 | ecosystem: Environmental > Terrestrial > Soil > Wetlands | place: USA...
CCCGTCGGCCGTGAGGTGGCACAACGTCTGAACCTGCCCTTGGACCTCCTGGTGGTGAGCAAGATTACCCTCCCGTGGGACACCGAGGCGGGTTACGGCGCCGTTGCCTTCGATGGAACCGTGCGCATCAACGAGGCGCTGGTGCACCGTCTCCGGCTCAGCCGCGAGGATGTGGATCAGGGCATAAGCCGGACCCGGGAGAAGGTGGCCCGGCGACAGATACTCCTTCGCCCAGGGCGACCCCTGCCGGACTTCAGGGGCCGGCCGGCCATCGTCGTGGACGACGGTCTCGCCAGCGGCTATACGTTGAGCGTCGGCGTGGAAGCGCTCAGAAAGGGCGGCGTCGCAAAGGTCACTGTGGCCGTGCCCACCGGCCACCTGGAGTCGGTGGAACGCCTCGCCCAAGAGGCGGATGGTATCTATTGTGCCAATATCCGGGGCGGCTGGCGCTTCGCGGTGGCCGAGGCGTACGAGCGCTGGAGCGACGTCGCCGAGGAGGAGCTTATGGAGATGGTGACGGGCTTGCGTGGGGAGCAAGGCCCGGAGTAGTCTCCTTGACCGGCCGTGCTGTGCGCGAGGTGGGGAGTCGGGCTTCGTTGAGGATAGGGGGCCGTGCACGTTCAAGCTACAGACCTGTTTCCTTTCTTGCCCTGGGTCCGGGGGTACGGCAAACGCCATCTCCGGCCGGATGTGATGGCCGGCCTCACCGTGGCGGTTATGGCGGTACCCCAGTCCATGGCCTACGCCCTCATCGCCGGGCTGCCGGTACAGTACGGTCTCTATGCCTCCGTCGTCCCGGCCATCGTCGGGGCGCTCTGGGGCAGCTCTTCTCATCTCATAACGGGTCCTACTACTGCGACGTCCCTTCTGGTATTCGCTACTCTTACCCAGCTCGCCGAGCCGTACACTCAGAGCTATGTCCATTTCGCCTTCCTTCTGGCCTTCATGGCTGGAGGGGTGCGGATCATCATGGGGCTTGCGCGTCTCGGTGCTCTCCTCAACTTTGTCGCTCACTCGGTGATCCTTGGCTTCACGGCAGGTGCGGCGATCCTCATCGCCTTTCACCAGGTTCCCCACCTCCTAGGTCTGGACATTCGCAAGAGCAGCATGGTTCTCGTGTCACTCTGGGAGATCGTCACCCACATCCATCGCACTGACCTCATCACCCTCGGTCTCGGAATTACTACCGTAGCCATCATCGTGACCGTGAGGAGATTCCGGCCCGGGTGGCCGGCGGCGCTCATCGCCCTGGTGGTCGTCGGCGCCGTGGTGGCCCTCCTCCATCTCGACAGATACGGTGTCCGCGTGGTTGGGGCCATTCCTCGCAGCCTTCCCCCCTTGGTATTCCCGGGTCTGTCGGCCTGGAAGGATTTCGCCATGCTGGCGCCCGGCGCTCTCGCCATTGCTATTCTGGGGCTCCTGGAAGCGATTTCCAGCGCTAGGGCTATTGCGGGGCATACGCGGCAGCGATTGAATGTGAACCAGGAGTTCATCGGGCAGGGCCTTGCCAACGTGTCGGCGTCCCTCTTCAGCGGCTATCCGGTGAGCGGCTCCTTCACCCGTTCTGCCCTGAACTTTCGTTCCGGGGCGAGAACTCCCATGAGCGGCGTTGTTTCCGGCGCGGGGGCTGCGGTTCTCGTTCTGATTGCCGCGCCTTTTGCAGCGGTTCTGCCGGTAAGCGCCCTTGCCGGAGTCCTTGTCTTAGCTGCGGTCGAGATGGTTGATCTGTCCGGAATCAAACGTGCCGTGCGCTCCACTCGAAGCGACGGGGCGGTGCTCCTGGTCACCCTCTTTTCGACGGTCTTCCTCCAGCTCGCCTTCGCCATTTACATTGGGGTTCTTCTCTCCATCGGCCTCCATCTCGCGAAGACGGCTCACCCCAGAATCTACTCGAACGTGCCTGATCTCCAAACAGGGAAGATGGTGCCTACCATCCATGGAGAGATCTGTTGCCAGATGGACACGGTGCGGATTCAAGGTTCGGTCTTCTTCGGTTCCGCTGCCTTCGTGCAGGACAGCCTGCTCCGGCGCCTGAAGAGCCATCCCGGCATGGCGAACCTCCTCATCCGCATGCATGACGTCAACATTCTCGACGCCAGCGGGGTTCACGCCCTGGAAGTGGTGCTCGAAGAAGTGGCGACCCGGGGGGGCGGCCTCTACTTTTGCGCGGTCAATCCGCGAGTGTTCCAGGTGTTCAAGAATTCCGGTCTGCTGCGCCGGGTGGGTGAAACCCATGTGCGGACGACAACACGGGCCGCCATCCGGCAGGCTATGATGGAGACGTTCTGCCCGGCAGCGTGCGCGTTGTGCGAGGTTAACGTATTCCTCGAGTGCCCGGAGCTCAAGCAAGGCAACTGGGAGATTTTCGGGGAGGGCGCGAAGCCGAGGTCCTGCCCCATCTCCCGGAAAAAAAACCTGGATACATGGGCGGCGGAGGCCTGAACAGGATTTCTCCGGTTTTGCGCCCTGCCGATTCCAAGCGAGGATATCCCGTGAAGATCGCTGTCTACACAGATGGAAAGCCTCCGGCCGCGGCGGCCCTGCGGTTCGCCGCCGCCATCTGTACGAGGCTTCGCGCCGAGATGAGCGTACTCACGGCGCGCGCGGGGACCCATGCCATGGAAAGTCCTCCGCCGCTGGGTGTGTTGCTGCCGCGGGAAGAGTGGTCTACGCTCCCCGCCGGCATTGGGGTTCTCGCCGGGGCCGCCGAACTACTCGCCGAGATGGGATTTCTCGCGCCGTCGCCGGGAATAAAGATTCGGGAGGTGCCAAGCGGATACCATTTCGTTGCTTCCACTGCGGCCGGTCAAAAGGTCCCCTTCCTCGAGCACTACGGGAACCTGATCGATGTTCTCAATGAGGAGGTGGCGGAACACCGGTACGATCTCGTGGTCCTCGCCTCGCCGCCACGGGACAGAGTAGGGCGCTTTTTGCGAGGGGACACCGCCGCCGGTCTCACCCTGAACCTTCACACCTCGCTGCTCGTCGTCCGCCAGGGTGACCTCGACAGTCGCTTTATCGTCTGTGCCGACGGGTCGCCCTCGGCCCGGCGCCTCTTTCCCCTGCTGAAGCAGCTCCTGCCGGCGATAGGTGGACGTGTGGACGTCACGTTTGTGCAGGTACCCGGCACCCCCGAGGCCGAGGTCGACATGGGCAACCGGTGTGTGGAGAAGGCCCGCGCCTGGCTCGATGGTTGCGGCAAGCCCGGGGACCTCCTTCGGCCGGAGGGAAAATCGCCGGCAAAGGTCATCGTGGAGACAGCAGGAGACCGCTCGGTAGTGGTCATGGGCGCGACTTTGAGACACGACCTCCATCACCGGCTGACGGGAAGTCTGCCCCTTCAGGTATTACGCGAAACACGCGCCACCGTGCTCTTGGTGAAGGTCCCTCCGGAGGCGGACATGGACTTTTTCAAGGACCCTATGACCTGCTAAGAGGTGACGTCATGGAGATCTATCTCATGCAGCATGGGCCCAGCTTTTCCAAGGATATAGACCCCGAGGAGTCGCTGACTCCCGACGGCGAGGCCGAGATAACGACGGCCGCAAGAGGGTTGAAGAAGATGGGGCTCCGGTTCGACGTGATCGTCTGCAGCACCAAGAAAAGGGCCTGGCAGACGGCTCGTATCGTCGCCGAGCACCTCGGGTTCGAGCCGGAGAAAATTCGGCGGACGGACCTCATGAAACCCATGGCAGCGCCCGAGGAGAGCATTCGCTTCCTGAAACAGTATGAGGCGGCCCAGGCGATTCTCGTCGCCGGACATCTTCCCTCTCTGGCTGAGATTGCTTCCATGTTGCTTACTGAAGGCTCGAAGGCGACAATTCACTTCGAGAGAGGTGGGATCGGCAGGATCGATGTCGACTCGCTGCCGACACACCAAGGGAGATTGCGCTGGTACCTCACTCCCGAGCATCTGAGGCTCATCGCCCGATGACGGAGATCCGACGGGACCCCACGTCATAGTGCCGCGTCTCCTGCCCTCAGGGATAAAATGAACGGTTCTCGAAGAAACTCTATCCTCTGCCCCAACTGCAACAAGCTCATCAGCGCCGATGAGCGGGTGTGCCCATACTGCGGGGCGGCGCACCCCGGTTCGTGGTGGAAAGCCCTGGGGTGGACCAGATCCCGGTTGGCGCCGGATCAGGTGATCCGCCTGCTCATCTTTGTCAACGTCGGCATGTATGTCATCTCCATCCTTCTCGATCCCTCGCGCCTCGGCCTATCGGCCAACCCGTTCGCATTGCTCTCTCCCTCGGACCGTTCGCTTCTCCTTCTCGGCGCGAGCGGCACGTTCCCCATCGATCGACTGGGGCGCTGGTGGACTCTCGTGAGCGCCAGCTACCTCCACGGGAGCATCCTTCACCTGTTGTTCAATATGATCGCGTTGCGACAGATCGGGAGCCTGGTCGTCGAAGAGTACGGTGTCTCCCGGACCTTCATTCTCTATACCTCTGGCGGCGTAGCCGGGTTTCTCGTTTCCTACCTGGCCGGGATCCACTTCACCCTGGGAGCCTCCGCCGCCGTCTGCAGCCTGATCGGTGCGGCCCTGTACTATGGAAAGTCCCGAGGCGGGGTGTACGGCCAGGCGGTCTACAAACAGATTCTGGGCTGGGTGATCGGGCTGTTCCTCTTTGGTTTTCTGGTGCCGGGAATCAACAACTGGGCCCACGGTGGGGGCCTGCTCGCCGGCATTCTCGTGGCCCTTCTTGTCGGTTACCGGGAAAGGCGAGAGGAAACCCTGGCGCACAAGGGCGTGGCCTTAGCCTGCCTGCTCGTAACCTTGACGACTCTCGGGTGGGCGGTGGTTACGGCCCTCTGGTACAGAATTGCCGGATGACGAGTGTGCCGGCAACTGGCGTGCTGTGCCTGTGGTTGCTGGTTCCATGGGAGAGAAGCATGTCGAGAGGGGATGCGATGAGCACCATACGGTTGGGAATCAGTACCTGTCTGCTGGGGGAGCCGGTTCGCTATGACGGCGGTCACAAGCGCGATCGCTTCATTACTGATACCCTCGGCCAGTACGTGGAATTCGTTCCCGTCTGCCCCGAGACGGAATGCGGGCTCGGTGTACCGCGGGAATCGATGCGTCTGGAAGGTGATCCGGCCTCCCCTCGCCTGATAACCAGCCGCACCAGGGTGGACCAGACCGAGCGGATGGTCGCCTGGGCCGAGAAGCGCCTCAAGGAGCTGGAACAGGAGGATCTCTGCGGTTTCATCTTCAAGAGCGACTCACCCAGCTCGGGAATGGAACGGGTGCGGGTGTACAGCGATAAGGGCATGCCAGAGAGAAAGGGCGTCGGCATCTTTGCCCGGATGTTCATGGAGCGCTTTTCGCGTCTCCCGGTGGAGGAGGAGGGACGACTCCACGACCCCAAGCTCCGGGAGAATTTTATCGAATCCATCTTTGCCTTGAAGCGTTGGCGTGATCTCCTGAAGGACCATCCCACCAGGGGGAAATTGGTTGCCTTTCACACGGAGCACAAACTTCTTATTCTGTCCCACAGCCCGAAGCATAACCAACTCATGGGGAAGCTTGTGGCAGAAGCAAAGGAACTCCCACCCGCGAAGCTCTATGGAGAGTATGAGAGACTGTTCGTCGCGGCCCTCAGGGTCAAGACCACAGTCAAGAAGAACACGAACGTGCTCCAGCACATGATGGGCTACTTCAAGAAAGAGCTTTCTGCCGACGAGAAGCAAGAGCTCCTCGAGGTTATTAACGGCTATCACGAAGGCCTGGCTCCCCTCGTTGTGCCGATTACACTTCTGAAGCACTATGTGAGGAAGTACGATCAGCCCTACCTGAAAGAACAGGTATATTTGAACCCCCATCCGGTAGAGCTCCAACTCCGGAATCACGTCTGATCGTGAATGTCTCCCGGATGGCCCCTCGACAGGCGCACCTCTCCCCCTGCTTGGTTCTAGCCCCTGTTTCGCAGCGCCTTTGGGAAAGGAGGCCCTGTGCTCCGGGGTGGGCGCGGCTTTCTCGCCGCGATCGCGCCGGTTGTGGCAGGGACGTCTGCTCTGCAAAGACGCATAGTCGCATCATTGATAGTGGAGACGGAGGCCCGGCCTTCGGGCGGGGTGGTGGTGGAAAGCCTGGGAGGCCTTGCCCTGAGCAAAGGAAGGTAGAGGCTCCGCATGCGCTTTGCGCCGCAGAGCACCCTGCCTCCGGCGCCAGCCAGTTTCCCGAGGATGAGAACTCACTTTCCTGTGGGCGCGGCTTTCTCGCCGCGATCGCGCCGGTTGTGGCAGGGATGTCTGCTCTGCAAAGACGCATAGTCGCATCATTGATAGTGGAGACGGAGGCCCGGCCTTCGGGTGGGGTGGTGGTGGAAAGCCTGGGAGGCCTTGCCCTGAGCAAAGGAAGGTAGAGGCTCCGCATGCGCTTTGCGCCGCAGAGCCTCCCTGCCTCGGGTGCCAGCCAGTTTCCCGAGGATGGGAAGCCTGAGTGTAGGGTGGGCACGGCCCACCAAACAGGTTTGGTTCCCTGTGGGCGCGGCTTTCTCGCCGCGATCGCGCCGGTTGTGGTAGGGATGTCTGCTCCACCAGAAACCGCGGGAGGATTTTTCCCGCACCGAACCTTGTCTCAGTAAGATTCATGGTTATGTTGTGCCAAAATCAAGGTAAGAAAACCTACACGGGTCTGCAGTTGTAGAGGGAGGGGCTAACGATGAAAGAGAAGCGAAGCCAGCATCTCAAGGTTCAGGAACTCATAGACTGTTTTGCCACGACGGATCCCCTTCGGGAGATGTCCGTCATCGCCAAGGAGAAGGATATAGACGAAGCTGCTCTCAAGTGGCTGGCCCTGGCCGTTCTCCATGGCGTGAACTTCAATGCGAAGAAGATCACACTATCTTGCGAGAAGGGCGGAGGGGTTACGGTCACTGCGAAGTATCGCAAGGCTGAACTGCCTTCGCCCGGAGCCGGGGTGGGCGCAAAAGTGGTAGACGCGGTCCGCCAGATCACTCATTTTGAGGGGAAGAAGGAGAAGGGCCCCCTTGCCATTGGGGTTCGAAACGACAGCCTGGAACTCACGGTGAGTGCGGAACGTGACGCGCGAGCTGACACTATTGTCTTGAAGTTTCCAAAGTTGAAGTAATATGATGAACGTGCTGTCAATTGTGCGGTAACTGGGTGAAGATTTGTTGTCGGAGTGCCGAAGCCGAGGACGGCATCTTCGGTAACGCTTTGCGGAATTTGCACCCAGCAGGCAACTTAATCTGGTCTTTAAGGATTATTTGGTGTAAGAAGGGGGGCAGGGAGAGCGAGATAGCGGCAGTCGATGAGTGTGCTCGGTGATAACGGCGGGTTCTGGCTCAGGAGGAGGGAGTATGGCTAAAAAGATCGAAGATCGGATAAAAGCTTTGCAAGTGGCACTGAAAAACGAATCCAACGAGAGAGATTTCTACCTGAAGCACGCCGCCCGGACAAAAAACGAGTTCGGGAAGAAGATGTTCATGTCGATCGCGAGCGATGAGGACGAACACTACGAGAGAATCAAGGCTCTTCATAAGAGACTCAAGGAAAAGGGCAAATGGCCAGAAACCTTGGCACTCAAGGTGAAGGACACAAAGGTCAAGTCCGTGCTCAAGAGGCTGAGCAAACTCGCCGCTGGCAGTCCCAGCAAGGTCGACAGCGACGATCTCGAGGCGGTGAAGATTGCCATCAACTTCGAGAAACGGGGTGAGAAGTTCTACACCGATCTGCAGAAAACCGCCGGGGATGCGAAGGAGAAGGCCTTCTACGGTATGATAGCCGATATGGAGAGGGAGCACCGCCTTTCCCTAGAAGATACGCGCGATTACTTCAAGGACCCCGTGAGTTGGTTCCGGGTCAAAGAGAGACTCCACGTGGACGGCGGCTAAGAGGAGAGCGCTCCAGGCAGATCTGGTTGCTGCGCTCGTCGATAGTTGATGAGAGTGCACCAGGCCGAATACCTGAGCACCGCCACGATTGAATTTCTCGCTTTCACAGGCCTCGGAAGGTTCGAAAGCCACCCTGAGTGTTGGGGTGGCTTTCGTATTTTCGGCGTCCTGCCGAAGAGCAGGAAGAACTACAACTAAGGGGATGAGCGCGAGACTACCCCGGGAGCGGCACTGAGGCCACCCGAAGGCCATGGTATGGATCTTGCTTTCCCTGGGAGGGTGAAGAGCCTTACCTAGTGGGTTTCGAGGGGCGAGGACAGTTCGTCGGTGCGCGCTGGTTTACGGGAGTTGAGGGGGGACGCCGCCTCGGGTCACCAAGCCGCCGGCGAGGGCGGATCTCTTTCGGGATAAACGGAAGAGAGTGCGTGTCTTTTAAGTTACCGCAGCACGTCAGTGGGAGGGCCGTTGCTGACCTCCAGTGGGGAAGAGCGGCTCTCACCGTTCATTCAGATTGGAAAAACGATTCAACCCTCTCGGGCAGATGAGGGCGATAGCCTCCGGCGAGATGGTGCAGGAAAAGGAGGGACCCCATGATACATCGCGATCTCTTCATCATCTGGCCCGGCTCGCCGTTGCTCTCGGTCCTCCTGTGGATCGGCGTCGCCGTCGCCTTCCTCTACCTCGCCCGCTTTCCTGCCCATCGAGCCGTCATCTCCTTCACCCGCATGATCCACGGCGCTCTCCGGCTGGCCTCTCGTTCAACCCTCTTTTTGGAGAGGAGGGTGGTCGCCCGTACTCGTGAGGTCATGATCAACGCCGGAATGGAGGAGCGGGAACGATCCCTGGAGCGTGAGTTTCAAAGGATCGCGGAGGCAGTCACCTGCGACCTGAGCGGCTACCCTTCCCTGCAACGAACCCTGGTGGAACAGAGCGGGCAAATCGACGAAGAGTACCGGAATAGCACCGTCCTGCCGCCGCCGCCTCCCCGCTGGGTGCGGGCGGTGGAGGCCCTGGCGAAGCTACCCGCAGAAGGCGACGCGTCGGTTGAGCCGATACTGAGCTATATTCACAAGACCGTCGAATCTCAGTACCATGCGGCCATGGCGGACTACAATCGGGCGGTGACTGATCGGCAGGCGATTCTCAAAAGAATCATGCCGTACTGGCGGAAAGTATCCGAAACTCTCGATGAGATGGGGACCCGGATAAAGCGCCTGGAGGAGCGGGCCAAGCTGGTGGACATCTCTATGGCCGACTATGAAGAAATCCGTTCACAATCCGATCAGTCCGTGCGGGCGCTGGCTGCGTCTTCCATGACCCGTTTTTTCACCGCTGCCGCCCTCTTGTTCATCGCTCTCGGCGGCGTCCTGCTCAACTTTCACCTCATCGCCCTCCCGATGTCGGAGATGGTTGGAGGCGGTAGCTACATCGGGAGCTTCAGATCGTCCAGTGTCGCCGCTCTGGTCATCATCTTCGTTGAGTTTGCCATGGGCCTCTACCTCATGGAGTTCCTGGGAATCACTCGACTGTTTCCGTCCCTGGGTCAACTCGACGAGAAGATGCGTCACCATCTCGCCTTGTTTGCCTTCCTCATTCTTGCGATTCTAGCAGGGGTGGAGGCATCCCTTGCCTATGTGAGAGATCAGCTTGCGGGCGAACTCCAGGTCTTCCAGCAATCTCTGGCTCCGACCCAGGGGGCGCAGCCTGTGAGCAGATGGATCCCAGTGACCGGCCAGATGGTGATCGCCTTCGTCCTCCCCTTTGCCCTGACCTTCGGGGCGATACCCCTCGAGGCCCTGGTTAAAACGGGACGCAGCGTGCTCGGGATCGTCGGCGCCGCTGTCCTCCGCTGGGCCGCCTTCGCGCTCCGAGCCCTGGGGCATCTGTTTCTGCACCTCGGCAGGCTCGGAGTCCAGCTCTACGACCTTCTTATCTTTCCACCCCTCTGGGTGGAAGGGCTCTGGCGGTATCGGTGCAAACGCACCGAGGGCTTTCTGGAGGGGCAGGCTCCCCAATGAGATGGGCGGTAGCAATACTGTTCCTGGCCCAGACCTTGGGAATCGCTGGTTGCACTGAACCGACGCGAAAGCCGAGAGCAGCCTATCTTATCATCGACGCCGCTCGATTGAAGTCGGCACCGGCGGAGGCTGTCGTCAACTATTTTCTGAGCGCTCTCCAGCCCGGAGAGTCGTTTGGAATTGCCTGCGTCGGCACGGGGAGCTTCAGCGACAGAGACACCATTGTCGGCATCTCGCTGGACCTGCGGCCGTCCTTGGCGACGCAGCAGAAACGTTTCCTCAAGAAGAAATTCGACGAGTTCACTCCCTTCCCCCGCGCCGCAGCGCACATGGATATTGCCGGAGCTCTGCTTTACGCTGTGGCCCAGCTCGGCGAAACAAATGCGCAGGAGCGATACGTGTTGATTCTCGCCAACCTCGGAAAGGAGCAGATCCCGGAGACGCTCAAAGACTTCCCCCTGCAGATGGAAGGATGTCGCGTCATTCCCATCATCGTCGAAACCGGGGAACTCGCAGCCCGTCAGCAGGCGGCTGCACTGAAACGCCTCGAGGCCTGGGAGGATTGGGTGGAGACAGGAGGCGGCCTTTGGCAGGTCGTGAACGATCTCGCCCTCCTGGCAACCGTGTTCCCCGGGTCCTAGTGTCTTGTCCCAGAAATGCCTTCCCTTACCTGAAGGAGAGTAGATTGTCTGAATCGAGAGAATGGAAATCCGAAATCCGAATATCGAAACCCGAAACAAATCGGAATAGCAAATTGAAATTTTGGGCTTGTTTCGGATTTTGAATTTCGTGCTTCGAATTTTGCCCGTGGTACCTTTCGGCCTCACCCGAGAGGGTAGGGGAGATGCCGGCAGTGGGCCGCGCGGCAAATGAAATGGGGATTCAGGAGCTCCCGCTTGTTGTAGACCAAGGGTATCTGGGCGCCTAGTTCGACGACACTCCCGCCACTCTGCTCAACGAGACACTGGCCGGCAGCCGTATCCCACTCCATGGTAGGGCCGAAGCGCGGATAGATGTCGGCATTGCCCTCGGCGATGAGGGCAAACTTGAGGGCGCTGCCCGCCGAGATCAAGTCAACCTGGCCGAATCTCTGCTCCGCTTTCTGGACGTAGTCCCCGAGGGCTTCCGTCCCGTGGGAGCGGCTGCCGATAACAGTGAGTCGCTCCTTTTCCTGGCACCCGGCCCGTCGCAGGGGCAGGCGGTCTGATGCGTCAAGAAGTGCTTCCTGGAGGGCATCGCGGGCAGAAGCCTTGGCGAGTCCCTCTCTCAGGTCCGGCATCCCGTCAGGTCTCTTGACCTTGTAAGCGCCGAGGCCCTGGCAGCCATAGTAGAGGAGATCTCTCGCCGGTACCAGGACAACTCCCAAGATGGGCTTACCCGCTTGAATGAGGGCGATGTTCACCGTGAACTCGTCCAATCGCTTCACGAACTCCTTTGTACCGTCCAGGGGATCGACGAGCCAGAAGTGAGCCCATCGACTCCTCAGCTCATAAGGAATGGATCTTCCCTCTTCGCTCAGGAAAGGGATCTCCTTGAGACGCTCGTGCCCGGCGAGGGACTCCTTGATGACGGCGTGAGCCCGCCTGTCGGCGACGGTGAGGGGCGAATGATCCTCTTTGTATTCCACGTCGAAATCGCCGCGATAGACGGCGAGAATGGCATCCCCGGCCGCCTTGGCGGCCCGGAGAGCGGCAAAGAGGCAGTCTCGGAGAAACCCTGCTTCCATGGATCTCTATCCCTCCCAGCTCATCAACTTCGTCTTGAGCAACTCGCAGGTGCCGGCACGCGGATCGGATGAATAAGCGAGCGTCGATCTCTACCCTGGCGTCGAGATCGCTCGATTTCGGCTCAAGTTGTCGGACAAATTTCCCCTTGTGATTCTAGTTGAGGGAGACGCAAGTCTCAAGAGATTCTTCGGGGGGAGGCCGATCTTTCCCTTTTGGGGCAGTGGACACATCTGCTAGGATACCCGCTAACCCGCATTATGCGCGAGCCACCTGCTGCCACCGCGGATCCGGCCTTCCTTCCGGGCGTCCTTGGGTCTCGGGCCTTGCGACGTACCGAACAAGTACGCCTCAGGTCCGAGCCCCTGCGGTTGACTGGTGGCACGGCCATCTCCACGATCTCACGACGGCCTGTCTTGCATAATGCGGGTTAAACTCGCGGGTGGAGGGGAAGATGGATCAGGACGAGATCAAGAAGGCGGCGAGGATTCTCCTTGATTCGAAGCTGACCCTGGCCCTGACCGGAGCGGGCATCTCTGTCGAGTCAGGGATTCCCGATTTCCGCAGCCCCGGGGGTCTCTGGGAGCGCTATAACCCGGCTGAGTACGGGACTATCTGGGCCTTTCGCGACGATCCAGTGAAGGTATGGAAGATGATCCGGGAGATGTCTGGAGTGGTGGACCGCGCCCAACCCAACTCCGCCCACCTCGGCCTCGCTCAGCTGCAGCATCTCGGGCTCCTCGATACCATCATCACCCAGAACATCGACAGCCTCCACCAGAAGGCCGGCGCCACCAGGGTGATCGAGTACCATGGGTCCTCGCGGACGCTGATCTGCCTCGCCTGTGGGGCTCGATACAATGCCGAGGCCAAAAAAGAAGAGTTCCCACCCCGATGCGCCTGCGCCGAGATCCTGAAACCGGATGTGGTCTTCTTCGGCGAGACCATTCCCCTGGAGGCGCTCCGGGAGTCGCAGCTCTTGGCGTCCTCGTGCGATGCCCTCCTCGTCGTTGGCACCTCCGCCGAGGTCGCGCCCGCGAATACCATCCCCCGCACGGCCAAGCTGGCAGGCGCCCGGGTCATCGAGATCAACGTCAGGCCGACCGCGCTAACCTCTTCCTTTACCGACATCTTTCTCCAGGGGAAAGCGAGCTCCGTGATGATAAGGCTGGTGGAGGAGGTGCAGAGCCTGCGTGGTGAACGTTGACCCCTCCATCCACTGCCCGCTCAGCCCGTGGCAAGGGGTACGAACTCCCAGGTGTCGGTGAGAAGGTCGGCGAAGAGGACGCCCCCTTCCCGTACTGGCTTGCCGAGGAGAACCTTGATCCCCTCGCTCACCATGAGACTCGCGACCACGGCGGGCGTGAAGGTTGGGTTCCCCAGGTTCTTCTCGATTCCCGCCTCTTTGGTCCCATAAAGGGCGGTGAGAATCCCGCTCGCCGGGGCGACCAGCGCCACCTGCCCGTACCAGCCGCCAATGGCGCCGTGCACGATCGGTATGCTGAGGCGCGTCCCTGCCTCCTCGAGATGGAGTCGGCACGGCACCTGGTCGAGGCAGTCGAAGATGAGCTCCACGCCGTCGTACGCAGCCTCGGGCAGGTCCTCGATCTTCATCTCGCGACCGATGAATTCCACTCCCGGGTTGACGGCGGCAACGCGTTTTCTGGCCGTTTCCACCTTGGGAAGCCCGATGGAGGTGTGATCGGCCAGGAGCTGGCGATTGAGGTTGGTGACCTCGAATCGGTCAGGATCCACCGCGACCACCTTGCCCAGACCGCAGCGGGCGAGTTGCTCCAGGACATATCCGCCGAGCCCACCGAGCCCGACGATCATGACCGTGGCTTCCAGGAGCCGCTGCTGACCAGAGCAGCCGAGGGTCCCCTCGTTGTAGCGGTAGCGGAGGGGCATGTGGCCGAGGCTGCAGGCAAGAGCCTCGGCGCGGCGCTGACCGACGTGGGTGAGCGACACCAGCAGGCCGACGGCGCCCTCCACATCTCCCGCTTCACTGAGCAACTCCTCGAAGAGGCGCGCGCTTGATTCGTCTCGACTCTGGGTCATTTATCCTCCGGATTCTCTTGGCCTCGCCCGGGCTCCGTATCGATGCATGTTGATGAGAGATGGAGAGCCGCGCCGAGGCGCGTCACTGCAGGATAGCAGGTTGGCCTCGCGAAATGAAGGGCATACGGAGAAGGCCGGCCTCCTTCTCCTTGGACGATACGGGCAGCCCCTTGCTTGGCACCTACCATGCTGCTACAGTTCTCATCGGGGTGTCCCGTGGTGAGGAGAACCTCGGAGGGGCTACCCAAAAACTTTGCATATCACTGTCGTGAATGGTTTTCCCAACAAACCGGCCCTCGCAAGTACACTTCCCCCTCGCCCCTTCAAGGGGAGAGGGTCTGGGTGAGGGGTTGCGCATGCCGGACCACCCCCTCACCTTTATCCTCTCCCCCTTCCAAGGGAGAGAGGAATCTCTGTTGAGGGTTGTGAGACAGGCACTTCGGGGTCACGCTGCCGATGCAGTTCAAGGCCGTACTGTTCGATCTTGACGGAACGCTTCTCGACACCCTCGGGGACCTCGCGAACTCCATGAACGGAGTGCTCGAGCGCCGAGGTTTGCCGCAGCACGAAAAGGAGCGTTACAAGCTCTTTGTCGGTGACGGGATGGAGGTGCTCGTGCGTCGGGCGCTTCCCGAAAACCACCGGGAAGAGCAACTCGTCCATGACTGTCTTCTCGCCATGCGGGAGGAGTACAGCGTCAGGTGGCGAGAAACGACGCGCCCCTATGCGGGCATCCCTGAGCTTCTGGATGCCCTCGGACGCGGTCGGCTCAGGATGGCCATTCTCTCCAACAAGCCTGACGACTTCACGAGAGAGATGGTCGCCGAACTACTTGCTCCCTGGCGCTTCGACGCCGTGATGGGGGCACGGCCTGAGGTGCCGAAGAAGCCGGACCCCACCATGGCCGTCGCTATTGCCCGTGACCTTGGCGTCTCTCCCGACCGGATTCTCTATCTCGGAGACTCCGGCACGGATATGCGCACGGCGGTCTCGGCGGGCATGCTTCCGGTCGGCGCCCTGTGGGGTTTTCGCGACGCCGCGGAGCTCGAGGCGAATGGAGCGCGGGCGCTGATCTCGCGGCCCATGGAGGTCTTGGAATTCCTGTGATCGTTCCACCGGGTCCGCAACATGTAGGGTGGGCACCGCCCACCAGAAAGGTTCTTGCCTTGTGGCAGCGGCTTCCATGCGGCAGCACTATGTTCCTGAGAGCAGCTTACCTTCGCGCAGCCCCGGTCGCTCGACCGATCGGCCCTGCAGGAGCGGCCTCCTGGCGACGGGCGTCCCGGGACAGGCCAGCCGCGATCTCCATGAACCCCTACACCCACAAGAGCTCTCCTCTCCCCCTGGGAGGGGGAGAGGATGAAGGTGAGGGGGGTACGAATAATATAGCGAAAGTTCGGGCCTGATAAGCTTAGGCACTCGAATTAGGAGCCATATGGGAGAGGTGACCTTCGAAGGAAACGAGGTCCTTTTCGGGGTCGACGGCACGGAAGGGATCGTCGCAGTCGAGCCGGTGGGGGACGACTCCATGAGGCTCTTCCTCCGGCGCCACGGTAAGCTCGAATCCGAGGACGATCGGTTCACGCCCTTCGTGCTCCTCACCGAGGAAAATCCTCTGAAAGGCTTCAGGGGACATTTCCGTACAGAACCTCTCGCCCCTGGCAACGACTACCGCCTTCTTGTTCTCTTCGCGACATGGGCGGATTGCAGGAAGGCCGTCACCTACCTCCAGAAGCGGACCGGGGTGTCGGCGTCTTCGCCCCAGGCTCCCTATCTCTTTCTTTCGGATCCGGTGCAGCAGCACCTCCTGCTCACAGGAAAGACACTGTTCAAGGGGCTCCCGTTCCGGGATCTACATCGTCTTGCCCTCGACATCGAGACTGCGACCGCCCCGGGATACGCCTTCTCCAATCCCTCGCGGCAGGAGGACCGGATTCTCTCCATCGCCCTGATGGACAACCGGGGTTACGGGGAGGTCCTCTTCGGTGGGGACCTGGGCGAAAAGGAGATGTTGGTGGCCCTGGGCGAGAGGATCGCCAGCCTGGACCCGGATGTGATCGAAGGGCACAACCTGTTCAACTTCGACCTGGAATACATCACCACCAGGGCCCGCCTGCACAAGGTGAGGCGACCGTGGGGGCGGGACCGGAGCGAGCCGAAGGTCCGGCGTTCCCGGTTCACCGTGGCGGAGCGGATCATCGACTACACGCGGATGGAGATTTTCGGCAGACACGTGGTGGATACCCTCTTTCTCCTCCAGTACTATGACGTGGCGGCGCGGGAGCTGGAGAGCTACACCCTGAAAAGCGCCGCCCGGCACTTCGGCCTTGCCGCCCCGGAGCGCACCTATATCGAGGCGGAGAGGATCGAGTGGTACTACGACCACGATCCCGAGGCCCTCAAGCGCTACAACCTGGATGACGTCCGCGAGACCCTGGCGCTCTCCGAGCTCCTCGGTTACCCTTTCTTTCTCCAGACCCGCATCTTTCCCTTCTCTTATCAGCACATCTTCGTGCGCGGGAACGCGACCAAGATAAACGCCCTCTTCCTCCGGGAGTACCTCAGACAAAGGGCGTCGGTGCCCAGGGCCGGAGAGGGCGAAGAGTTTGCCGGAGGCTACACCGACATCTTCCGGCAAGGGGTCGTGAGCCCGGTGATCTCCTGCGACGTCGCTTCACTCTACCCCTCGATTCTCCTCACCTATGGGCTGAGGCCCTCGACGGATTCACGGAACGTGTTTCTGCCTCTCCTAGGGGATCTTCGCACCTTTCGCCTGGAGGCGAAGAACCGGGCCCGCGTGGCCGGCGACCCCCGTGAACGGGATTACTATCAGGCGCTGCAACAGACCTTCAAGGTGCTGATCAATTCCTTTTACGGCTACCTGGGGACGCGGTTGCACCACTTTGCCGACCCGCACCTTGCCGGCGAGGTGACCCGCCGCGGACGGGAGATCATTCGCCACATGGTCGAGTGGCTCAGAAACGAAGGCGCCGACCCGGTGGAGATCGATACCGACGGCATCTACTTTGTGCCGCCTCCCGAGGCGGCGGGCGAGAGCGAGGCACGGGCGCTGGTGGAGCGCCTCTCCGCGAGCCTTCCCGCCGGTATCGAAGTCGAGCTCGCCGGAAGATACCGGGCCATGTTCTCCTACAAGAAGAAGAACTACGCCCTGCTCGATGAGAGCGGCAAGGTCATCATCAGGGGAAGCGCCCTTCGGTCCCGGGGGATGGAGCGCTACCTGCGGGAGCTCCTCTCTGAGATGATCCGGCTGCTGCTGGAGGGGAAGGCCGGGGAGGTCAGGTCCAGGGTCAAGGAATGGCTGGCCCGTCTCGAGCGGCACGAGGTGGAAATCTCTTGGCTCGCCAAGACCGAGACCCTGAGCGAATCACTGGAGACGTACCGCCAGAAGGTGGGGGCCCGCAAGCGGAATCCCGCCGCAGCCTACCAGCTCGCCCTTGCCTCCGAACGAGAGTATCGGGCGGGGGATCAGATCTCCTACTATGTCACCGGCACCGGAAAGAACGTGAAGGTCTACGAGAACTGCCGGCTCACAGCCCAGTACGACGCAACGCACCCGGACGAAAACGTGGCCTACTACCAGGCCAAGCTCGCTGACCTGGTGGAGAAGTTCGAGGAGTTTCTTGCCTAGTCGGGGTAACCGGAGAGCGAGGAAGGAGGAGATGATGCTGAAGCATGTGGTGTTGTTCAAGTTCAAGCCGGAGGTCAAGGAAGCCGATATCGTGGAGCTGGAAAAGAGACTCGCAGCGCTTCCGGGGGCCATCCCCGAGATTCAGGAGTATCTTTTCGGGCGGGATGTGATCCACTCGGAGCGGTCCTACGATTTCGCTCTGGTCTCGGGGTTCGCGGACCTCAAGGCCATGGAGCGGTACCAGAAACACCCACAGCACCTTCCGGTATTGGACCTGGTCAGGCGAATCTGTAGCACGATCCTTGCCGTGGACTTCCTCCAAAGCTGAGCCTCAGCGGGGGAGGTTTGTCTGTGGGCGCGGCGTCCTCGCCGCGGTCGAGTGGGCTACGGCAGGGTGGTCTGCTCTGCACAGGCGCATAGTCGCACCATTGATAGTGGAGACGAAGGCCCGGCCTTTCGGGCGGGGCGGTGATGGAAAGCCTGGGCGGCCTTGCTCTGAGCAAGGGAAGGTAGAGGCTCCGCATGCGCTTTGCGCCGCAGAGCACCCTGCCTCCGGTGCCAGCCGCTTTCCCGAGGATGGGAAGCCTGAGTGTAGGGTGGGCACGGCCCACCAAACAGGTTTGGTTCCCTGTGGGAGCGCCTTCCTCGCCGCGATGGTGGCACGCCCTCATCAAGTAAAATGGTCGTTGAAATTCCGCCCGATCTGCGTGGGAGTCACAGGGTACGTCCGCGCGGGCGCCCCGAGTGCTGGCATTTCCTTGCCGTTCTTGCTAACCTGATTCAGGAGAGACGATCTTCTCCGGGTAATGCGTGGCAAGGGGTGGCCGCCGCGGGCGGTCATCCCGAAGGGCGGGAGTATGAGCCCAATGCGGATCCTCCTTTACGCCGGCAAGGGCGGGGTGGGAAAGACCTGCGTGGCCGCCGCAACCGGTGTCCTTGCGGCGCGGCTGGGGAGGCGCACACTGGTCATGTCCCTGGATCCCGCCCACAGCCTGAGCGACGCCTTCGATCTCGACCGCTCCCTCATGGACAAGAACCGCGGGCAGCCCATTGCTGTCGGCGCGGGACTCTGGATTCAAGAGCTGGACATCCATGAGGAGATGGGGAAGAGCTGGGGCGAGGTCCAGCGCTACATCGCCCTCCTGCTCAACTCCTCCGGCATTGACGACATCCTTGCGGAAGAGCTCGCCGTGTTGCCGGGAATGGACGAGGTGGCGGCCCTTCTCCACATCAATCGCTACGTGCGAGAGAGGGCATACGATCTCATCATCCTCGACTGTGCGCCCACCGCCGAATCCCTCCGTTTTGTGAGCCTCCCTAAGGCCCTCGAGTGGTACATGAGAAAGATCTTCCGCCTGGAGCGCCGGGTTGTGGCGTACGTGCGGCCGGTTGCTCGGCGGTTCATGGATGTCCCCTTGCCGGAGGACGCGTACTTCGCAGACATCGAGAGGCTCTACCAGCGCCTTCAGGGCATCGACGGGATTCTCACCGACCCCGCTATCACCTCCGTCCGATTGGTGACCAACCCCGAGAAGATGGTTCTGAGGGAGACCCAGCGGGCCTTCATGTTCTTTTGCCTGCACCAGCTCAGCGTCGATGCGGTCGTCATCAACCGGATCTTCCCCCCGGGAAGTGGCGATCCCTACCTCCAGGTCTGGCAATCGTGCCAGCAGGAGTACTTGGAGCTCGCCCGGACCTATTTCCACCCGGTGGAGATCTTCGAGGTGTTGCTCTCCGACCGCGAGATCCTTGGTTACGACAGGCTCCTCGAGTTCGGCAAGAACATCTACAGGGATAGGGAGCCGGCGCAGTTCTTTTCCTCGATGCCGCCCGTTCAGTTCCTCAAAGAAAATGGACGCAACCTGGTCAAGCTGCATCTTCCCTTCGTGGGAAAAGGAGAGGTTGATCTCAGCAAGATCGGCGACGAGCTTATCATCCGAGTGGGGAACATCAAGAAGAGCATCGTTCTTCCCCGGGCCCTTGCAACCCTTGAACCGAAGAAGGCCAGGCTCGAGGACGAACACCTGCTCCTCGATTTCGGAGGGAGCCATGAAGGAGAACACGAGGGAAGCCGCGAGTGAGGGAGGAGCCCGGCACGAGACCTGTATGTGTCCCTTCTGCTGGGCCCAGAGGGTTCTTCACGATCAGGTGGAGCGATACGGCGACTTCTTCTCGCACCTGAACCAGGCGCGCGTCGAGGTGCTCCTTGCGTTCAGGTCGCTCCTGGATCAGAGGATCGCCGATCTCCAGAGGAAGGAGAGGAAGGTCACCAAGATCGAGGTGGAGTGAAGATAGGGTTCGGTGAGCCCCTGGAAAATCCTTCGCCCCCGGCGAGAGAGAGGGTAGAGGCTGTCTGACAGCGCGATATGCATTCTCCTCTCCCCCTGTCGAGGGGGAGAGGACGAAGGTGAGGGGGAGAGGGGGGCCAGAGCTCAAGAGAAGAAGCCCCGGTGCAGGCCGTACCCACCCGCCTGGATCGTCCGACAATAAGTTGTGGCACCTCCATCACAAGGAGGCAAGAATCTCCTCCTGGGTCTCCCGGAGGGTCGTCCACGTCTCCTCTCGCTCTCCCGCCTCGAGCGGCTCTCTCAACTCGGCAAGGACATCCTCGACGTATTGCTCCCGCCGCATCCCCACGAGAACGCAGGTGACTCCGGGCGTGGACCGCAGGGCCCTGACCGCCGTCCCGCTCAGGGTTTTCGCCCCCGCCCACAGCGAATCCACCGAGGCGATCCAGGTTCGAAGCAGCGCGGCCCTGCTGGCAGCCACCCCGTGGTAGACGGAAGTGACCGCCTGGAACGCCGCCACGAGTCTTTCCTGATACTTCTCCAGCCAGGGCAGGATGCTCCGGCTCCGATCCGCGTGCCCCTGAAGGAACGGGACGAGGGCGCGAACGCGCGGCACGAAGTAGTGCGCCTGCAGCTCCTGCCACCGGTCGAGGGAGCCGAAGTCTCGCCAGTGCTGCAGCAAGGTCTCTCCCGCCGCCGCCTGGCCCATGATCTCATCGCGGGAGGAGGGGGTGAAGGGGAGCTGGGCGAGGACCCGCTCTCTCAGTTCCTCCTCGGCACGGATCACCTCTCGGATCCTGTCCTCGACCTCTTCGGAATCCAGGGGTTCCCACGCCTCGACGTCGGCGAGCCGGAGCATGCCCCTCCCGGCAATGGCATTGAGAGGCCGATTGATGAGCACCCCGAGCCCTTTCTCCCGGGCCAGCTGGATGACGCTGCGGTCGCCGCTCTGATTCTTCTCCGTCACCCCTCCGGTCTCGAGGAGATTCATGGGAAGCTGGATCACGCGGAAGTGATGGGCCGGGCTCACGGATTCGGCGATCTCCCACACCCTCTCGAGGGAGGTGAACTGGTGGTCCGAGTCCGGGGAGGGGAAGGTGTTGGAGCTTATGCCGTAGAACCCGATCCGCCCCCGGGTGACCTCGCTTTCCAGGTGCCGGAAAGCGAGTTCGATTCGCCGGTAGTACTCTCGGCGCGCCTCTTGAATCGAAAGCCCGTTCTTTGCCGCCCAGCCGAGGTAGTATTCAGGATTGTGGAGCAGGTAGAGGTCGATGGTCTCGAGGTTCAATCTCCCGAGGCTTCGGCCGATCTGGTCCTCCAGGAACTCGGGATGGATGCAGTGCTCGATCCCCTCGCCGTAGAGAACGAGGTCGGGGAAGGGCTTGCCCTCTCGCTTCCGCTGCTGGCTGATCTCGTAGTTTTCGCCCTGGAGGTATCCCCCCTTGGTGACGACCACGATCTCTTCCCGGCTCAGTTTCCCGGAGTCGATCAGCTCACCGAGCACCCTGCCCACGAGAGCCTCGGAGCCGCCGTCGGCGTAGTTGGCGCTCGTATCGATGAGGTTGATCCCGTCGAGGAGCGCCTGTGTCAACGCCCGGCGGTGGGTCTCCACCGAGACGTCGACGCGATAGCCGCCGAAGCCGGCCTCGCTCGCGAGGAGTCCGGTTCCACCGAGATCGCGGTAGATGAGAGGTCCGTGTCTCCCGGCGCACGACGCCGTGCCCTGGGGTGTCGCGTATCCCTTGATCACCATGATGTCCTTTCCCGTCGAAAAGAGGCTCCCCGTTAGAATGTGTGCCGACATTTTGGCAGTTCCAGTTTTCCGAGTCCGTGGATCATAGCGAGAGAGAAGGTAGCCTCGCTGCGATAACCCCGGGCCCTGTGACTGATGGCTTTTGCGTTGTTGTTCATCGCCTCAACTGAGCCGTTGTCGATTCTGAGGTCGA
>Ga0335070_10002464_pt1 | contig 21542 bp, 16 predicted proteins | sample Lox_Sample_13_FD_206722 | JGI IMG/M metagenome (GOLD analysis project Ga0335070, IMG submission 206722) | Soil microbial communities from Loxahatchee National Wildlife Refuge, Florida, United States - Lox_Sample_1.3 | ecosystem: Environmental > Terrestrial > Soil > Wetlands | place: USA...
ATGGCATTCGTCCGTAGCCGGATTTCTGTGTCTCTATCCTTGGAGTTACTAAGGAGTCCATAATTGACCAGACACCATTTTCTGAAAATCTCCCCAGCCCCTCTTTTTCAAAGAGGGGTAATTCCTCCCTTTGGAAAAGGGAGGTGAGGAGGGATTTTACAATAAATTCTTTAATCTTTCGCTGCTTAATATGTCTGCTCTATTATGGCCTGATTAGTAATTTGCCTTTGCGTCTGCATCTAAAATCATCGAGATTAAACGATCCCTGCTTTTCTGGAAGAATATTGGATTCCACGTCTCATTCTCTCCTTCAAGACAGTCAGGGGTCCCCTCTTTTTTTCCGATTCCTGAAAGAAATTCTTCATATTTGGATGTTTTGATTCCTTTTCCCTTTAGCTTCTGTATCCTTTTTTCTAATTGATACAAGAGCTTATGATCGTCAATTCCCTCCCGAATGGCTTCCCACTTCAGAGTAGCAATGGGACCGTCTGGATCGGGATACGCAAGATAGATATCACGGCCATGAGCATCCGCTTTTGTTGGCAAGCCACTGGCATTTTGAGTATTCTGGAACGTCCAGGAGGACATTCCATCTACATGATTCATCCACGTATAATAGCCATAAATATATCTGGCATAGGCCGGGTTGAGGCATCTTGTCGTCACGTCATTATTATATAACCAGTAAACAGAACCGCTCCGGTGTGCGGCATTTAAGTCTTCTTGACTCATTTCGCCGGAGCATAAGTAATCCACAGGTTTGAATTGTTTATAATCACTCGTTGTAAGCATATTTTTGGCGCCTAAATCTTTTATTGTTTTTAACAAAAGAGGAGTAACCGTGTGACGCTTATTTTGAAAATCTTGATAGGAATCACCAGGTTCATCTATTGGCAAAAAGATAACCTCTGGGCACTCATTGTCTCTTGAATACTTCGTCACCGTGTTAACAAGATATTCCAACCTTGACAGCTGAATTTCTTGATCGAAACCCAGTATACTCCCCGGATGTCTTGGCTTAGATGTTTGAATGAGATGCCCCATATACCATATTATTCGGCCTTTAAACCCGATTTCCTTTGCCGCTCTTAAAGCTGCAAAGATATCGTCCAGGTTAGGCGTCCCGTCTTCTTTGGTGACGAGGACAAAAGGTGAATGTAAACAAAGCGTAGTCATCCCGTGTTCTTGGTAATCCTTGAGAATGTTACAAGCTGATTTATAGATCTTCTCTTTTTCTTCTTTGGACCAGGGCATGGTCAATTCTGCAAACTCATAGGTCATCATCATGAAATAATCCACACCTGGAATGTCCTCAAGAGATACAGGCATCACTCTTACTTCAAGAGGAAGTGATGTTCTTAACCCGTTTTTAGGGGATATGGTTATTTTGCCCTTGTATATCCCTGGCAAGACATTATCGTCTATTCTGACTGTCAGCCAGAATCTTTGGCACTTGCCTTTCTCAACGTTTACCTGATTTCCCGGCCTGATGAGGGTTGGTAAATTCAAAAATTTCCCTTCTGGCAATCCAATGGTCTCCTGAATCATTTCAACACAAGCAACCCTTATTTTGTCCCTAGAGATCATCTCTTTAGCACTCTTTAAATCGGTTACAGATATTCTTACCATCCCTAAATTGTGAAGGGGATAAATCGAAAAAGTAATAGGTTCAAATTCATTCCGTACGACCTTAATGGCCAGATGATCAATCATCTCAGATTGTTTGGGTCTGCTACCGGGAAAAACATACTCAAGAGGAGATCGGGAGAAGAGTATATAACCAATGGATTTATCCTGGTTTGATGGATTGACTTCTTCACGTTCCTCATTCACAGAGATTTCTTCAAGAGCGCGAACAGAAACCTCACTTTCCGGATAAAAGTAACTCTTTAACGCAGACCTTTTAACAGTAACAGAACCTGTCCCCGCTAAAGTTCCTTTATTAGCAAGAACGTCAATTTTTATCGTATACCGACCATCTGGAATTTGGTACGGAAGATCAAGAACGAGGTTACCGCCATTTTCGCTAAAAGCCTTAAGGGAGGTTTCAGAGACTATCTGATCACCCCTTAGAAGAAGTCCATGAACATTCACATTCTTATATTCTTTTATACTTTTGGTGAATGAAAAGGAGACATAGAGAGCTTTTTTCATTATTACCTGATCCAATACGACGACCCTGTTACGAAGGATATAGGATTGTATCTTTACCGTATTCTTAGTACAGGAGATGCAAACGATGATGGCACAGAGCAGCCATATCGGCACGACGCTTTCTCGTGCTCTTCTATTCATTGGAATACTTGCTAATCGCAAAATCAACTCCGTGAAAGGCTCACCCGATACCCCTTTCAACGAGGGGGTCTCCAATGGGTTGTCCTCATGTTTCGACCGTGGTGCTGAGCGCTTGTCTTCACTGCTTTTTCCGGATCAAGCATCGCGAACGCTCCCTTCGCACCAAATCAACCTCCCATTTTATCTGCCGCAAATTGCAGGGGTATGTTCAGCGGAAGCTGCGATTTTGCTTCCCGTACCTGATCCTTAATTCTTTTTACATGACCGCGGCCTAATCCCTTTACTTCACACCCAAGTTCGAAGTAGCGTCGAATGTTTTCATCCTCGAGGATACCGAAACAGTCAATAACGGCTATCGGCCCGCCAGCGTTTTTAACAACTTCATCCGGATCAAGGTTCATATAATGCTTGTGCCGAACGGAAAGAATGACCGCATCGGTATCCTGGAACGCTTTTTTCAAATCCTGTCCTACACGAAGATCTTTTAGTTTTTCCTGTCCACGGAAAAATCTCTTTAAACTACGTGAGGACGCCGGATACTCATCTTGTTTTTCAAATTCCCACCAGTGTAAGACATAGGGATCATGGACCCTTAATTCGGCGCCCATTTCTGTAAGACGCCGCACAATCAATTCAGAACCACTATACCGTGTATCACCCACGTCTTCACGATAGGAAGCTCCCAAGACTAAAATTTCTGCAGAGGCAATCGGTCGGCCCATATTGCGTAAAGCATCACGGGTCAGTTGAGCAACATGAAGGGCTCTGGTATCATTAATATTTATTGCAAGTGGCGTAATCTTGAAAATATCATCCTCAAACCCGTGGATATGCCGATAGGCCCAAAGCCCCAAGCCACCGTCCTTGGGAAGGCAATAACCGCCAATGCCAGGTCCCGGAAATATGATGTTGCTGTGTGTGGGTCGGACCTTGATTGCATTGATCACTTTGATCAAGTCCACGCCATTTTGTTCTGCAAATACACTCCATTCATCAAGAAAAGCAAGAATGGTTGCTCGAAAGCTATTTTCAACGATTTTGGCTGTCTCGGACTCGATAGGTCTATCGAGTACGGTCAGTGGAAATTTCTCTGTGTTCAGCACTTCGCTCAAAAACTCGGCAACTCTCCGCGTGGCCTCTTCATTGACTCCACTGCAGACCCTCCAGAAATCGCGGATGCTCGACACATAATTTTTCCCCGGCATTACCCGTTCGAAGCTGTGAGCGATGAGAGGATCTTTTCCGATGCCCCGCTTCCTAAACATCTTTTTGATGATCGGGTAGGCTACCTGCTCTGTTGTCCCCGGCGCCACAGTGGTCTCGATTAAAATCAATGCCTCCGGACGGATGTGTTGCCCTATGATCTCCAGAGATTCTTCTAATGCCTCCATGTCCGCCCGACCATCCAGCACATTGCCCAGTGCCTCTTTCAGATAGTCGCATTGAACGTCTACCACCACCACATCCGCAAGTTTGAGTGCATCGTATATAAAGGTAGCCATGAGGGTCTTTTTTTCGTTCACACAGCGGTCGATCAATAAGGGAACCTCCGGATCTTCTGAGCTGACGGGCGAAATTCCGCGATTGAAGAGCGGTATTTTCCAAAAACTTCGAGTGCTCGGCCTCTGCATCCCAATAACGAATTTTGTAGGATTGCCTTTCTCATCTTTGGCGTCAGCGATCACTGCTGCCATGACAGCTCCGACGAACCCCAACCCCATTACTAAAACAATCTCCCGCCCGAAGGCACGTTGGCTCTTGACGACCTCCTCCAAACGCTCGAACTCTCTTGAATAGTCTTCTTGCTCTGGTAATGGAAATTTTTCTCCGGTTGGACTGATGGAATACTGTGACATGGTTAACTCCTTTGTTCAATAAGACGGACACATGGACTCAAGGATTGGTGGGTTCAAGCAATGCAGAAGATTAAAGGGAGGAATAGGAGCGATCCTGTCGAGAGGACTCTTCTTTCAAAAATCTCTCGAGGGCCTTTCCGAGGACACACTTCGAGTATCGAGACCAACAGTTCTCCCTCCGGCAGTGACTCGTCTCTTCTTTTCCATCCTGTTTCATCTCATGATATCCACAGGACAAACAAGATTTGATAATCATGGCTTCACCTCGGTTGATTGGGTTATTTGGGTTTGTTGGGTTAGTTGAGTCTGTTGGGATGATTGAGTTTGTTCTTTTGCTGAATCTACGGAGCAAGAGGAACCCGATAACTCTATGAACTCAAAAAACTCCAAGAACTCTACGAACTCACTAAACCCGGATAGGCTACCGCCGTTTCGAATTTGGGCGGATTCTGCTGGAATTGCCTTAATTGCGTGAGTGTATGCCACATCGATCTCAATGTGGGTCAGAGACTCAAGTACTGGTGTTTTATGGTCCCGCCGCCCAATACCCTTTGCTGCAGCACTGTTTTAGCCGCGGCATGGCAGCACACACTTCGTTAGGCCACTTTTTCTATCATTGAATAATGCATCTCTACGACCGGTTGGTAGCTCATCAGGCTCAAAAGGATTCTTACCCGCTCGCCATCAGGCATCCATCTTTCAAAGATACCTAAAAGGTCCTTTAATGGGCCTGTTTTAATCCTGATCACGTCATTGGCTTGAAATTGAGACTTTAGTCTCACGACTCCCTGGGTATCGGTTCTCTCTCTGATGATCTCCACCACTTCTTCAGAGATGGGCGTGGGATACTCGCCGAAACCCAAAACTTTTTTTACCCCTTTTGCCCACCTGACCAGAGGATAATTTTGCTCCAGGTCGAACTTTCCGAATATATAGCCCGGGAAAAGGGATTTTAATTCTTTGTTCATCCTCCCGTTTCTCAACAGAAAGTTTTCCATAAGGGGGCTAAAGACCTCCACCCCTTTTGTCGAGAGGTAAGATTTCGCCTCATCCTCTTTCTTAGGTTTTGTTTGAATGACATACCAAAGATTCATACTAAACCCTCACGCTCTAAGACTAATGAACGTCTCTAATAATTACCAATTTGTCACTCCCGCCCCGTATTCAGTACGGGGTAAACTGCGGTGAAAGTCTCGTATTGTCCGGAGTCCCTGGATTCCTGCTTTCGCAGGAATGACATTATTAGAGGTGGCCAAATGAGTTAACAAGTGAGTAATGTTTTCGATCACAGTTCCACTTTATCTCCGATAGTATTGATAGTAGCGATAATACTCTGAAGAGTGAGCTGACGGCTTAATCCCTATCTGGTTAAAGACTACTCCGATAATCTTCTGGCGATCAATAGACTTGATCGCGTTTTGGATGGATTCCCTGGACGTATACCCGGCTCTGACCACCAGGATCACCGCATCCACCATTTTAGAGAGCAAACTTGGATCGGCGGTAGCTATAATAGGTGGAGAATCGATAACAATGTAAGTGTTGTCTCCAAATCCTCTTAGGGATTGCAGAAGCTCTTCCATTTTTTTTGATCTGATCAGCTCCGAGGATTTACGAGTTGAAGAGCCCGCCAGAATCACTCGAAGTTTTTCTATCTCAGACTCTATCAGGATCTCTGATAAGGCCGTCCCATCTGAAAGATAATTTGAGAGGCCCTTTGCGCTATTATTTTTTTCAAGACGAATTGCTGGCTTTCGGAGGTCTCCATCAACGAGTATGACATCGTTGTGAATTTCCTTCGAAATAGCCACCGCTAAATTGACAGCCACCAGAGTTTTGCCCTCCTTCGGTGCTGCACTCGTAACGAGAATCGAACGAGGAGAATTTCCCGGATGAAGAAAAATCTGAGTCTTCAGTTTCCGGAATGCCTCCGCACCGAAGGAATGGGGCGGGACAATCAAAATAGGAACTACTTTTTTCGAAGAAAACCCCACCTTTTCGATCTCCTCTTGAGGAAATTTTAAAGTGGGTATTTCCCTGTTCAAAAAAGCCTTCTCTTCGAACACTTTTGGAGAGGATTCTTCTTTTATCTTCTGCCTCTTTTCCTCCTCCACTTTTTCAAGGGCACGATAGATGCGACTCATTGGTTCATCCTTTCATTTAAATGGTAATGTGTTAGAGGCAAGGTTTGAGAAAGTCCGGCTGCATTGCCGTGCAGCAGTCAAACATCGCTCAATGTTGCTGCATGCCGTCCTTAAGATTGCATAGCCCCTAGGGCTCTTATCTAAAGAAATTGGAAAAATGTTGATCCTCCTTTGCTTAGTATCCCTTTAATGTATTGATAGCCTCTAAGGATTCCCTCATAAGCAGGCAACAGATTGGCACTTTTTTGCGCATAGATGAATAATAGAGTGCTTACGGCAATACAGATGAGGATGAGGACCAAAATCCAAGTTCTTCGAGGCAACTTCCTTAGAGATAAATCCTTCGCCACTTCCCTTACCGACCTTGCATCGACCCGTTTTTGGTCTAACGCATATCCGTTCAATAAGGCATTGTCACACAGAATGTTTATTAATCGGGGAATCCCCCTCGATTTCAGGTAAACCTGCTTCATTGCCTCCTCGGTAAAAATGGGTGCCCTCGCGCCTGCGATTCCCAACCTCTTCCCGATATACTCCTTTGTTTCTTTCTCGGAAAGAGGTGGCAAATGGTATCGCAAATTAATACGCTGCCTTAGCTGGCGAAAATCCGGTCGGGAAAGGGTTTTATCTAATTCTGGCTGCCCGAGCAAGACGATTTGGAGTAATTTCGATCTTGATGTCTCAAGGTTTGAGAGAAGCCTGATCTCTTCAAGTAGCTCCGGTCTCAACCCCTGGGCTTCGTCTACTATCAAAATCACCCTTTCATCCTTCTGGTAAGCGTTGAGTAAGTATCGATGAAGGTTATGAAGATACTCACCCTTGGTTTTTCCCTGAACCCTCACCCCGAGATCCTTCAATATGTATTGGATGAAGTCGTCAACAGTCAATTTTGGGTTGAATAGAAAAGCTGTCTTCGTCTGATTCCCGTTCATTTTATCGAGAAGATAGTGGATCAGGGTTGTCTTTCCGGTACCGACTTCCCCTGTGATCACTATAAATCCTTTTCTCTCCCTCACCCCGTAAAACAATTGTGCCAGCGCTTCCCGATGGTTCTCCCCCAGATAAATATAATCAGGGTTGGGTGTCACATTAAAAGGATTTTCCTTTAAGCCGTAAAATTGTTCATACATCTTCAAATGCCCGAGTAGCGCAGAGCGCAAACCGTTACTTACGGTGATGAGCTTTGAAAATTTGTAATCTGTCTACAAAGGTGGTCGAGTTTATCTAGAAGCCTTTCTAACCACCCCTCTGTGATCAGATCTCTCCTCCTCAGCAAAATCAAAATATTGGCGTTCTCAAAAGTAGACCTCCGAGCCACGTTCAAGAATTGTTTGAACTCCTTTTTAAACGAAGACCCTGAACCTTCAGCTATATTGTTTGGCATGGACATTCCAGCCGCTCTAAGTTGATCCGCAAACCGGTATAACTTCCTTTGTTCTAATTCATCTGCGACATCAAAAAGATCGTTTGCGATTTCTACTGCCAATTGCCAGATCTTCAAATCCTGAAATCTAAATTTCGCCTTTGTGGTGTTGTTAGGCTGCCTTCTTTTCTTCCTCGTTGAGATTGAGTATCGTGGCCACTACCGGCAGTTTTAAATAAGTTTCCACATCTGACACTTCATAAAAGGATGGGTCCATGGATTCCCGAATCCAGGCTAACCCCAACCCTATTCCAAGTCCCAACAAAGCCCCGGCGGCCAAAAGGTTGTTGCGGTTCGGCTTAAACGGGACTTCAGGAAGACGAGCTGGATCTAGAATCCTAAATTGCTCGCCCTGCTGCTTCCGTTCAAGATTTTCGGCCATTTGAGCCTGATATTTTTTATCCATGAGGGATTGAAACTGACCTTTGAGGAGGTCGTAATCTCGGACGAGGTTGACCATCTCCTGTTCCCTTTTAGGTGTTTCTTCAACTCTTTTTTGATAGAGTTCGATTTGTCCCTTCAAGTTTTCCATTTCCTCTTTCAATCGCTTTGCTTCTAACCGGGTTTCTTTGAACTGTGCCCTATACTGGGTGATCAGTCTCTCCGAAGCAGGATCTAACGAAGTTAAAGGCCGTCCCAAGATACTTTCCGCGGCCGCCTCTTCCTGGCGTTCTCTAAGCTCCTTTAGGCGTTTTTCTCTTTCTTCTTCCTCTCTCTTTACTCTGGGCTCAAGGGCCGCTATCTTCCTCTTCAGATCAGCCACGTCGGGATGACTTTCAGTATATTTGGATTCGGCATTTCTCAGGTCCCTTCTTAAACCATTTAACTGTGCGGCTAATGATTGATCGGCGCCCCGCTCCAACGGAACACCATCCCCTCGAGTGAGGTTTCTCCTTGAGGAGGAGGTTGTGGAAAAAAGCCCCCTTCCAGACTCCCGGTCCATTACCTGTTCGATTTGATTCTGCACGAATACGACTCTATCTTCTGCGGCACTGAGATTGTCGCTTGTGGTCTTAAATTGTTGCTGTAATCGTTCAAGGATTCTTAGGTTTGCATCAAGTTGCCCTGGCAATTGTCCCATATTCTTTTCTTTATACCGTCGAAGAGTATCGTCTTTCTTTCTTAGACTTGACTCTACTGACTGGAGTTCCCTGCTAAGGAACTGGGCAGTCCCCTCCGCTCGTGACTCCCTAAATTTTAGATTTTCTTCGATAAACATCGAGGCCAATTTATTTGTTACCTGCATCACAGTTTCGGGTTCTGTACCCTCAAAGGAAATTGTAAATGCATTTTGGCGCTGGACCTTAACCTCGATCTTCTTCTTCATCATGTCTACAATCTCTTCCATGGGTAATTTGTTCAACCTGTCCGAATAGAGATTCAATTCTCTAATCACCTTTTCCAACCTAGTACGGCTAAGAGTTTCTTGGCTAATGTTGTTTAACCGCTCCCCCACAGATTCAGTTAGGGTAGGACGGACATAATTTTCTGGGACCTTTTGAGCTTGGACGAGGATGAGCGTGGTGGCTCTGTACACCTTGGGAAGATATTTATAAACACCAAAAGAAATGATGAGCGATAGTGTAAACGGAATGATGATGTACCATTTTCTCCTAAGACCCATCTTGAAATAACTCTGAATATCAAAAGATTTTCTAGTGTTGGTCATCTTAGTTTTGCTCCGCTGTTGTCCATTAGGAATTAAAGAGCCATTGCGCTGAAGTGGCAGCCTGTAGCGTTTCTTTTCCTCCATTCATGACAGGTTACTGATAAGTCCGTAGCTCCATCATCTCCTGCTCGGTTGATAATCCGAAACGCCCATCATCCCCGGCTGATAACCCGGCCGCAACAGCGTTATCCTAAATATTCCGCTATATTCGCTGTAACCTGAACCAGCAACATTTGACCGATCCGCCCGAAGACCTCCTGTCAATGAAACAGCCAACCATCGAAAGACCAAATAGGAGGCACCTACCCGCGCATCCCAGATCCAGTCTTTCTGATTATTGGTAGAGTACCACACTCTATACCCAGACCCGGTAAGCCGAACACTCAACCTCTGGGTTAACCAATGGTTGATCGTCCCGTAGGCTCCGTAGTACTTGCTAAACCCCAAATTCTGACTTGTAACATAGTCCTCCGTATAACCTCCTTGAGCGGAAAGGATATACTGAGTCGTTGGCGTATTCTGCGCAAGGCTTATATCGACGAAGGGACCTTGTGTTTTCGACCCTTGCTTAGGAATCTGCCAGAAATAGCCCCCTTGGGCTGTACCACTCAGCGTCGGACTAAATAGATATCGGATACCAAGGCTCGGATTGTGAACGTAGTAATCGACACCGGGGGATTCAAAATCATCGTATTCAAAGCGGTATTGTCCAAAGATCGAGAGCCTCGGATCGAAACGGTATGTATAACGTGGAGTCGCACCATTCACCAGGTGATCCGGAGAACGCTGATACGTGTTTAGAGTAAGGCGATAATCTAAAGATATGCCGTTACTAACATCGAACCAGTAGGCGAGTCTTGGGTTAAGAGTATTCTCCTGACTATCCTCGAATAGAGGGTTTTGATTCCTATAGATGTTGTTTCGATAAAGGAGGGAAAAGAGGTTTTCACTTCCAAAGCGATATTCCATGGATGGCTCCACAACGTTTCGGAAATAGACCGCATGGACTCTCTGCGTGGAAAGAAGATATTGATCTGGTTGGGTATCGCCAATATACTGTCCTTGGGCATCGTACAGATTCTGGTATTGTTGCTCTCTGGCTGCATCCGATCGGATCAAATAATCCCTCAGCACAAAAGTCAGTCTTGGGGTCACTGCATACCAGCTGTTAAGCCTTCCTGAGGCATCCCAATAACTGAAATCGCTATTCCTCTTGTAATAGGTGTATCCTCCAGAAACATCCATATCGACCCCATAAGCCCCCGGCTGTAATGTGAAGAATCTCAATCCCGGGTTGACAGTGGTGATATAATCGGCTAATTTGAACCGATTGGGGCTTAGCAAAATATTGGTGCTGTATTCTTCTTGAACGGTAATATAGGGGTAAAATTTTAATAGCATATCACTGATATCCGCATCCACTAAGGAAGGAATCCAGACGAAAAAAAGTGTAAGAAGCATCCAGTTCACCCAGACTCTTCTCCATGCTTTGACAGTTTTCTCACTTTTCATGGCACCCCCTTTCAACCCACGATATGACATTCGGGCCTTGCCCCGAACCGTTTGTTATTACTTATGGAACAACAATTGCGTCGCCTGTCTTCAGAATAACGTTTGAACTCGGGTCACTACCACTCAGAATTTTTTTATAATTGACCGTAATTCGTTTTTCCCTTCCATTTTCATTCCGGATGATCAAGATCTTTTTCTGGTTTGCCCAATCCGTGAACCCCCCTGCCATGGGAATAATCTGGGCTACAGAGGTTTCACTCCGAAGACGGTAAACACCCGGGGTTTTAACCTGCCCCGAAACATATACTTTGTAACTGTTTGCCTCCGTGACTGTTACAGAAACGACTGGGTTCTCAATAAATTCTTTTAACTTTCTGGTCAGAACTTCTTTTAATTGAAGAGGAGTAAGCCCGGCGGCCTTGATCTCTTGGACAAGAGGAAGGGAGATCTTTCCATCCATCCTAACCGGAATTGTTCTCGTAATAGCCTCTTCTTTCCAAACATGGATATACAGAACATCTTCGGCTCCGATCACATATTGGTCGTTATCGGTAGCGACTTCTGCCTGAGCTTCTTTTCTTGAGAGAACTTCTTTATCCGCCTGGCAGTATGCGATGCTGGTCATTAGGATTATTAGTATGGATGCCCCTATGCTTCCGATACCGGGTAATTTTTTCATCTTATCTCTCCTTCATTCATAAACTGATTAGTGGCTTTGAAGAGGTTCTCCTCTATCCTTTTACTTAAATTAGGATCATTCTATTCGTAATGCCCCTTTAATAAGTTCCATCGTGTCTGACCCATTGACAGGAAAGCAGACTTGATCGATCATGACTTCAACACCCCTGCTTTTAAAGTCGCAATATTTCAGAGCATCCTCAAAACGGGACTTAACACGGGCTCCCGCTTTCACATCCGCATAAGGGAGGAGAAGAGCCAGTTTGTCTAATTCTAAAGAACCGATGATATCGCTCTCGCGTATCTCCTCCATCAAGAGATCACTTAATGTCCCATAGCAAGCTTTCAAACCTTCTCGATCCCCCTCTTTCGAAAGTTGTTTAATTTTAAAAAGCACGAGGCAGAGAAAGTTCTGATAACGTCGTGCACGCTTCACCTCGATATCCAAAATAAAAAGGAACAAATCGCGGTTCAGGATTCTTCCGAATGGTTCCTCTGGCCCACTTGGGAATCCCCCCCTCCAATTTCCCATCCTCCTCCTCCTTCATCCCCATCCGCATTTTACCCTCGAAATCCATACTATAGTGAACGACATGGAAAAGTGGTCATTGCGAGGAGCGAAGCGACGTGGCAATCCCGTGAGATTGCTTCACTTCGTTCGCAATGACATATTGAGGATGTCCACATATTTACGTCGTTCAATATAAGTTGAGGTCTTCACAGCACCTCTTCTCCGACCTTTCGATTTCCTGCAATATCATCCAAATGATATTTTTGAATCTTATACAGCAGTGCCTTATAACTTACGCGAAGCAATTTGGCTGCTCGTTTCCGGTTCCAGTGAGTCTCTTGTAGAGTACTTTGAATAATCTCTTTTTCTGCAACTTCAGCCGCTTTTTTCCCGACCTCTTTCAAGTTCAGCGACCTATTTTCTGCTGAGGGGCTGGAGAATGGGTTTTCGTTGGAGGGGAAACTGCATCCACCATCCAATCTTTTACCGGAAATGGCTTGCAGGACCGTACTTTCTTCACCAAAAAGGACAATCCGTTTAACCATATTTTCTAGCTCACGGATGTTTCCAGGCCATGCATATTCTTTAAAGGCATTGAGCATCATGGACGAAAATGGGAGAGTTTCTCTCCCATATTTCTTTTTATAAAAATCGAAATAATATTGCGAGAGAGGAAGGATTTGCTCTTTCCGGTCTCGCAAAGGCGGAACCGTGATGCTAATCACGTTGACCCTGAAAAATAGGTCCCCACGGAAACGCCCTTCCATCATTGTTTTTTCTAAATGATCTTTGGTCGTAGCGATGACACGGGTATTCACCATGACATCCCCGTTCCCTCCTAAACGAGAAAACATGCCGTCCTGGAGGACCTGCAAAAGTTTTGCCTGGATGGAAATGTCTATTTCTCCGATATCATTCAGCAAGATTGTCCCATGATTGGCCAGTTCGAATTTTCCCGGCTTTTCTAAGTGGGCTCCTGTAAAGGCACCTTTTTCGAACCCAAAGAGCTCGCTCTCAAGGAGTCCTTTAGGAATCGTTGCACAATTCACCTTAATGAAGGGTTTGTCCTTCCGGTCAGAATCTAAATGGATGGCCTGAGCCAAGAGCTCTTTCCCCGTCCCGCTTTCGCCCTTGATTAAAACCGTAATATCCGTCTTGGCAACCTCTTCAATGGTTGCCTTGATCTTATTCATCTTAGAGCTATTACCAAAAAAAATTTTGAAAATATCCTTCATGATAGTCACAAAAAAGCAATCTATATGCCAATAGGAAATGATTTCTCACATCTTGACTAATTCCTCGAAAGTTAAGAGAATTCTCCTGTTATGAGCAGTAAACATCTTCTTACCTCATAAAAAAATGAGGGAAAAGTTGGAAAAAAAACGGAAAAAAGTGGAACAACAGTTCCACTTTTTTCCGTTTCCTAAAGGGAGTGCAAATTTTATTCTGTTCTTTTAGATCCATTCCACTTAGTTACGTAAGGATGACAGCAGCCGCATTAAGATGATGGTTCCTTCGGTTCGCCGACCGCTCACTTTCCACAAAATTTGAAGTAAGGCTAGAAAAATTTACGATGCCTGGAGAATAAATCGTTTACCGAGGCCAGATTCTTTAATCTTGTAAAGAAGAGCTTTATAACTAATATTTAATATATCGGCTGCCTTCTTCCGGTTCCAATTTGTCATCTCCAAGGCTTTAAGGATCGTTTCACATTCTGCCTTCTTAAGGGCCTCCTGATGAACTTCCTTTAAAGAGGGCCAGATCCTTTTTGCCGTGACTATTTTCTCGTCTTTCTCAGGCATAGAATCCTCTCGGATCACAGAAGTCAATTCCTCTATAATTGCTTCTTCATTTCCCAGAACAACAAACCGCTGGATCACATTTTCCAACTCCCGCACATTTCCTAACCAATGATGCTGGGACAAGGCCCTCATCATCTTCTCGGATAAGGGGATTCCCTTTTTTTGGTATTTCTTGCTGAATTTGTCCAAGAAATACTCGACAAAGATTGGGATTTCCTCTCTCCTCTCTCTCAACGGGGGTATGGTGATATTGACGACATTCAGCCGATAGTAAAGATCTTCACGGAATCGACCACTCTTGACACCCTCTTCCATATTCTTATTTGTAGCCACTAATACTCGTACGTCGACTCGGATGTCCTTCTTCCCTCCTAATCTCGAGAACTCTCTGTCCTGAAGGACCTGGAGAAGTTTCCCCTGGAGAGAAAGGCTGATCTCTGAAATTTCATCTAAGAAAACAGTCCCACCATTGCCCAGCTCAAATTTCCCTGGTTTCTGGCGATAGGCTCCTGTAAACGCACCTTTTTCATATCCGAAAAGCTCGCTCTCCAAAAGCTCCTGAGGGAGGGCAGCGCAATTCACCTTGACAAAGGGTCTCTCCCTGCGAAAAGAATTGAGATGGATAGAACGTGCCACCACCTCCTTGCCCACCCCGCTCTCTCCCTGGATCAAAACCGTAACATCCGTATTGGCTATCTGGTCGATTATTTCTTTAATCCGATGCATCTTCTCACTGGTGTAAATAAAGATCCCTTCCTCTCGAGTGACTTCCCCTACCTCCACAAAGGTGGAAGAGGATGGAGGAAAGATTGGAACAACCTTCTCATTAGAAAGAACTTCCCGGGAATCCTTCATCAACCGGTTGACTTCGTTGATTTCCAAAAAGAAACGGGCAGAGGTCAACGCAGCGCCAACCTGGTTGGAAATATAGGCTAAAGCCAATTTATCCCCTTCGTTAAAAGCTGCTTTCTTAGAATGACTGAGGTTGAAGACTCCCACAACTTGATCTTTCTCTCGTATTGGAAAACAGATGAGTGAACTAACCTTATTATTATTATTGTTGTTGTTAAAACCCGTCACATTGACAAAACGAGGTTCCCTGATCACATCATTCAGCATCACTGCTTGCCCCTCCTTTAAGACCCAACCTGCAACCCCTTCTCCTGACTTGAATCTCTTCCCATTGTCAGACCGATCCGAGTAGAACACGCTCTTTTCTTCATTCTTTCCACGGGCCGCACAGATAGCTAAATCGCCGGAGGCCGGGTCCTTCAGCATCAGAGAACAATTCTCGCCATCCAACTCTTCCATGACCACATCCAAAATCGCCTTGCAGGTATCGCCAAAATTAGGAACGTTACGCATGGCTCCCTGAACCTTTTGAAAGAGCGTGAAGGCCTTGGATTTTTTATCGAATGCATAGAGAACATTTGTTGATATTTCAGATCTTTTTGTCAGGATTCCTCCTTCCATTTTGTCACCCCCTATATCTGATCTTCTATCTTACCCTGAAGGATTTGTTGTGAAACAGACGATCCGTCCCTAAGGCGACCTCTCGGCCGCTTCGATTCGCCTTTATTTCGTTCAATCTTTGTTCCAAGCGCCTCTTTTGAATAAGGATTTTACGCTGTCTCAACCCCTTTTTGAGATGGATAAGAATTTTTTCGCCTGAGATTGGCTTTGAAAAAAAATCATCAATGCCGGAGCTCATAATTCTCCTGTATTCCTTCTCTTCTAAATCCTCAAACGTGACCATCATCACGTAGAGCTCTGGGAAATTCTTCTTTAATTCTCGAACGACTTCCGGGGTAACCGTGTGGCCGAATTGATACTCCGTGATCAGACCGGCCACCTCAAACTCCTGAAAGTTTTGTAAGGCCCTTTCAATGGTATCCACGGCCAGAACAATATATTTTTCACCTTCCAGAAGTGTCTTTAACGTCCACTGGCTATGTAATTCCTTATCCAGTATGAGAATCGTCTCTCTAGACATAACCGAAATTGCTAAAAAGGGCTGAAGAAGAGTTGGGTCATATCTCCTAATAGTAATTAGAAAAGGCGCCCACCCATGAATCCATCATTTTTGTTTGACATAGAGCAATTTGCATACCAATTGATTGCTATAATACGTCGTCTGTAATTCAGCAATTTTAAAAGGTTTTTCCCGTAGGTGATTCTACAAAAAATTTGACCCTAAGATGAAAATGACCCTTTGGTACAATTGTTGTGCCAAAAGGCTCACAATCGTTAAATTATTCTAATAATTCCTGATGGTTTTGCGGGTGAGCTAAAAAGGAATGATTAAGCGGGAGCAGGTTACCGACGAAGGGTTTCCTTATCCACCTCCTCCAAGACAGCCCTCAGAGGTTCGGGAATGGAAAACTGATCGGGATAGGTGAAGGACTGGAAAGATAAGGTTTGGACATAAGCTTCTAACAGATTGTCAGACTTAAATTGGGGGTAAGCTTGAACTAATCTTGCAAGCCTTTCCATCAAAGCCTCGGATCCTGCTTGATCTGTCTCGGGAAGAATGACACCGATTTCCCCATTGCTTTTACCGACCATATCCTCTTCTCTTGTATGTTTCTTGACAATTCTTACAAGCTCCGTGTAAAAAATGTCGAATCGGTCGCTTATTTTTTCCTTGTCGGGCACTTGTATCAACAATAAGGAAAACGGATGGCGATGACGCCGTGCCTTCTTGATCTCTTGGCGGAGACACTTCTTAAAAAACATAATGTTGAATATAACCTCTTGAATCTTTCCGGTGATTGGTTCAAGTAGACTCAGCCTCTCCAATTCCCGTACTTTAAGAATGAGATCCCTTTGTTTTAACCCCTTTTTCACATGGACAAGAATTCTTTCTGGAGAATAAGGTTTCAAGATAAAGTCATCCACGCCCATCGCAAAAAGATTCTCGTACGTCTTCTCGTCAATGGCGGCATTGGTAACGATGATGATATAGGTTTCGGGGGCATTCCTTTTCACCCATTTAATCATGTAGTCGGTGCTCTTAAAAGGAGCAGCGTATTCAGTAATAATTACAGAGTACTGCCTTCGCCTCAAGAGTTCATAGGCGTCTCTCAAATTCAGTGAAGTTTCGACCCGATATTTTTCCTCTTCAAAAATCATGCGGTAGGCATTCAGGAGATTCTTAAAAGGGTCGATGAGGAGAATCCAATTTGAGCTCATGCCGCTTGTTCTTCGTGCAAATTTACTGCCAGATTTTAGAATTGGGCCATCTGTTACTCTTCTTTGGTTTGATATGATACTTGTTGATTCGATTACCGAGCATTTTTCGGGTGATGCCCAGAAGCTTTGCCGCTTTTTCCTGGTTCCAGTCGGCTTCCGTCAGCTTACTGACAATCCACTTTCTCTCGAGATCGGAAACCATCTTCATCAATTGGATCTTTCCGCCCTCTTTCCCCTGTTCCTTTCCCTCCTTCAGAAAAAGATGGGGTGGGAGGTCATGGATTGTAATCGTATTTTTTCTACAAAACACCACCATTTGCTGAATAATGTTAGCCAACTCTCTTACGTTTCCCGGCCAGGAAAAAGTCTTTAACTGTTCCATCACTTCTGGTTCAACCCGGATGGGTAACTTCCCCTTCTGAACTTTCTTAAGAAAGTAGTCGACCAGCAAAGGAATATCGGATGTACGGTCTCTCAAGGGTGGAAGCGTCATCGGAACGATACTGAGTCTATAATAAAGATCTTCTCTGAAATTTCCGTTGGCGACCTCCTCCCGAAGGTTTCGATTTGTGGTAGAAATGATTCGAATATCCACTTTCGTCGGTTGACTATCTCCGACCCTTTCGAACTCTTTCTCCTCAATCACCCTCAAAAGCGTCTTTTGAAGATTAATGGGAATCTCTCCAATCTCGTCTAAGACCACTGTTCCCCCGTCTGCCGCCTGGAAGCGACCTACGGTATCTTTGACCGCCCCCGTAAAGGATCCCTTCCGATGGCCAAAGAGTTCACTGGTGAGAAGGCTTTCGGTCAATGCCCCGCAATTGACGGTAACCAGGGGCTTTTCCCTTCTCAGGCTCTTGTAATGGATCGTCTTCGCGATCAGATCTTTCCCGGTCCCGCTCTCTCCCTGAACCAGAACCGTCGCATCCGTCTCGGCAACTCTACTAATAATTTCAAAAATCTCAGCCATCTTGGGATGATCTCCGACCATGTTGGGAAAAGAATATTTTTCCGTAATTTCCCTTCGGAGGTGGTCGATCTCCTTTTCCATCTCTTGCGTTTTGAGGGCTTGCCGGATAATGATAAAAAACCTTTCCAGCTTATCAAAGATGGGCTTTTCGAAGAAATAAAAGGCACCCTTCTTTAAGGCCTCGACCGCCATCAGGACAGAACCGTAAGCTGTGATCAGAATCAATGGAATGTGAGGATGGGTCTTCCTGACCTCCGAGAGGAGTTCCATTCCGGTCAGGTCGGGCATTTTTTCATCGGTGATGATCAGATTGACTGGATGGGTTCTCAGTTTCTCTAATGCTTCTCTCCCGTTTCTTGCTGGAATGGTCTGAAATCCCTCATCGGCTAAAACCTGACAAATTCCGAAAAGGGAATTGGGTTCATCGTCGACGATCAAAATGGATGGTTGAGATACCATGACCTATTCCCCCGACCGCCGCCCTGCCGGCAACTCTACCTTGACGGTCGTTCCCCTATTCTCCTCACTCTCAATATGAATTTTTCCGCGATGGCGTTCAACGATAATTCGACGACAGACTGCTAATCCCAGGCCGGTTCCCCTCACCTTGCTGGTAAAAAAGGGACTAAAAAGCTTACTCAAATTTTCCTTTTTGATACCTATCCCGTTGTCGGCGAAAGTAATTTCAACGTTTTTTTGAGAATCTGACTTAAGGCAAGTCTTTATGGTAAGCTCTCCTCCTTCGGGCATGGCCTCAAACGCATTCTTTACAATATTCAAAAAGACCTGCTTGATCTCCTCGTAATTTGCGTAAACTTGTGGAAGCTGAGGACCGAATTCTGTAACCAACCTGATTTTTTTACGTTCTGACTCAAACATATGGGAGATAATATTCATCACGACTGAAATCGCCTCGTTGATTTCCACTCCAATGAAGCGAACCGTATCGGGAGGACGAACAAAATTTAGACAGTCCTGGACAAATTCGTTTAGATGTTGAACCTCCTCGTTGATAATCTTCACGGACTGACCGAGAATCTCGTCCTTTAAGTCCGATCGCCTTTGAATGATTGCGAGAGCTCCCGAAATGGCGTGAAGGGGGTTTCGAATCTCGTGTGCCAAAAAGGGAAAGAATCTCTCGAGGGAGGGATATTCGTCAAACGGTCTATCTTCGATCTGGGAGTCACGGATTTCCAGGGCATTCTTCATCGAGGATATAAGGACTTCGTACTCGATGGGCTTTGAGAGGAAGTCGATTGCACCTTTTCTCATCATATCGACGGCTACCTGTTCTCCTCCGTACCCCGTGATAACGATGACAGCAATATCTTTGTCAATTTCTTTAATTCTTACCAATACCTCTTCCCCGGGAATATCCGGCAATTTGAGATCGAGGAGAACCAACTCGGGAGTATCGGATATTGCCTTTTCAATCGCCGTCTTTCCATCCAGTGCGACAGAGACTCTAAAATTCTCGCTTTCTAAAACTCTTCTGATGAATTCGACAAATTCCGCGTTGTCGTCAACGACTAAGATCTTTCTTCCACTGTTTCCCATATTGGATGAATATTATTATAAAAACCCATTTTGTTCAACTGAAAAATGATAAGAATCCGGACCGAAGAAAAAGCAGTATATCGCCGAAATTATCTTCACCCATGACCTCATTGCTGCATTCAACTTTCACGGCACCACCGGATAGGTAGGGGACCCCTTGTCCGATCTCCCATCTTGTTATATATATGGAGCCTGGGGAAGAATATGTCCTTGTCCTTAGTAGGAGGCCACTTGGTGTCTCTAAGGTTTTTTTCAGAAAAGGACTTACAGACAATCGCGGCCAAAGGAATCGAGACCACCGAGGTCCTTAGGCAGCTCGAAATATTTCGTAGGCCCGTAGAACCGATTCGGTTGATAAGGCCAGCCCGAATCGGAGACGGCATCGTACAAGTGACCCCTGAAGACAGAGATACCCTCATCTCCCTTCACAACCATGCTGCGAGGAGGGGGCGTATGCTCAAGTTTGTCCCTGCCTCGGGCGTGGCGAGCCGTTTGTTTAAGGACTGGCAAAGGTGTTACCGCCGGGGCAGTTTCGATTCGGGCGAAAGTTCCGTGAAATTTCTCCAGACTATCCCCAAGTTTGCCTTCTACGATGACTTGAAGGACGCCATGGCCCAAGACGGGCAGAACCTTGAAAGCTGCATTCATGATAACCGGTGCGCCGATATTCTCGAGTATATCCTCACGCGAAAAGGTCTCAACTATGCGTACCTTCCCAAGGGACTGCTAAAATTTCACATCTATCCCGGACACAATCGAACCGCCGTAGAGGAACATCTCGTCGAGTCTGCTCTCTACGTCAGGGATGCCAGAAACATCTGCAGGACCCATTTCACTGTCCCCGAAGAACACGAATCCCAGTTTAGGGATTTCCTTTCCCGGGTGAAAGGGGATTACGAAAATCTGTACGGGGTCCGTTATGAAATTGCCGTCACGGTGCAACTTCCCTCCACGGATACGATAGCCATGGACTTGAATAACAGACCTTTCCGCGGCAGGAAGGGTGAAATCCTGTTTAGGCCGGGGGGCCACGGCGCGGTCCTCCAAAATCTCAACGCTTTAGACGGTGACATTATTTTTCTGAAGAACATCGATAATGTCGTCCCTGACCGGCTCAAAGACATCACGGTTCTTTATAAGAAGGTGCTAGGAGGATATTTGGTCCGGTTACAAGACGAGATCTTCCGGATTCTAAATCTCCTCTCGGAGAAAGGAGTGGATGATGTGAAACTACCGTCCATCATCCGTTTTTGCCGAAAAAGGCTGTTCGTGTCTCTTCCCGACGGATTTAAGAATTACTCGGCTCCCGCCAAAAAAAAATACATTTTCCAGAAGCTAAACAGACCTATCCGGGTTTGCGGCATGGTTAAGAACGAGGGCGAACCCGGCGGAGGCCCTTTCTGGGTCGAGGAGAAGGATGGAACCCAGTCACTCCAGATTGTGGACCAAAACCAAATAGATTCCCATTCGAAGGAGCAAGAAGATGTATGGAGATCCTCCACACATTTCAACCCCGTTGACTTGGTATGCGGAGTGAGGAATTACCGGGGCGAGAGATTTGATTTGCGCCTTTACGCTAACCGCGATGCAGTGTCCATTTCCATAAAACCTTATGAGGAAAGGGAACTCAAAGTGCTGGAACTACCCGGTTTATGGAATGGGTCCATGGCCTTCTGGAACACTGTCTTTGTAGAAGTTCCTCTTGAGACCTTCAATCCTGTCAAGACCGTTGAGGATTTGCTGCGAAAATCGCACCTTCCTTCGTAAAGTCTAGAGCGGCGCAAATTGACGTATTGTGTCGAGGGGAAAGGATTGAAAATCGGTGCTTCAGGAAGCAAACGATGAAGACAGGTAATTTCCTATCAATTATATACTAAGATTCTCCCTCCTTCTTTTCTTTATCTCTTCATCAATCGGTTTAACCATCGCGAAT
>Ga0335070_10002465_pt1 | contig 21537 bp, 12 predicted proteins | sample Lox_Sample_13_FD_206722 | JGI IMG/M metagenome (GOLD analysis project Ga0335070, IMG submission 206722) | Soil microbial communities from Loxahatchee National Wildlife Refuge, Florida, United States - Lox_Sample_1.3 | ecosystem: Environmental > Terrestrial > Soil > Wetlands | place: USA...
GACCTCAGGGACGGTCACCGGCAGCACGACGCTGACAGTTGTTGCTCTTCACTCCATTGCAGTCACGCCACCGGCGGCAACGGTAGCTCCCAATGGCACGCAACAATTCACTGCGACGGGAAATTACAGTGACGGAAGCACGAAGAACCTGACTAGCACGGTGACTTGGAGCGCCACCGCCGGGGCTACCATTACCCAATCAGGATTGGCGACGGGTGTTACGCCGAATACCACTTCGACGATCACCGCCACCCAGGGCAGTATTGTTTCGAACGCAGCCGTACTGACGATTACCAATCCGCTCGTGTCTATTGCGGTGACGCCGGCTACAGTGTCAGTGAGTCCTATCGCCCCAAACAATAACCAACAATTTACGGCAACCGGCACCTTCGCAGACGGCAGCACGCAAAACCTCACCAACAGCGTGGCGTGGAGCGCCTCCACCGGCGCCACCATTACACAGGGTGGTTTGGCGACGGCGATGGCGCCCAACACGACCGTGACCATCCAGGCTGCACAGGGCAACATCGTCGGCAACGCTACCATGACCATCACCAACCCGCTGGTGTCCATCGCGGTGAGTTCGCCTACCCAGTCGATCGCGCCCGGCACCAAGGTCAACTTCACGGCAACCGGCACCTATGCCGACAACAGCACGCAGGTCATCACCACTACGGTCACTTGGTCTTCGTCGGATACGACATTGGCCACAATCAGCAACTCCCCTGGCACCCAGGGACAGGCCACCGCGATCAAGGCGGGTACTGTCACCATCACGGCGACGTCCGGTTCGATCACCGGAACATCGACTCTGACCGTTACCAACGCAACCCTGTCGTCAATCGCGGTAACTCCGGCTGGCGCGCAGATCGTTCTGGCCACCCAACAACAGTACACAGCGATCGGAACCTATAGCGATAGCTCAACACAGGACATCACCAACTCGGTAACCTGGGCTTCCAATGACAACGCCCACCTGACCATAACGGTTAGCGGTAAAGCCACGGGAGTCGGTACAACAAACAATCCGGTGACCATTTCTGCCACGCAAGGCGCAGTTAGTGGTAGCACCACAGCGACGGTCATTCCGCCCACTCTGGTGTCCATCAACATCACTCCCAACGTAACCACGATGGCCCAGGGCACCGCCCAGCAACTGACGGCTACGGGTGTTCAGTCGAATGGGAGTACGCTGAACCTCACGACCCTCGCGACCTGGACTTCCTCGAATCCGTCGGTTGCTTCGGTTGGCATACATAATGGGTTGGTTAGGGCGCAATCGGTAACCACGACAACTCCTGTCACCATCCAGGCGTCGTACAACGGTGTGCAACAGTCCATCACCATTGATGTCACCAATGCGACGCCGACCTCGATTACCGTAACGCCGATTTCAGCCAGCATCCCGGCGGGTGTGAACCAGACCTTCGTCGCGACTGCGACTTTCAGTGACGGGTCCCAGCAGAACGTCTCCAACGTAGCAACCTGGTCATCCGACAACTCCGCGGTCGCGACCGTTAACACAGTGGGAGCAGCTACAGGCGTTGCCCCCGGCCTGGCGAATATCTCGGCTTCCTTCGGCGGACAGGGTGGTTTGTCGCCACTCACCGTGAATACCGCCACGTTGACAAGCATCAGCGTGGCGACTTCGAAAGGTAAGAACAGTGCGTTCCTCGCTCCCGGCTCAACGGCCAGCTTTGTCGCCGTTGGTCAGTATAGCGACAGCTCCACGTACAGCATCACCTTCCAGAGCGGGGTAGTGTGGTCGAGTTCCGACACCAGCGTGGCCACCATTCAGTCGCCGGCCACCGTGTTCGGCCAGGCTCCGGGCAGCGCCAGCATCACGGCGAGTTATCAGGGCGTGACCAGCAATCAGGCCAACGTGGTGGTGAACAGTTCGCCGTTGGTCTCGATTGCGGTGGTTCCGGCGACATCGACAGTGCCATTTGGGGTGTCAGTAGCCTTCCAGGCGACGGGAACTTTCCAGGACGGAACTACGCAAGATCTCACAACCAGTGTGACGTGGGCTTCCAGCGATCCCACCGTGGCCACAATCAGCAATGCTGTTGGCAAGCTGGGCTTGGCCACGGGTGTCAGCGCGGGCCAGGCGATAATCACGGCTCTGTTTGCCGGCATTGCCGGTAACGCTACTCTGAATGTAAGCAATGCGACGCTGACGTCCATCACTGTTGCACCACATTCGAAGACCCTGTCTCCCGGGAACACCTTTCAGTTCACGGCAACAGGTACCTTCAGCGACAGCACAACCATCAACCTGACCACCCAGGCCGCCTGGAGTTCCGACAATGCACTTGCCGCGACGATGAGTCCATCTGGATTGGCTAGCGCCGTCGCGGCAGGTGTGGCCAATCTTACAGCGGCCTTCGTTCAGAACGGGGTTACGGTTTCCGACACGGCCATTCTGACGGTGCAATAGCCGGTGCAAGCAGCGCAGCCGCCTGCAAGTGGCTGCGCTTCGTCCTTCAGATTGGTGAAGAGAAACAGCGCGCCGAGGAGCGCAATCCGACACCGAGCACCCTCACGGCCTGACCCGTACGCAGCCTTTATCCACCCGCGATTGCCCCAATGACAAGCAACGGTTCCTTGCCGCTCACCACGGCGTCCGGCAGCGGCGCGTCCGGCGACTCGTGCGAGAGATCCTCTTCGCAGGCAAAGAACCGCAGAAACGGCCTCCGCTGCTGGCTGATGTGATCGCGAATTGTCCCCTGTAGCACGGGGTAACGCGCCTCTAGCGCATCCAGGACGGAACGTAGCGTCACAGGCTCTGCCACCTCAAGCACCACCTCGTTGCTGACCTTCGCCAGGTTGCGCAGATGGTACGGCAATACCACCCGAATCATGGCAGCGTCTGCACTTCCACCGACAGCACGCCCGGCAAGTCATGCACGATTGCCGTCCAGCTATCGCCGTTGTCGTTAGAGGCGTACACCTGTCCGCCGCTGGTTCCGAAGTACACTCCGCACGGATCCATCTTGTCCACCGACATAGCGTCGCGCAGCACGTTGACGTAACAGTTGCTCTGCGGCAGGCCCTTGCTGAGCGGCTCCCACTCGTTGCCGCCGGCGCGGCTGCGATAGACGCGAAGTTTTCCGTCGGGTACGAAGTGTTCCGAGTCACTTTTGATAGGTACTACGTAAATCGTCTCCGGGTCGTTGCTGTTCACGTCAATGACAAAACCGAAGTCTGTGGGCAAGTTCCCGCTGACTTCATGCCACTGCTCGCCGGCATCGTCGCTGCGCATCACGTCCCAGTGCTTTTGCATGAACAGCACCCCAGGCCGCGATGGGCTCATGGCGATGTGATGGACGCAGTGTCCGATCTCAGCAGTGGGGTTGGGAATGTACTGCGAGTACAGCCCCTTATTGATGGGCTTCCAGCTCACGCCACCATCGTCGGTGCGAAACGCTCCCGCCGCCGAGATGGCGATCCACATCCGCTTGGGATCCGAGGGGTCGAGGATGATGGAGTGCAGGCACATGCCGCCGGCGCCAGGCTGCCACTGCGACCCCGTCCCATGCCCGCGCAGACCGGCCATCTCGTGCCAGCTAGTCCCACCATCGGCGCTCTTGAAAATGGCCGCGTCTTCTACTCCGGCGTAAACCGTGTCGGGGTCGGTGAGCGAAGGCTCCAGGTGCCACACTCGTTTGAACTCCCATGGATGCGGCTTGCCGTCATAGAACTGGTGGGTCGTGAGAGGCTTGCCGGTCCCCTCCGAGGTGTCGTACACGAACCGGTTGCTGGCGGGCTTCGGAAACCCCTCCGGCGTAGTGGTGAGGCCTCCCCCGGGTGCTTCCCAAGTCTTGCCACCGTCATCGGAGCGCTGGACTACTTGTCCAAACCAGCTGCTGGTCTGCGAAGCATAGATTCGGTTGGGATCGGCAGGCGAACCCTTTAGGTGATACATCTCCCAACCCGCAAAAAACGGCCCACTGATTTCCCAGTTTTCGCGCTTGCCATCGGAAGTGAAAATGAATGCGCCTTTGCGCGTGCCAACCAAAACTCGCACCTGACTCATGTACTGCTCCTCTCTTCTGCCTTGTGGCAGTTGCGTCGACTCCGTCGCGCCGTAGCGACGTATTCTCCCCGATTCCGTGGTAAGGTTGCAACCCAAACGTGGCGTGGGGCAGCCCTGCGGGATGAGTCCCTCGACACCTCTTGGATCCCGCAAGTACAATGCAAGGAACGCCTTATCGAGACCTTCGGATCGGCTGAGGTCGCCGGATTGCGGGTGTCTGTGACAGCCCGAGGTAAGCGGTTGCTGGCGTGCCGTCCAGAGATGGATATTCGAGCGTTGGTGTGCTTATTTCCTCCGGGAGCATTGGTTGACAAGTGCGTTGACGAAGGGTTGTCTGGTCCTGGCACTGTGTGTTGTTCCCCTGAGTCAGGTGCTGGTTGGGCAGCAGTCCGGATCAACGACCCCCGCTCCTGCTGCCCGGATCACCGTCCCTGTTCCGTCCGACTTCACTTCCGTTCATCCCAACGAAAAGAATTTTCTGAAGCACCTCATTGTGGATCAGAAGGAAATCTGGACTAGTCCATATCGGCTGCAGGCCAAAGACGCAAAGTGGCTCGTGCCGATGGGTGGGATCGCCACCGGATTATTCGTTACCGACCCAGATAGCTCATTTGGCATGGCCAGCTATCATGCCAGTGCCTACAACACGGCCTCGAATGCAGGGCTTGCCGCTGCGGCAGGACTGTCAGGCTGGGCGTATGTCTGGGGCCGTCTAACGAAGAATGAGCGCTTACGAGAGACCGGAATCCTCGCCACCGAGGCAATGATCGATGTCCTTGCCCCTCAATATGCAATCCAGTACAGTACCGGACGGCTCACTCCAGCGCAGTCACTCTACCAAAACGCCTTCTTTCGCGGCGGGACGTCCTTTCCCTCCAATCACGCCGCGCTGACCTGGGCCTTCGCCTCGGTAGTTGCCCGGGAATACCCCAACCCATTCGCTGAGATCGCAACCTATGGTCTGGCGACAGGGGTCAGCCTGGCCCGTGTCGGGGCCAGCAAGCATTTTCTGTCAGATGTCTTTGTGGGTGGGCTGATTGGCTATCAAGTCGGTCGTCATATCTATGACGCCCGGCACAACCGGAATCTGGACAACATCATAGAGCCTACAGTGGCCAATCCCGACGATCTAGGTAGTACTTATGTACCGTTAGATAGCTGGATCTATCCAGCCATGGATCGTCTTATTTCCCATGGATATATTCCGGGTGCGTATATGGGTATGCGTCCGTGGACAAGAATGAGCTGTGCGAACATGCTCGCCCGCATGGATGCAGATCTCGATTACGGTCCCGCCTTGCCTGCCGACATTGCCGAAACCGTCAAGTATCTGCACGCGGAGTTCTCCGACGAACTCTCGGCCTTGGAAGGCAAACCTGTGCAGTCAATTCAGTTAGCGTCGGTTTACACGCGCATGATGGGAATCGCGGGGCAGCCGCTGAACGACAACAACCTCGGCCAAACAATCGTCAATGACGATGGCCGTCCTTATCAACAGGGATTCAACAACTACACTGGCTTTACTGCTCGCGCCGAAGATCAGAGGTTTGCGTTTTATGTGCAAGGGGAGTATCAATACGCGCCGTCAGCTCCTGCTTATCCGTTGTATACCAGGGAAGTGATTGCTGCGGTCAATCATGACCCATTGCAGCCTGGCCTTCCTTTGCCCACGACCAACCAGTTCCGTCTACTTAATACCTATGCGACGATGCGGCTGCTAGGCCAGAACATTTCCGTGGGAAAGCAGAGTCTGGCATGGGGGCCGACGCAGAGCGGCTCGATGGCAATAAGCAATAACGCAGAGCCGTTCTGGATGCTACGGATCAATCGCGCCGAGCCTTTTTGGATCCCCGGGGTCTCGCGCTTGCTCGGACCCATTCGTGGGGACAACTTCTTCGGGAAACTGTCAGGACACACTCAGTTTCCTCAGGGGCCCTACAGCTACGGCAACAAGTTAAGCTTCAAACCGTTTGCAGAAATCGGAATTGGAACGCACAACAAGAAATATCCCTTCAAGGGAATTGAAATTGGGTTCGGCCGCACCGTCGTTTTTGCAGGGCAGAACCACGTACCGCTTACGTTTGGATCCTTCTGGAATAGCTTTACCAGCTTCGGAGCAGTTCCCACGGACATCAAGTTCTCGCGCAACGATCCGGGTGCGCGGTTTGCGACGTTCGACTTCTCCTGGCAGTTGGACGGCTGGCTCACGCTCTATACTGACCTCCTGACGCATGACGAACTTACACCGCTGGCCGCACCGCGACGTGCTGCGCTCAATCCGGGAATCTACCTGAGCCACCTACCAAGATTGTCACGACTTGACTTGCGTGTCGAGGGACTGACTACTAACCGCTTCGTTTCACCTGCAGTGGGAGGGTACTTCTACTATTATGAAGTTTTATACCGCAATTTATACTTAAACAATGGCAACCTAATGGGAAGTTGGATTGGCCGAGAAGCCACCGGATACGCAGCTTGGACTACCTATACCGTTAGCCCAGTGAGCAATATCCAGTTCGGATATCGAGCCATGAAGATAGCACAAGACTATATTCCGCAGGGAACCACCCAGCAGATGGGAAATGTTGCTGCCACAATCAGGATACGCAGGCAGGTGGAACTTAAAGCATTTCTTCAGTATGAGTCGTGGCTCGTACCAGTGCTGAATCCGACCCGCCAGAGCGATTTTACTGCCTCGATGCAGGTGACGTGGTTTCCGAAGCTGGCCCTCAAGCAGTAGCTCAAGGCCACAGTGGGCGTGTGGGCGCGCCGTTTGAGTGTGCGGTAGAGGCTTCGCGGACTACTTGTCGACAGGGGCAAGGCTGGATTTTTGGAGATCTCTTCCGGTCGCACGCCACGGGTCGGATCGAACACGGGCAACGCCACATTCGAGCAACTCGTTTGTTGCAATCCAATGCCTGTGCGCTCGAGTGAATCTGCAGGCCGTCCGCGACGACCAACGTCGAGCATTGATACCGATCAACTGGACGATATTCAAAGATATTCACTGGTCGTCCGTCATTCGCAAACCGAATGGATGAACAGAGTTCGGTTTGGGCAACTTGACCCAAGATAGAGTCACTGGGTTTCATTTTCGCGCCTGAAATTGAGCCAGAAGCGCTCCCAATTGATTGACTTGCTGTTCATCACTATTGTATTCTACGCGTTAGCTGAGGTGACGGGGAGTAGTGTCTTTTTTGCAAAATGGCGGGGTGCCTCTGCGGCAATACGCTCAAGCCGTGGAGAAACAGGTGCATGTTCGTGCAGGCGATCGACCGTCAGGAGAACCCGATAGCGACCTGATCGATCTGTACGACTGGCGACCTGATCGATGTGGTCCCAAAGAAGATGCTGACACGGTTTCGAATTGAAGCCAGATCCACTATGTTGTGGCCAGCCGCTTTTAGCGACATCTCAACCAGGCGCTACGCTGTCGGTGACAAACGCTCTGCCGTGGGCGATAATGGTGATGTTTTCCGAAAAAACCAATTCTCTGGACGACACGGCAAGGCTGAAGTATTTGTGCAAGTTGGTGTTGGGTGTGTGAACTGTCCAGTTACTAAGACTGGAAGGTGTCAGCACGACCCAAAGTATCTGCGTGCGCTGGTTTGCGAGTGGCAAATCCTCCCATTGCGTCCGCTGGGATCTAAATGGTGAACCGATTCTTGAAGGTCCTAATCGTTCTAGTCATTGCTTTTTGCGTCGTGCTACCGATCCGAATTTGCGCACAGAGTAGCGAGCAAGACCCCGAGAGCCAGGCCCTCCAGTACGAACAACAGCAGCAACAACAGCAGCAGCAACAACAGCAACAGCAACAGCAACAACAGCAACAACAGCAGCAACAACAGGTGACACAAGCCCCAGATGAAACGCCGGAGAATCAGACCCGGCAAAGTCAGGAACAGCGAACTCCCACTCGAGAGGATGAGACACAAGCCAACGGCCTCACGGGCAGAACGCAGCCAACCCCCGCAGGCGAAAAGCAACCTGCTCTTCAGCCCAAGGAAAAAGCAGGAGCGGAGCGGAAGGGCGCACCGGAAACCGTAACACCGCCCCAAGCACCGTCGACTCTTATCCCGCTGCCGAAGCCGGCTGATAATCCATACCCGGACAACCCCGCGCTTCGCGATCTGTACCAGCAATACTCGATCCGCGGCAGCAAAACGATCGAACGCTTTGGGGCGAGCATCTTCAAGAACGGCTCCGGGAATACCGACCGGCTCCCCATGGACATACCCGTTGGACCCGACTACGTTCTTGGTCCCGGCGATACAGTGATAATCGACGTATCGGGCGGCGCTCCGCAGCGAGTGAGAGCGATCGTGGATCCCGAAGGTCGAATCAATTTGCCCGGAGGGGGCACCCTGCTGGTGACCGGAATGACGATCGAGTCTGCCGAACGGGCGGCTCAAGAGATCCTGGTCCGGCGCTTCAATGATGCCAAGGTCGATCTCTCGCTCACTCGCCTCAGGACTATCCGCATTTACATCGTGGGTGACGTCCTGCGCCCTGGCGCCTACGATATCAGCGCACTTTCAACGGTTTTGAACGGACTGTACGCGGCCGGTGGCCCCACGGAACGAGGGTCGCTCCGGGTGGTGCGCCATTACCACGGTGACAAGCTTGTCTCCACCGTCGATCTCTACGACCTGATGTTGCACGGCGTGCGGACTGACGTGCAACGCCTGCAGTCAGGCGACTCAATACTCGTTTCGGTCGCGGGACCGCAGGTGGTGGTCGACGGCGCGGTACGCCGCCCGGCGATTTACGAACTGCGAAGCGAGCGCACGCTGGATCAGGTTCTGGAGTTGGCGGGAGGAACTCCGCCCGAGGCTTCGCTGTGGCAGATCTCGGTCGACCGAGTTGAGGCCCACCAACGGCATGTGACACAGACCGTGCCGATTCCGCCCGATGCCGACGCGGCGACAGTGAAAGCCGCACTGGCTGCGTTCCCCATTCAGGATGGCGATCGCATCTTTGTGGCACCGATCAGTCCATTCACCGAGCAGAGCGTTTACCTGGAGGGCCATGCCTTCCGGACGGGCAAGTATGCCTATCGTTCCGGGATGAAGGTAACGGATTTGGTTCGCAACTATGCGGATCTACTCCCAGAGCCTGGGAATCAAGCGGAAATCACTCGGCTGGATGGGCCTGATTTGCGTCCGACCACGATTAAATTCGACATCGTGGAAGTCCTCGACGGCAAGGAACCGGCGCCTGAACTGCGTCCCTTCGACGTCATCAGGATCTATGGCCGCTATACGCTCGATCCCCCCAAAGTCACCATCGCAGGCGAAGTGCTTCGGCCAGGCACGTATCCACTGACAGCCACCATGAGGGTGAGCGACCTCATTCGCGCGGCTGGTGGCTTTCGGCGCAGCGCGTACCGTGAGGACGCTCTGCTGGCCAGCTATCAAGTACGTGATGGAGAGTCGGTGCAGATCGAACAGAAGACCGTAAATCTCCGCCAGATCGCGGCTGGTGATACCAGCGCTGACTATCTGCTGAAGCCCGGCGACCAAGTTAGCATCCGCCAGATGACAGGGTGGAGGAACATTGGTGCTTCGGTGACCGTAACCGGGGAAATCCAGTTTCCCGGCGCCTACGGCATTGAGCCGGGAGAGCATCTCAGTTCCGTCATCCGCAGGTCTGGGGGATTCTTACCAGAGTCGTATCCTCAGGCCGCGGTCTTCGAACGCACGCAAGTGCGGGAGATGAGCGAGCAGACAAAACTGGCTATCATCAGGAAACTTCAAATCACCCCGAATCCAGTGAAGTGGTCCGAGTCCTCCGGAACGAATCCGGCATTGGAATTCGAACAGCAGAAGAAGGAAATGCTCGTCGCGCTTAGAAGCCAGCCGGCTTCAGGTCGATTGGTCATAAAAATCACCAATGACATCGCGGAATGGGAGAATACCCCCTACGATCTGGAGTTACGGCCCGGCGATACCCTGTACATTCCCAAGCAGCCGGGATTTGTGATGGTCACTGGCCAAGTTAACAATAGCACTGCCCTCGTCTACACCCCTGGTAAGAGCGTGGGCGCATACCTCAAACAGGCGGGCGGTCCTACAAAGACCGCTGATACAAAGAATCTGTACCTGGTTCGGGCAAGTGGCAGGGTCGTGGGAAAGGACAGCGGTCATATGTTCCGCTCGATTCAGGACGTACTTGTTGGGCCGGGCGACACGATCGTGGTTCCGGAGAAGATTATGGTGGAGTCGCAGACTTGGAAGAATGTTCTGAGCACCGCGCAGTTCGTATCGGCGCTGGCCATCGCGGCGGCTGCGGTCCACTCATTTTGAGGCGCTAGCCTTGTCTATCGAAGCTTACAATCCGCATGATGTGTTGCAAGACTCTCGCGAGGAGTTTGAGCAAGGACAGCCGGCGCGGCCGCCAGGCAGTTACATTTACGATCTGATTGAACTACTGTGGGACCAACGGCGGCAACTGGGCTGGTGGACACTGGCCGGGTTAGCACTGGCGGGGCTGCTGTGGCTCGCGTTGCCATCAAAGTACGAATCGACCGCTCGTGTCCTGCCTTCGGAAGCCACGTCGGCGACCGCCATGATGATGGCTGGAGGTTCTCTCGCCGGAGCGGGCATGCCCAGCCTTGGCATGATGTCAGACGTGCTGGGCATAAAGACGCCTGGAGCGCTGTGCGCAGCGATTCTCAGAAGCGACACAGTACTGGATGGGGTCATCAACCGCTTCGATCTGCGAGCGGTTTATCACGTGCGGGACTACGAGAAAGCGCGCAGAAAACTCTCCGACCGTACCGTCGTCGATGACGACAAAAAGAGCGGTATTGTGACGTGGACGGTTGTGGACAACGATCCCAGGCGTGCCGCCGGCATCGCAAATGGGTATGCTGAAGAACTTGATAAGGTCCTGCAATCGTTGAATACGTCCGCTGCCCACCGGGAGCGCGAGTTTCTGGAGCAGCGTATCGCCGTCGTCCGCCAGAACCTAGGTGCTGCGGAAAAGACACTCAGCGAGTACTCCAGCAAGAATTCGACGCTGGACATTAAGGAACAGGGTAAAGCAGCCTTTGAAGTGGCAGGCAAGGTTGCGGGGGAATACTTAGCTGCCCAAGCCGAGTTGCGAGGTCTACGCCAAATCTATGGGCCCGACCATCCCCGCGTGAAGGCACTGGAAGCACGCGTGGCTGATCTGCGCGCTGCCGCCGCGCGGGTGGATTCCACTTCCGTCGACACCAATGACGATTTGGGATTTCTTTCGGTGTCTCGTCTACCGATTGTGGGTGCCACCTACGCCGACATGTTGCGCGAGGTCAAAATCCAGGAGGTTGTGTACGAAACCCTGGTGAAACAGTATGAGATTTCGAAGGTGGAAGAAGCCAAGGAGACGCCACGGCTACGCGTAATCGATGATGGCAAAGTGGCAAGCCGGAGATCAAGTCCAAGGATGTTGGTTCTGTTGCCGTTATGCGTTTGGGCTGGATTCGCTACTGGAGTCGTTGCTATTGAAGTGCGGTCCCGGTGGCAAAAGGCAACTGCTGATAACCCGTGGAAGACCCTTGGCATTCGCATGGCAGAGGACCTGCGGAAGGCATATGCTAAGCTTGTGAGTAGAAGATTTAGCAACAACAATACAGTCACTTAAATGTCCGACAGACGACGTCGTCTTTGCTTCGATATCTCCTTGTGAGTTCGACCTAGTCCCAGGACTGTCAACTGAAAGGACTATGCTGGCGATCACAGAAGGCCTGAGATTGGGATCCCGATATGAGTTATCTGCTCGTTCTAGGTTGTCTCGCAGGCGCCGCTGTCGCAGTCTGGTTGTCAAGCAAGTATTTCCGGCATCCGCTTTCGCCTTTCAGCGTCTTCTATTGCGCATGGTTCATAGCTCTGGCGTTTTACCACCTTCACTGGATTGCCTATATACCCGTGCGCCGCTCGGGCTGGACGATGATTGCAGTAAGTATGGTTACATTCGGATTGGGCTGGATAATCCCATATCTGACGTGGAACCCGCGTGACTACCGAACTACCGACCTGATTCAACGCCAGGTCTCCTCTGCTCGGCTGCGCGCTGTGATCGGAATCTGTTTTGTTCTGGGCAGCATTGCATTTGTAGCATTCGTGTACGCCGTGCATGCGAAGCTAGGGATTGCTACCTTCATCGAGGCTCCTTGGGAGATTCGGCAGGCCATGTCGCCGGCCGAGGGAGGAGAATTGCGAGAGCCGTTAAAGCCCCTGAGTTGGCTGAACGTGGCAAATGTCGCTCTCTGTACTCTTTATATATTCGGAGCAAAAGGTCCCCGGAGACGATGGGTTTGGGCTGTCTTAGTACTCACTCTTTTAGAACTGCCGCTGCTGCAGGACCGGATCCATTTCTTTTTCGCCGTCGCATGGGGGCTTTTTGTCCTGCTGCATTTGACGCGAATTACTGTCAGAAAGCTTATTGGATTGGCAGCCTTTGGAACGGTCTTGCTGCTTGCACAGTTTCTGGCTGTGGCAACCTGGTTAGGAAAGGTGGCGGAGAACAATCCAATCCTGATGGACGTAGCTAAAGTGCAGGGAGCCGCAGTTCTCTTATTGTCTCCTTATATGTACTTAACCGTAAGCTTTCCGGCATTACAAGTACACATAGACAGTACACTGAGGCCGACTTATGGCGCAATGACATTTTATCCTCTGTTTCAGGTGCTCAATAAGGTGGATCCGACGCTGGAACCGCCTCCCGTCATATCCGATTTTGTGTCAGTACCGTTCCTGGCAAATACATTCACATGGCTACAACAGTTCTATGACGATTTTGGTATTGCAGGAGTCTGGATAGGACCGTGGATTATTGGAATCTTAACATCTTCATTTTATTTCTACATGCTGAGCACTAGAAGCGCATATAGCATTCTGATGAACGGTGTTTTCTCCTTCTGCGTTGCATTGAGCATTTATGGTAATCACTTCACCCAGGGACCAGCCTGGTACTTTGTTGTTGTGTGCTTGTTGATCGGCATCTACGTCAGTTGTCCCGCACCAACACCTGATTTTGGTTCGGTGCCCGCCGTGTAACGCGAATTTTGTATGCCGGAGCAGAAGATGACAACTATTGCGCCCAACTTCTTGGTTCGGTTTGTGTTTATTGTGACCGCGAACCTGCTGCTGTCGGGAAGCGTGCTTGCTCAATCGGCGAATAACGACGGCCTTCCCAGCGAGAGCCCGATGAGGATTGTGAACTTTTCGGGCAGCGTTCCCGAACGCGTCGTTAGCGCGACCCGCGGCGTGTGCGGCGTTACGTTCGCGATCTACCGTGATCAGAATGGCGGCGCGCCGCTGTGGCAAGAGACCCAGAATGTGACGTTGGATACCGGGGGACACTACACAGTCCAACTGGGATCGACGACTTCAGGGCTGCCGCCGGATTTGTTCCCCTCTGATCAGCAGCGTTGGCTCGGGGTGCAACTCCAGGGAGAAGTGGAACAGCCGCGTGTGCTGTTGGGGAGTGTTCCCTATGCGTTGAAGGCCCTGGAAGCTGACAGGCTTGCGGGACATGCTGCTAGCGATTTCGTTACAACCGACACGGTGCAAAGCGTGGTTCAAGCGCAATTGCAACAACAGGCGACGGGAGTGTCGATTGTAGCGTCGTCCACGGCCGATGGTAAGTACGCCACTCAACCGAGCGCTCAAGGCCCTTCGGCATACATTCTGAACCAGGCTACGCAGCAACCTGGCGCGAACTTTAATATCGACGGCAACGGAACGGTTGGGGGCATGCTTGCGAATACTTCCACAGTCGTCGGGTCCACGCCTGACGTCAGCGGCCAAGTGGCGATCATGCCGGATGATCTAGACACGGTCCATCAGTACTGGGGGCAGGCTGGCCATAACATGCATTTTCGGCTGTCGAGCGCCCAGCTCAGTCCCGATGGAGGGAAGGACCTCATCATGGCACCGTACAAGTACGGCATGGCCATTGAGTACGCAGGTGTCCTCGAAGCCTGGGTTAACGATTTTTCAGTACACCACAACCACCGTATTCAGGATCCCAGTACTCCTGCCCGTCTTTGGGTAGGCGACGAAAGCGACACCGGCGGTCTTTTCGCGACGGCTTTCTATCACGGCGGTGGGCGTAACAGCTACACCGTCTTGGCCTCTGACGCCTTCGGTCATACCAGCCACGGGTCGATGATGTTCCAGTTGCGAGATCCGGCCGACGCGTACAACTTCCAGTGGGGCCCATACAACTCGGAAGTGACCCGCGCGTCGATTTCTAATACGGCCACAGCAACCAGCCTTGACTTGATGTACGGTTCAATTCAGGGAATCGTCACTGCGGATTCCAACAACAGCGGCGCAGTCAATGTAGGTTCCGTGAGCGCCACGCCGTTAAACCTCGTAACCGGCAGCACTCCGCAGTTGACCGTGTTCCCGGACGGCAACGTCTCGATCGGCAATTCCCAGGACAGTGCGAAGTTGTCAGTTGGCTCCAGCGGGCTTTTTAGCGTATCCGATGCGGGCACGGTAACGGCGACGTCGCTCAACCTGACCTCGTCGTTGGCTGCGAGCGCGTCCAGCAACAGCGCAATTGTAGGCACTACCAACGCGAGCCCGGCGACGAATGTCGTGGCCGGTGTGGAAGGTGTTTCGTCACTGCCAAGTAGCTTCGGCGTTTATGGCCGGGCCACGTCAAGCTCCTCAGCCTCGCCCGGCATCGGCGTCTATGGTCAATCCGACAGCCCGAACGGAATCGGTCTGCAAGGCATCGCCCTAGGATCGGGCAACACGATTGGGGTGATAGCTCAGGCAAGTAGCACCAGTGGTTTTGCCATCGACGCCACGGAGACGGCTACCAGCGGCCACACCGCCGGCCTGGTGGCACAGATTTATAGTCCCACTGGCATCGGGGCACTGATCTTAAATAACGCGAGCGGCCCCGTGACAGGGTCGCTGATCAGCGCCCGGACGAAGAGTGGTGTGCAATTCTCCGTCGACGGCGTCGGCGATGTGAACGCGGCGGGATGGTTCAGTAGTCCTTCATTCGTGCGCGGCAATCAACTGATCTCTAGTGCTGTCACGGGCACTTCGCCTCTGCAGGTCGGGTCGACGACACAAGTTGCGAATTTGAACGCGAGCTTCCTGGGTGGGCTACCCTCTACTGGGTTCATTCTGAACCAGGCTGCTCAGCAGAACGGTGCGAATTTCAACATCACCGGCAACGGAACAGTTGGAGGTATGTTTTCGGCAGGCTCAATAGCGTCATCAAGCCTACAAGTCGCCGGTCCGGTCACGATCGCGGGAATAGGGAACGGTCTAACCTTCCCGGACGGCACGACACAAAAGACCGCATCCCAGGTGGGGCTGAACTCAAACATCTTTACCGGACAACAGGAAGCTCCCGCTTTGCTTGCGGACAGTTCAATCGTCATAGGATCCCAACCTGACGTCACCGGTCAGGTGGCGATCATGCCGGATGACCAGGACACGGTTCATCAGTACTGGGGACAGGCTGGCCATAACATGCATTTTCGGCTGTCGAGCGCCCAGCCCGGTCCGGGCGGCAGCAAGGATTTCATCATCGCACCGTACAAGTACGGCATGGCTATGGAATACGCCGGCGTGCTGGAGTTCTGGGTAGACGAGTTTTCTGTGCACACCAACCAGCATCTTCGCAATGGCTTTCCGGCCCAGTTCTGGGTGGGCGATGAACACGATACGGGCGGGCTCTTCGCGACAGCTTTCGATCACGGCGGTGGGCCTAACAGCTACACGGTCCTTGCTTCCGACCGGTTCGGCCATACCAGCCACGGGTCGATGGTTTTTCAGTTGCGAGATCCGGCCGATGCGTACAATTTCCAGTGGGGCGCATACAACTCGGAAGTAACCCGGGCCTCGATCGCAAACACCGCTACAGCGACGAACCTTAACTTGATGTACGGCTCAGTTCAGGGGACCGTCACTGCTGACTCCAACAACAGCGGCGCAGTCAATGTAGGTTCCGTGAGCGCCACGCCGGTGAACCTCATCGCGGGTAACACCCCGATCGCCACGGTATTCCCGGACGGCAACGTCTCAATCGGCAATTCCCAGGACAGTGCGAAGTTGTCAGTTGGCTCCGGTGGGCTTTTTAGCGTGTCTGACGCGGGCGTCGTGACCACAGCCTCATTGACTGTGACTTCATCCCTGAACGTGCCCGCTCTGTCAGCAAACTCTATCAGCGGCAACAGTCTAGCGCTATCGGGGACGCTCACGTCGAATGCCATCAACACCGGCGCTGTGAACGCGAACTCGCTGACTGCTGCATCGCTCACAACCCCAAGCTTGAACGCAACTTCTGGGGTTTTCAGTACGACGACCACGAACGCGCTGACTGCGACGACAGCCGCAGTCGCTACGGCGAACTCCAATACCGATGCGACCAGTTCCCTGATACTGGGCGGCGGGACACCGATAGTCGGCCACCTGTCCGTTAGTTCCGTTATCGACTTCGGCTCGATACAGGCGAATTCTTGTATCACCCAGGCCCTCGCTGTGGCCGGCGCGGGCGACGGTGATACAGTTGCGTTAGGAATTCCTACTGCTCTCGGATCAGTGGATGGGGTTACCTGGTTTGGCTGGGTCAGCGCCGTTGACACGGTAAGCATTCGCGGATGCAATGCAACACTGGCAGCAACCGTCGATCCACCAGCAGTTTCAGTTCGAGTGGATGTCTGGAAGCATTAACCACAATATGAGGCCCTACCTGATAAGGCGCCTTAGCGAGATAGCGAGGCTGGTGTTGAAAAAGTTGCAAATGTGGAAGTGGTTTGTTGGCGTGGTGATAGGGCTTGTGTGTGGGGTTGCCAGTGCAGGGTTTGCCCAGGTAACCGCCACCCCCGGAGAGAAGATGTCGGTGTCCGTGGCCAAACTGCAGGGGCATGGCGGGCAGATATTCTTCCCGTGTGGGAATTATGACGTCGATGGCACGATCGACGTGAAGGCTGACGGCGTCTATCTTCGAGGGTCGGGTTATTGTTCTCGCATTCACATAACCGCTAGTACCGATGTCTTCAATGTGATGGGCGCGTTCTTCGTGCTGGAAGGATTCGAAGTCGTAATTGACTCGGCCCAAGACCGAACTGAAGCAAACTTTATCCGCGGCAGTGCGAGCCAGGGACGAGTATCACATGTTCGCTTTTCGGGATCTTCCAAGATCGCCAACAACGGCCGGATATTTTTCTCGAACTCGCAGGCCGGCGGCCTCTGGTATTTTGAAGACATTCGCATCACGGGTGGGGGATTCACAAGCGCCGGGCTCACGGTTGGCCCTGTCTGGCGGGCATTCATTGCGTTGACTTCCGCCACGGACAAGACAATTTCAGGTACGAGCGTGATCAATGTTGTAGGCACTCCGGGGTTCACCGACGCAGCCTTTGATTTTAATGGCGCAATCGACACAGTTCAATTGGTGCAGTTGAACTTGGGGCCAACTAAAGGGCGCGTATTCTGGCTTCACAACTCTGTTAAGTCGCCAATTTCACCACGACTCGTCTATTGCCAAAACTGCTCCATCGAGACAAGAAACGGGTCGACTGCCATCCAACTCGACGCGTCACGCGTCTTCTCATTCCAAGGCGGGATCGGCGGCGCTGACGTCATGGGGGTTTATGTTGGTCCGGGCGCAATCGACACGAACCTCTCCAACATCTTTTTTTTGAGCCTGAGGAAAGGCGCGATTACGATTGCCGCCGGAGCGCAGAACACCCTCATAAAGGGCAATATCTTCGAGGACACCACCGATCAGGCAACCAATCAGTATGACACCATAACCGTGGAACCCGGCGCCGCAAACTTTGTGATCGCCGACAACCTCTGGCGTAGCACGAACCGATATAAAGCACGATACGCGATTAACCTCCCCTCCGGCGGAGCGAGCAGCTACCGACTGCTCAACAACCAAATCTCAAATGACGTCTACGCCACGGGAACCATTAACAATGCCGCCAAGGGGCAAAGCTATGCGGTCACGGGGAACAGCGGGGTTGCCGACAAGAGCGATGTGAAGTGAGTTCAGGCAGCCGCTGCGCTGAGAATGTCTTCCGAAACATGAATTGTGCCGGCGCCAGTGTCTTCGTCAAGCATCAGTTGCGTTGTCGTGTTCGCGACCTGCCCCGCCGAAAGCACACCCTGTTCTTTGGGGGAACATTCAACCGGTGGAGAATCGAAGTTTTGAGAGCGTCGAGCTATTTTTCGGGAGTCAGAAATTGTCCGGGTGTGCGTCCAGTCGACTCTGCACGACAACGAACAGAACTCCCGGGGCGTAAGTTTCTGGCGACATCAGAGATCATCACTTACTCCAGAAGTGCCAGAGCCGTGAGACGTGAGAAGGCGCAGACTTGGCACTCGAATAGATTGAACTGGCGTATCGATTACAAAGTGCTATTCGCTTTTGCCGGACATCTTGTCAGATCGGTCTCTGGAGACCCAGAGAGGCGGTTCTTTTGACGGCAGCGGGAATAACTTCGGACGTTGAGCGCAAATCACGCAGTATCTTCAGAGAATCCAGCAGTGTCTTTGCTGCGCAGGTTCTGATGCTGTTGTCTGGAGTGCTGAATAACTTCTTCGTCGCTCGGCTCGGCGGTCCTGATGGCAAGGGCTTCATCTACACCTTGCAACTGTTCTCCGCTGCCGGCCTCATCTTTACGAATTTCGGTATCGGCCCTGCGGCTGTATATCACTTCCGGCGCGATGATGGATTCACCGTGGAGGAGATCGCATCGGGCCTACTCTGGCCAAGTTTCCTGCTTGGCTGTGTTCCAGTCGCTCTCATGGCTGTTCTGCGCCACAGCTCGTTTGCGTTGTTCCACAACCGTACCTGGGAGAGTGCGGCAATGCTGGCGTTTGCAGTGATCCCCGCGTTCACCCTTGCCTGGAATCTTGGGTATCTCTACCTGGCCAAGGGAGAGATCGCAGGCTACAACTTCTTGCGCGTCTCTCAGTCAGCCTTCTTCACGGTGCTGCTGGTGGGGCTGTTTGCCGCGCACGTAACCCAGTTGAGAATTCTGGTGACGGCCTGGATGACTGGTGTCTGCGCACCGGCGTTGCTGGCGGTGATTGTTCTACGGCGCACCGTCAACATCTGGAGAATGCCGGGTCGCCGTTTTGTAAAGCATGCCTTCGAATTCGGCTGGCGATCGCACCTGGGCGCAGTTGTTCAGTACATGCAGCACCGTGCCGACGTAGTTCTGATTATGTACTTCCTGCCGCTACGCGACCTCGGCATCTATTCGTTGGCGATCGGCCTAGTGGAACTGCTTTGGTACGTTCCACAGTCTGTATCGCAGGTGCTGTTGCCCCACGTAGCGAGTTCCAACGAGTCCGATGCCGACAGCATTACCTCCGCCTTCTGCCGCGCCAGTGTAAGCGTCGCTGCATTGCTTTCCCTGCTGTTGGGCACAATCAGCACCTTTGTTGTCCCTTGGCTTCTACCCGCGTTCCGAGAGTCCATTCCGGCAATCTGGGCCTTGCTGCCGGGAGCGGTTGGGGCCAGCATCTTCAAGGTCTTGTCGGCTGATCTCAATGGGCGCGGCCAGCCTTTGAAAACCTTGTTTCCTGCGTCGATCGGACTTGCGTTCTCACTGGCAGGCTGTTGCTATGCCATTCCGCGTTTTGGCATGCTCGGAGCTGCCGTGGTAACATCGCTGTCTTATCTGTTAAACGCCTCCCTCTATGTTTACATGTATGCACGTACATCGTCTCTTACCCCTAGCTCGCTTATAATCGTGCGCTGGTCCGATCTGGCATGGTACCGCCAGCTCGTACTGGCGGGCATGCGGAGCTAGGTTCCACATGCGCATCTTGCTGCTAACCCGTTATGCTGCGATGGCGCCCAGTACCCGTTACAGATTCATTCAGTTTGTCCCGTTGTTCGAGCGCGAAGGTCACACCGTCGAGGTTCGTCCTATGCTGAGCGACGAATATCTGAAAGCGCTCTACGACGAAGGCCGCCGGAGTGCCCATCACCTCTTGGCCGGATATTGGAACCGCGGAGTTCAGTTGCGCGGACTGGGTGACTGCGACCTCGTCATCTGTGAGCAGGAGTTTCTGCCCTATTTCCCTGCGTTTATTGAGACCCTCATAGCCAGGCGTTGTCCGCGGTTGATCGTGGATTACGATGACGCAGCCTATTATAAGTACCGCCACCTGCCCAATTTAAGAAAGCGAATCCCGGCGCTTATGGCTGCTGCCGAAGTCGTCGTAGTTGGCAACCATCATCTTGAGCACTTTGCACGCCGCCACAATCGTAACGTTCGTGTGATACCCACGGTCGTGGACACCACTCGCTATACGCTCAAGCAAGACTACACAGCGCGAGCGGGAATCAAGCTGGTGTGGATTGGAACTCCCGTCACAGCGCAATTACTTAGGCCAATTGCGCCCGTCCTGAATAAACTGCGTGACAAGTATCCGGTGCTGCGATTGCGCCTGATCGGAGCCGGCAACGGCCTTTGCGATGTCCTGCCTTTTGCCGAAGTAGTGGAGTGGTCGGAAGCGAAAGAAGCTAACCTACTGTCCGAGTGCGACATCGGGCTGATGCCCCTTTCTGACAATGACTTCACGCGCGGCAAATGCGGTTTGAAGCTCATCCAGTATATGGCTGCAGGATTGCCGGTCGTCGGTTCGCCGGTGGGCGCGAACTGTGAAATCATCAGTGAAGGTGAGGATGGCTACCTTGCAGGACAACCGCAGGAGTGGGACGCGGCGCTGGAGCGCCTCATTACATCCGAAAACCTACGCCGAGACTTCGGTCGCAACGGCGCGGCGAAGGTCAGGCAGAGGTACTCGTTGGCGAAAGGTTTCGATGCTTGGATAGAGTTAGTTGAACCGACGAGACCCTGGGACACCAAGCCTCTGAAGAATGCGGGTACTGAAGTGGGGTCCTAGCGTGCAGAGTCCGGGCCCTCTTCCGAGAAACTCATTCTGGGCAGCGAGGACGGCGCTCTGCGACTACCCCATCTCGCAGTTGGTGTCAGCCATACCGCCATCGTGTCCGTTGCCCACACCGCGGCGTTCTCGGCCGAACAGCGATTTCGGCTTCTCTACGTATCGATTTCGCGTCCTTGGTCCCCCCGGACCCCAGCTACCATTGCGCTCCGCGCTGAATCGCACCCGCCGTGGAAGGGCGCAGCAGCGCGGAACGGAGCCATAGACTCCTTGATACGGCACATTGCTGTCGAGGAGGAATTGATCTGCTTAGGTTAACAGTCCGTGGTGGAACTAGCTGATTTTCTGCAAGACGTGCGGCATTGCCGGGGCCACGATCTTACAAGGTGCTTGGCTTCTGGCGCGCCGATGCGGCTTCGACAATGCCGGTGGTGTGCATTCCAACCCGAGAGCGGCAAAAAGACCTGCAAAATGCGCGGGCCAAGGCGGTTTCTCAGCTCTGGCGGCGTGCCCGCACCCAGCAACTGGCGCAGAATCAGGCTCAGGTTGAAGGCGCCGACGTGAACCAACTGCCGCTTCAAAATGTTGTCCCGCCCCCGTAGGTGGCAGCGC
>Ga0335070_10002466_pt1 | contig 21537 bp, 18 predicted proteins | sample Lox_Sample_13_FD_206722 | JGI IMG/M metagenome (GOLD analysis project Ga0335070, IMG submission 206722) | Soil microbial communities from Loxahatchee National Wildlife Refuge, Florida, United States - Lox_Sample_1.3 | ecosystem: Environmental > Terrestrial > Soil > Wetlands | place: USA...
TTTCGAGTGCAAGCAGGAAGACGCACGCAAGAATGAACGGCGTGAAGGTTGTGTCCCAGATCCAGTGGATCGACCAGTACCACACATAGGGATTCAATCCCCAGGCGTACGCCGACCATTTCGCGATATTCTCGTCAAATGTCCTTCGCGCGATAAAAAAAATGGGAAGGCAAGTGAGCGTCGCGAACAGGCTGTTGATGCTGAGCAGCACCCACGCCGAAGCTCGCGAATAAATTCCGAAGACCCTAAACACTCCCCCGATCAGAAACGGATACAGCGGCGGTTCCCACGCGCTAGGCCCGGTATTGCCTTCATACGGATTGCTGAATCCCTGACCCAGTGCTATGGAGCGCCCAATGCGGCCCATCTCCCATCCAAATTCGAAGTGATCATTTCCAGGACGAGTCCGATACTGATGCAACACGCCGATTGCCGCAATCTGCAGCACGAAGGAAAGAGGCAGTAGCCACAGGAAAAATGCTGGCCACCGGCGCGGAGTTCTCTCCATCGCAGCGTAGTGTATCAGGTGATCCGCAGTGCGAATTTCTTAGCGCCCTTTGCGGCAGTTCTTCGCATCCTTCGCGGTTCAAGACCTAACCGTAGAGTCCGTCAAGAAATGCGCGCAAAGAACGCCAAGAGCCCCTATTCCCCTCCCGGCTGCACCGGTTCAATCGACGGAGTGGACGGCCGCGAATCTGGCTGCACATTCTGCGGCGGCGCCACGTAAGGCACACTCGGCAGATGCGTCACCTGTCCTCGAATCGCGTCATTGATGTCGATTCTCGCGTTCTCCAAAAGCAGTCCCGTCGCCCGATCCAGTTCGAGCCGCGACTTCTCGTACGCCGCCTTGGCCGAGACCAGATTCGATTCGCCGGTGGTGAGGGTTGCCGCGTCCTGCAAGATTGTCACCTGCGTGGTTAATCCCACCTTCAGCTTCTGTTGATCGGCTTCAAGCGTCCGCCGCGCCAGATCGACCGCCGACTGCGCCGCCTGCACCGCGGCCCGATTCTGTTTGACGTCAAACTGCGCGTTGCGCACCTCGATTCGTATCTGATTTTCAAGCTGGTGCAGCCGCACTTCCGCCTGGCGATATTCCAGTTGCGCACGTACCTGGTTCGCCTGTGCCAGCCGGTTGCGTATCGGAATGTTCAGCGACAGTCCCACACCCTTATCCGGCGCTGTGGAATTCACGAGCTGGTTCAAAGTTGCTCCGTACCCGACAGAATTTGTGCCGCGAAATGATGGGGGGCGCGATCCGATCGTCGAGCAGGGCACGTGGTTGTACTGGCAGGCAGGGTTGATATCTCCGCCAAGACCCGAGCCGCCGTAGTACGCGTAAGCCTGTAGGGTGGGCAGCATAGAATTTCGGACGGCCCGATTGTTGATGTCGCGCGAATTCAAGTCAATACGTGACTCGACAACTTCCGCCCGGTGGTGCAGCGCCTGATCAATCAGGTCCTGAACCGGAATCGCGGGTTCCTCCGGCGGAACCTGCATCACCGAGGTCGGTATCACGTCGGCCTCGGCGAGCACGGGATCCTCAACGCTGCGGCTGATGGCATTCTTCATCAGCAGTTGCTGGAGCTGCAGATTGTTCTGCGCCACGATCAGGTTCTGTTGGCCGGTGGCAACTGTGCTCTGCGCGCTGACTACCTGGATCGGAGGGACGGTGCCGACCTGCGCCTGACGCTTCGCATCTTCCAACGCTCTCTGGGCATAGGCGAGCGATTCCTCCTGCACCCGCACGTTCTCGAACGCGTAGACCAGGTCCCAATACATATTCTCGATCTGATCGACTGTCGTGATCACTTGCAGCCGGAAGGCGACATCGGAAATCTCGCGGTTGTTCTTGGCGATCCGGATGAAGCGAGTGTTGGGCAAAAATCCAAATCCCTGCAGCAGGTTTTGCGTGAAACGGAATTGGAAGTTCGAATTCAGCTGGGGAGTAATCAGACTGGTTGTATTGTTGGTGGTCAGGTGGGTGTTTCCGAAGCTTCCGGTGAGCGCCCCACCCCACTGAAAACCCTGAGTGTATCCAAAATTCGCGGTATAGGTGTTCTGAGCGACCACCGGCACGGGGCTGAAGGCGTTGGTCGACTGCGCCTCGTTCTTGTCGAGTTGTAGTGTGCCCGTGAGTGCAGGATCGAAGCTGGTGGTGGGCGATCCTATACCTAGAGTCGAACTAACCAGGCCGTTCGTGCCTGTGCCCACGCCGCCTGCCGCAACCGTGGTTCCACCGGTGCCGGAGCCCACAGTGCCTCCGAGCCCGCCCACGCCGCCTCCAGGAGTGTTCTGCACGATTCCGGTATTCACGCCCAGAATGTTCGCCCCTGACTTGGCGCGCAGCAGATCGGCTTCCGCTACGTTCAGATTGTAGCGGGCGATTTCGAGATCAAGATTGTTTTCGAGCGCCAGCGCGACCGCATCATCGATCGACAGATAGATCTTGCCATCGCGCATGACGGAATCAATCCGCGGCGAGTTTCCCAGATTCGAATGTGGCAATGGTTGCGGCGCATAGGGCTGCAGCAAGTGCGGGAACGCCGAACGCGGGACAGAGTAATCCTTCAGATGAAGCGTCTGCGGTCGTGCCGGAGCCGCGCTCGTAGCCTGCGACGGCGCCGCGGGAGGGGTTTGTTGCCCTGCCAGGATGCCGGATATCGCTGCGCACACACACAAGGTAGCCAGGGCTCGACTTGAAGCCCTGCCAACAGAAATCAGACGCGGAAAGAACATGAGGTTCTCCTGCCGGAAAGTAGTCCACATGATTTCAGGACGTCAGAAAGCGCAACTTTAGATGCCGCGAACGAAAGAGCGCCACTTCATCTTAGTGGCAGAACTTTCCAGGAATAGGTGCGGGATTGTAAAGAATTGTTAGAGAACTGTGAGCGTGTAGGTGGAGAAGTGTGAAAGTGGGTGCCCCACTTCTGGCCGGGTTGGCCAGAAGTGGGGATTCTTGCGGTCAAGGTCGCGGCGACTTCGACGTTGTCTTTCGAACTGGCCTTACTGCTGTGGCTGCGCTGGCGGAGTCTGCAGGTTCACCGTCGGCAGTTCCTTGCGCGGCGCCACATACGGAATGCTGGGCATACGCGTGACCTGGCCACGCGCAGCATCGTCAATGCTGATGCCGTGGTGGTCGAGAAGCGTGCCGGTGGAGCGGTCCAGCTCAACTCGCGACTTCTCGTAAGCCGCCATGGCCGACATCAGGGTCGACTCCGCGTTCGCCAAGGCGCTGCGGTTTTGCAGAACCGCAGTAGTCGTCGAGGTGCCAAACTGGTATTTCTTTTGCTCGGCATCGAGAGACTGGCGCGCGTAATCGACCGCAGCCTTGGCCGAAGCCACGCTCGCCCGATTCTGTTCCACGGCGAATTGCGCCTGGCGAACTTCGATGCTCACTCGGTTTTCAGTCTGCTGCAGCGCCATCTGCCCTTGACGGTATTCCAGCTGGCCTCGAATCTGCACCGCCTGTGCGGCTCGGTTGCGCAGCGGAATATTCAGCTGCAGGCCGATGCCCTTGTCCGGGGCAGTGGAGTCGATGAGCTGATTCAAGGTTCCTCCGTAGCCAACCGACTGCACCGGCGTCGGAGAACATCCGAAGCCCGGGTTCGCCGGGTTGCCGCACAGGTTCGTCGGATTCTGCGATCCACCGAGTCCATACCCGCCGTAGTAGGCATACAGGTCAAGTGAGGGCAGCAGCGAACTGCGCAGCGCCTTGTTGCTGATTTCCTGGCTGTTCAGCTGGATCCGCCCCTCGATCAATTCCGGCCGACGCCGCAGCGCTTCATTGACCAGTTCCTCGGTGGGCTGGATTTGCTCGTTTTCCGGAACCTCCATCGTCGATGTCGGAATGACATCGGCATTGGCCAGCGCCGGATCATGCAGCGTGCGGCTGAGCGCATTCTTCATCAGGAGCTGTTGTAACTGGAGATTGGTCCTGGCCACCGTCAGGGCCTGCTCATCGGCGGCGACGGTGCTCTGCGCGCGCACCGCTTCAATGGGGGCCAGACTCCCGATCTCTACCTGCTTTTTAGTATCGGAAAATGTCTTCTGCGAGAAGGCAAGCGACTCCTGCTTCACCCGCAGATTCTCGTAAGCGAAGACCAGATCCCAATACATGTTTTGGATCTGGTCCACCGTCGTGATGATCTGCAACCGGAACGCAACATCGGAGACTTCACGGTTGTTCTTCGCAATCCGGATGAAGCGCATGGTGGGAGCGAAGCCAAACCCTTGCAGTAAATGCTGCGTCAGCCGAAACGTGAAATTGGAGTTGAACTGCGGACTCAAGGTAGTGAAAGGGGCATTACCTACCGTCGTGCGAGTGTTGTTGAACCCAACCGATAGATTGGTTCCCCAATGGAAACCCTGCAGGTATGAAAAATCCCACGTCGTCGTGTTCTGCGGAGAGGCAGGACTAAACGTGCTCGAAGGCAAAATGTGGAAATGGTCGCTCTGAAACGTTCCCGTCAGAACTGGATCGAAACTGGTGACGAACGGTCCGAAGAGCCCGCCGGAGGTGGAGGATACAATGCCTCCAGCACCCGCACCGATTCCACCAGCTCCCAGAGTCGTACCGCCGGTACCGGAACCGACCTGCGATCCGATCCCTCCCACGCCGCCACCCGGAGTGTTCTGCACTACGCCGAGGTTCACGCCAAGAATCTGAGCACCAGCCTTGGCGCGCAAAACATCCGTATCGGCAATGTTCAGGTTGTACCGCGCAATGGCGATGTCAAGGTTGTTCTCGAGCGCCAGCGCGATCGCATCATTGAGCGACAGGTACAGCTTGCCGTCATGCATCAGCGAATCAATACGTGCCGTGTTCGCCAAATTCGGCGGATCGACCGTACGCGGAGTGTACGGGCCAATGGGATTGGGAAAATGCGTAGCCGGCTTGCTGAAATTCAGCGCCGGAACCGGTTTAGTTTCCGAAACATTCTGCGGGGTGGGGGCAGAAGGTGCTTGCTGCGCCCAACAGGCTATGGTCAGCATTGCGGACAAACTTACGGTGGTGGCGAGCCGGATGGTCGAGCTTATACGTGCAAATGGCATCTACTCATCTCCGATCGTAAAAACCATATTGATTAAGGCTTGGTTACGAAAAAAGCTGATCTTGCCTGGTGTTGCCGAGTCTGGTGCAGCCGACCCAATACATCCCTACTCAGGCATTGGTACGCAAAGGAACGGTGGAAGGTTCCGGAAAGCTGGGGTCATAACGGCCTTCCCGTGGCCCCTGGTATGGGACCGCAACGTTCTGACGCTGGGCTTCGCCCGCAGCGTTCAGGATCGAAGCCAGGTTTCCGTGGAAACCGTTTAGTATATCTGACCGAAGCGCAAAATCGCTGTGGCCGTGACGTTTGTCCACCCGGATTGCCTGCATGGGTTTAGCAGATTTCGATGACTCAGGAACGCTCGAGGACTCTAAAGATCGCCGCCGGCGCAATCTCAAAATGATCCTCTCCTACGATGGGTCGGAATTCTCCGGATGGCAGGTGCAGCCCGACGTGGTGACCGTGCAGGGGACACTCGCCTCAGCCATTGGACGCATCACCGGTGAAAAAGTACTGCCTCAGGGCTCAGGCCGCACCGACGCGGGAGTGCACGCACTGGCGCAGGTTATGACATTTGTCACATTTTCCGCCGTCCCCACGGAGAATTTTCAGAGGGCCCTGAACGACATCCTGCCGCCATCGGTGCGCGTGCTCGATGTGAAGGAGATGTCTCCTGAGTTTCACGCGCGGCATTCGGCGCGCGGGAAGACTTATCGCTACCGCATCTATCGAGCGCCGATCTGCCCGCCATTCCTGGCCCGATATGTCTGGCACTATCCCTATCCGCTCGATGAGGGAGCAATGGCTCGCGCGGCCCGATTGGTCCTCGGAGAGCACGACTTCACTTCCTTTGCCGCGGTCGATCCCGAGCGCGGACGCGAAGGCGAGCCGGCCTCGAATGTGCGCACAATCTTGTCATCGGCGTGGGAAGGTGGAGGAGAAGAGTTGGTCTACACGGTGCGCGGCTCTGGGTTTCTGCACCACATGGTTCGCAATTTGGTTGGCACGTTCATTCTTGTCGGACGAGGAACGCTGCAGGTAGAAGGCGTGAGCCAGATCCTCAACGCGAAGGATCGTTCCGCCGCGGGCGCCACGGCGCCGGGAGCAGGATTGTACCTCGTGAGTGTGGAGTATTAGACAGCCCGTGTATGGACACAGGCTATGTAAGGGACAGCCGCCTCGGCTGTCCGGCGGAGCGAAGCTCCGCAGCGGGAGCAGACAGAGCTTCGGTGGAGCGGTCAAAGACGTGACCTTGGCTTCCAGAATAGGTTTCGGACGGGCACGGCTGTGAACGTGTAAAGGACTCCACGAGTGAGCTACGCCCTTCAGGACTGCGCAGGATGTGGGCTTTAGCCCCTGAGGTTTGCTTTTTGGGTTCGATGCTCCGGTGCTGAAACCAACTTGAAGAATTACCGGGTCGACTGAATACAATTCCTGCATGGCGACAGACCTCCAAATCGCTCGCAAAATCTCTTCCATGAATCCCGCAACGGGTGAGGTTCTTCGAGAGCTGGATTGCGCTGGGGAACCCGAAATTATCTCCGCCGTCGACCGCGCTCGTGCCGCCCAGCCTGCCTGGGCCGATCTTGGCCTGAAGAAACGCCTGGCGATCCTGCGCGAGTTTCAACGCAACCTGCACGCGCGCAAGTCAGAGATCGCGGCCGCCATCACCCGGGAAGCAGGGAAGCCCCTAGCCGAAGCGCTGGTCACCGAAGTTCTGGTTGCGCTCGACGCCTCCCGATTCCTGATCGACAACGCCTACGCATTGCTCAGCGACGAACCGCTGGCCCATGGAAATCTCGCGACCAAGCTGAAGAAAGGACGCCTGCTGCACGAGCCCTACGGAGTCATCGGGATCATCTCTCCCTGGAACTATCCCTTCTCGATCCCCGCGACTGAAACGCTGTCGGCGCTAGTGGCCGGCAACGCGGTTGTGCTGAAGCCGTCCGAAGTCACCCCACTCGTCGCACTGGAACTCGCCTCTCTGCTGTATACATCGGGCGTGCCGCAGGATGTATTTCAGGTTGTAGTCGGCGAGGGCACGGCAGGAGCGGCGCTGGTGCGCTCGCCGATCGACAAGTTGGTATTCACCGGCAGTGTCAGCACAGGAAGACGCATCGCCGCAGCGGCGGCCGAACGTCTGCTTCCAGTTGTGCTCGAACTGGGCGGCAAAGATCCCATGCTGGTGCTCAATGATGCCGACATTGAAGTCGCCTCCAGCGCCGCCGTTTGGGGAGCATTCGTGAACGCTGGCCAGGCCTGTCTTTCGGTCGAACGCTGCTATGTGCATCGCAGTCTGTACGAGAAGTTCGCCAATGCGTGCGCGGAAAAGACAAAAAAACTGCGCGTCGGAAACGGGATGGAGCCAAATGCGGATGTGGGTCCCATGATCCACGAGCGCCAAGTACGGATCGTTGAGGCACACGTGGAGGACGCAAAAGTGCGTGGCGCGCGCGTGCTCACCGGAGGCTCGCATCTGCCTCATCTCGGCCCAAATTTCTACGCTCCCACAGTCCTCACGGATGTGACCCACGAAATGCGCATCATGCGCGAAGAAACGTTCGGCCCGGTGCTGCCCCTCATGGTTTTCGGCGACGATGAGGAAGCTGTCCGCCTTGCTAACGACTCGGAATATGGTTTAGCAGCGAGCATATTTACGCGGGATTCCGATCGCGGAGAGCGCCTGGCCTACCGCATTGACGCCGGCACCGTCATGATCAACGATGTCATCTCGTGCTTCGGCATCAGCGAGGCCCCGCACGGCGGCGTGAAGTCCAGCGGTGTAGGTCGAACTCACGGGCGTTTCGGCTTGAAAGAAATGGTCCGCGTGAAGTATCTCGACACCGACCAAATGCCCGGAATGAAGAAAGTCTGGTGGTACGGCTACGGCGCAGCGTTCCGCCACCAGATGGAAGGCTTCTTAGATTTGCAGTTCGCGCGCGGACTAACGACGCGATTACGCGGTGCGCTGCGCGCAAGCGGAACCTTGCTGCGGAAGAGACTGTGAGTCACGCGCAGGCTTCAGTGTAGGGGCGGACGCTTTCTATCCTTACCACCAGCGGCCCACATTGCGCTGCGCGCAACCGCGGACGAAGGCGTCCGCGGCTACACAATCTACTCCGTCCACTTGTCCCCATGACTCGGCGGATGCGAGATCACCAGCAATCGCAACGCGCTCGACGAAGGATTCCGAATCTGATGCCACACCTCCGGCAGGACCCGGATGCCGCTTCCCGCCGGGATGAGCACCGGTTCTCCTTCCACCTCCATGATGGCTTCACCGGCGAGAATGTAGAAAAACTGTTGCGCTTTCCTATGGTAGTGGCGCACTTCAGCGGAGCCCGGCGGCATCAGTTCCTCAATGACTGTGAACTGCGAATCTTTGACTAGATGCCACGCATCGCAATCGTCTCCCCAGCGGTAGTGCTCAGCGTTGACGCGACTGACGGCGCCCGGGCGCGCCTCGAGTGATTCGTCCGGACCGGCGTCAGGTGGGAGTTTTGCCTTCTTCGCCATCTCTGCCTCCATGCTTCAGTGTAAGCTGGTTGACTATGACCGATCCGAAAAAGACCGATCCCAACAATTCCGACCGCCAGTTCCTCCGCCATACACTCGCGACTCTTGCCTACCGATGCGGCAAGACGTTGCGCGACGCTCCCGCCGGATTCAGCGACTTCCAGGCGGGCGCCGGCACGCGTACGCCAGCGCAGATCCTTGCCCACATCGGCGATCTCATGGACTGGGGACTCTCGATGGCCAACGGCGAATGCAAGTGGAACGACTCGAAACCACTGCCGTGGGATGAAGAAGTTAGCCGCTTCTTCACAGCCCTGAAGAAATTCGACGACTATCTGGCGTCCGACGCGCCGCTGCAAGCTTCGCTGGAAAATCTGTTCCAAGGCCCGGTCGCCGACGCCTTCACCCACTCCGGCCAGATCGGAATCCTGCGCCGCATGGCCGGAGCCCCGGTCAAAGGAGAAAACTACTTCAAGGCGGAGATTCAAACGGGACGCGTGGGCGCGAAGCAGGCGGCGCCGAACCGGGAGTTCTAGGCGAGTTCGTCGCCAGATTGCACGAGTCCCTGGAGAGGAAACCGGGAAGGGCACGGCTTCAGGGCCCGGCGGTTGCGGATTTGGGAATAGGCCAGAGAACTATTTACCCCAGGTTGGCGCAGCGCTTTCAGCGCTGCGATAAGCTGACAACAGACACGCGGCTTCTAGCCGCCGAGGTGCCTGATGGCCGCGCCATTTCGCGGCACCACCGGACATGGATGTTACTTCATCACGGCTTCGACCTTTCAGAAGCGAAACATTCTGCAATCGGATCGGATGGCTCAGTTCTTTGTCGACGTTCTCCTCCACCATCGACAGCAAGGCAAATACCTGCTGCATGAATTCGCGGTGATGCCAGATCATTTCACCTGCTGATCACTCCCTTGACGACCCTGGAGCGATCGATGCAACTGATCAAAGGTGGTTTCTCCTATCGCGCGAAGAAGGAACTCGGCCTCATTCTTGAAATCTGGCAGCCGGGTTACTATGACTGGCGAGTCAGGGATTCAGTGGAGTACGTGGCCTTCCGTGACTATGTGCGGCAGAACCCGGAAAGAAAGCGATTGGCAGGCACTGCGCAAGAGTTTTGCTTCAGTTTGGCTGGGCCCGGATTTCAGCTCGACAAGGCACCACAGGGGGTTAAAGCCCCCCTATCATGTGGGAGCTTAAATCGCAGCGCTGAAGCGCTACGCCACCCAAAACTACGCCACCCGAGACACCGTAACCTAAAACTGCGCGACTCACAACAAACCCTCAACTTCGGTAACCCTCCGGGCATTGAGGAACGAATTCTGTCAAGAGGTCTTTCCGCAGGCGATCAGGTTGGATTAGTCCGATTGCGGTACAGCAACGGGTCTACTTGCCTGACCATCGTTTTCAGGTCTAGAGAGATCCCAAGGAATTCGCCGATCTTCCGGCTGATCGATTCCGGTTCTTTCAATGCGTCGTGATACGAGACGCGAAGCGATTTGACGTAAGGCTTCCCCTCGAGCCAGGCATACACCTCCCGCAGATGCTTCTCGAATGCCGCGGCCATCGCCGCCGCATTTGCACCCTCTTTGAACGTCCCGCGCCGACGCAACATCTGATCCTGCGACGCGAGCACCTCCGGCAATGGACGCTGCATGAAAATGACTCGGTAATCGTGCCCCGCAGGAAGCGACAGCAGCAACCGCGAGATCACCTTGACCACCTTGCCCTCGGCTTCACCAATGCAGCCAGGATCATTCGGAAGTTGCTTGATGCGCTCCCACTCGAGATATCCGCGAGGATTGTCGGGATCAGCCACGCGCTCTCCATCCGAAAGCGCAGTCATGCCTCCCGCAACCAGCATTTGCATCATCAGCGAAGTGCCAGACCGCGGCAGGCCGGAAACGATCGTGATCATGAAACTCACAGACTAGCAGATAGCAATGAGCAATGAGCAATGAGCAATGAGCTGTCAGCAACCGGGCCGCTTATTGCTCATGGCTCACCGCTCACTGCTCGAAGCTTTCGGTTACAATGAGCGCATTAAGCCGAATCCGCGGCCCAGTGGCCGCTCGAACGAGGGTATGTCCTTTGGCGACTGGCGAAGCGACCACGACCGGTTCTCACGCTGTTCCCCAACTCCAAAACCACAAGGTCAAGATTAAGAAGGATGGCCAGCGCGCCTGCAATGAAAAAGATGCCAAAGGCAAGTTCTGCGGCGGGCATCTAAAGCGCTGGTTCTACATGACCGACGTGGTGGAACGCGAGTGTGGCGACGTGGAGAAGGCCTGGGGGCCCAACGCCGAAGTCTATCGATGCGAGAACTGCAAGGCGCTGTACCTGCCCGTTCCTGGGGAGAGCAAGGTGAACGTTGCGGGCAAGGGAATGATCTCGGTGTTTGGATTGACGCTGCCGCCGAAGGAAAACAAGCGGTGAGCGATGAGCGATGAGCAGTGAGTGGCGAGCAATGAACCAGCGCTCCCTCACGGTCGCACACATCTGGGGAACCGAAAAGTTGATCAGTCATCCCATGAAGGCTAGTCCACCTGCTTGAAGGTGTTTGCTCATCGCTCATTGCTCATTGCTCGCTATGAACACCTCCGACCTCATCTACGACTGGAACAAGAATCATCCCCCGGGATTGAAGCCTCCGGGGCCGGTTCTGCTCAATGACGAGAGCCTGCGCGATGGATTGCAGTCGCCCTCTGTGCGCGATCCGTCGATTCCCGAGAAGATCGAAATACTTCATCTCATGGAGGCCTTAGGGATCAACTCCCTCGATCTGGGCCTTCCCGGCGCTGGACCGCGCGCCATCGAAGCCGTGACCGCTCTCGCGCGCGAGATTGCCGCACACAAAATGAAGATTCAGGCCAACTGTGCGGCCCGCACGCACGAAAACGATATTCGACCCGTCGCCGAAATCGTGCAGAAGACCGGACTGCGGATCGAGGCCGCGACATTCATCGGCTCCAGCCCAATCCGGCGCTTCACCGAGGGCTGGACCGACGACTTTCTCCTTGCAACCACCGAGAAGGCAGTCAAATACGCCGTTTCGCTGGGGCTCGACGTCATGTACGTCACCGAAGACACGAGCCGCTGCGATCCACAGACCGTCAAGCGCTTGTACACGACGGCCATCGAGTGCGGTGCGCGTGCCATCTGCATCTGCGATACCGCTGGCCATGCCACACCGATGGGCGCGCTGGCACTGGTGCGCTTCGTGATGGAAGAGGTCGTCAGGCCCTGTGGAGAGAAAATTCGCGTCGACTGGCACGGCCACAGCGATCGCGGCCTGGCTATAGCGAATTCCATGGCGGCGATCATTGCAGGGGCGAATTGCGTACACGGATGCGCGATAGGCTTGGGCGAGCGCGTCGGCAACTCTCAGATCGACCAGATGCTGGTGAATCTCAAGCTGATGGGCATCGCCCCCTGGGACAAGCAGGACTTGACCAAGCTGAAGGAGTATTGCGAGGTGGTCTCACGAGCGACCGGCGTGCCCATTCCGCGCAATTATCCTGTGGTCGGCGACGACGCATTCCGCACCGCGACGGGCGTCCACGCGGCGGCCATCATCAAGGCCTATCACAAGAACGACGTTGTGCTGGCGAACACCGTCTATTCCGGAGTGCCCTCTCACGTGTTCGGCCTCGACCAGATCATCGATATCGGCCCCATGAGCGGCAAATCCAATGTGCTGTTCTGGCTGGAACGGCACAAGATTCCCGCGTCCGACGACATCGTCGACCGCATCTACCAGCGCGCCAAGCAAAGCGACCACACCCTGAGCGAAGCCGAGATTCTCGAGTGCGTGCCGGTGTCGGCCCTGAGAAAATGACAGCATGCCTGCTCTTCGACATGCCATTCTCGGCGTAGGCGGTGTCGGCGGCCTGATCGGCGCCTCGCTCGCGCGGTTGGGCGACTCGGTCACGGTCGTGGTGCGACGCGAATCACTTGCCTCCTATCCCGAACAACTCACGCTGGAAAGTCCCTTCGGAAACTTCAGCGTGCCCGTAACGCGTAGCGCAGAGGTTGCACCCGTCGACGTGCTGTGGATTGCCGTGAAGGCTACGCAACTGGAGGGGTCGCTGACTTCCATTACGAATCCGGACAAGATCACGGCCATCGTTCCTCTGCTCAACGGAATCGATCACATTGCCCAGCTGCGAAAAAGATTTGGCGCAGAACGCGTCATTCCCGCGACCATCGCGGTCGAATCCGAGCGCGTTGCTCCTGGGCACTTTGTCCACCGCTCTCCGTTCGCCATTGTGAGCATAGCCTCCGCCGGTCGGCAGTTGCTCGCTCCGACTCTCGATGGATTCCGGAAGATCGGCTTCGAATGCCGCTTCATCGATGACGAGGCCACGCTGATGTGGACCAAGCTCGTCTTCCTGGCGCCGATCGCCTTGGCGACAACGGCGTTCGATCAACCGGTCGGCGGGGTCATGAGCAATCCAGAGTGGAAGGCCCAATGGGAATCTTGCGTGCGCGAGGCCTGCGCCGTTGCCACCGCGGAGAGCGCGAAGGTCGATCCCAACACCGTTCTTGCAGGGATGAGCAGGGCGCCCTACGGCATGCGCAGCTCCATGCAGAAGGACGTGGAGCGAGGCAATCCACCAGAGTTGGACGCCATCGCCGGGCCCATACTGCGTGGCGGCCCCCGCCACGGAGTCGAAGTGCGCTCCACCCAAGCGCTGGTGGATGCCGTCGAGGCACGCAGCGTGAGTACACGGAACGGCTGAACATCTGGTCAGTCCGAGCTCGTCCCTCGGTTCCCATCTTCGGTAATGTCCAGACGTTTCCCACGCGTTGTACACTGGCCTATTCATTCCCATGAGCTCGAACTACCCTCGTTCGGACGTGCCGGACCCCGGCTCTGCAGTCACGCAGGCTGCGGCTAGAGAGGTCATTCAGCGGGAAGTCGCGCGCCTGGCGGCATCTCCGGAAGTGCGTTCCGCCTTCAACTGGTTCCGCTCCAATGAGCCGCAATTGCTGCATTGGCAGATGGAAATGGCCCGCATCGCTGCCCCTCCGTTCGGAGAGTCGGCTCGGGGCGCATGGCTGGCCGAGCGCTTCCGCGAGGTCGGCCTCGATGACGTGCGCACCGATGACGTCGGCAACGTCTTCGGCACGCATCCTGGCTTCGGGCGCCGTTACGTGTCTCTGAGTGCGCACATTGACACCGTGTTTCCCGCAAACACGCCGCTGAACATCCGTCACCAGGGAAGCCGCATCTACGGTCCCGGAGTCTCCGACAATGGCGCGGGAGTCGCGGCCATGCTGGGGATCGCAGCGCTGATGCGTGCGGTGCGCATCCGGCATGCTCTGCCGTTTGTCTTCGTCGGCAACGTAGGGGAAGAGGGCGAAGGCGACCTGCGCGGCATGCGCCACATCTTCTCCACTCCACGCTGGAAAGATTCGATCGCCTATAGCGTGGTTCTAGACGGCGCGGGCGCCGACACGATCGTCGCTGAAGCTCTGGGCAGCCGCCGCTTTGAAGTCATCGTGCGCGGACCAGGCGGACACTCCTGGAGCGATTTCGGCGCGCCCAATCCGATTGTGATTCTGGCCAAGGCTATCGATACCTTCACGGCGACGACCGTCCCGCCGACGCCGAAAACGACGTTCAATATCGGGGTCATCCGCGGCGGGACCTCAGTCAATTCGATTCCCGAGTCGGCCAGCATGAAAGTCGATATCCGCTCAACCTCGATGACCGAGATGGAGCGCCTGGAGCAATCGCTGCGCCAGGCGCTGACGCGCGCAGTCGAGGACGAAACCATGGCCGCCGAAATGCGCTCTCCCGCGCAAAAACGGCCGGCGGTGAGTTGCGAGGTTGTCGTGATTGGAAGCCGCCCGGCGGGCGAGTTGCAGCCCGGGGCGCGCATTCTGCAGGTCATCCGGGCGGTCGATTCACAACTGGGGAATGCAGCGCAGGTGCAACGCGCCTCGACCGACGCGAACATCCCGTTGTCGCTGGGCAGGGAAGCCGTCGCTATCGGCGGCGGTGGATCGGGCGGAGGAGCTCATACGCTGCAGGAGTGGTTCGATTCCAATGGGCGCGAGCTGGGCCTGAAACGGATTCTGTTGACCATGCTGGCGCTCGCGGGGGTGGGGGAATGAATTTGACCGGCAAGGCAAGTCTGGGAGGAGCTGTGCTTGTGGGCATTCTCTCGGTAACGCTGGGTGCGGCGCAGACCGATGCCCCCGCAACAGAGACCAAGCCGAAAGCCGACATCATCTTCGTGCATGGCAACGTCTACACCGGCGTGCCTGCCGATACGCCGTTCAGTTCCGTGCTGCGGGCCGAGGCCATCGCGGTCAAAGGCGACCGCATCCTCGCTGTGGGCAAGACGGTGGATCTCGACAAGTTCAAAGGCCCGCAAACGCAGATCGTTGATCTCGGCGGGCGTTTTACCATGCCCGGATTTAACGACGCGCACCTGCATCTTGACGATGCCGGCCAGACGAAACTCAGCGTTGATCTGACCGGCGTGAAGTCCCTCGATGAGCTTCGATCTAAAGTTGCTGCCAAGGTGGGCGAATCCAGAGCCGGCGAATGGATTCTTGGTTCTGGTTGGGACGAGACGCTTTGGCCGGTGAAGGTCACGCCCACGCGCTGGGACCTCGATGAAGTCTCCGACGGCCACCCCGTTTTTTTGGTCCGCATCGACGGCCACATCGCCGTCGCTAACACGCGAGCCCTGCAGTTGGGTAGCATCAATCTCGCCAGCCGCGATCCCCAGGGCGGACATATCGATCGTAACGACACCGGCGAGCCCACCGGAATTCTGCGGGAAACGGCGCAAGCCTCGGTGCTAGCGGTCGTGCCCAAACCCACTCATCAGCAGCGCCGCCAGGGAATTGAACTCGCCCTCGCTGATCTGGCTGCGCATGGCGTGACTTCATGTCAGGACTATTCCCCCAACTGGGATTCATTCCAGGTTTACGAAGAACTGGAAAAAGAGGGCAAACTCACGGCGCGTGTCAGCGAGTGGCTGCCCTTTGACGAGTCCGTCGAAGATCTGACGAAGAAGCGCGATTCCCATCCGCAGTCCGACTTGATGCTGCATACCGGGTTGCTGAAAGGATTCATGGATGGATCACTCGGATCGCACACTGCTGCCATGCTTGAGCCTTACTCCGACGATCCGAAAAACTCTGGTCTGCCTCGCTACGACCCAGTCAAGCTGAACGACATGACCAAAGAGCGCGTGCTCGCTGGATTCCAGATCGGCTTTCACGCTATCGGCGACAAGGGCGTGCAGATGGCGCTTGATGCCTTTGCCCAAGCCGAGAAGGGCGCGAAGGAGGGCAAGGTCAAAGCGGCAAATGGCGGGGATGACAATCGATTGCGGATCGAGCATGCACAGGTTACAACGCCCGCGCAAATCACGCAGTTCAAGCAACTGAAAGTAATCGCCTCTATGCAGCCCAATCATCTGCTGACGGATATGCGCTGGGCGCAGGACCGCCTTGGCGCTAAGCGTGCCGCGACCTCGTATGCGTGGCTTGCGATTCTCAACAAGGGCGTCGGGCTAGCATTCGGAACCGATTATCCGGTCGAACCGGTCACGCCCCTCCGCGGCCTCTACGCCGCCGTCACGCGCAAAAGCGAAAACGGCAAGCAGGAGTACTTTCCCGACCAGCGCCTGACGATCGACCAAGCGATCGCTGCCTACACGCAGGGCTCAGCGTTTGCAGAGTTTGAGGAGAAGGAAAAGGGGAAGCTGGTACCCGGCATGCTGGCCGACTTTGTGGTGCTCGATCGCGATCCCACGGCATCGTCACCCGAAAAGATCCTCGGCTCGAAAGTCTTGCGAACCGTGGTGGGTGGCAAGACCGTCTACGAAGCAAAGTAATCAGAGGACGGCAAGTTTTCGGCTTAGGCTACTGGATTCGCAACCCATCAAACGCTTCTGGGCCTTCTCGCGTCTAATAGCAAAACGCCCGCGTGTCCATGCCGGTTTAAGCCCAATCGCAGCACCGGTCGCGTTGAGCAAATAGGTATACTATCTATTAAGGATTTAAGAGTTTGGAGGAAAGTAAACATATGGATTCAGGCGCAATGTGGATGCGCATGAAAGCTCGCCGCTGGGTATACACGCTGAGCATTCTCGCGACCCTCTCGGTGGGCATTCTGATTGGGACCTTGATCTCGTCGGAAGTGAAGGGCAAAGAGGGGCAAAAGGGTGATGCCACCCCACTCACGCTGCCGGCGACTTCGTCGACCAGCAACCCGCTGTCGCAGGCGTTCGCGCAAATCGCCAAACAACTCGAGCCGAGCGTCGTCAACATCAACACCGAATCGACGATCAAGAATCCGCACCGCCGCCGTGGCCAGCAGGCTCCCGATGACGGAGACGACAATGGCGGCCTCGACGACTTCTTCAATCACTTCTTCGGCGGCCCCGGTCAGGGCTTTGGCGGCCCCGGCGATGGATCGATTCGCGAGCGTTCCTTAGGGTCCGGCGTGATTGTCGACCCGAAGGGCTTCATTCTGACCAATCGTCACGTGGTGGAGAAAGCTGACCGCATCCGTGTGCGTTTTGAAGATGACCCGCCGGGCGTCCAGCACGAGGCTAAGGTCATAGGCACCGATCAGGAAACCGATCTCGCCGTGATCAAAGTGGATGTAGACCATCCATTGCCCGCTGCGAAGATGGGCAATTCCGATGGCATGCAAGTCGGCGACTGGGTCTTGGCAATTGGCAGCCCATTCGGCCAGGCAGGAACCGTCACTGCGGGAATCGTTTCGGCCAAGGGCCGCGACATTGTTCCGGGGCGCCAGTTCCAGACCTTCATTCAGACGGATGCCGCGATCAACCCCGGCAACTCCGGTGGACCGCTGGTCAATCTGAATGGCGAAGTCATCGGCATCAACACCGCCATCTTGAGCGAGACTAATGCCTACGCCGGCATCGGCTTCGCGCTTCCTTCCCGCACGGTGGTCGAGGTGTACAACCAGCTTGTTGGTCCTGAGCACAAAGTCTCGCGCGGTTCCATCGGAATCATGTTCGATGCTGTGGAGAATCCCGCCATCGCCCGTGTTTACGGCTCAGGCAGTGGCGTACCGATCTCGAGCGTTGTGGCCGGCAGTCCTGCTGATCAGGCTGGATTGAAAGTCGGCGACACGGTCACCAGCGTCGACGGCAAGAAAGTCACGAAGGGAAGTGAGTTGGTGTCCGAGATCGCTGCCCGCAAGCCGGGATCGAAGGTCACGCTTGGTTTCCTGCGCAACGGAAAACCGCAGGAGGCGACCGTCACCATAGCAGACCGGGCCAAGCTGTTTGCGGCGCGTTTGGGAGAAGATCAGGATAACGAAGACGAGAATGCTCCCAAGCCCAGCAAGTTCGGCGTGACGGTGCGCAAGGTGACGCCGGAGATGGCCGACCGCCTCGACATTCCGGCAGGTAAGGGCGTCATCGTACAGGATGTGAAGCCCGGATCGTTTGCCGAGGACGTCAACCTGGCGCGCGGCGACATCATCCTGGAGATCAACAAGCAGCCGGTAAACAGCGAAGAAGATTTCGCCCGCATCGAGTCGAACATGAAGAGCGGCCAGGATGTGGTCTTTCTGGTTCGCCCGCGCGGCTCGTCGCGGCAGGATGGAACCATCTTCGACGCCGGTACACTTCCGTAATGGTTCCTGGCCCAGCCGGAACTGGTACTGTCCCAGCAGATCAGAGATGATGACAGTACCGGTTCTTTCCGGCTGGGCTTTTTGTTTTTTGGGAGAACTGGAATCGGAAGAGTTAGCCTGATGATTCGGCCTGGTGCAAAGTTTCGGAGCGGTCAGATAGCCGCCGTTTGCGCGCTGACGCTGAGTTGCGTGCTGCTCGCCGCGGCGAGTCCCCAACAGGAATCCGCCTCTGTATCCAGCAAGTCGGCGACTTCGAAGAAGGCAGCCTCCACCCCTTCGCATAAGCCTCATGCCGCTTCGAGCAGCTCCGGTGGCGCAAAGAAATCATCGAGCAAGACCACGCGGAAACGTTCCTCGCGCAAGAAATCTTCGCGCGTGCGCGGCCAGCAGAAGATCGACTCTGAGCGCGCTCTAGCGATTCAGCAGGCTTTGATTCGTGAGCATTACCTCACCGGGGAACCGACGGGAACCTGGAACCAGGCCAGCGAAGATGCCATGCGCCGTTATCAGGCCGATCACGGGTGGCAGAGTAAAACTGTGCCTGACTCCCGCGCTCTCATCAGCCTGGGCCTTGGACCCAGCAAGGATCATCTGCTCAATCCTGAAAGCGCGATGACCACGGTGCCTGATCCACCGAAGTCGGAAGCGGCAGCAACAAGCTCACAAACAGCGCCAGCCTCGGCCGCGCCGCTGCCGGCCTCGAGTTCATCGCCTGCGGCCACGTCAACCCCGCCCACAAGCGAAACGGGCAGTCCCCAGTGAAGCGAACGCACAGATTACGGTGCAACTCGAAGCAAATCCTCTGGAAATCGATAGTTGCGAAGTCTCTCGCCTGTGTAAAAGATGCCGTGTAACTGTCATAGAATCTTATATTTACATCCATAAGTTAAACCGATTTAACTTCCTCGCGCAGCCCCGAGAATATCTCCTGATCCTCAGTCAATCGGACGCGGAAAAGGTTCACAGCCAGCCAGAGAATCGCCGCAGAAGGCATTCCATGGAGCAGGCAGAAACGCTGCCCACCAGCGTCGAATGTTCCTTCTGCCGGGCTATTTTTTTCGATAGCTGCCGACCGCCGACGGACGTGGAAAAAACGGTAGCGGCCGATCGTTGATGATCGCACTCGGATTGCTCACGACTAGTGCTTCGGCAATCTCTTCGCCGACAATTCGGGCGGCGGCGTCCCGCGACGTGGAAAGAATCGGCACACGCTTCTCGAGATCGTGCGCGTCGGTGGCAAGCACATGCACCGCTTGATGTTCGAGCAGCCATTCGGCCGCCCGGCGCGTGCGCTCGCCCCAGAATCCAGTAAGCGCCGAGCCCGTCATTTGGATCACGCATCCCTGCTCGGCCCACTCCACCACGCGCTGCAGACTCTCGCGCAGGATCGGATTGCGCTCCGGATGCGTGATGATCACGGTGATTCCGAGATCTCCCAGTTTCAGGAAAGAGTCGGTTGTGTTTTGTGGAATGCTGTAGTTGCTGAACTCGACCAGCAGGTAATGCGTGCTGCCGATGACGTAACGCGACGGATTCACGAAGGCATTCTGGAGATTGTCGTAGGAAAGATGAAAGTCGCAGCCTAGCGAAATCTTCGGCGTCTCACCTACAAGTTGCTGCAGGCGCGCTGCGAGACCGAGCAGGTATTCGCGATCGTAGTGATAGCGGTCGTTCGCGTGGGGCGCCGCCACCATGTGCGTGATGCCGTCTTCGGCAGCCGCTCGGCACATAGCGACACAGACGTCCCAGGACTTCGGGCCATCGTCTACCTCAGGAAGAATGTGAGAGTGAATATCGACCACAACTTAGACTAACACCAGCACACCAGCAGTGTTGCGCAGCGGTCGGTTTAAGCGGATTCGGGAGGAAAGAAGCGAGGAAAGAAAGATCAGGAGCAGTCGCTACCAGATCACGGGAATCACACGCGATTGCCTGATTTCGTTGTCGGCAGTCAGTAGAGGGATATCTTCGAGGAGCGAAGTCGCTCCAATGATGCGGTCGGCAGGATCCTTGGGATAGTTAGCGGGTAACTCGAGTGCCTGAAGTGCGATGTTGGCAGTGATAGGCAGGACCACGAGTCTGCGCTCCACTTCGGACAAGAAATCTTCCGGGCTAATCGCGAGCTTAAACTGCTTCTTGCGGAATAGCATCGACAACTCGACCAGAGTGAAATCGGAGATAGCCAGCCCGCGTACTGCGTGACGCGCCTCGTCAATCGCAGCTCGTGCCCGGCGGGATATTCGCGCGTCGCCCGACGCGAGCCAGACGACTACGTGCGTGTCGAGGAGGATCAATAAAGGTCTCCCCATTCCTCGGGAGTGAAGGCTGGGGCAACAACATCACCTGTAATTTCGATCTTGCCCTTCAGGAAGCCGAAGATGTCGTCTTTTTCCTGCTCAACGGGGACGAGTTTTGCCACCGGTTTGCCGCGCTTGGTAATGACCACGGCCTGGCGCTTGGCCTGGACCTCGTCCATGATGGCGAGGCAGTGCACTTTGAATTTGCCCGCAGGAATGGTCTTCATGACCATGGTCATTATACCATGCTCGTAAAATTGAGTTGATCACCAGAATACATCGACGAGGAACACCACGGCCGCAACGAAGGCGATGATGATCAGTCGCTTTGTCCAAACTTCGTTTTTGTCCCCAAAGTAGGACACGGGGACCAAGCACAGGGTTATGAAAGCGATAAGAGCCGAAAAGAACGCCAGAAACACGCGAACGGTCACTCTCGACCTCCCGCTACGAGTCCTAGCTAGCGATATCGTTCGCGGATGAACTCCGCGATTCCGGCATACGCTTTCGTCAGCGTCTGCTCATCCGGCAGGAACACGATGCGGAAATGCTGGCTGCCGGGCTTCTGCCCGAAGCCGGAGCCGTGGACGACCATGACGTGTTTCTGGCGAATCAGCTCCTTGACGAAAGTTTCATCGCTTTCGGAAATCTCAATTCGCGGGAAAGCGTAGAAAGCTCCACGCGGCGCCACGCAACTCACTCGCGGTGTTGACTGACACCATTTCTGAGTGAGATCGCGGCGGGAACGCAGTTTGCGCTTGACCTCCACCAGATGATCTTGCGGACCTTCCAGTGCGGGCTTGATCGAATACTGCTCGGGATGATTGGCGCAGAGCCGAGCGCGCAGAAGGCGATGCACGCCTTCCTGGTAAGCATTTGTCGCAGCCGCGTCTCCGGACACGATGCCCCATCCGATCCGCCATCCGGGGACGAGATAATTCTTCGACATGCCGCCGAACGTCACACAAGGAACGTCCGGCGCCACTGACGCAAAGGCGATGTGCGGCGTGTCCTCGAGAATCAGC
>Ga0335070_10002467_pt1 | contig 21535 bp, 19 predicted proteins | sample Lox_Sample_13_FD_206722 | JGI IMG/M metagenome (GOLD analysis project Ga0335070, IMG submission 206722) | Soil microbial communities from Loxahatchee National Wildlife Refuge, Florida, United States - Lox_Sample_1.3 | ecosystem: Environmental > Terrestrial > Soil > Wetlands | place: USA...
CGAAGCCAATGGGGTCAAGGACCATCAGTTGGCGAACCCGGGGGAAAGCCGGGTGCTGGAAATGCGCAGGAAGACTTCGGCACATTTTCGTTTTCTGGCAAGACCATCGATTTCGGCGCCCTGGAGCTGCGTTCGGAGCACAGTACGGTTCACCTGACGGTGATGGAAGCGGAGCTGCTGCGGCATCTGGTGCGCAATGACGGCAAGATCGTTTCGCGCAAACAGATTCTGGAAGAGGTCTGGGGCTTGCACGAGGATACGGACACGCGGGCGATTGACAATTTCATCGTCCGGCTGCGCCGCTATATCGAGGACGACCCGGGTAATCCGCGTCATCTGGTGACGGTGCGGGGCGTGGGGTATAGGTTTTTCGCGCAGCCGAAGTGAGGTTCTACCGCGAAGTTCGCAAAGAAATGCGGAGAACGGCAAGAGACCTACGTCGCTCGGCACAACTCTGCCAGCAACGTTTCCCTGCGGTCAAGTGCGATGGTATCCAGCTTTGCCAGGACCACCAAATAAACAGGCATTGAAACCGCTGCTAGAAGTAAGAACAGAATCGCCGCGATCCACAGGTTGTGGTACATCCGGGCGATAGCAAACGCGGCCGCGCCCGCGGCTACGATTATGACCTGCACACCCAGGCTGATCAGCACCGTAAGCTGCGCGACGTTCTGGCGTCCGAAGGTGGAGAAGTCGCGCTTGCGCGGCGAATACACCGACATCAGATTCCCCGCCATAAAATTCAGCGGTGCCGCGAAGAGCAATCCTGCGAGCGTCGCGATCGAAACTGCGAAGTGCGGCGTGCCGTAGAAGTACGAGACGGCGATCCAAGCCATCGCCGTGTTCAAAACGAGAACGCCGGCGTGGGTGAGATTCTTGGCCAGCACGATTTGCCGAAACTGCACCGGAGACGCATAGAAAAACTGGATTCCGGCAGAGTCTCCGCCGAAGCTGTTATAGACGAGATTCGTCAGCACGAGCAGCGAGTACGCGGCGGCGGCTGGAAATGCCAAGTCAGGGCCCCGGGTGAAGAAGCTGGATTGGTGGCGCATGGGATTCGCTGGCCCAATGCGGAAGATCAAGATCATGAAGACAGGCATGATCAGCATGAGCAGCATGGGGCCACTCCGCAGCAGGTAGCGCATTTCCTTCTCGAACACTGCGGCGACCGATCCGGAAAAGCCCGGCAATATCCATCCCAGGGGCAACTGGGATTTCTCCGTAGTGGTTTGGGGCCGGGCCGGGGCCTCGTTCAGGTTCTCACCACGGAATTGCGCGCGCAGGCGCAAGTGGAGTAGATACCCGAATCCGAGCGTTAGCGCGCCGAGAAACAGCCAGGAAGTCAGGCCGACGAGGTTTTGCCCGTGCGAACTCTGCGCGATGGCATCGGCTGCCAAACCCGGAGGAAGGGCAGCCTGCACCTCCGCGACAAGGTGCAGACTCTCTCCGAATTGGCCGCGCGGATGATTTCCGAAGCGCTGCATCATCGGTCCGATCAGCTGAAAACTCAACATGAACAGGATGAAGACCACACCCATGATTTCGCGGGTGCGACGCTGCGCCAGCCAGCGCTCGAGCCATGCGAACACGGTTTGCATCAACACCAGATTGAAGAGCGCGAACGTGACCAGCACCAACAGCGACCAGAGAAACAGAGCGGGCCGGGCGAAAGAGACGCCGATCAGGATGCCCAGGATCCCAACGCTACCCAATGCGCTGGCGGGATCGAAGAATCCGTAGGTAAGACGAATCAAGAAATACGAACGGTAGGTAAGCGGGAAGCGTAGCAATTCCGAAGAGTCGGGATTACTGGTAAAGGCCGTGGCCATGACGGGGAAGACCTGCCAGAAGAAAAAGACTGGCCAAAGGAGAAAGCCGAGGTATTCGGCGTGATTATCGGAGACGAAATACCATGACAAGCCCACAGCGGCGGAGAATCCTCCGAAGCCGCCGAAGGCAAATGCGGCGGTGATGACGATGCGCGAGACGAGTTCGAGTTTGCCGCGGCGGCTGCGTAATCCGTTGACGAACATGCGCCAACGCAAGTGGGCGATGGTAGCGATCTGTCCGCGGCCGGAGGAAGCGAAGGTCATAGATGGTTCCCATTCTGGCATAAGGGACAGCGGGATGCATTAGAGGCGAACCTGCTGGAAATCCACGTGTTAGCCTACCGAAGGTCGAAAATGCGGAGAAGGTAACGCCCCACTGTGATTTCAATCACAAACGACAGTGGTAGTCCTCACGCTGCACTTCAAGCAGAAGAAGGACAATGTCGATAGTGTCGATAGTAAGAGGATGAGGTGGAGGCGTATGAGGTCGGCTGAAGAAGTACCGCTGTGGAACAGCATTGTGGAACCGTTCGCCAACGCATTGGATCTGGCGTTCGGCTGTCACCATGGCCGGCTCAGCCGCGTATTTACCGTTGACGGTCGCAGCTACAAAGTCTGTTGCGATTGCGGCCAGCATTTTACCTATTCCTTACAGACCATGTCGATCGTGCATCGTCCCCGCATTTTTCCGGCGTGGAGACGGCTACGGGCACGGCGCCGGCAACAGCGGCGAGCGAGTTAACTGTAGTTAACCCAGCCAGGAGAGTTCCTGGTCCGTGCGCCGCGCTCCTCCCACGACTCTCAGGAAAATTTCTTCCAGCGTGAGTTTTTCGCCCGTCGGATGGGAACCGTCCGTCGAAGCAGGCGCTTGCGCTTCCACCCCAGCCCTTAATTCTTCCAGCGATCCCTGGGCCACAAGCCGTCCCTGATGAATGATGGCGACGTGGCTGCAAAGGCGTTCGACGATTTCGAGTACGTGGGAAGTGAGGAAGATCGTCGCGCCGCGCGCGATCATCCGCTGCAGCATGGATTTAAGCGTTCCAGCGGCGATGGCGTCGACTCCTTCAAACGGCTCGTCGAGAAACAGGACCTTCGGCCCGTGAATGACGGCGGCAGCCAATGCAAGTTTCTTTTGCATGCCGTGGGAATAGTCGGTCACCAGCTTCTTGGGCTGATCGGCGAGTTGCATGAAGTCGAGCAATTCGGACGCGCGCTTGGCGGACGTCTCGCGATCCAGACCATACATTCGTCCGGCAAAGCTGAGAAATTCCGCGCCGGTCAGGCGGCCGAACAGCGCCATGCCTTCGGGCACGACTCCGATTTGACGCTTCACTTCGACAGGGTGCGCAGTGAGGTCGATGCCGAGAATTTCGATGCGGCCTGAAGTCGGCGCCAGAAGGCCGGTCAGCATCTTGATCGTCGTTGATTTCCCTGCGCCGTTGGGACCGAGGAAGCCGAAGAATTGTCCGGGCGCGACCTGCAGATTGACGCCGTCGACCGCGACAAGATCGCCAAAGCGTCGCGTCAGAGACTGAGTGGAAATGGTGGGAGCGAGAGCCATCAAACATCTGAATCTAACATAACGTTGCGGCGGTCCGGGCACAGCGGTGTCATCTTCTTGCGAATTGCCTTACAGCTCGATGACGAACACCGAATGGATTCGGTTCGCCGAGGTAATTGGCTGCCGCTAAGAGAGAACTGCCTTCCCGAAATCAGGAAGGCAGTTGCATCGCTATTTGTCTTTGGGCTTCTCGGCTGCTTTTTTCTGTGAGTCCTCGGTCCATGGCGGGACGATTCCGGCAAAACGGGCGTAGGCGATCGATTGTCCAAGGTGTTCCGCGGTATGACGAACGATAAAAAGCAGAACGCCGCGTTCGGTATTCTTGCCGCCGAACCAGTCGAGGCTCTTGTCGAGATCGGCATCGGGCATGGCTTTGATCGCTGATTTGGCGTGTGCGAATGAGTCTTTCAGAGTCGCAATGACTTTCTCTTTGTCCGTAGTGGATTTCTCGAGGTTCTTGAGATCGATTCCCGACGGCGGAGGCGTGCCGACGAGTTTATAGAGGTTGTAGTTGGCGGCGCTGATGTGAAGAAATACCTCCGAGAACGAGCGCACGTCGGGCGACGGCCGCCAGGAGAACTTGTCGGCAGGAATAGCTTGCGCCAGGCGAGTCAGCTTGTCCTCTTGAATCATGACTTCGGCCAGCACTTTGCTACGGAATCCGGTGACACCCGGGGTGCCGTCTTTGTACGGATTAACCTGTGCGGCGAGTCGGGTGAAGCTGGCTGTAACCAGAATCAAACATAAGGTTGAAACGATGCGTTTCATCGGCAGTCTCCTTGGAGGCGACAGTCTAAGGACTTGGATGGTTCGTTTACAAGACGATTGAACCGCGAAGGCGTGAGCGACTCAGAGGAATTTAGTGACGCGCCAGAGCGCAATTCCGCAGGTCACCATCAGGGTCAGCATCGCGATAGCGAGCGCAACGGCCCAGGCTGTACTGAAGCCGACACTTGGAGTTTTGGCAGCGAATGCCAGGATTACGAATAACGCAGTGGTGCCGATGATGAGCGCCCAATCGAGCGGGCTTCTGCGCTTGTCGATTTCGTGATGAGCGCGGCCTTCCATGCCCGCACGCACATATTCACGCTCAACCCCGTAGCGCGTGCCTTCGCGCTGTGCAGCGTCTTGCCACGAGGAATGTTCGCGCTGGGTTGCTGACGAAAGCGAGATGGCGAGTGCGCCCAGCGCCATCAGAATGGATCCCCCAGCGACCTGGGTATAGACGCTGCGACTTGCGCCCTGCAGTTCGTGGAAGACGAGAATTCCCCAGAGCAATCCCCAGAGTTGATTGGTGTTGGACAGCGGAATGCCACGGCTGATGCCGACGTATTTCGTTGCGTACTGTTGGAACAGGTCTCCGACGACCCAGACGAAGCCGCCCAGCATCAGCCAGAACAGTACTGCACGTGCGCTGACGAGTTCGTGCCAGAGCGGAAATGCGCCGCGATAGCCGATGGCGAGCAGAGACATGGTCAGGACTTCGCCGACGGTAAAGAAGGTGATGAACGATAGCGGATTCATCCCGGTGAGGTAGGCCTTCCGATACGGGATGTACATCGTTCCCCAGAGTGCGCCAGCACCGAGCGCGGCGAGGATACCCAGGGTTGCTTTGCCGGGAGCGGCCTGGTGCGACGAAGCGATGGCGAGCATGGTCGCGCCGGCAAACATGCAGAGCGCTCCCCCGATCACGCCGAGCCAGCGCTTCCATCCGGCGTAATGCAATTCGTTGAAGAGAAGGAATCCCCAGAAAATGCCGAGCAGGCTGTTGGTGTTCCAGAGGGGAAACGCGATGCTGAGGCCAACGTTTCGGATGGCATAGATGGTGAGCGTGTTGGCGACGGCCCACATACATCCGGCGAGAACGGCCCAGACGATGAGGTGAGGCGCTTGGCGGACGTCGTTGCCGACGTGGGCGGTGCCGCGAATGAAGGCGGGGACGCTCCAGCGCGCGAGGAATACGCCGAGCACCATGATGAGCGAAACGGTGATGGGAGAGATGCTGGGACTGACCAGTTTGATGGGAGCTTCGGCTCCGCCGAGCCAGGCTCCGGCGGCGAATCCAGAGAAGATGCCCACCGCCTGCAGGCTGCGGAGACGACTGGCGGAGACGGGTGTTGAGACGTTCGCAGCGTTGGCTGGAATCGGGTTCAACGGACTTTATCCAGCAGGGCGAGGCCGCCGAGGAGAACGCCGAGCGGGATCCAGAAATGGATGTCGGTGGCGATGGCGAGCAGGAGGTTGCGGGAAGCGCGGTGGGTTGAGTTCGACACCATTAACCTCGCAGTGATCTGAGGAGAACGAAGCCACATCTTAGGCAGCCACGAGCCTCCAGTCAATATCTGCCTCGCAGTTATGCCAGTAGCGTCAAATCGAACGATGCTCGAACTCGCTGAAGTTTACAGGCGAGAATATTTCCAAACTTTCAACGGTGTCGGTGTCGCCGATGCGCAGGTATTCCGACTTGAACCTGACATTCACTCCGGTGCGCTTGCAAATAATCCCTTGTTGGCCGGTCCAGGTATCGCTGGGGCCAAGGGCGGTAACAACTTCTTTCCGAGTGCTCCCCAGATGAATTCCGCCGTCTGTCTTTCCGGTAAAGGCGCAGCCCGATCCTTTCGGGACGCAGGTCAGATAAACGAATCTGATTTTCAAGTCAGACTCGGGCGTGGCGTCACCTTCAAGAGATCGAAAGCCCAGCGCGATTCCGAAATCCGAATAGTCCAGTCTGATATCGGTAAACTTCTGATAGTTGTTGTCGCAAACTCCATCCACGCATTTCGCAGAGAAACTACCTTCAGATTCGGTTCGCTTGAAGTTGCTTCCCAGCAGTGACGTCGCCTGGCCCAATGTGGTCCTCTGGACCTCGATGTCACCCACGCCGTGACCGATGATGACCGGCTTGTCGAGGTAAGCGCTGGCCTTGTCAGGCGGAGAAAGAGGGGAACGTTCACAGCTTACGATGATCAGGAGGGCCGCAATGAGAAATCGAGATTCTTTCATCGGTTATTTGATCCGAATGCGACATGATCGCAGCTTTTGGCGAGAGGGGGAACACAAAAAAACCCCAGCTTCCGCCGGGGCATTCTTTCTACTCGACAAGACTTTAGAACAGATTCCACAGGAACTGGTTGTAGACCTCGTGATGAAACTGGACTTCCTGCGATTTGACGAACGTTCCCAGAGCGCGGGGGCAACGGTCGGCGGAAGCCTGCTTCAGGTCGGCGTAGCGGGCTTTTACGTCTTCACCCAGCAAAGTTGAGGTCCACTCCGCATCCTTGAAGTTCTTGAGAGCGTCGTAGATGTTGTCCGGCAAGTAGCGTTCGGCCTGCCGGAGATTCTTGATCTTCGCCGTTTCGCCGTCGAGTCCGGTTTTAAAGACTGCGAGCATGACGAGGTAAGGATTGGCGTCGGGAGCGACGGAGCGGACTTCGACGCGCATGGACTTCTCGTTGCCGATGGGAATGCGGACCATCGAGCCACGATCGGTAGGCGACGCCTTGATCTGGTTCGGTGCTTCGAAGTGCGGATCGAGGCGGCGATAGGCATTCACGCTCGGATTCAGCAGCAGGCAGACGTCGTTGCCGTGCGTGAGAATGCGATCGGTGAAGGCCCATCCCAGCTTGCTGAGCTTTTCTTCGCCCTTGGCGTCCCAGAAAAGATTCTTGCCGTTTTCGCTGATCGAAACGTTGGTGTGCATACCGCTGCCGTTGACGCCCACGACTGGCTTGGGCAGGAACGAGGCGGTCAGGCCCATGTTGGTGGCGACCTGCCGGCAGATCAGTTTATAGAGCTGAATCTGGTCGGCGGCCTGGACGACTTCGCCGTAACCGTAGTTGATTTCAAATTGCGAGGGCGCGACTTCCGGGTGGTCCTTTTCGTTCTGGAAGCCCATGGCGCGCTGCACTTCGGCGGTGGTGTCGATGAAGGTGCGGAGCGGGTCGCCGGGCAGTGAGTGATAGTAGCCGCCGGTGTTGACATATTCGAACTTGCTGGTCTCGTGGAAGTGGCGCTCGGCGTCGGGGCCTTTGAAGAGGAAGCCTTCGATTTCGTTGGCGGCGTTGAGCGTGTATTTCTTCTTGGCGTAGAGGTCGGCGGCGTAATTCTTGAGCACGCCGCGGATGTCACCGGAGTAGGAGGTGCCGCCCTTGTCGATGACTTCGCCGAAGACGAGGACCTTGCCCGAGCCGAAGACATCGGCGGGCGCCCAGTAAAACGCGCCCCAGTCGATGCCGAGGCGGAGATCGCTTTCGCGCTGCGCAGTGAAGCCGCGGATAGACGAACCGTCGAAGGTGAGGTTGTCCCAGCTCTTGATGAGGAACTTCTTGTCGTAATCGAGCATGTGCAACCGGCCTTCGAGATCGCTGAAGAGCACGGTTACGGCCTTGATGCGCTTTTCGTCGGTGAGGTACTTGATCCGCTCTTCGCGGATTTTGTCGGGCGCTACGCGATTCTTGCGCTGCTCCTTGGCCTTGAGGTTCATGTCCTCGAGTTCTTCGTACGAGAGCGCGAGAAAATTACGGAGTTCAGTGGGCATGGATATCCTTCATTCTCCTTTAAGAGCAACGCTGAGATTTTGGCAAAAGCATCACGAAAACAGAGGAGTTGAAATGGCTGGTTTCAACACACCGATCTGGAACTCGGAAGGATAACGCGGCAGGATGAGGGCAGCCAATCGAAAAAGCTGATGCGAGGCATAAAAGGGATTTATTTGAGGACGGGATTGGGAACGACAATAGTTTGCCCTTGCCACTCCATCATCGGATGAACGCGGCCGCAATCGAGACAACGGGTTACGTCGAAGCGGGAAGAGCAACGCGGGCAGACAGCGCCAGTGGCGAAGGTGTCGAAGGCCTGGCCGCAGTTGCCGCACTTCCAGTATTCGCCGATCGGCGGGGACGACTCACAGGTTGGACATTTGTAGCCGGTGCGGCGGGGTAGCTTGGCGAGGGCGGAGAGCGCGCGGGCCTGCTGAAATCCGGACCAGCAACTCATGGCCAAGTAGAGCGAAACGATGCCGAGCCATGCGTCCTGGGATCGAACGGCAAGATAGATGAAGCCGGTGACACCAAGAAATCCGACGATGGCCGCGACCATCAGGCTGCGCGCACGGCCCATCACAAACCACAGCAGGGAGCGAAGAATCTGTCCGCCGTCGAGGGGATAGACAGGCAGAATGTTGAAGATGAGAAGCCATCCGTTGATCCAGGCCACGTTGCTGATCAGTCTTGCAACGTCAGGTGTTGCGGCCGCGATGCCTGAGGAATGAACGATCGATCCTGCGAACGAGAGCACCGGTATGAGAATTACATTCACGAGCGGCCCGGCGGCGATGCTCCACAACGTAGCTCCCGGGCGCGGCGGCGGATCGACATAGGCGACGCCGCCGAGCGGCCAGAGAACAATTTGATTGGCGCGTCCGCCAACGGAGCGGCAGGCCAAGGCATGGCCGAACTCGTGGATCATCACGATCAGGAATAGGGCGAGGTACTCGAACACGTTCCACATCGTGGACGAGTAGCTTCCCTTACGACTCTGGATCTCAAAAACTGCAACGAGAAACCACGACCAGTGCAGGAAGACTTCAATCCCAGAAAACTGGAAGAGTCGGATGGACCCCGAGCGTGAGCGCATGAGCGCAGTCTACTGCATGAAGAGCTACGAAGACGTAATTCTTTAGTGGCCTCGGGGCACGGCGACAGTTATGACGATTTGCGGGCACCAAGGGCGAGGACACCCACGCCTGCAATGACCAAAACCGCGCCCACCGCCGGGGGAAGTTTCTGGCTACTCTGCGTCTGGATGCCGATTTTGGCATCGCCGAGTTTAACGGAATGATCTTCACGTTGCGGGATCGGGATGATAAACGACAAAACTCCAAGCAGGACGAGCACTACTCCGATGATCGTCAGACCTTTCATAGGAACTCCTGGCGCTAGAAATGAGACGCAAGTTGAGAAACGGTTTTGATGACTTCCGTCAACGGCTATTGCCTGTGTGCCGACGCCCCGGCTAGTTCCCGCAGGGTGGTCAGGAAGCCGGAAGCGGTGCGAGGATCGGACAAGGCGTCGAGGGCGACGGTGGCGGAAAACTGAGGTGATTCGGGACGGAAGCGAACCTGGAGGACGTCCTGCTGGCGGACGGTCATGAGGGCGTTGAGCTCCGGGTTAGGATCTTCTTTCCAGTGGGTGCGCGTGGTGAGGATGACGGGGCCGGGTTCGTAGATATCCCATTCGCGATCAGCGCGGCGGCGGGCGGTGACGCCACGGCTGTGAGCGCACCAGCGATGACGCATGACTTCGAGATGGAAGCTGGGAGATCCGCCGAGGTCGGCTTCGAAAGTCAGCGTTTCTTTTTGTTTGCGCCAAGCGCTCAAAATCCACTGCATGGGCAGCGGCCGCGGACGGAACTTCATGGTGACACGGGCGTTTTCAAAACTGCGGGAAGGGAAGTGAAGCCGAAGATATAGGCGGGAACTGTTGAGCCAACGGGTTTCGAGGACGCGTCCTTTGCCCGCGCAAGCGGCTTGAACCCACTTGAGGGCTTCGGCGCCACGGCGGCGATTGTATGCCATGAAAAAGACATACCAGAGGCCGAGAGCAACGACGTCGGAAATAGCGACGATTACAAGAAGGCGCCCCACAACGCTTCCTCTGATGCCGATGGTACGTCTGAGGTTGCGGGTGGGGCAAGGGGCAATGGACTCCTGCAGCAATTATTTTTCGACGAATTCAGTGATTCGGTTGTGGAAAACGGTGTCCAAACAGCCGCGCGCAGGGATTTTTGGCTGTCGCTACAATGGCCTACGTGGCCAACGTAATCCGGGACTTTAAGGTCGAGGACTTCGAGACGCTGTGGCGAATTGACCAGGAGTGTTTTCCGCCGGGGATCGCGTATTCCAAAGCAGAATTAAGGGCGTACATCCGGCATCGGAACTCGTTCACGCTGGTGGCAGAGGACAACGATCGTCTCGGGGGATTCATTGTGGGGCACCATGGGCCGATCGGACACATTATTACGATCGACGTGATTGCCGAAGCGCGGAGAACTGGAGTTGGATCGTTGCTGCTGGCTGCGGCGGAGGAACGGCTGCGGCAGAGCGGATCAAAAGCGGTGGGACTCGAGACGGCGGTCGACAATGCGTCAGCACTGACGTTCTACAAGCGGCATGGCTACAGCGTGGTGCGGACTTGGCCGCGATACTACTCCAACGGAGTAGACGCGCTGGTGATGAAGAAAGATCTGGCGAAAGAGAGTCATCGAGTTCAATAACGGTGAGTACAGCGCAAGTTTCTGCATCTTGACAATCCGATCTGAGCAGAACAAAATCGTTGCGTTTTTTTCACCCCCGGTCTGGGCCCCTACCTGTAGTCAACGTCAAGGAAAAAAATGAGGAGGAATTGTGTCAGGAAGAAATATCTCTACGGGTGGGCGAAGACTCATTCTTGGCCTCGGACTGGTGGCGTCACTGCTGGCAACCGGCTGGGCATCGACTGAGACCCGGCTCTTCAACTTCGGAGGAACACTGGGCAAGTCTCCGAATGGAGGATTAATCTGGGATGCCGCCGGCAACTTGTACGGCACCACCCAGTCTGGCGGACTGAACAATGCGGGCGTTGTGTTCCAGTTGCATCGCACGATCAGCGGGGTGTGGATTGAAAACATCCTGTACAACTTCGTGGGGACGACCGATGGCGGGAATCCACAGGCAGGATTGATCTGGGACGCTGCCGGAAATTTGTACGGCACAACGACGGCTGGTGGGGCGAGCGGCATGGGTACGGTATTCGAGCTGTCGCCGAACGGCCATGGTGGGTGGACCGAGAGTGTGATTTACAGTTTCGCCGGCGGATCGGACGGCGCATCACCGATGGGCAAAGTGGTTTTCGACGGGTCCGGCAACCTGTATGGCACGACGGAATTTGGCGGACCTGCCAACGTGGGAACCGTGTTCCAACTGTCGCCGACGGGGTCGGGGTACAACGAAACGGTGCTGCATGCGTTTTCCGGCCCAGATGGATCCCATCCAATGGCGGAGTTGATCCTCGATGCGTCGGAGAATCTGTATGGCACGACGTACCAGGGAGGCGTGAAGGGGGTTGGCACTGTTTTCGAACTGGTGCGCGGGTCGGGCTGGACCGAGTCGGTGCTGCACCATTTTAAGAACTATCCCGATGGGGCTTACCCGAATGGCGGACTCGTTTTCAACGGATCCAATCTGCTTGGCACCACTACGGGCGGCTACGGCGACGGCCTGGGCACGGTGTTTGAACTCGTCAATCACGTGACTTCTTATACGGATGTGGTCTACGGGTTTTACCGCGGGCAAGGCGGAGACTATCCGGTGGGCACGCTGACGTTTAACAGCGCCAACGCAACCTACTACGGATCGACGGCTCTGGGCACGTTTCAAGCGGGAGAATCTGCCGGAACGGTTTTCAGTCTTGCCCTCGGGGCCTCGATCGTAGATGTCTATAGCTTTACCGGCGGCATCGTGGAAAACGTGACGCACGATGGGGAAATTCCACAAGGAGGTTTGGCTCTCGATGGCGCCGGGAATCTCTTTGGCTCGACCTTGAAGGGCGGAACCGGAGCCGGAGGTACGGTGTTTGAAGTTACGCCATAGGCGGGGGACCTGTTCACGTTCCATTAGGTTTGAAATGCGTGATGTGAATCGTCACGCATTTTTTTCTGCGCGTTTGCGAAGTGACGCTATTCCCGATACCTTGTACGCGTGATGAAAGTCGCGATTCAGGGAGAGTTGGGGGCATTCAGTCACGAGGCCGCGGATCGGATGGTGCCGCGATGCAGCGTTGTTCCATGTGCGCGGTCGGCGGAGGTGTTTGACCGAGTTGAACGAGGATCGGTCGATGCCGCCGTGATTCCGATTGAGAACACGCTGGCCGGAACGGTGGCGGAGCATGCGGATTTGATGGTGGCTCGCGATGTGTTCATCCAGGCGGAATATTTGCTACGGATCGTGCATAACGTGATTGCGGCGCCGGGCGTGAAGATCGGAGATTTGCGGCGGGTGCTGTCACATCCGGTGGCGCTCGATCAGTGCCGGGATTTTTTCCGGAAGCATCCGCGAATTGAGGCGGTGCCGTTTTATGACACGGCAGGCAGCGTGAAGCATGTGACCGCCGAGAACCTGCGGGATGCGGCTGGGATCGCGGGCAAGCAGGCGGCTCGGGAGTATTCGGCGAAGATTTTGCAGGCGGGGATTGAGGACGACAAGAGTAACTTCACCCGATTTTTTCTGATCCGTAGGTTCAAGGGACAGAAGAGGCCCACTCTGTCCCGCAAAGAACGCGGGACAAGGATGGGGCAACCATCCGTGGAGTCCAGTCCGTATGAGGGCATGATCCCTCGCGGGGCGAATAAAACTTCGATTGCGTTTAAGGTGAAGAACGCTCCGGGGGCGCTGTTCAAATCGCTGAGCGTGTTTGCCTTGCGCGACATTAGCTTGAGCAAGATCGAGTCACGCCCCATGCGCGGGCGGCCGTGGGAGTATGTCTTCTATGTTGACTTTCTGCGGGGCGACGATGAGCCGGCGCGCAATGCGCTGCGACATTTGGCGGAAGTCGCGGACTTCATCAAGGTATTGGGCATTTATCCCGCTGCCTGATTTGTAGCGAACCTTTTTGCTGGCGTGCACGTCTGAACGTGTGAGGAGGTTGCCATGTCCGAAGCTGCTTCCACCCGCCGTCACTTTCTACGTCAGAGTTCTGTTGTTGGGGCCGCATTGGTGATTCCGGCTGCGGCATTCCCGCAGCAGAAGGCCGAGTCCGATAAGGACAAAGAGAAAGACAAGAGCGAAGACGTTTCCCCGGCAGAAGATCTGATGCGAGAGCATGGTCTGCTCAACCGGATTCTGCTGATTTATGACGATCATTTGCGGATGCTGGGGGCGAAGCGTCCGTTTGACGGATCAATCCTGGCCAGTGCGGCCGACATCATGAAGCATTTCGTGGAGGAATATCACGAAAGGTTGGAAGAACAATTTCTATTTACTCGATTCCGCAAGGCGGGGAAACTGGTGAAGCTGGTCGATACACTGGAAGCCCAGCACAAGGCGGGCCGTGATTTGACGGCGCAGATCCGAGAACTGGCGGGTACGGCGACCTTTAAGTATGTATCGACGGACCCGGAGAAATTGTCGGATGCGCTGCGGGAATTTCTGCGCATGTACCGTCCGCACGAAGCTCGGGAAGATACGGTGCTGTTTCCAGCGTTTAAGAAGATCGTTTCTCCGCATGAATATGACGCGCTGGGTGACGACTTCGAAAAGAAAGAAGACGAACTGTTTGGGGAGGATGGGTTTTTCAAGGTTGTCGACCAGGTCGCGGAACTGGAAAAGCGGTTGGGCATCTATGAGTTAGCGCAGTTCACGCCGAAATAGGACAAGTCTGGCCTACATCACAGGTGGCTGTGATGCGGAGCACATTCCATTCGAACTGCACAATCCTAGACTTAGAGATGGCGTAGTGCAGATTCCTGCGCCGGAAGTTCTTAAGGAGGATTCATGCGGTTATTTCGAGTCATTCTGTTAATGGTTTACGTGCTTGGGCTAAGCTGCGCAATGTTCGCGGCGGCCAATAGCATGGGCATCCAGGATGTGAGCCATATCACATTTGTGGCGCCGATGCGGGTAGGCGGGGCCCTGTTGCCGGCTGGCGAGTATCTGGTGCGCCATACTATGAACGGGCAAGAACACGTCATGGTATTCGAGTCGGTGAAGACCAAAGCGGTTGAAGCGAAGGCGAAGTGCACGCTGATTCCGCTCACGAAAAAGGCAAACGAGACGGCCACGATCTATGAGATGAATGCCGCCAACGAGCGCGTGCTGCAGGAACTGGTGTTCCGCGGAGACACCGCGAAGCACGTGTTCCAGTAAATCTGTTTGCTTGGCAGCGAAGTGCTGGGAGGGGACTCGCCACTGACGAGAGTCGACTTGAGTGCGAGCCCCGGCTTTTTTGTTTTTGGGACTGGGAATCGCCGAATCACCGCGGCGTCCGAATATTCGCTTGGCAAAGGGGCATCCCCCGCGTTAGCCTCTGCACCTTAGGCACGATGCCACGTGCTGCGTCACCCAGATAGAATTCAGGATTCTGGTAGTCCGGAGATTGGGCCGGGCTGAAACCTTTGGGAACCGTGTATCATCTAAACTTGAGCGAGTTACACTCAAGGAGAAATATGAGCCAGCAAATGCCCGCCGAGCAAACTCCTAAATATAAGGAAACAAACGAACAGAGGGCGCTCCCGGTGCTGCCGGTACGGGATACGGTATTGTTCCCGCATGCGGTATTGCCTTTGACCGTGGGCAGGGAAAGCTCGGTGCAGTTAATCAATTCGTTAGGCGAAGACAAGACCATCATTGTGGTCGCGCAGCGGGAGGCACGGGTCGACTCCCCGCAACCTAGCGACCTTTATACCGTCGGGACTTCGGCGGTAGTTCACAAAGTCGTCAAGATGCCCAACCAGAGCCTGTTTGTGTTCGCCGAGGGCCTGGAGAGGGTTCGGCTTGGCGAGTTCACGCAACTGACCCCATTCATGCGAGCGCACTACGGAGCGATGCCGGAAGGCACGTCACCGACGGCAACTTCAGAGATTGAGGCCCTCCAGCGCAACGTCCTGACGCTGTTTCAACAGATCGTGGCTGGATCGCCGACGTTGTCGGATGAACTGTCGACGGTGGCGATGAACATCGATGAACCGGGCCGGCTGGTGGATTTCATCGCGTCCTCGTTGCCCTCGCTTTCGACCCCGGACAAGCAGGACACGCTCGAAACGCTCGATGTGCATGTGCGGTTGGAAAAAATCAACCAGCACCTGGCGAAAGAGCTGGAAGTTCAGCAACTGCGCAACAAGATCCAGAGCGAAGTGCAGGACCGGGTGCAGCAAACGCAGCGCGAATACTATTTGCGTGAGCAGATGAAAGCCATCCAGAAGGAACTGGGTGAGCAGGACGAAGGGCAGCGCGATGTTGAAGATCTGAAAAAGAAGATCGAAGAAGCGGGCATGCCCGACGAAGTAAAGAAGGAAGCATTGAAGGAATTGGGCCGCCTGTCGCGGATGTCGCCGATGGCCGCCGACTATTCGCTCACCCGGAATTACATCGAGTGGCTGGCGGTACTGCCGTGGGCGAAGACCTCGGGGCAGGAAATTGAGATTCCGAAGGCGAAAGATATTCTCGACACGGACCACTACGACCTGGAAAAAGTAAAAGACCGCATTCTGGATTACCTCTCGGTGCGGCGCCTGAAGCCGAATATGAAGGGACCGATTCTGTGCTTCGTCGGGCCTCCGGGCGTGGGCAAGACCTCGTTAGGCAAGTCGATTGCGCGTGCCCTGGGACGCAAGTTCGTGCGGTTGTCGCTGGGCGGCGTGCACGATGAAGCGGAAATCCGCGGACACCGTCGTACGTACATTGGAGCGTTGCCGGGACAGATCATTCAAGGCATCCGGCGTGCCGAGACGAAGGACCCGGTCTTCATGCTCGACGAGATCGATAAGGTCGGGCGCGACTTCCGCGGCGATCCGGCCTCGGCGTTGCTCGAAGCGTTGGACCCCGAACAGAACTCGACGTTCCGCGACAACTATCTCGACGTGACGTTCGACTTGTCGAAGGTGCTGTTCATTACGACGGCGAACATGCTGGATCCGATTGCGGAGCCGCTGCGCGACCGCATGGAGATCATCGAACTGCAAGGGTACACGGAAGAAGAAAAGGTACACATTGCTTTCCAGTACCTGGTTCCGCGGCAGATCGATGAGAACGGGATCACGGTTGAGCAGATTGAATTTCCGGAAGAGGCTGTGCGCTACGTGATCCGGCACTACACGCGGGAAGCGGGCGTGCGCAGCCTGGAGCGGACGATCGGGACGATTTGCCGTAAGCAGGCGCGGCGATTGGCCGAAGGCAAGACCGATAAGCTGATTGTCACCAAGGAAGTCATTCAGGAGTTCCTGGGCGGCATCAAGATCCGCAGCGAAGGCGAAATTGCCGAGCGCACGGAGCGGCCAGGCGTCGCAGTCGGTCTGGCGTGGACTCCTTCGGGCGGCGACGTGCTGTTTGTCGAAGCCAATGCCATGAAGGGCAAAGGTGGATTCACCATGACCGGACAGATCGGCCAGGTGATGCAGGAGTCGATGCAGGCGGCGCTGACGTGGGTGCGATCGAACGCAGACCGGTTGGGAGTAGCGGAGGACTTCTTCGCGAGCCATGACATCCACATTCATGTGCCAGCGGGTGCGATTCCGAAGGATGGTCCTTCGGCGGGCGTAACCATGGCGACGGCGCTGGTTTCGCTGCTAACCAAGAATCGGATTACTCCGCTGATCGCCATGACCGGCGAGATTACGCTGAGCGGGAATGTGCTGCCGGTTGGCGGAATCAAAGAAAAGGTTCTGGCGGCGAAGCGGGCGGGCGTCACCGACGTCATTTTGCCAGCGGAGAACAAGATGAACGTCGAGGAAGATCTCACGAAGGAGCAACTGGAGAATCTCAAGGTGCACTACGTGAAGACGATCGACGAGGCGCTGCAGATATCATTACCGGCGGTGGCACAAGGTCCGGCGGCGAAGATCATCCCAGCGGCTCCGCCGAAGGATCCGAAGCAGGACTATCAGCCGACGGCGCCAGTGAAGGAGCCGGAGGCAGTGCATGATCGGGTGCTGACGCGGTAGCGTTCAAAAGTGGAGCTCAACGCCGTTCACCTAATCACTCGTGCGCCCTAACGCGCTCAGCGCCTGGGTTAGGCCATCCTGATTCATTGCACCCTCCTGAAACCAGACTAAGCGGCCGGACCCGCTTAGTATGATAGTTTCCGGGGTTGCATAGGGTACTAATGCCCGCCCGAAGCTGAAGTCGATGTATTGGATTTGCAAGACCTCGCTCGTCTCACGATTGGACTCCAGCTGCTCGCGCTTGGGCGCTAGGATGACCGTTTCACAACCGCTGTTTCGCGCCCGCTGGACTAATTCGGTATATTCCACCTCATCCAGTCGGCAAAATCCGCAATGGTCTGATGATACGCGAAGAACATAGCAACCAGCAGTTGGGAATCGCACGAAGACCCCATTTGACAGATAGCCCGATGGTTTGGGGAAAACCTCAGAGGGGCGATTTGGCTGGACCGTACTCCTGAGTCTGAACGAGACGCCTAGCTCTAGAACATTAAATATGATCAGCGCTACGATAGCAACTTCCAGCGGCCTCCTCGGGGCGATCCTCATAGCCATCTCACCTCGGGCAAGATCGCCCGCGACATAGCGCTTGGGGCGCTCGCAATGGGTAATCGCGCCTTGAGTCGACCGGATCGACCGTACAGTAGGGCCTCGCGGTTGGTGTCAGCGCTGGCCGCAATATGCATCTGATACGGAACCAGATACCCGAGGATGCAAAACCGAGCGGTAGACTGATACGCATTGCAATCTGAGCCCGCGTCGCATATTCCCCAGTACTGCACTAATGGATGTATTGAATCAGAACTAGCAACGGAGGAAATCGTGCTATTCCAATACCTAATCTCTGCTGGGAGGTTGTTGTGGTGGATGACAAAAAGCACGAGAGTCCCACGATCCTTCAGATATTCGTCGGGATCAAAATCAGGTGTTTTGTGCACTCCACTTGCGTCAAGACCGTCCAACGCACTGTCAAGAGGAATCCCTGTTGCCGGGGCCAATGCTGCATGGTATTGCCTAACCTCCCTACTGAGGATTAGAGCAGATCGAACGCCACTCAACAAAAGCAAACAAATAGCCGCAATAGGGAGGACAAATTTCACCTCGTCTCCTAAGTTGTATTCTTCAGTTACTTAGACGGAGGGGGGTAAATTACTGCCTGGCATCCTGGGAAATACTGTTGCCCCGCTATGTAGCACATGCAGATTCCGCTTTGACCGGTTCCAAGTTGACAGGAGCCTACTTGATTGCCGACTTGACACTGTCCCCCGCCAGAGTTGCATTTTGCCACCGCCCTACTTTTGGTTGGGAAGAAACTCAGTGTAAGTGCCACCACTGCAACCGCGATGCCCAGATGCGATAACTTCGATCGAACGATGAGTGTCATGACATCCTCCATTGGTGCCGGAGAGATTATACCAACATACGACTTGTGTCAACTGACCTACACCAATCGGTAGGTCTGAAAAGTTCTTCAGGCATTACCGACCAGCGTCGCCAACGAATGGGTCTCTAGTTTAGAACTCCAACCGCAGCGCAAGTTGGAGAACGCGGGCCGACTGACCGCTATTGTTGATGGCTGTACCGACCGTGCTCGATATTGTCCCAAACAAGCAACTGACATTGGTAACGTCATTGCACGGCTTGTCGAAGTTCGGGTGGTTGAAGACGTTGAACGCATCCGCGCGGAACTTTAGTGCGAATCGTTCCGTGCCCAGCGGGAATGCTTTGGCTACGCCGGCATCCATGCCAAAGAACGAGGGGCCACGCAGGTTGTTGCGGGCGCCGATGTTGAAACCGATCGGGCCGACGAAGTCTGCGTTGGCCTTGCTGGTATTGGCAAAGGCGTACAGAGCTTGTCCCTTTCCACCGTTCAAATGGACCTTCAGATCAGAGATATCGCCGGTCAAGATGGCGGGTGCGTTGTTAGCGTATCCAGCCACAAAGGCGTTTGCAGCTGCAAAGTAAGCGAGCCCGCTATGTGCGCTAGGCAGGGCACTAACGCTCCAGCCGCCAATGATTTCGTTGAGCCATGAAGGCGAGCCACCGGCGAAAGCTCTGCCGTGACCGAATGGCAAGTCGTAAAGAATGTTGCCGTTAAGAATGTGGGTCGTGTCGAAGTCGGAGTTCCCCCTGCATTCTCGGGGCCGGAGGACGTCGCATACGAAACCATATCCCCCAAACGCGGCTTGGTTAGCAATGATCGAAACGTTGTCGATTGAATGCGACCAAGTGTAGTTCAGGTCGAACTGCAACCCGTGGCCCGCGTTCTTATGCAGAGTGACGAGCAACCCGTTGTAGCTAGATGAGCCCTTGTTTGTGTAGAAGGTATTTTCAGAGAACTGGGCTCCCATGCCGATGTTCGGTGGCAGTCCAATTCCGTACTGTGAGTAGGCGGCATACAGCGAATTGAGAAGCTGCACTGTATCCGCGAAATCACCCCTCGCAGTCAGAGTGTTGATGCCGAGCGCAACTAACTCTGTGTTGTTCGCGAAACCGAAATCCACGCCCGAATTTGGTAAAAGAACATTCTCAAACCATGGCTGCGGCGTAATGGTTGGCGCTCCGGACCGCACTTGCTGCTGGATGGAGGCAAATGCGTCACTCATCAGCTGACCGGATATGGGATCTTTGAAGTCGATGAGTTGGTTGGCGTCAGCCTGTGCAAGGAGTCTCCGGCCGAGCCGACCGACATAGGAGATCTTCATCAAGAAGCCGCCGGGAATTTCGTGTTCAACGCCGAAGTTGAACTGGATCGAATAAGGAGTTTTCAACTTCGAATCGATGATTTCGTTGAAAGCTCCGCCATTGGCCAATCCACCTGGGACCGGACTACCGGAGGAAAAATCTACAAACGGATAGAAAGGTTTCGTGATTGTCGGGGCAGCGGGAGCCGTTGGCGGGTTGTTGATCCCACTGAATCTCTGATCCGCCAGCAATGAATCAACTGGATCGTTAGGAAATCCAAAGGGCTCATTGACACCTGCCTGAAACAGGTACGAGAACTGCGACTGTTGATACTGAACGGCGTTGATTACGGTCTGATCAAATAATACCCCCGCGCCGCCGTTGATTACTGTCTTGGGATTTAGTTGATAGGCGAAACCGAACCTCGGACCGAAATTGGCATATTGCGGCTTGAAGTATCCGGGAGCGTGGTTGGCTTTGCCGCCGAGAGAATAAGCAATCAAGGGTACGGCCGTGTTGCCGGACTGGCTGGCTGCACTCTGCGCCACGCGATCGTTGAAATAAGTGTTGAAATCGAAGTTTTGAATGGACTGGATGCCGTGCGTGTCATAAGGCGCGCTGTAGTTAATCCAGCGCAGACCGTAGGAGAGGGTGAGTTTGGGATGCACCTTCCATGTGTCACCGAAGTAAAGTTCCGTCTCGTAGTACTTGTACGTATGCGAGGCACCGCTGCCCTGGGGTAAGGCATTGCCTTGCGAGTCGTAATTGAAGGTGCTTCCGACGGCAGTGTAAGGAGCGAGAGCTAGAGCGAAAGCAGGATCAAAAAGACCGGGAGCGTAGCCGCAGGTGTTGTCGGACGAGGGGCAGATATCGCTCGGTTCGAGGCTTGAACCCAAGCTAGTGGTGAAGCCTCCCAGTCCTATGCTTGGGGTGTTGTAGTTCAGGATGGTGTAGTCGCTTGGGGTGACCCACTTGAAGAGACCTCCAAAACGGAAGCTGTGCTTACCCTTCTCCCAACTGAAGTCGTCACGAACAACCGGGATGGGATAGGTTCGGCCTTGGGCGTTGATGGCACTCCTGTATGGATTAGAAAGAATGGCCCCGCCAGTGCCGTTTCCACCCATGCTGGTGTACTGAGTCGCTCCGGTCGGATTGTAGGTGTTGGGGAAGTTAAAGTTCTCATACACCTCTCCGTATGAGGCATTGTTCACCATTCGGCTGTTAATGGTCCAAATGTTCCCTACCACGTAGGCATAGCTGCGATCAATGAAGGGAGCCGTGACGGGGTCGCCGGGGAACTGAATGGGACTCTGCGTTCCATTTGTTCTGGCGAAGTTACCTTTGCCCCAGAACTTCATCTTCTCGTTCAGGTAGAAATCGACCCTTTGCACGAAATCGTCTTCCCTGTAGGGGAAAGGCGCATTGAAACGGTACCCAGCGGTGTTGAGAAGGTCGCCGGCCGCCCCGGAGAGATCATTTGCGTGCGGGTAGCGGCTGTTGAAGAGGTCCTGCAAAGAAGAATTGAAGCCCGTTCCCGCTGGATCGAGACTTTGGACGCTCTGCAGTCCTCCCGTGGCGGGTAACATTTCTACCTGATTCAAATTGTTGATGTATTGGATCGCACCGCCTCGAAATGAGTCCATCGGAACCGTCCGCTCGACGAGATTCGTGAGCGTATCGCGTCGGCCGTTGTAGTCAAAGAAGAAGAACAACTTGTTCCTCATAATTGGGCCGCCAATGTTGCCGCCGAACTGATTTCGGATAAGGGGAG
>Ga0335070_10002468_pt1 | contig 21526 bp, 23 predicted proteins | sample Lox_Sample_13_FD_206722 | JGI IMG/M metagenome (GOLD analysis project Ga0335070, IMG submission 206722) | Soil microbial communities from Loxahatchee National Wildlife Refuge, Florida, United States - Lox_Sample_1.3 | ecosystem: Environmental > Terrestrial > Soil > Wetlands | place: USA...
GAAGACGCTGGTGATTTCGTTCGAACTTTTGGGACAGAAATTTCTGGCGATGAATGCGGAGCCCTTGTTCAAGTTCAACGAGTCGGTTTCGTTTATGGTGCACTGCGACTCGCAGGCTGAGGTGGATTGGTATTGGGAGAAGCTAATTGCCGGTGGCGGGCAGGAGAGTTCGTGCGGATGGCTCAAGGATAAGTTCGGGCTGTCGTGGCAGATTACTCCGAATGCGTTAATGAAGATGATGGCGGATCCGGATCCGAAGAAGTCGGGAGCGGTGTTTCAGGAGATGCTGAAGATGCGGAAGATTGTGATTGCGGATTTGGAGAGGGCGTGCGCGGAGGCTGCTTAGGTCAGAGGTAAGAGGTTAGAGGGCAGAGGTAAAAAACCTATTGCAGAAGGTAGAAGTCAGATTGCAGAAGTGACGACCCAAGGACTCTGGCTTGCGTGAGGTTCTCAGATTTTATGATTCGGGTGGTGCTTCCATTTCATTTGCGGAATCTGGCTGGGGTGGCTGGCGAGGTTTCGCTGGAGGTTGCGGCTCCGGTTTCGGTGCGGACGGTAATGGATGCTTTGGAGACTCGCTATCCGATGCTGCGGGGGACTGTTCGGGATCACGTGACTAAGGAGCGGCGGGCGTTTTTGCGGTTCTTTGTCTGCGAGGAGGATTGGTCGCTGCGGCCGGCGGATGCGGAGTTGCCCGAAGCGGTGGCGGCGGGACGGGAACCGTTTGTGGTTTTGGGGGCGATTGCGGGGGGGTAAGGAAGGCAAGACCACGAACTTAGTAGTAGAACCCGCCTATCTCCCGAAAGCCTACAAATGTTGATCCGCAACGCAACGAACGCGTGACCGGACACTGACCGCGATTACCTGCACCCTTATTTTCTTCGTACTTCCAGGTACGCGGGCGGGAGGCGGTAGAAGCCCGTCTGTTCGCAGCTCAAGTCATGGATGAAACGAAGCGTCCCGTTGCGGTCTTCGAACGCCAGACCAAAATCGCGGGAGGCGCCCTTGTATTCGCCCCATCCGGAAGGGATTGTCAAGACGCAGTTTGGCGGCGTGGGGGCTTCCTTTTGCGCAGTTGCGGTCGGTTGATGCAATGCCGCTTCACCCAATATCAAGACGGCAAGCGTTACTGGGAATAGTGCCCTCATTGTCACTTCCTCCATACTCCGCAATGATCTTACTTCACGCGGATAGCGATACATGAGTTCTTATAACGGAACGAAAGAGAGAAACTGGCTTGCGGAGAATGAGGATTAGCTGACAACAGGGGTAAGGTCGATAAGCTCTGCGGTAATTCTGCCGCGGTCTGCTCTTAGCTTTCCTAGCGAGATCGGCAGGTTGAATCTTTTTGGGCCGGCGCTGCCTGGGTTGATGTAGAACACTCCTTTTTTCTCCTCTATTTTGGGTTGGTGGCTGTGGCCGTAGATCACGGCTGCTATTCCGGCCGCTTCGGGATTCAGGTCTAGCTTCGAGAGGTCGTGGATTACGTAGAGGCTTGCGCCTTCCAGTTCTATAAGCTCGGTCTCTGGGAGTTGCTTTGTCCACGGGGCTGTGTCTACGTTGCCTCGGACTGCTGTGGTGGGGGCAATTTTGTTTAGGCTTTCGAGGATGGATCTGTCGCCTATGTCTCCCGCGTGTAGGATTTGGTCTACGCCTTCCAGGGCCGCCGCGGCTTCCGGGCGGAGCAGGTTGTGGGTGTCGGAGATCAGGCCCAGCAGCATGGTTCAGTATAGACGGGGGCAAAAATCTTAAATCGCAGAGGTCGCAGAGAAAGGCCGCGGAGAGCGCAGAGAAAATCGGGCCTTCGCTGAGTTCCGCCGTCAATAGGTACAGCCGGCGAGACGCTGCCACTGAACGCTGGATTCGTCACATTTTTGATGCTTGTGGGTCACGCGCTGGAGTGCTTGAGTTTCCTTATACTGCTTTAGTGAGTGCCTCGCCTGTTTCTGACTCCCTCGATCTGCTGGCGCCTTTACGGCGGTATTGGGGGTACGACTCGTTTCGTCCCAAGCAGGAGGCGATTGTCCGGAGTTTGCTTGGGGGACACGACACTTGCGCCGTTATGCCTACTGGCGGCGGGAAGTCGCTTTGCTATCAGCTGCCGGCTGTGGTTTCGGGGAAGACGGCGGTGGTGGTTTCGCCTTTGATTGCGTTGATGCAGGATCAGGCGGCGGCTTTGGGGCAGATGGGGATTCCGGCGGCTACTTTGAACAGCTTCTTAGGGTCTGAAGAGCGACGGGCTGTGATGACGGGCGCCGCAGCGGGAGAGTATCGGCTGATTTATTTATCGCCGGAACGGCTGGCTTTGGATAGCACTTATGCGTGGTTAGGGCGCGTGCCGGTGGGATTTTTTGCCGTCGATGAGGCGCACTGCATTTCAGAATGGGGACATGAGTTTCGTCCGGATTACCGGCAGTTGAGTAAGCTGCGCGAGAAGTTCCCTGCCGTGCCCATTGCCGCATTTACTGCCAGCGCTACGCGGCAGGTGCGGCATGACATCTTGAAACAGCTGTCGATGCGCGAGCCTCATCTCTATATCGCGAGTTTCCATCGTCGAAATTTGAATTATGTTGTGCGCGAGTGCGCGGGCGAGGAGCAGATGGGACTGCTGGTGCGGGCTTTGCGGCATTACCTGAACGCCGCGCCAGACGGGGCTTCGCCCGGGAATGTGATTGTTTATTCGCCTACGATCAAGCGCGTGGAGCAGACGGTCGAATATCTGGAGGAGATTGGGATTCCGGCGGTGGCTTATCACGCGAAATTGGAGGCGGCAGAGCGGCGGGAGAATCAGGAACGATGGATGTCGGATGAGGTGCGGGTTCTGGTGGGGACGATCGCGTTCGGATTGGGGATCAACAAACCGTCGGTGCGGGCGGTGATTCATCTTTCTTTGCCGAAGTCGATTGAGCAGTATTACCAGGAGGCGGGCCGGGCTGGTCGCGATGGAAGGCCGGCGGATTGCGTTTTGCTTTGGCAGAAGAAAGATCATGTGCTGCTCGAATATTTCATCGGGAAGATTGAGGACGATGCGGAGCGGGAACGGTCGTGGGAGCGGAAGCGGATTGTGTCGCGGTTTGCGGAGGGAAGAGGGTGCCGGCATCGGGTGATTTGTTTGCATTTTGGGGAGACTCCGAAGTGGATGAAGTGCGGGGCTTGCGATAACTGCGGGACGGTGCCGGAGTGGGCTCGCTTGGCCGCTCGCGCGGGAGCGGAGAAGAAAGGACGTATTGAGGAGGGAGTAGGGGTCCTTCGACTCCGCGAGGCGAGCGCAAAGCGCTCGTCTCGCTCCGCTCAGGATGACATCGTTGTTGAAAGTGGGAATGATACGAGAGTTCGCGAGAGTAGACGCAGCGTTCGCGAACGGCGGCGGGCTGTGCGGGACTTTTTGTATTTGGGACGGGAGGATGCGGAGGTTGCAGATATAGGCGCTGCTCATGCGGATGATGCGGAACTGGCGGAGTATTTGCGGGAGTGGCGGCGGTCGATCGCGCGGAAAAACAAAGTGGCGGCATTTGTGGTGATGCATGACACGACGCTGGAGGAGCTTTGCCGCCGAAGACCGCGATCGATTGAGGAGTTGTTGCGAGTGCGCGGGATTGGCGAGCACAAGGCGGGGGTATTTGGGGATTCAATTTTAGAGGCTTTGCGAAGTTTTGAGGGCGGGGCGCGGGCTTCGGGCGCGGCTCCGGTGCGGGAGATTCCGGCTGCGGAGGAGACTTTGCGGTTGCTACGCGAGGGGAAGACGCTGGAGGAGATTGCGAGGATTCGGGATCGGGAGATGTCGACTGTGGTGGGAACTGTGGCTCATCTGGTGGAGACTGGGCAGGTGAGTCTGAATGCAGCTTGGATTTCTCCGGGGGCGGGGCCTTTGATTGAGGCCGCTTGCCGGGCTAAGGGCGTGGAAAGTCTCCGGGAAATTAAAGACGCGGTGCCTCCTTTTGTTAGCTACAACGATATTCGATTGGTGGTGGCTGGGTTGAAGGGGCGGGCAGAGAATGGGAAGCAGTGATCAAAGCCTTCTTAATCCGTGATTGTTACGCGTTTAGAGCGACCGTCAAAATTCAGAGCCCAGTTTCGCAGAATGTCCCTTCCAATCAGGCAGGCATAGTAGCGCTGCTTAGCGAAGACCGCCGATACGATACGAATTGGATCCAATCCTTTCAGACCGGTGTCCGGAAAACTAATTGAGCCCGCATGCTCCGCGCAGCGGTGTGTAGCGCCAATTGCAGTGATCTCGCTCCCCTCACTCGTCTGAAACAGCTTGCAATAGCCCGCAAAGACCCTACTGATGACTGTGACAGATGCACCGGTATCCAAGAGAGCTTTCATTCTGATGGGTTCGGGATAATCAAGACCTAGGGAGCGGCCTGCTGAAATGACGTCGCGCGAGTTCGTAACGATTACGTCTATGCAGGGCCCAGGATCGACGGGATCGAAAGGATCCCACGAAATATCCACACGAGCCATATCGTAAGCGCGCCCTTACGAAACAACGTATACAGGTTCGGTGATCCACACCTGTTTTACGAGAAAACCTCGACGCACACCAAATCTCTGTAAGCCAGCCCTGAATGCGTCTGCGTAAGAAGTGAAAAATCCCGCAATAGTCTCGTCTTGGATTGCAACGTACTCGCCCGGGTGCGAGTTGGACCATTCCGCACGGTGCTGTTCAAACACCTTTAACTCTTGATCGAATGGAGCGTTGGTCGCCATCTAGGTCCCTCCAAATCTTAATCCGCAATCGCCTCGAATTGACAGGCCCAATGTGGCGTTAATAATGTTATTGCACTATTACGCGATAATGCAACAATGTAAGAACGCAGTCAACTGGAATCTGACCTATGAGCCCCCGAGAAAAACACATTCCGGACGATGCTCATCGAACGTCCATCTGCCTTACAGCGGAGGAGAGGGCAGCCATTCGCTGGATAAGCGAAAGCCGTCGAGGAAAGAAAAACAGGCGAACCACGAGCAATGACATCCTCATTGATGCATTATGGTTCTTCCTAGAAAAAACTGAAGGGAAGACCAAGCAGCAGATGAGCACAATGGTACCTGCCAGCCAGACGGTGACACGTCTCTTGAGCAAAGTCACAGAAATGCCGAGGCCGAGAAAAAAACGTTGAGTTTGCTCCGGGTGGTCCGATTCCCTTTTTGCATTACAGCATCTGCACTGTGGTCTCTTCCAGAGAAGCCGGCTATTCGTAGCGGAGGCTTTCTACCGGGTCCAGTTGGGCGGCTCTTGCGGCGGGGATCGTTCCGAAGATTATTCCTACTAGCGACGACACTACGATCGCGATGATTGCGCTTAGGCCGCTGATTGGGACTCGGTATTCGGTGAAAAAGCGGATGGAGAATGGGATGGCCAGGCCTACTACGATTCCGATTACGCCGCCGATTAGCGAGATTAAGATCGCTTCCGAGAGGAATTGAAAGCGGATTTCGCGGTTGGTGGCGCCGATGGCTTTGCGGATGCCGATCTCGCGGATGCGGGCGCTTACCGTCGCCAGCATGATGTTCATGATGCCGATTCCGCTGACCAGCAAAACTACGAATGAGACGGCGAGGAGGATCGCGGTTAGGGCGTTGGCGGTCTTGTCGGCTACTGAGAGGAGCTGCGTGAGGTTTTGTACGCGGTAGACGCTTGTCGGGCGATGGCGCGATTGGATGACTCGCTGGATCTGGTTGGTGATGGGGACGACCTGCGAGCCGTCGGCAGCGGAGAAGTAGATTTGGCGGACGGTGGGACGATCCTGAAAATAGCGGCTGACGGAATAGGGGATGAGCATGGTGCGGTCGGTGACTTCGGACTGGCCGAATGTGTCGACGCGCTCGCGGAAGCATCCGATGATGGCGAAGGGGAGGCCGCTGAGTTTTAGCGTCTGGCTCAGGGCGTTCTGGCAGGAGCCGTAGAGATCTTCGGCTAGCTCACGCGTGACGACCGCTACTTTGTTGTGTGCTTGCGAATCTTGCTGGTCGAAAAAGCGGCCGTTCATCACGACTAAATTTCTTACTTGCAGGTAGGCTGGGTCGACGCCGAGGGCCTGAATGTCGCGCTCTTTGCCGTTGCCGATGGAGATACGCTCGTAGAGCGGAACTACCGGCGAAGCGGCGGCGATGCCGGGGACTTCCATTTGCGCGGCGCGCATGTCGTCGATGGTGAGGTCGTCGGGAGTCGTATCGCCGCCGGGACCTCCGGCCTGGTACTCAGCTTCGACCATGTTGGTGCCGATGCCCTGAATGAGATTGAGGACGTATTGCTTGCCGGTGAGGCTGATGGTGGCGACGAGAATGAGCGAGGCGGTGCCGATCATCATGCCGAGGGCGGTGAGGAGGAAACGGACTTTGTTGGAACGGAAGGTGTCGAGGGCAAAGCTGAAAATCTCTCCAAAGACTAGCTGGGGCTTGGCGTGGCTGGTCGGAGATGCTACGGCGGTCGGCATTAAGTTGGTTAGATGGTAATTGTGGGGTGCGGGAAGCGGCAAGGGGAGGTTGGCCTTGAGCTGTGAGCTATGAGCTTCTAGCGAGCAAAATCCGCTTCTTCCGACCTTCAAACAAAGACACTACTGCGTACATTGCCAGGATGTTGATTAGCGGGTCCAGAGGGCGGGTGTAGTAGGTCTCGGGATGGGTGAGGCAATAGATGGCTGGATAGAAGGCGAAGGCTATCGCGTAGCGGATGGCCAGGGATCGGGCGGCGGCGCTGCTGTTGCGAGCGAGGCGAGCCAGGCCTAGCAGCATTAGTACGGTCAATGTTGTACATACGAATATGTTGGGCGGATCCAGCGGTTCTTCTTTCAGGTAGGCGGGGCTGAGGCTCCAGTAGCCGGTCCAGAGATAGACGAAACGGCGAGCGGTCATTTTGGCATACCAGGCGGGGTGGGCCTTGATGTAGTCCATGGCCTGGGCTTGCTTGTGGTTCATGTAGGCGATTTCTCCGGCCTGTTCGTATTCGGATTGCTCGGCGGCGCTGTGGTTGGGATGGAGATCGCGGTTGACCCATGAGAGGTCGTATCCGTTGTTGCCGATGTAGAGTTCGAGGCCGAGGCCGCTGCGGAGGGGGATGATTTTGTGGAAGAGGTCGTAGTTGCGGACGGTCCAGGGGGTGATGAGGAGGGCGGCGGCGAGGGCGGCGGCGGCGGCTTGCGCGAGCCAGGGGCGATTCTGGCGGGCGCGGCGGTAAAGGGTGTAGAGCGTTAGCAGCGGGACGACGGAGAGGATGCTGGGCTCGGTGAGGATCGCGGCGCCGGTGGCTAGACCGAAGGCGAACCAGTTAGCGGTGGAACCCAGCCAATCGCAACGAACGCGATTGGATGGGGCACCCACGGCGCTTTTGATGTCCGCGGACGTGTCGCTCGCGCACGGATCGCCCTCGCATGTATCGCCGGCGGACGGATCGCCTTCGAGATGCAAAGACCAGAGGAAGAGGCAGCAGAGGAGGAGCGTAATGAGCGGGGTGGACCAGGCCCAGTCGGCTCCGTAGTAGATGCCGTAGGGGGAGAGAGCCCAGCCCCATCCGGCCCATTTGGCGACGCGTTCCCCGAAATTCTTTTTTGCGAGGTAATAGACGGGAATGCAGGTGGCTGAAGAAAAGATGCCGTTGAGGATGAGGGCGGCTTGTATTGATGCTTTTGTATATACACCGAAAAGCTTGAAAATCGCCGCGAGGATGTAGGGATAGATGGGTGGGAGGAGGGCGGAGGGTCCGGTGCTGGCCATAGGGTTGCCGAAACCCTGGCCCGTGGCAAGCGAGCGGCCAATGCGGCCGAAGGCCCAGTGCTCGAGGACGAAGGGGTCGAGCCATTCGTGGTAGAGGAAGTGGGTGACGGTAACGCGGATGGCGAGGGCCACGAGGAACATGCGGAGATAGGGCGGGCGGCGGGTGGGCGGCGGCATGGTTCGGGTGAGGATGTCCACAGAAGAGCGTAAACCACGGAGTACACAGAGGTCACGGAGGAACCGCAGAGGAACTCATCGCGATCGTTGCTTCGACGCTATTCTATGCGGCAGACTTCGACAGTACGATTTTGATAGGGACAAACCAGTCGTGGTGTCGGTGATTCGGCGGTCGATGCGTGAGCCAGGACCACCCACGTGACGCCGAAATTTGTCTTCAAGTTCTCGAAATCTGCGGAAGTGAAGTGCTGCCAGTTTTTTGTGGCTTGAACTTCTTTTTGCCAGCGCTCGGCGAGCGTTGGGACGCGGGCTACCATGCCCGGGTCTTTGATCATGTCGGCTAACGAACTGCGCTCGGCGAGGGACCGAAAGCCGTGGAAGTCTTCGCCGGGTTGCTGCATGTAGTAAGGGTCGAGGGCGAAGAGGGCATCGGTGGGAGTGTTGTGCTTGATCCAATCGAATGCACGCAGGTAGTCGTTGCTGGGCTTTGTGCCGGGGAGTTCTAGCTGCGCCGTTGAGGGATACATTTGGCGCTGGGCGTAGAACATTACGGCGGAGAGCGGGACGAAGAATAGCAGCCAGCGGTAGGCATGGCGGCCGAGAATGTGCTGGCCGATGAGGCCTCCTGCGAGGAGGAACATTAGTAAGTAAACGAGATGCAGGTAGCGCATCGGCTCGAAGGGGCGGAGACGTTCGAGTTGGGGCGGGAGCAAGATGATTAGGGCGACGACTAGTTGAAAGAGGGAGTAATAGAGAAGGCTGGTGGAGAGGTGAGCGCGTGTCTCGGATTCAGCGCTCGTTTGCGCGACCGATTCGCTTCGGGCTTGGCGGGCGAAGTAATAAAGGATGGCGAACGGGGCGATTACGCCGAGCCATTCGTACCAGGGCCAGTGTGTGAGGAGGTTGAAATGGCGCGTGGCTGCGGCTTCTCGCCAGGCTGGCGTGGTGGGTTGGAAGAGCCAGGGGAGCGGGATAAAGAGAGCTAACCACGGGGTCCACGGGGTTGCACGGGAGGTCAGAGGTGAGAGGTCAGAGGTTAGAGGTGAAATCGCGATTGCCGATGACAATTTGTTGAAGTAGCTGTGAAACGGGACCTGTGAGCTTCGAGCGAGCGGACGCTGACTTCTTGAGCGCGAGGTAAGTCCCCACTCAAGCCAAAACCGGGCTTGAATGGGGCACCATCCGCGCCTCGAGTTCCAATAAAGAAAGAGACATAGAGAGGCGCCATAGGCGGCCATGATTACATGCATGGCCGCGGCGGCGATCAGGAACGCTGCGGCTTTCGCTCGGTGGTTGTCGAGGACCGCGACGATCGCGCCCAGGATTGCGGCTGTGGCTATGGCTCTTGGGTGGAGATATTGGTCGGTCAGGCTGATGCCGGTGCCGGAGACGGGGATCGTCAGGAGAGCCGCTACTGTGGCTACTGCGGACCAGTGGGCTTCGGACTTTGGGAAGCAGCGGCGGGCTATGGCGAGACAGGCGGCTAGGATGGCTAGCGTGGCGGCGAAGTGCCAGAGGAGGATTGCGGCGCTGATGGGGAGATGGGTGAGGCGGATGCTTGCGGCGATCAGCTTGTCGAAGATGGTGGCTTGGAATTGCAGGCGGAAGAAGTCGGCGTCGTGGGGGTAGAGAGTGGGATTGAGGTCTCTCTTGATGGCGGCGAGGTAGTAGGCGTCGTCTTCGAGGCCTGGGTGGTAGCCCTGGATAGCGATTGCTGCGGCAGTGATTAGGAGCAGGAGGGCGATGGTGGGTGGGCGGGTCAAGTTGGGGTTATCTTACGCGAGCTTCGAGCTGCGAGCCACGAGTTAGCAGGTGCCGAATGACGATTGAAGAAAGCTTTATTCCCTCTCGGGAAAGGTCTTCAAACAGCACTATGAAAATCCTTTCGTTTCGTTAAGTCATACTGGGGATTTTTCAGGATCAAACTTCCGCTGCAGGAGCCGGATCAACCAATACGTACCCAAGAAGAGAAAAAAGCCGAGGAAGCTAGCCCCTTTGCCCGCACCGCGGCTTAGAAGTGGAGTTCGCTTCGCCCAAGTGTGAGCGATCAGCAGATGGATGGTCGAGGAGATGGCCAGCGATATCCAGAACGCGGACCTGTGCCGGAAGATATTCTTGCTAGCGGCAATGATGAGGACGGTTGCTATCATCACGCACAGAGCCGCTAGTTCCCAGTCGGATGTCAAGTGGTAGCGCTTGGGTAGTGCAAGATATGAGAGTGAAATCACGGCCATTGCGCCAAACGCGCAGAGGATGTCTCGCCAGGACATTTGATACTTAAAGGGGTCGATTGTCTTCCGGCGGTGCGTTCTTGACTCTTGCCGTTCTTGACGCTTGACGAATTTCTGGTGATCAATGCGGTCAGCTTCGGTGAGATTGCGGCGCCGAAGTTCCGCATCGAGGGCGCCCGCCGCTTCTGCCGTCAGATAATGCCGCTGGGTCGCTAGCTACAGCAGTTCGTCATCACTTCTTCCGGAGTATTCGGCAGAGAAGTCGTCGAGCATCTTATCGCGATTCCGGGGACGAGAATAACATTCTAGCCCCAGGCTTCACAGGGCGACCCGGCACGGGGAGGATGCCTTGCTACGCGCGTGGCGCGGAGAAGAGTGCAGAGATCCTTCGACTGCGCTTGCTCGCTTAGCTCACTTCGCTCCGCTCAGGATGACAGAGCGTTTTGGGGAGCCTAATTACCCGCTTGAGGTGGTGGTTTTGGCGGCGCCGGATTCGTAATATTTGGCTTCGAGGTGGCGACCGTTTTCGCTGAAGATCGCGAACTTCGCTATGCCTGCCCGCTGCAGCGCGAATTGCATTGTGGTCTTCAGGACGCCCAGGCCGTAAGTTACGCTTCTGCGGAAGTTGATGCTGGAGGCTTCTTCGAAATATTTTGTCGGGCAGGAGACTTCTCCAATGCGGAAGTGGAAGTGGACGCATTGGGCGAGCATCTGGTTGTCGAAGACGAAGTCGTCGCTGTTTTCGCCGAGCGGCAGGCGGGTCAGGACTTCGCGGCTGAAGGCTCGGTAGCCGGTGTGGTACTCGGAGAGCTTGACGCCGAGGAACATGTTTTCGAACGCGGTGAGCAGCCGGTTGGAAACGTACTTGTAAAATGGCATGCCGCCGCGGAGGGCTGTGCCTCCGATGATGCGCGAACCCAGGACTACATCGTAGACGCCGTAGGCGACCATGCTGGCCATGGCGGTGACGAGGAGCGGCGTGTATTGGTAGTCGGGGTGGACCATGATGACGACGTCGGCGCCGGCGGCGAGGGCTTCGCGATAGCAGGTTTGCTGGTTGCGTCCGTAGCCGTAGTTGCGGTCGTGGACGAAGTACTGAAGGCCTAGTTTTTGCGCGACTTCTACGGTGCGGTCTTTGCTGTGGTCGTCGACGAGGATGCAGGTGTCGACTATGTCGGGGAGCTCGCGGACGGTGGCCTCGAGAGTCTTCTCCGCGTTGTAGGCGGGGAGGACGACCGCGATGCGCTTGGCGTTGATCATGGTGGAATCTTGCCTACATCATAAATGAACGCCACTGCGAGAGGATTTCAAGTATGCGGTTTGATAGGGTGACCGCGAGACTTTGGTAATGAGATGCGGAATATCGGGTCTTGCTCAGAGCCTATGCCACATTTGTGGAGGGGTCCAATGCTCGACAACTCTTCTAACGTCCTGATATTCAGGCAGCGCCGCGGGAACAAAAATCCGATACTTACGCAGCCAGCGTGGCTTGCCGTCGCCGACAATTTCTATGCCGGCGCCGTTCTCATCGCTGTATTCGTTGACTCTCGCAATCGCAGCTTTGGGAATCAGCGGACCGTCCAGTTCTTCGATGCTGTCGTCGGTAAGTCGCAATTTTGTCTGGGAAAAAGGCCTCATCGGCAGGATCGATAAGAAGGCGACGATGACTGCTCCAGCAATGGTTTCCACCGACAATCGCCCGTGAAAGATAATCGCCACAAGGCCGCCCACTAACGCTCCTAACAGACCTCCTTTTACTGCATGCATAAGCAGCCGTCCCCAAGTGAGGCCGAGCATTTCTGGTGTGACCTCGTAAGTAGCGTTCATGGCGCTTCCATCGTAGCGCCGTCGGAGAACCGGGGCAACGAGTCACTTTTATTGCGCATTCGACTCGGGGCTGCGGACCCAGCTTGGTTGTAAACTATCCCAATCGAAATACGAAAGTGAACAGCTATGTCCGCTCGTACGTTGTTTGACAAGGTTTGGGATGAGCATGTGGTCGTGGCGCCGGCTGGGCAGGCTGCGCTGCTCTACATTGATTTGCATCTGGTGCATGAGGTGACTTCGCCGCAGGCGTTTGATGGGTTGCGGGCGAATGGGCGCGCTGTGCGGCAGCCTTTGCGGACTGTGGCTACTGTCGACCACAACGTTCCGACTACGCCGCGCGGGTTGCCGATTGTGGATGCGATTGCGGCTCGGCAGATTGAGGCTTTGCAGAAAAATTGCCGTGAGTTTGGCGTGCCTCTGTTCGATATGGATTCGGATGAGCAGGGGATTGTCCATGTGATCGGGCCGGAGCTCGGGATTACGTTGCCGGGGATGACGATTGTTTGCGGCGACAGCCATACTTCGACGCATGGGGCGTTTGGGTCGCTGGCGTTTGGGATTGGGACTTCGGAAGTAGAGCATGTGCTGGCGACGCAGTGCTTACCGCAGAACAAACCGAAGTCGATGCTGATTTCGGTTGTGGGCTCGCTGCCTTCGGGCGTGACGGCGAAAGACCTGGCGCTCGGGATTATTGGGAAGATTGGGACAGATGGCGCGACCGGGCACGTGATCGAGTATGCGGGCGAGGCGGTGCGTGGGCTTTCGATGGAAGGCCGGATGACGCTCTGCAATATGAGCATTGAGGCCGGGGCGCGGGCCGGGATGATTGCGCCGGATGACACTACATTTTCGTATGTACGCGGGCGGCGGTTTGCGCCGGCGGGGGCGGCTTGGGATGCGGCAGTGAGTTCGTGGCGCGGCTTGGCTTCGGATGCAGGGGCTCGGTTTGATCGGGTGCTGGAGATCGATGCTTCGGCTTTGGCTCCCTTTGTTACATGGGGAACGAATCCGGGGATGGTAGCGGCTGTGGATTCGTGCGTGCCGGAGTTGTCGTCGTTTGCGGCGGAGGCGGACCGGCGGGCGGCGGAGGCCGCTCTGGCTTATATGGATTTGAAGCCGGGAACTCCGATTGAAGAGATCGCGGTGGACCGCGTGTTTATTGGGTCGTGCACGAATTCGCGGATCGAGGATTTGCGGGCAGCGGCTGGCGTGGCGCGCGGGCGGCGGGTAAGTTCTCGAGTGCGGGCTATGGTTGTGCCGGGATCGCAGGCGATCAAGCGCGAGGCCGAGGCGGAAGGATTAGATCGGATTTTCGTCGAGGCTGGGTTTGAGTGGCGGGAGTCGGGATGCTCGATGTGTTTGGGGATGAATCCGGATATTTTGCAGCCGGGCGAGCGTTGCGCTTCGACTAGCAATCGGAATTTTGAGGGGCGGCAGGGGCGCGGGGGACGGACGCATCTGGTGAGTCCGGCGATGGCAGCGGCGGCGGCGATTGCGGGGAGATTTGTGGATGTGAGGAAGTGGCCGGGAGGTCAGAGGTAAGAGGTTCGAGGGCAGAGGTGAAAAACACTTGCGGGTAACCTAGCCTTCGTTAACACGCACGGCCACGGATGGCCGCTGTTAAGTTCAAATTCCCCACTCTAAAATCGCACAAAACGCGATTTTAGAATGGGGCACCCTCTGGGAGGCACAGATGCAGACATTTCGGAAACATACTGGAGTCGTGGCCCCGCTGGATCGGGTGAATGTCGATACCGATCAGATTATTCCTAAGCAGTTCTTGAAGAGGATTGAGCGGACTGGGTTTGGACAGTTTCTTTTTTATGATTGGCGATTTCGCGGGGATGGCTCGCCCGCCGCAGATTTTGTGCTGACGCTTCCGCGGTATCGCGGAGCTTCGATTCTTGTCGCGGGAAGGAATTTTGGGTGCGGGTCTTCGCGCGAGCACGCTGTTTGGGCTTTGGCGGACTTTGGGTTTCGGGTGGTGATTGCTTCTTCGTTCGCGGATATTTTTGCCAATAACAGTTTGAAAAATGGGTTGCTGACGGTGCGGCTGACGGATGAGCAGGTGGCTGAGATTATGCGTCGGGCTGCTAGTGAAGGCTATTCGCTGACTGTCGATCTGGAGCGGTTGGTGGTGGAGGATGCCCGCGGGTTCTCTGCTTCGTTTGTGATGGATGAGTTTGCGCGACACTGCTTACTGAACGGGCTGGATGATATTGGGCTGACTTTGCAGCGTGAGGGTGAGATTGCGGCTTACGAGGCGGCCCATCCGGTGCGGGCGGAGATGCTGGGATTGCAGAAGTAAGAAGTCAGATTGCAGAAGTAAAACCTTTCACCGATTCTTCAGGACAACTCTTCCTTAAGAGAAATAGGGTTTGGATGTACACTCTTTGCTTTCCGTAGTCTGCTCTTTTGTAGCCTGCTTTGCCCGACAATTTTGTGAGATGGAGAGGACTTGTGAGAGGAATCGCCGCTCTTTTTTCTTCGTTGCTAATGGTTGCAGTTGTCTCCGCGCAGGCGAATACGCCGCCAAAGCAACTCACCATTGAAAATATTTTTGTGGAGGGCGGGCCTACGGGCCGGGCTCCGGAGACTGTGCAGTGGAGTCCGGATTCTTCGAAGGTCTCGTTTGTGCAACGGGATGATGCGGGCGAGCAGGGACAACTTTGGTATGTTGACGCGGCGACTGGGGAGAAGAAGGTTCTGGTTAGCGATGTAAAGCTGGCTCAGCTGGCGCCTCCGGCTTCGAAGATTCGGGATGAGCGCGAGAGGGACCGGGTGCTGCGGTATCGCGTGGCTAGCTACTTGTGGTCTCCGGATTCGAAGCATTTGCTATTCGACGCGCATGGGCAGCTCTGGTATTACACGCTGGAAACGGGGACGGCGGTGCAGCTGACGTCGTCGCCGGAGCCGAGCGAGGATCCGAAGTTTTCGCCGGATGGGAAGAAGCTGGCGTTTGTGCGGAAGCATGAGCTGTATCTGCATCCGATTAACGGGCTGACCGGCGAGCGGCCGTTGCTGCATGAAGAGAAGCATAAGAAGAAGGATGAAGCGGCGCCGGTTGAGGGCGACATTCTGAATGGCGAGGTGGATTGGCTTTATACGGAAGAGCTGGGAGTGCGGAGCAATTATTTCTGGTCGCCGGAGGGCGGACAGATTTTGTTCTTGCAGATGGATGAGTCGCGGGTGCCGTCGTATCCGATTACGGACTGGATGCCGACGCATGCGCACGTGGAGCAGGAGAAATATCCGCAACCGGGGGATGCGAATCCGGCGGTGCGGCTGGGCGTGGTGGGCGGCGATGGCGGAAAACCTGCGTGGATCAAGCTGGGGGATGATGAGGACATCTACATTCCGCGGTTTGGATGGATTCGCGAGGACTGGGCCTGGGCCGAGGTTCTGAACCGGCGGCAGGATGCGATGGACTTGTACTTCATCAATACGAGATCGGGGAAGTCGCGGCGGGTGCTGCATGAGGAATCGCCGGAGGCTTGGGTGGAGGTGAATGATGACTTCCGCGTGTTGAAGTCGGGCGACCGGTTTTTGTGGACGAGCTGGCGGGATGGGCACACGCATATTTATCTGTACAGCTTTGACGGGCGGGATCCCCTGGCCGCGGACGCGAAGATGGAGCGGCAGCTGGAGAGCGGGGATTATGAAGTTTTGAGCGTGAACGGCGTGGATGAAGATGCGGGGACGGTTTTTTTCACCGCTAATAAAGACGATCCGCGGCAGGAGCAGATTTTTTCGGTCAAGCTGGATGGCTCGGGGATGCGGGCTGTTTCGCGCGAGGCGGGAAGTAACGGGGCGAATTTCGCGCGAGGCGGGAAACATTATGTGCAGACGCATTCGGCAACACTCAGTCCACCGAAGATGGCGGTGTGCGGGGTGACAGGTGAGTGTCATCCGCTTTGGGAGGCTCGGGGCGTCGCTGATTACGACCTGATTGCACCCAAGCAACTGGAGTTTAAGGCGGACGATGGGACGGTTTTGTATGGGTATTTGATTCTGCCTCCGAATGTAGCGCCGGGGATGAAGGTTCCGGTGATCGATTTTATTTATGGCGGGCCGGTGGGACAGACGGTGACGGATGCCTGGGGCGGGTCGCGGGTGCTGTTTCACGAGATGCTGGCGAAGGAAGGATTCGCGATTTTTTCTGTCGACAATCGGGGGACGCCGCACCGCGGGCGGAAGTTTCTGGCGGCGCTGCGCAATCAGTTTGGCGGAGTGGAGTTGAAGGATCAGCTGGCGGCGCTGGAGCAGTTGTATGCGCAGTTTCCTCAGCTCGACCGCGCGCGAACCGGGATTTGGGGATGGTCGAATGGCGGGTCGATGACGGAATATGCGATGACGCATTCGACCGCGTTCAAAGCGGGGATTGCGGTGGCGGGTATTAGTAGTCAGCGAAATTACGATTCGACTTATACCGAGCGGTACATGGGCCTGCCGAAAGACAACGCCACGGGATATGACGACTCGACGGTGCGGGCCGCGGGGAACCTGCATGGGTCGCTGCTGATTGTGCATGGGACGAGCGACGATAATGTGCATATTCAGAATTCGATTCAGATGACGGACGCGCTGATCAAGGCGGGGAAGGAGTTTCGGGAGATGTTTTATCCGAATAAGACGCATGGGATTTCGGGGGTGGAGACGCAGCGGCAGCTGTTTAGCTTGATGCGCGAGTTTTGGGAGAAGGAGCTGAAGTAGTGGGCAGTGGCCAGTGGCTAGTGGTCAGTGCGGGACCTTGGTGTACGCGTGGAGGAGTGAGGACATTTGTAATTGGCAATTTGTAATTGAGTAATTGAAAGGCACATGGCTCGCGGCGAATGAGTCGGAGCTGACAGCTTTTTTATGCACCGGACTACCATTGGCGATTTTGAGCTTACTGTTGTCTCCGACGGGACTTACTTCCTGGATGGCGGAGCTTTCTTTGGCGTGGTGCCTAAGACTCTTTGGTCGAAGCGGGCTCCGGCGGATGAGTTGAATCGGCTGGATGCCGGCCTGAATTCGCTTTTGATTCGTGGCGGCTCGAAGACTGTGCTTGTCGAGACTGGCATTGGCAACAAGATGCCGGACAAGCTGGTGCAGATCTATAAGCAGCCGGGATTGCTCCTCGAGAATTTGCACGCTTTGGGCGTGGCGCCGGGTGACATCGACATCGTTATTAATACGCATCTGCATTTCGACCATTGCGGATGGAATACGGTGCGGCGCGGGGATTCCTTTGTCGCTACTTTTCCAAAGGCGAAATACTATGCGCAGCGCGGCGAGTGGGAGCATGGACGGCTTCAGCTGGAACGGGATGCGATCAGCTATATGAGTCCGAATTACGATCCGCTGGTTGAGAGCGGGCAGATGGAATTGATTGAGGGGGATCGGGAGATTGTGCCGGGGATTTCGGTGAAGGTCTTTCGCGGGCACACGGCGGATATGCAGGCGGTGATTGTTACGGGGGGCGCGGGTTCGGAGAAAAAGACGGCTTGTTATATTTCCGATCTGATACCGACGAGCTGTCATCTGGATCCGACGTGGGTGATGGCGTTCGATCTTTATCCCCTGGATACGATTGAGAGCAAGAAGAATTACTATGCGCGGGCTTTGCCGGAGCGGTGGCTGACGGTATTTACCCATGACGACAGGACACCTTGGGGATACATTGAACGCGGGGAGAAAGGGCGGCTTGTCGTTAGGTCAGAGGTCAGAGGTTAGAGGTTAGAGGTGAGAGGTGAGAGGTGAAAACCCGATTGCAGATTGCAGAAGTCAGATTGCAGAAGTGACCCCCTCCCCCGGCCCGTTACACTCCTTCCCGATACAACCTCTTTTTAGATGAGCCGCAACCAACCATGTGTTTTACATATGGTGAGCGATGGGAACTTCGGTGCGGCGGAAGAGTTTCTTTCACGAACATTCATTGAGTTTGGTAGCGGCGGCGATCCTCCTCTTGTGGATTGGTTTGTACTGCGTTTCGAACCCCAACACGCATGCGGGGTCGTTCTTCGGGAATGCGATCGCGGACTGGAGTGGGGTATTACTGACCGTACTTGCGACCAAAGGGCTGTTTGAGATTGGCTCGGGCGAGAGCAAGAAACCGCCGCATCGAATCTTCACGCCGGTAAGGAAATTTTTCGAAGAACATTCGCTGACTATATTTCTCTTGATTACCGGGATCGGGTGGGTGGCGGTGTTCGCGAAGATGGACCCGCAGAGCCGATGGGGACAGGTGGTCGGAAATATTGTTTCCGAATGGACGCAGGTGCTGGGGCTGGTGTGGCTGACGAAGAGATTTTTTGAGCGCGGGTCGAAGGAGGGGAGCAAGAGCTCGTAGCCCTCAGCGGCTAAAGCCGCCCGTTTCAACGAGCGATAGCGTCGGGCCGACTGAAGTCATGCCCTTCCCGGTTAGCGGGACTCGAAGCGAGCCTGCTTTCGAAGAAAGCTTCGACGTTCTTCAGGATTTCGGGACCGGCTTTGGAGTCGTAGATCGCCTTGCGGAGCGTGGCGCCGCCCGGGACTCCATGGGTGAACCAGGAGGCGAACTGCTTCATCTTGCCGACTGCGTCGGGCATTTCTTCCTCGAGGAGCATTTGGAAGTAGGTGCGAATCATCTGGTAGCGGTCGGCTTCAGTGGGAACGTCATAGGACTTGCCCTCAGCGGCTAAAGCCGCCGTTGAATCCTGATTAGATCGCAGCGCTGAAGCGCTGCGCCACCCAAAATCTCCGCTGGCGCTTGTGTATTGCTCGATCTGGCGGAAGACCCATGGGTTCGCCGGAGCCATTCTGCCGATCATCACTGCGTCGCAGCCAGTTTGATTCACCATGGCGACAGCGTCTTCGGGGGTGCGGATATCTCCGTTGCCGATTACTGGAATTTTTACCGCTTGTTTGACGGAAGCAATCCACTCCCAGCGCGCGTTGCCGCTGTAGCCCTGCTGGCGGGTGCGGGCGTGGAGGGCGACTGCGCCGAGGCCGCAGTCTTCGGCCATGCGGGCTAGTTCGACGCAGACGATTTCTTCGTCGGACCATCCGGCGCGGAACTTTACGGTGAAGGGAATTTTTACGGCGGCGCGGACGGATTCAAAGATGAGGCGGATGAGCGGGAGGTCGCGCAGGAGGCCGGAGCCTCCGTTGCACTTGACGACTTTTTTGGCAGGGCAGCCGAGGTTGAGGTCGACCAGGTCAAAGCCGAGATCTTCGACCAGGCGCGCGGCATCGGCCAGGACTTGCGGGTCGGAGCCGAAGAGCTGGGCGGAGATGGGGTGCTCGTCTTCATAGAAATGAAGATAGCGGCCGGCGGTTTTTTTGCTGCGCAGGACACCGTCGGCAGAGGTGAACTCGGTCATGATGAGGCCGCAGCCCCCGAGGTTCTTGATGAAGCGGCGGAAGACGGTGTCGGTGACGCCGGCCATGGGGGCGAGGACGGTGGCGGGGCGGATGGTGACGGAGCCGATCTGCAACGTAGCAGGAAAGGGCCCATGTGGCGCGGACACTCCCTTCGGCAAGCTCAGTGCAGGCTCTGTCCGCGCGACCGCCGCGGACCCTTCGTTATCGCCAGCTTTGTACCAGTACTTCACGCTTTGTATTTTACGTCCTTCCCTATCTTCCGCTGGCAAAGTACAATCCGCGCATTATGAAAAGAGTTCGGGAGATTCTCCTGACACAATATATCGGGGCGATTGTTGTCGGTATGCTGATTGCGCAGGCGGTGATGACTGCAATTTCTATAGTTATCCAGCCTATCATTTGGTACTCAACCAGAGCCTCGGGTTCCGCCCTGGGTGGGAGTGCCCCGGGGTTTGACTTCTCCCGTTCGCTCTCCCCTGGTCTTACAACGGTTCTCTATGTGGCAGTTTCTTATGTACTCCTTAGCTGGCTCTACGGATCTGGGCCCGACTCGGCCGATACACCGGAAAACCAGCCGGAGGCGCAAGAATAGAAAATGACACCAGCACCCAGTGCTCAGCACAAGTCGAAAGCGTCTCTGATCGCTGCGATCATGATTGCTTTGTTGCTGTACAAAGGGGTGGGATTGCTAGTTCAAGCCGCGGCAATGCCTCTTGAGCACGTAGTGGTTTACACAATTAATGCGGTATCGTTGCGCGGATGGCGAGACGTGATGCCTCTGGGGCAGCCGGACTATCCCCTCGTGTTGGTGGGGCTGACGGCGTTCAACGGATTTGTGCTTGTTGCAACGGGCTTGGTGATCGGAATGAAACTGGTCCGGCCCAACCTAGAAAAGAAGTAAATCGCTACTATATCGAAAGCCCCCGCATTCGCGAGGGCTTTTTTGCTTCAAACCTTTTCGCGGGCAGGAATGCCCGCGCCACACGACCTACGATTACTGTTTGGCGGGTTCGGCCTTGGCGGCGTCGCTTTTCGCGTATTTGCGGCGGAAGCGCTCGATACGACCGGCGGTGTCCATCAGCTTCTGCTTGCCGGTGAAGAAGGGATGGCAGTTCGCGCAAATTTCAACGCCGATGTCGCCCTTGTGCGTGGAGCGCGTGGTGAACACATTGCCGCAAGCGCAATGGACGCGCACTTCATGATAGTTGGGATGGATGGCTGCTTTCATTGTTGTTGGGTACCTCGATTCAAACCATTTGATTCTATAGGAGTTGGGGAGGATTCAGCAAGGCAGTTCTTAGTTCTCGGTTCTCAGTTCTCAGTTGCAAGCCCTTCACTTTCAGCGTCGTGGCGATCCTTTTGGACTTTGCCGCGGCTTCCACCTTTCAAAAATCTTACAACGCCGAGAGCGCAGAGGGTTCGCTGAGATCGCAGAGGAGACCATTTTCAGCGAAACGGCAGAGCACTTGGCTCTGCCGTCTTGGGGAAAATAAGACTGAAATCTTTCCTGGGGCCCCGGCTATCTAACTTGCTGCCTTGTTGCTTTCCTTTTCTCCTAGCCTATTGTGCCGTTCGTTCTGGTGCGAACGTGCTTGGTCTGACGGTGGGCCTACTTGCCTTTATTGACTACCTTCTTCAGTTCGTTCCCGGGAGTGAATTTCGCTACTCTGCGAGCAGCGATCTTGATGGTGGCACCTGTCTGCGGGTTGCGGCCGTTGCGGGCCTTACGCTGCGAGACGGAAAACGTGCCGAAACCAATCAAGGCGACCCGGTCTCCTTTGCGAAGGGAGGAGGTTATGCTGTCGACGGTGGTGTCGATAGCGGTCGTTGCCTGCGCCTTGGAAATCTCGCAGGCGGCGGCAATCCGGTCAACCAGATCAGCTTTGTTCATTTGCTCTCCTGATACGTGTCGATACGGCGCTTCGCGCGAACCATGGAACGAAGTGTGCGCGCTTGCACCGAGCATGGCCATTTTCCTCGTTGGACGGGGAAAGTCAAGGGCCATTCCGTGCCAGTTGATGGGTTTGACACCGGACGAAAGTGGGGGAGGGAGCGAGGTCAGAGGTTCGAGGTCAGATTGCAGAGGTAAAAACCCATTGCAGAAGAAGTTAGATTGCAGAAGTGAGAACCGCATACCGCACGCGGCGCGCTGCTCAACCCGGAGGGTCGGTCACGGGCAGGCGGGTCACAGCTTATTTGAACTGCCGGTAGTGCAGAAAAAAATCTTG
>Ga0335070_10002469_pt1 | contig 21515 bp, 23 predicted proteins | sample Lox_Sample_13_FD_206722 | JGI IMG/M metagenome (GOLD analysis project Ga0335070, IMG submission 206722) | Soil microbial communities from Loxahatchee National Wildlife Refuge, Florida, United States - Lox_Sample_1.3 | ecosystem: Environmental > Terrestrial > Soil > Wetlands | place: USA...
ATCGAAAACTATTCGCGCCATCTGTCGGGACGCAAAGCGGGCGAGCCGCCGCCGACGCTGATCGATTATCTGCCGCTGGACGCGCTGATGTTCATCGACGAAAGCCATGTAACCGTCCCGCAGATCGGCGGCATGTATCGCGGCGATCGCGCGCGCAAGGAAAATCTCGTCAATTACGGCTTCCGGCTGCCGTCGGCGCTCGACAATCGTCCGCTCCGCTTCGAGGAATTCGAGCATATGATGCGGCGGGTGATTTTCGTGTCGGCGACCCCGGCTGAATACGAGCGCGATCATCATGTCCGGGTCGTCGAGCAGGTGGTGCGGCCGACCGGTCTTGTCGATCCGCAGATCGAAGTGCGGCCGGCGTCGACACAAGTGGACGACCTGCTGTCCGAGATCAACGCGCGCGTCAAACTCGGCGAGCGGGTTCTGGTCACGACGCTGACAAAGCGGATGGCGGAGGATCTGACCGACTATCTTGCCGAACACGGCGTCAAGGTGCGCTATCTGCATTCGGATATCGACACGGTCGAACGCGTCGAGATCATCCGCGACCTGCGGCTCGGCGAATTCGACGTGCTGGTGGGGATCAATCTTTTACGCGAGGGGCTCGACCTGCCGGAGGTGTCGCTGGTGGCGATTCTCGACGCCGACAAGGAGGGGTTCCTGCGCTCCGAACGGTCGCTGATCCAGACGATCGGGCGGGCCGCACGCCATATCCACGGCACGGCGATCATGTACGCGGACACGGTAACCGGATCGATACGGAGGGCGATCGACGAAACCGGGCGCCGCCGCGCCAAGCAGATCGCCTACAATCAGAGCCACGGCATCACGCCGAAAGGCGTCGTCAAGCAGATACGCGATCTGATCGACGGTCTTTACGACGCGCAGGCGGCCCAGCAGGGCCTGAAGGCCGCGCAGCGGACGGCGGCCTATCATGCGATGAACGAGAAGGAGCTTACGCGCGAGATCAAGCGCGTAGAAAAAGCGATGCTGGAAAGCGCGAAAAATCTCGAGTTCGAGCGCGCAGCCGAGCTGCGCGATGAGCTGAACCGGCTCAAGCAGCAACTGTTCGTCGCTGTCCCGACATAAGCGATCAAGTCATGAAATCGAACCGAACCAGAGTTCTGTTTGTCTGCATGGGCAATATCTGCCGTTCGCCGACCGTGGAAGCGGTTTTCAGGCGCAAGGTCGAACAGGCCGGCCTTGAATCCGTGGTCGACTGCGATTCGGCCGGCACTCACGATTACCATATCGGAGAACCGCCTGACGAACGCGCCCAGCGCAGCGCGCTCAGGCGCGGTTATGACATGAGCGGCCTGCGCGGGCGTCAGGTCGGCTGCGAAGATTTCGAGCATTTCGATTACGTGCTGGCGATGGACCGCGAAAACCTTTCTCTGCTCGAACGTTTGTGTCCGCGCCAGCATCGCGGCAAGCTCGCGCTGTTTTGCGACTTTCACCAGTCGCATGCGGGCAAGGAAGTGCCGGATCCCTATTTCGGCGGCGAGGACGGTTTCGAATATGTGCTGGATCTGGCCGAAGAGGTTGCGCAAAGCCTGATCGACCGCATGCGCCGCGAAATGCCGGCATGAGCGCGCCGCGCCTCCATGAAAAAAGCCGGGCGTTGCCCGGCTTTTTTCATGCGGAAAACGCGACGCATCATTGCGTGGATCGGGTTTCCACCTGCTGCAATGGTTCGTCGTTGACCGGCGGTGGCGCCGGGCGCACCCGAGGAGTGCGCGGCGGCAGCGGCTGCGTTTCGGGCGGCTCGACCACGGATTTCGTCTTGGTGGGATCGGTTTCGATCTGCATCAGATCGGTTTGCGTCGGCGCCGGCGGCTGCGCCTCGATCTCCGCTGCACGCTGCGGCGGCGGCTCTTCAACGGCCGGCAAGAACTGCGGGGACTCCCGCATCACGACGGTTTCTGCGGGACGGCCGACGGGAGCCTCTGCCGGATGAAACACGGTCTCGACGGCGGATACTGTTTCGGGTGCTGTTTCAGGCGCCGGCTGTTCCTTTCGTCCCGGCTCTTCCCATGAAGTATCTGGCCCGGCCATCGCGGCAGGGAGCGGCGACGGCGCGATCTCCATTGCCGGGGTCGCAGTTACAGCCGCCGCGGTGGACTGCTCGAACAACTGTTCCTGCGGCGTCGATATCGCTGCTTCACGCGGCGATTCATGGCGACCGCGCCGGCTGCGCCGGCGGCGTCCCGGCGCTCCTTCGCGGCGTTGCTGAGCGTTTTCCCGCGCCGCCTCGGCACGCGCGCCTTCAGCAGGCTGCGGGGCGGAGTGCGGCGGCCGCTGCGGTTGTGATTCGCGTTTCTGCGCGTCGCGCGGCTGGCGCTGTTGCCAGCGTTTGTCGTCGGAACGCCCGGTGCGTTCGCGCGCGTCGCGCCGCGGCGGCGGATTGCGGCGGGAGGCGGGCGATGGCGCTCGCGTTTCCTGCTTCGCGGTTTTTTCGACCGGCGCCGGGCTGCTCTTGAACCAGCCGAAAATCTTTCCGAGCAGGGACGGGCCGGCTGGCTCGGCCGACGGCCGCGGTTCGACGACCGGCGCCGGCTTTGCCGGAGTGATCGCCTTTACCACCGCCTGCTGGCGCGGCGGCGGGGGCTCGCTCTGCGCCGTCGGCAGCGCTGGTTTTTCCGGAGCGTTTGCCATTTCGTAGCTGGGCGGCGCGATGTTCGCCTGGTTCAGTTCTTCATGGCGCAGCCGGGTCACCGTGTAGTTCGGCGTTTCCAGATGAATGTTGGGGATCAGCACGACGTTGACCTTGAGCCGTGATTCGATGGCATGGAATTCGGCGCGCTTTTCGTTGAGCAGGTAAGTCGCGACATCGACCGGAACCTGCGCATGCACCGCGCCGGTATTTTCCTTCATCGCTTCTTCCTGCAGGATGCGCAGGATGTGCAGCGCGGTGGACTCGATGCTGCGGATGTGCCCGGTGCCGTGGCAGCGCGGGCAGGGGATGTGATTGGTCTCGGCAAGCGCCGGCCGCAACCGCTGGCGCGACAGCTCCATCAGGCCGAAGCGCGAAATCTTGCCCATCTGCACGCGCGCGCGATCGTCGTGCAGCGCGTCGCGCAGACGGTTCTCGACGTCGCGCTGGTTGCGCACATTCTCCATGTCGATGAAGTCGATCACGATCAAACCGCCGAGGTCGCGCAGCCGCAGCTGGCGCGCCACTTCGTCCACCGCCTCCAGATTGGTGCGCAGCGCGGTTTCCTCGATATCGGCGCCGCGCGTGGCGCGCGCCGAATTGACGTCGATCGAAACCAGCGCCTCGGTATGGTCGATCACGATGGCGCCGCCCGACGGCAGCGACACCTGGCGCGAAAATGCGGTCTCGATCTGGTGCTCGATCTGGAAGCGTGAGAACAGCGGCACTTCGTCGTGGTAGAGCTTGACGCGACTTACGTTCTGCGGCATCACGTGTCCCATGAAGGCGCGCGCCTGCTCGTAGATGTCCTCGGTGTCGATCAGGATTTCGCCGATGTCCTGATGGAAGTGATCGCGGATCGCGCGGATCACGAGGCTCGATTCCTGGTAGATCAGGAATGCGCCGCGCTGCGCCTGCGAGGCGCTTTCGATCTCGCGCCACAGTTGCAGCAGATAGTTGAGGTCCCAGTTCAGTTCTTCGGTATTGCGGCCGATGCCGGCGGTGCGCGCGATCACGCTCATGCCTTGCGGCACTTCGAGCTGGTCCACTGCTTCGCGCAACTCGGTGCGTTCTTCACCCTCGACCCGGCGCGATACGCCGCCGCCGCGTGGATTGTTCGGCATCAGCACCAGATAGCGGCCGGCGAGGCTGATGAAGGTGGTCAGCGCCGCGCCTTTGGTGCCGCGCTCGTCCTTGTCGACCTGGACGATCAGTTCCTGGCCTTCCTCGATCGCGTCCTGGATGCGCGCGCGGCCGACGTCGACCCCGCGCTTGAAATAGCTGCGGGTGATTTCCTTGAAAGGGAGAAAACCGTGGCGTTCGCTGCCGTAATTGACGAACGCGGCTTCGAGGCCGGGCTCGATGCGGGTGACGATGCCTTTGTAGATGTTGCCTTTGCGCTGCTCTTTGCTGGCGGATTCGATGTCGAGGTCGAGCAGCTTCTGACCATCGACGATGGCGACGCGCAGCTCTTCGGCCTGCGTCGCGTTGAACAACATGCGTTTCATTTTTTCTTCTCCCGCGCTCATTGACACGGGATGGGGTAAACCGCGCGCGCCGCAAACGCCGGCGCGCTGTTACTGCATCATCATCTATTCAGTTGCCGAAACGATCATTTATCGTGGTAGCTTGCTGAAATGAATTGTGCGGTTTACCGTTTAATCTACTGCAACAGCGCCGGGCCGGTGGAAACACGGTGCCGGGGCGTTTGCTGTTGCTGCAAAGTCAATCGAGTCTGGTGAGCGCGTATCTTGGTCGCCGCTACTTGCTTGCTGGTGAGCGGCTTTAACCAGCGGCCGAAATCCGATAGGAAATCTTTTGCCGATCAGGTAACAGCTGCTGGCGCCGGGCCATGCCGCCGGCTGCTTCAGCATCCTTGCGGACACCGCACAACCGAAACGCCGGGATCTATTCCCGAACTGTCAACCTCCCGATAGTATATGCAAAATGAAGGATTTAGGCAAAACCTCTGTAGTCCGGCATAAAGTCGGAGCGGAGGATGAAGGCCAGCGCCTCGATAATTACCTGCTGAAACTGCTGAAGGGAGTGCCGAAAAGCCATATCTATCGGATCGTTCGCAGCGGCGAGGTGCGCGTCAACCGGGGACGGGTGGCCCCCGACTACCGGGTGCGGGCCGGCGATGAGCTGCGTCTGCCGCCGCTGCGCGTGGCCGACCGCAGCGCGGCGCGCCGCTCTGTGCCGGCCGACGCGCGGCTGGAACGTGCCATCCTGTTCGAAGACGACTACCTGCTTGCGCTCGACAAGCCGGCAGGGATGGCGGTGCACGGCGGCAGCGGCGTCAGCTACGGCGTCATCGAGCAACTGCGCGCGATGCGCCCGCAGGCGAAGTTTCTGGAACTGGTGCACCGCCTCGACCGCGATACCTCCGGCGTGCTGCTGGTGGCCAAGAAGCGCAGTGCATTGACCGGACTGCATGCCCAATTACGCGACGGCCGGGTCAGCAAGCGATATCTGGCGCTGGTCAGAGGAAAATGGCGCGACGCCAAACGGCACGTGCGCCTCAAGCTGCACAAATACGCGTTGCCGTCGGGCGAACGACGCGTCAGTGTCGATGCCGGTGGACGCGAATCGCATACCGTGTTCAGGCTGGAGCGGGCGTGGCCGGATTTTTCACTGCTGCAGGCTGAACTCAAGACCGGGCGCACCCATCAAATACGCGTGCATCTATCCCATCTCGGCTTTCCGATCGTCGGCGACGACAAATATGGCGATTTCGATTTCAACAAAAAGCTGGCGCCGCAACTCAAACGCATGTTCCTCCACGCCAGCAGTATCGGCTTCACCCATCCCGCGAGCGGGGAAGAAATCGAGATCGCAGCGCCGCTGCCCGCAGAGCTTGCATCATTTCTTGCCGGGATCGAACGGGGCGGGGACCGATCCTCAGATGTAACGGGCCGGCAGCGGAAGTGAACTCCGCGAGCGGGCACGGTATACTTGATTTGGTCAACCACATCTTTTGAAAGACAGGAATGGCTGAAACTGACCCCAAAGGCGAAGGCTGGGAGCGCAAGACGCTGGAAAAAGTAGCGCTCGCCGCAATCAGCGAGCAACGCCGCGCGCGGCGCTGGAGCACGCTTTTCAAATCACTGGTGCTGCTCTACCTGTTTCTGCTGTTGTTCATCGGGATGGGCTGGATCAAGAGTCCCGAGTACAAGGCCATCGGCGAACACACTGCGCTGGTCGAACTGCACGGAGTGATCGCCAGCGACAGCGACGCCAGCGCGGACAAGGTCACCGACGGCCTCGATGCGGCATTCAAGGACCGCGACACCAAGGGCGTCATCCTGCGCATCAACAGTCCGGGCGGCAGTCCGGTCGAAGCCGGCCGCATCAACGATGAAATGCAGCGGCTGCGCAAACAGTATCCGAAAATCCCGCTGTATGTCGTCGTCGACGACATCTGCGCGTCCGGCGGCTACTATGTCGCGGTCGCGGCCGACAAGATTTTTGTCGACAAGGCGAGCATCATCGGCTCGATCGGCGTCATCATGGACGGCTTCGGTTTCACCGGCACGATGGAAAAACTCGGCGTCGAGCGCCGCGCGCTGGCGGCGGGCAAGAACAAGACGTTCCTCGATCCGTTTTCGCCGATGGTGCCTGAACAGAAGGATTACGCAGAGAAAATGCTGGAACAAGTCCACCAGCAGTTCATCAAGGTGGTGCGCGATGGACGCGGTCAGCGGCTCAAGGAAAATCCGGACATGTTCAGCGGCCTGGTGTGGGTCGGCCAGCAGAGCATCACCCTCGGCCTTGCCGACGATTTCGGCAGCGTCCAGTCCGTCGCGCGCGATGTGATCAAGGCCGAAGACGTCGTCGATTACACCCAGCACGAAAACATTGCCGAACGCTTTGCGCGCAAGTTCGGCACGACGATGGCACGAGAACTATTGGGCACCTCGATCAGTGGAGTGGAGTTGCGCTAGCGCGGGGAATTTGAAAAAACAATTAGTAGTCTCTGCCCTGACGCAGCCTATCAGGCGACGACGCGTCAACGCGTTGCGTGGATGCGTCTGTTAGCGCGATCCTCGGTAGTTTTTGTTCATCTGGGACTGATTGTTGTAGCCGCCGAAGTCTAGTCAATGAAATTTTATACTGACCATTGCTCGGACGGGGTCTATCTGCAAACGCCTGCCATATCTTGTCGCCGGGCCCGTTGTAAATTTCCTCGAACGTTCCATTCTTTTTAAGGTGAACGGCAATGCAATGAGTCGGTTTCGAACGGAATGCGACAGAGTTCGATTGTGTCGCCTTAATTTCAACTTTCCGTTTGTTTCCAGCCACCGCGTCGTAGCCCATGTTTGACGGTGGCATGAGTATCAGGTCGTATGCATCTGCAACCAAGCACTCGCCGAGACTTCCTACCATATGACCGTCAGGGGTAAATGGTCGGCCCGGATAAAGAGCTTCGAGCGATTCAACCACTTCGTAGAGTTTTTGTACAGCTTTCTGAACTTGACTCATTACACTCTCGGAAATGCCTAACTAAAAGCAGACTCCTAAAAATTCAGAATTACGTTACTCAAAGCTATGCATTCTGCATTAAACGCCTCATTTCGTTTGGTGGCAAGCCCACAAATTAATGCGCATAGAGCAGGAACACGCTGGGACACTTGCCCGGTAGCAAGGGGCTTTTCTTCCATTCCGCGACAGTCGCGCTGCGCACGGACTCCGTCGGCAGCATCAGGTCGCTCGCAACGCACAGGCGCGTCGCATCGTTGCAGACGGCGAGCAGGGTTTCCAGCAGCGCATCGTTGCGATAGGGCGTCTCGATGAATATCTGGGTCTGGTCGCGGGCACGCGATTCGCGTTCGAGCGCGATGATCGCCGCGCGGCATTCGGCCTGCGGCACCGGCAGATAGCCGTGGAAGGCAAACCGCTGTCCGTTGAATCCCGAGGCCATCAGCGCCAGCAGCAGCGCGCTCGGCCCGACGTGGGGAACGACGCGGATGCCGCTTGCATGCGCTGCCGCGACCAATAGCGCGCCGGGGTCGGCGACACCGGGACAGCCGGCTTCCGACAGCACGCCGGCGGAGGCGCCATCGATGACAGGTTGCAGCAGCTGCCCGGCGTCCTCGGCATTGCTGTCCTTGTCGAAACGTTCGATGCGCAATTCGCGCAGCGGGCGCGGATGTCCGGCGAGTTTCAGGAAATGCCGCGCGCTTTTTTCGTTTTCGGCGATGAAGTAATCGAGCGTTGCGATGATTTCCAGCGTGCCGCGCGGCAGGGCATTCGCAATCGTTTCGCCGCCGAGAGGCGTCGGTATCAAATGCAAAATGCCGGCATTCATGCGTGGTGTATCCCGTGTGACGTATTCATCGGCGCTCATTCCCTCATCCGGCGCTGCGCGCCACCTTCTCCCGTCGGGAGAAGGTGTTTATATTCCCTCTCCCTCCGGGAGAGGAAAAGGGTGAGGGTATAAGCTTCATGGCAAATCGATGCCTTCGTTGCGCAGCATGTCGCACAGCCGGATCAGCGGCAGTCCGACCAGTGCGGTGGGGTCTTCGCATTCGAGCCGCGCGATGAGCGCAATGCCGAGATCTTCGATGCGCGCGCTGCCGGCGCAGTCGTACGGTTGTTCCAGTGTCAGATAACGCTCGATCTGCGCATCGCTGTAGTCCCGCATATGGGCGACGACGGTAACGACGCCGGTCTGGATGCGGCCGGATTGCGCGTTGAACAGGCACAGCGCGGTGAAGAACGATACCGGCTGGCCGCGCATCGTCTGCAACTGGCGCACCGCATTCGCGTGGTCGCCGGGTTTGTTGAGCAGCTTGCCGCCGACCGCTGCGACCTGGTCGCTGCCGATGATCAGTGCGGCGGGATGCGCGGCGGCAACGGCGCGCGCCTTGGCCTGCGCCAGCCGCAGCGCCAGTTGCATCGAGGTTTCCTGCGGCAGCGGCGTTTCATCCACGCCGGGCGCGGCGACGGTGAACGGCAGGCGCAGCCGCGCCAGCAGTTCGCGCCGGTAGCGCGAAGTCGAAGCGAGCACGAGGGAGGCGGCTGTCATCGGTGGTCAGGCGGACAGATGGAAGATTCTAAGTGCTTGCAAAAAATGATTTTTCCGCGGTTTCTTTTTGACAGGGTTACCCGAAAATACTATCATGCGCGCCTTGCTTATGTCCGAACCGGCGGTCGTCGACAGTCTGGAGTTTGCGCGGACCGGGCAGCAGCTTGCCGGCACGGTTGCCGTCAGCGAACTGCGGCGCGTTGCCGACAGCCTGTTCGACGATCAGGGAACGCTCGAATACGCAATCAAGGGCAGGACCGATTCCCGCGGGCGGCCGCGTTTGCGCGTCGAGGTGCGCGGCGAAGTCCATCTGCGTTGTCAGCGTTGTCTGGGCAGTCTGCCGTATCGGGTGGCTACCGCTTCGGATTTGCTGGTGCTGACCGGCGGCGGCCCGGAGACGGATGCGCTGGAAGATCTCGACGGCGTTGCCGCCGATCCGCACACCAGCGTCCGGGAACTGGTTGAAGATGAAGTGCTGCTGGCGCTGCCGATGGCGCCGCGGCACCCGGAAGGACAATGCGGCGCCGCAGTGAGCGCCGGGAGTGCGCAAAGCAGGTCACCATTCGGCGTGCTGGCGCAGTTGAAACATGATCGAAAGGAGCAATAGATGGCCGTTCAGCAAAACAAGAAGTCCCCGTCCAAGCGCGGCATGCACCGCGCCCACGATGCCTTGAGCAATCCGCCGCTCGCCGTCGAGCCGACGACCGGTGAAGTGCACCTGCGCCACCACATCAGCCCGAGCGGTCACTATCGCGGCAAGAAAGTCGTCAAGGCCAAAAGCGAGTAGCGGATTTTGCCTTCCGCAAACGTCCGGTCGCATCGGATCCGGCGCAGCGGCGTGAGAGCCGCATGAATGATGTCGTCGTTGCGGTCGACTGCATGGGAGGCGACCGCGGGCCGCGCGTAACGGTGCCGGCCGCGCTCGATTTTCTGCAGCGGGACCCGCACGCGCGCGTGATCCTGGTCGGCCTCGAAGCGGAGATCGCCGAACAACTGCGCAGGCAGCACGCGGAGACCAATCCGCGTCTGCAGGTCCACCATGCGACGGAGATCGTCGGCATGGATGAATCGCCGGTGGTTGCGCTGCGGAACAAGAAGGATTCCTCGATGCGCACCGCGATCGATTTCGTCAAGGACGGCACCGCGCAGGCCTGCGTCAGTGCGGGCAACACCGGCGCGCTGATGGCGATCTCGCGTTTCGTGCTGAAAATGCTGCCCGGCATCGATCGCCCCGCGATTTGCGCGATACTGCCGACGATGACCGGCCGCACCTATATGCTCGATCTGGGCGCCAACGTCGACTGCACTGCCGAGCATCTGCTGCAGTTCGGGATCATGGGAGCGGTGCTGGTCAGCGCAGTCGAGAACAAGGAGCGTCCCACCATCGGCCTGCTCAACATCGGCGAAGAGGACATCAAAGGCAACGAAATCGTCAAGCGCGCCGGCGAGCTGTTGCGCGCGAGCGGACTCAATTTCCACGGCAATGTCGAGGGCGACGATATCTACAAGGGCACCACCGACGTGGTGGTGTGCGACGGTTTCGTCGGCAACGTCGCGCTCAAGGTCTCGGAGGGACTGGCGCGGATGCTCGGCAGCTACCTGCGCCAGGAATTCCGCCGCAATCTGCTGACGCGGATCGCCGGCGTGCTGGCGCTGCCGGCGATCAGCGCGTTCAAGCACCGCGTCGATCCGCGCCGCTACAACGGCGCGACGCTGCTCGGACTGCGCGGCATCGTGATCAAAAGCCACGGTTCGGCCGACCGCACCGCGTTCCGCATCGCGATCCAGCGCGCCGCCGACGAGGCGCGCGGCGGGGTGCTCAACCACATTACCGAACGCGTGTCGCAACTGCACGAGGCAACGGCTTGACCGTCTATTCGCGGATCACCGGCACCGGGAGCTATCTTCCGCAAAAGGTGCTGACCAATCACGATCTCGAGCAGATGGTCGAGACGTCCGACGAATGGATCTATACGCGCACCGGCATCCGCGAACGCCATATCGCCGCCGGGGACGAGCAGGTCAGCGATCTTGCGCTGCACGCGAGCCGGCGCGCGATCGCCGCCGCCGGCATCACCGCGCAGAATATCGATCTGATCATCGTCGCGACCACCACCCCCGATATGGTGTTTCCGAGCACCGCCTGCATTCTGCAGACCAAGCTTGGCATCCGCGATTGCCCTGCATTCGACGTGCAGGCGGTGTGCAGCGGTTTCGTCTATGCGCTGGCGATCGCCGACCAGTTCGTGCGCAGCGGACATTATCAGCACGCGCTGGTGGTCGGCGCCGACGCGCTGTCGCGCATCGTCGACTGGAGCGACCGTTCGACCTGCGTACTGTTCGGCGACGGCGCCGGTGCGGTGGTGCTTTCCGCGGCCGACCGGCCGGGGGTACTGTCCAGCCATCTGCACGCCGACGGCGGCTATCGCGACGCATTGACGGCTCCCGGCGCGTTCTGCAGCGGCAAGGTCGAAGGCAGCGCGTTCATCCGGATGGACGGAGGCACGGTGTTCAAGTTCGCGGTGCACGCGTTCGAGGCGGTCGCGCGCGAGGCGCTGGCCGCGAACAACCTCGCCATTTCCGATATCGACTGGTTCATTCCGCATCAGGCGAACATCCGCATCATCGCGGCTACCGCCGAAAAACTTGGCCTCGGCATGGACAAGGTGGTGGCGACCGTGGATCGCCACGGCAACACATCGGCGGCGTCGATTCCGCTTGCGCTCGACGAAGCGGTGCGCGACGGCCGCGTCCGTGAAGGACAGCACGTGCTGCTGGAAGGCGTCGGCGGCGGTTTTACCTGGGGCGCGGTGCTGCTCAGATGGTGAAGCGATGAAGCTGGCGATGGTGTTCCCCGGGCAGGGCTCGCAGTCGGTCGGCATGCTGCAGGGGTTTGCCGACACGCCGGCGGTACGCGAAACGTTCGCCGAGGCGTCGGCGGTTCTCGGCCAGGATTTGTGGAAGCTCGCCGGCGAAGGGCCGGCTGAAGACCTCAATGCGACCGTGAATACGCAGCCGCTGATGCTGGCGGCGGGCTATGCGATTTATCGCGCGTGGTGCGCGGCGGGCGGCGCAACGCCGGCGGTCGTCGCGGGCCACAGCCTCGGCGAATACACCGCGCTGGCGGCCGCGGGCGCGCTTGATTTCCGCGACGCGCTGCCGCTGGTGAGATTCCGTGCGCAAGCGATGCAGGAAGCGGTGCCGGCGGGAATCGGCGCGATGGCGGCGATTCTCGGCCTCGACGACGAGGCGGTGTGCGCGGCGTGCGCCGAAGCGGCGCAGGGCGAGGTGGTCGAAGCGGTCAATTTCAACGCCCCCGGCCAGGTTGTGATCGCCGGCCACAAGGCCGCGGTCGAACGCGCGATTGCGGCGGCCAGGTCCAGAGGCGCGCGGCGCGCCGTGGTTTTGCCGGTCAGCGCGCCGTTCCATTCTTCGCTGCTGAAACCGGCCGCACAGCGACTGGCGGAAAGGCTGGCCGGCGTTTCCGTCAAAGCGCCGCGGCTGCCGGTGATCAATAACGTTGATGTCGCCATCGTCAGCGAACCGCAGCAGATCCGGGATGCGCTGGCGCGCCAGGCATGCAATCCGGTGCGCTGGGTGGAGACGGTGCGCGCGATGGTGCAGGCGGGAGTCACACACGTAGTCGAATGCGGACCGGGAAAAGTGCTGTCCGGACTGACCGCCCGCATCGACGGCGCGCTGCACAGCATCGCGGTGACGGATATGGCATCCTTGTCGCAGGCGATTCAGACTCTGGAGCAGACGACATGATGCTCGAAGGACAGATCGCGCTGGTGACCGGCGCTTCGCGCGGCATTGGCAGGGCGATCGCGCTCGAACTCGGCCGCCGCGGCGCCGTGGTGGCGGGCACCGCGACCAGCGGCGAGGGGGCGGCGGCCATCACCGATTATCTGCGCGAATCGCGTGTCAGGGGCGCCGGCTACGCGCTCAATGTCAACGACGAGGCGCAGGCCGAGGCCGTAGTCTCGGCGGTGCAGCAGCAATGGGGCGAGATTTCGATCCTCATCAATAACGCCGGCATCACGCGCGACAATCTGCTGATGCGGATGAAGGAAGAGGACTGGGACGCGATCCTGGCGACCGACCTGAAATCCGTCTACCGGCTGTCGAAGCTGGTGATCCGTCCGATGATGAAGGCGCGCGCCGGTCGCATCATCAATATTGCCTCGGTGGTCGGCGTGATGGGCAACATCGGACAGACCAATTACGCCGCGGCCAAGGCCGGCATGATCGGCTTCAGCAAGGCGCTGGCACGGGAAGTCGGCAGCCGTAACATTACTGTCAACTGCGTTGCACCCGGCTTTATCGACACCGACATGACGCGGACCCTCGGCGACGACCAGCGCGCCGCACTGACCGGGCAGATTCCGCTCGGCCGCCTCGGCACATCCGAAGACGTCGCCGGCGCGGTCGCTTATCTCGCCTCACCGGCGGCCGCCTATGTGACCGGAACCACTTTGCACGTCAACGGCGGCATGTTGATGGAGTAGGCGTTGCCGGATTCCGGATTTGGTAAAATGCGCATTTTCCGGGACCTGCGGTAAATCTGAAAAGGGAGATGTTGATGGAAAACGTGGAGCAGCGTGTCAAGAAAATCGTCGCCGAACAGCTGGGCGTGGCTGAGGCTGATGTCAAGAGCGAGTCATCGTTCGTCAATGATCTCGGCGCCGATTCTCTCGACACCGTGGAGCTGGTGATGGCGCTCGAAGAAGAATTCGAGTGCGAAATTCCCGACGAAGAGGCGGAAAAAATCGCCACCGTGCAGCAGGCGATCGACTACGTCAAAGCCCATCTCAAATAAGGCCGGCAGCGGTCCGTGGAAAGCCATTGGCTAGAACCTATCTCAGAATCCCGCGTGGCCGCGGCGTCAGCGTTGCGGGATGGGATGCACGAAGCGCCGCGCAGAGAATGGCCATCCCCTTCGCAAGCGGCGCGACACCGCAGACCGCCCGCAACGCCCCGCCCCGACGGGTTTGCACGAAAAAATGCCCATCTGCGGCGTTGCGCTCCTCGGCATCGTATCTCGAATACGACCTTCGTCGCGCGCCTTGCATCTGAGCATTTTTCGTGTAAACGCGGCTCATGGGGGATTCTGAGATAGGTTCTAGGCGCAGGGTCGTCATCACCGGGCTCGGCATCATTTCCCCGGTCGGCAACGACATCAAGACCGCCTGGTCCAGCGTCGTTGCCGGCAAATCCGGCATTGCCCGCATCACCCGTTTCGACGCCAGCGCGTTTCCGACGCGGATCGCGGGGGAAGTCAAGGGGTTCGATGTCGCGCAATGGCTGTCGCCGAAGGAGGCGCGCCGTTTCGATACGTTCATCCACTACGGACTTGCCGCCTCGATCGACGCGCTGAAGGACTCAGGCCTCGACCTTGAGCGCGAGAACCGCGAACAGATCGGCGTCTGCGTTGGTTCCGGCATCGGCGGACTGCCGCTGATCGAAGAAACTCATAACGCGCTGCTGGCAGGCGGCGTGCGCAAGATATCCCCGTTCTTCATTCCGGGATCGATCATCAACCTGATCTCGGGGCAGCTTTCGATCATCTACGGCCTGAAAGGCCCGAACCTGGCATTGGCCACCGCCTGCACCACGGCCAATCACTGCATCGGCGAGGCCGGGCGTCTGATCGAGTACGGCGACGCCGACGTGATGGTCGCCGGCGGCGCGGAAGCCGCGATTTCGCCGCTTGGCGTCGGCGGTTTCAACGCCGCGCGCGCGTTGTCGACGCGCAACGACATGCCGGAACTGGCGAGCCGGCCGTGGGATGTGGATCGCGACGGCTTTGTGCTGGGAGAAGGGGCCGGCGCGCTGGTGATCGAGGAATACGAACACGCGAAACGGCGCGGCGCGCGCATTTATGCCGAGTTGGCGGGCTACGGAATGAGCGCCGACGCGCATCACATTACCGCGCCGTGCGAGGACGGCGAGGGCGCGGCGCGCTGTATGGCCAACGCACTGCGCAACGCCGGCGCCAATCCCGACACGGTCGATTACATTAATGCGCACGGCACCTCGACGCCGCTCGGCGATATCGCCGAAACCGTCGCCGTCAAACGCTGCTTCGGCGATTACGCGAAGAAACTGGCGGTCAGTTCGACCAAGTCGATGACCGGCCATCTGCTCGGCGCCGCGGGCGGCGTCGAAGCGGTGTTCTCGGCGCTTGCCATCCATCATCAGATCGCGCCGCCGACCATCAACCTCGTCAATCGCGATCCGCAGTGCGACCTCGATTATGTTCCGAACAGCGCGCGCAGCATGAAAATCCGCACCGTGATTTCAAACTCGTTCGGATTCGGCGGCACCAACGGCAGTCTGTTGTTCCGCGCGGTTTGACATCCTCCCGCCCGCGGCGGCGGCCGCTCTCACCGTGAATCTGATCAACGGCATCGCAGGCGACACGATTTCGCTGCACGATCGCGGCTGGAATTACGGCGACGGCGTATTCCGCACCCTGGTGCTGCGTGATGGCCGGCCGTGCCTGTGGCCGCGGCATTACGCGAAGCTGCATGACGATTGCAGGCGGTTGCGCATCGCCTGCCCGGAATCTTCGCTGCTCGAACAGGATCTGCGCCGGCTCACCGCGCAACAGCCGGACTGCGTGGTCAGAATCACCGTGACGCGCGGCGCCGCGGAGCGCGGCTACGCAATACCGCCGGATGTTGCGCCGACGCGGGTGGTTGCCGCCGCTCCATTGCCCGTTTTCCCGGCCGAATATCGATCCCACGGCATCCGCGCGCATTTTTGCCACACCCGGCTTGCGATCCAGCCCGCGCTGGCCGGCATCAAGCACCTGAACCGTCTTGAGAACATCCTGGCGCGCGCGGAATGGAACGACCCGGAGATTGCGGAAGGCGTTGTCTGCGACACCGACGGGAACGTGATATCCGGCACCATGAGCAATCTGTTCGCGGTGTTCGGGAGCGATCTGGCAACGCCCGATGTTTCGCGATGCGGGGTCGCCGGCGTGCAGCGCCAGCGGGTTCTGGAGTTGGCCGGCGCAAACGGAATTCCGGCGCGGGTGGCGACATTCGATTATGAACGTCTGCTGGAGGCCGATGAAGTCTTCATTGTCAACAGCGTGTTTGGCATCTGGCAGATAACGGCGCTCGGCAGCAGGACGTGGCGCTCCGGCACGCTGACGCCGCAATTCAGGCAATGGCTGGACGCCGACGGTTAAAGCACGATGCGCCGCATTTTTTATCCGGGTTTGGCTGTGGCGGTGGCCTTGGCGATCTGGTTCGCGGTCTACGCATTTGCCACCGGTAAGCCGGACCATCTGCCGCTGCAGTTCGATCTGAAGCAGGGCAGCAGCCTGCGCGGGACGATCCATCAGATGCAGAAGGCCGGTGCGATCGATTCCCCGCTGCGGTTCGAATTGCTCGCCCGCCTGCTTGGCGACACCGGGCGGATTCAGGCCGGAAATTACGAGATCACGGCCCCGCTGTCGCCGTACGCGCTACTCGGCAAGATCACTTCCGGCGACCAGGCGCTGAACCAGATTACCCTGATCGAGGGCTGGACGTTCGCGCAGGCGCGCGCAGCGCTCGATGCCGAACCGGCAATCAAGCACGACACCGCAGGTCTCGACGAACAGGAAGTCCTGCGGCGACTGGGAATCGACGGTGCGTCGGCCGAAGGGCTGTTTTTCCCAGACACCTATTTTTATGCCGAGGGAACCAGTGATCTGGCGCTGCTCCGGCGCGCGCACCGGCAACTGCAATCACAGCTGACAGCGCTGTGGAACACGCGTTCCGAAGGACTGCCGTTCGATACTCCATATCAGGCGCTGATCCTGGCCTCGATCGTGGAAAAGGAAACCGGTCAGGCCGGTGAACGGCCGCTGGTGGCCGCCGTATTCATCAATCGCCTCAAGCAGGGCATGATGCTGCAGACCGATCCCAGCGTCATTTATGGCCTGGGGCCCAGGTTCGACGGCAATCTGCACAAGGTCGATCTGCTGACCGACGGACCGTACAACACCTATACACGCAACGGCCTGCCACCGACGCCGATCGCATTGCCGGGACTGGACGCGCTGAAAGCGACGCTCAACCCGGCGCCGTCTTCTGCGCTTTACTTCGTCTCGCGCGGTAACGGCACGTCGCAGTTTTCCGCGACGCTCGCCGAGCATGAGCGCGCAGTGGCAAAATACCAGAAACACGGCAGAAACTAGAAATAGACATGCGCGGCAAGTTCATCACACTGGAAGGCGTCGACGGCGCCGGCAAGAGCACCCATCTGGAGTGGCTGGCCGATTTCTGGCGCGCGCGCGGTTGCGACCTGATCGTTACACGGGAACCCGGTGGAACCACGCTCGGTGAGCGTTTGCGCGAGCTGCTGCTGAGCGAACCCATGCACGCCGAAACCGAGACGCTGCTGATGTTCGCCGCGCGTCGCGAACATCTGCATCAGGTCGTCATGCCCTGCCTCGAAGCGGGCCAGTGGGTGCTGTGCGATCGTTTTACCGACGCGACGTTTGCCTATCAGGGTGGCGGCCGCGGTGTTGCCTGGCACAAGGTCGAAGCGCTCGAACAATGGGTGCACGCCGACCTCGATCCCGATCTGACGCTTTATTTCGATGTTTCTCCGGCCGTCGGCCGCCAGCGCATGGCCGGCGTCAGGCGGCCGGACCGTTTCGAGCGCGAACAGGATGATTTTTTCCAGCGCGTGCGCGACGCCTATCTGCTGCGGGCGCGTAACGCCCCACAGCGCATTCACATCGTCGATGCCGAGCGCAGTCTGGAAGAAATCCGGCGCGAGCTCACCGTCATCGCGGAAATGCTATGCCAATAACGGTGCTGCCATGGCAGCAGGAAAGCTGGAACGCCATGCTGGCACGCAGGGCGGCCCTGCCGCACGCGCTGTTGGTCCGCGGCAGGGAGGGGATTGGCAAGCTTGATTTCGCGCGCAAGCTCGCGCAGTCGCTGGCCTGCGAAACGCCGGCAGCCGACGGCGCGGCATGCGGAGAATGCCGGAGCTGTCGCTGGTTCGCATCCGGCAGCCATCCTGATTACCGCGAGTTGCAGCCGGAAGTGTTGCGGCTGGCTGACGGTGGGGATACCACCGCCGAGGAAGGGGGAGAAGATGCGACCGATGATGCAGAAGGCGGCCGCAGACGGGGACGCAAGCCCAGCGAGGAAATCCGGATCGAAGAAATACGGGCGCTGCACGATTTCATCCATTTGTCCGCGCACCAGACCGCTGGCAAAACGATAGTGCTGTATCCGGCCGAGGCTCTGAACAACAGCGCCGCCAATGCCCTGCTGAAAAACCTGGAAGAGCCGCCGCCCGCTACGCGTTTCATCCTGGTTTCGCACCGTCCTTACCATCTGCCGGCGACGATCGTCAGCCGTTGCCAGCAAATTGTCCTGCCGACGCCGCCGGCAGCGGTTGCTGAACAATGGCTGCGCGGGCAGGGCGGCACCGAACCCGCGCTGAGTCTTGCCCAGACCGGCAACGCGCCGCTGGCCGCGCTACGGCTCGCCTCCGACGATTACTGGACGCAGCGCAAAACATTGCTCGGCGCACTGGCTGTCCGCGGCTTCGACGCACTGGGCCTTGCCGAACGCATGCGCGACTATCCGCCACCGCGCCTGCTCGGCTGGCTGCAACGCTGGTCATACGATCTGCTGCTGCGGAAAACCGCCGGTCGCGTCCGCTATAACCCCGATTACGAAGCGGCGCTCGCGCAAGCCGCGGATACCCTCGACGCATTGCAACTCGCGCGCTATCACCGGATGCTGGTCGGCTGGCAGCGCGTCGTCAATCATCCGCTCAACGCGCGCCTGTTCATCGAGCAGCTATTGCTGTCCTACGCATTGCTGCTGCGCCGCGAGGAGAGCAGTGCGGCGGATTTTTCCCATGCTGGTTGATACACACTGCCATCTCGACTTTCCGGAGCTGTCCGGAGACCTCGACGCGGTGTTCGAATTGATGCGTAAAAACGGCGTCGGGCGCGCATTGTGCATCTCGGTGCGGCTGGAAGATTTTCCGCGCGTGCGGGCTCTGGCCGAAATTCACCCGCATCTTTACGCTTCGGTCGGCGTTCATCCGGATTACGAGGGTGTCCACGAGCCGGCAGTGGACGAACTGGTGCGGCTTGCCGATCACCCGAAGGTCATCGCGATCGGGGAAACCGGACTCGATTACTACCGGCTCAAGGGCGATCTCGAATGGCAACGCGAACGCTTCCGCATCCATATCCGCGCCGCGCGTGCCAGCGGCAAGCCTCTGGTTATCCACACCCGCAGCGCTGCGGAAGATACCCTTCGCATCATGCGCGAAGAACACGCGTCCGAAATCGGCGGCGTCATGCACTGTTTCACCGAATCGCTCGAAATTGCCCAGGCCGCGATCGAAATGGGTTTCTACATATCCTTTTCCGGTATCGTGACTTTCAAAAACGCAGCGGCGCTCAGGGAAGTCGTCCGCCATGTGCCGCTGGAGCGCATACTGGTCGAAACCGATTCTCCCTATCTGGCGCCGATGCCGTTTCGTGGCAAAACCAATCAGCCCGGTTATGTGAAGTACGTGGCCGAGGAAATCGCGCGGCTTAAAGGAGCCGGGGTGGAAGAGATCGCCCGAAAGACTACTGATAATTTCTTCAACCTGTTCGGATTGAAGGGGAATGCTCCCGCAGCGCCCCAGGCAGGCTAATGCCAGATGAAAATTATGGCGAATGCAACGACCCACACCAGCAGGCTGTTCACGAAGAGCAATACGGAAATGTCTTCGCGTATATGCCGCAGATCCCACCTCAATTGATTTTCGGACGGAGGAACTTGTTCCTCATTGCGCTTGGTTTCTTTCAACAACCACGTCCGCCGGCTGGTCCATACCAGCCAAGCACCCAGTGCGATCAGGAATCCAGCAACCTTGAACCAACTTATAATATTCATGTTAATCCTCCCCGCCCGTTAAGAGTATGAATTATTCCGCTATCTCCGAAAATATATCCATGTAACAAACACGATTCCGAACGCAACGCACAGGTGAAAAGCGAGTTCCCTGACATGCCTGGGACGTTTTTTCAACAGCCAGTTTGAGATGAGCGCCAGGCAAACTATAAACAAAAAACCAAGGACGGCCTGACGGCCCCTGCTGGCCAATGGCAAGAATGAAGCAACAAAATCACCGGGGCTGATCATGGGAAACGCGCTGCATCTGTATTTCTGTCGCCATGAGGCAGGTTAATCGCAGCCTCTTGCAATGAAAAACCCGGAAGCAGGGAAAGGTTGGAAGAAGCATCTACAGACCGGCCCGCCGCAAGCGTATTCAAACGGGGTGCTGCCGTTAACAATACCGCCATTACCAGCGCGTCGAGCGCGCAATAGAACGCGCCGGACACGCCCGGCGGGTTGGTCGTCACCAGTGCCATGCCGGGGACTTTATGCGCCCACGCCCAGTTTCCCAGGGAGGTTCCGTACAGTTCAAGTGCCAGAGACAGCATGAACGTGCTCGCATACAAACGTCGTTGCGCGGGCATCAACAATGATGTGGCGAAAAGTACCAGAAACAGCGGGATACCCAGCGTATCAATTCCCAGCAGGGCTGCCACGAACGAGTAGGCTGCCGCACAACCGATAATTGCGCGCGCAATGACATCGGGCATCCGATCCGCAAACGCAAACCCCAGCAGCAGGAGCAGCACATGGCCGGGAGGAACAAACAGGGGAACATTACCCAGCCGGTAAGTGTACAAGCCCCAAAATAGCGACAGAAACATTTCGCCGGCAGTGGCAATAACCAGGCACGACATCAATCCAAAGCGCAAATCGCGTTCCATTCCCCGCATAAGATGCAATAGTGTCAGCCAGACCATGAAGCTCAACAGGGTCTGTCCAACGATATTGGTATGCATATCCAGGGCAAGCCCTCCCGCCAGCGTGGCGACAATCAGCAGGATTTGTCCTTGCTGAAGATATGGTTTTGACATCAGCATGCTGTGTACGGCTATTCGGATTTATAATAAAAACTATATCAATGATAATACATTGAACAAGGAGGGGTTCGGTATGGAGTCGGCACTAAAGTTGTCCGGAGTAGTTCTGCTTATATATTTGTCGGGTGTAGCCCTTTCTTATGGGACGGAAAGTCTCGAGTCCTTTTTCCCCTGGCAATTAGCGTTGTTTCTCGGCTGGCTGATAGGGGTAGTGGTGTTTCTTTCCTATTTCATTCTGAAAAACGAAAAAGACGAAGGATGAAATCTGGAATTTTCACTCAGAGGACGTGAGACGGGGACGCTATCTATATCAGTGGCTAATATCCACCCTGATTTCAAGGCCGGGCGTTTCTCAGGCCCTCGACCTTTTCCTTTATTTCCTGTGCCGTTGGCAGCGCTTTCACATTCCATCGGATAGTCGTAATCCCCGCTTCGTTGAAAAACCGATCCCGTTTTTCCGCCCGCGCTGGATCGTAGGTTTGGTCATCATCCAGTTCCACCGCCGCGACTATCGAAAAATTTTTTTCGCAAATCAGGAAATCACACACTTTCTGGCGGATAAAATGGAATCTCCTGATGATGTCTTTCTCGCTATCGCTTTTTCCTTTCGTTACCAGAAAACGACTGAACGGAACTTGTGCCAGAATTTCATAATCGGGCAGGGCATCTCTCAGCAGGTGATAAAGCAAGTGTTCGTGGTTGGTAAGAGGCTTTCTTGACAGGAGCTTGGGTTCCGGTTTCAGCGCCGCGCCAATTACTACGACCAGTCCGGCTACTGCCAAGACCCCCAAGATAATTTTAATCGTGAACATGGACTTAAAGTCCCTCTTTTTAAAAGTACGGGATTACCAGATCAGTTC